>Ga0315281_10010855_pt1 | contig 12510 bp, 12 predicted proteins | sample YL17G07_0_MG_FD_204540 | JGI IMG/M metagenome (GOLD analysis project Ga0315281, IMG submission 204540) | Sediment microbial communities from Yellowstone Lake, YNP, Wyoming, USA - YL17G07_0 | ecosystem: Environmental > Aquatic > Freshwater > Lake > Sediment | place: USA: Wyoming | collected... | reverse complement strand
CGCGCGGCGGAAAGGAAATCGGCTCCGCCGTCACCGACGCCGAGGGTCGGGCAAAGGACCTTCATGGAAAAACGCCGCTTGCCGCCGGCGCGTATGCGCTCACGTTCTCGGTCGGCCCCTACTTTGCGGCGGCCAAGCGTGAAACGTTCTACGACCTGATCGTGATCGACTTCAGGATCGGAGCAGCGGCACAGCACTATCACGTGCCACTGCTGCTCAGCCCATTCGGCTACACGACATACAGAGGGAGCTGAAGCGACGGATCGCGACGCCCACGGCGCGGCGGAGTGTCACCAGGATCCTGGCGGCACGGCACAGCCGTCCGGATCATCCGGGCACAGCAACGGCCCGCCCGCGCCCGCAACAGCAGTCTGTCCGATCATCTCATAACCCACGGGCGGCTCGCCCCCCATCAGGTATCGGACGAAATAGTCCCAGGTCCTCCGCACCCCGTAGGTCGGCAGCGCGTGCGGTGTGTCCGGGAAAATGATCAGGTCGAAATCTTTATTCGCTTTGATCAGCGCGTCGACAACCCGGAGCGTGTTCGACGGATGGACGTTGTTGTCCATGTCGCCGTGGGTCAGCAGAAGCTTTCCCTTGAGATTCTTGGCCAGCGTGTAGTTCGCCGCCGACTCGAAGTTGTCCGGCGATCCGGGCTTGAGAAGCCCCTGGTACTTCTCGCCCCAGAAGAACCCGTACGTGCGGTTGTCATGATTGCCCGATCCCGACACGCCGACCTTGAAGAAGTCGGGATAGCGGAACATCGCGTCGGTCGACGCGAACCCACCGCCGGAAAATCCGTAGACGCCGACCTTGTTGATGTCGATCCAGCTGTGCCTGGCAGCGAGCTGACGAATCGCCGTGATGTGGTCGGGCAGCCCGTTGTCACCCATGTTGCCGTAGTACGCGTCGTGAAACGCCTTTGACCGCTTGGGCGTGCCCATGTGATCGAGCTGAATCACGATGAACCCCAGCTCGGCCAGCGATCGCGCCTGGCCCGAGCCGCCGGTGGTGAAGCCCCAGTCGGCGACGCTCCCCACCTGCGGGCCCGGGTAAATGTGCGAGATGATCGGGTACTTCTTCTTCGCGTCGAAGTTCGACGGCTTGTAGATCAGGCCATAGAGATTCGTGACGTTGTCGCGCGCTTTGACGGTGAACACTTCCGCCGGCGTCCAGCCGATATCCTTCAGCAGTTCGACGTCCGCCTTCTCGAGTGGCATCACGATCGACCCGTCCGTGGATGATCGCAGAGTCGTTACCGGGGGAAAATCGACCCGCGAATACGTATCGATGAAGTAGCCGCCGGTCGGCGTGAACGTGACACGGTGGTTGCCGTCCTCCGGAGTCAACGGCTTGATCGCCGCACCGTCAAAGCCGATGCTGTAGAGATGGGCGTAGTACGGAATGCCTGGCTCCTTGCCCCACGCGGTGAAGAAGATGCGCTTCGTGCTGTCGGATACGCGTTGGATGCGCTCGACCGCGTAGGCCCCCGCTTCGACCTGATTCTTGAGCTTCCCCGTCGCGTCATACCGGTAGATGTGCAGCCAGCCGTCTTTTTGCGACGGAAAGAAGAGGTCGTCGCCGTTCGAGGCGATCTCCCAGTTCCCCGCGCCGCCGCCGTGCACGAGTTCGACGAAGGTCGCCGCGGAGTCTTTCACGAGCGGCGTCGTCTTGCCGGTCTTGAGATCGGCCTCGAGCATTGTCACGCGCTTCGCACCGCGGAGCGCGTCGAGCAGGTAGAGCTTGTCCGAGGTCTTGCCCCACCTGACCGCCGCCAGCCCGCTCATGCCATGCACGATCGTCGGCGGCTTCTCGTCGATCATCTTCGTGCTCGTCCGCGCCGGAACATCGAGCACGTAGCTGTCGTACCGAACCAGCAGAGAGTCGCCGGGCGCCGCGTACGGATAGGTGATGAACCGCGGCTTGGTCTGGGTCGATGAGTACAACGGATAGCGTCGGACACCACGCTCGTCGACGCGGATCACGGCGATCTTCTTCGAGTCCGGTGACCAGATCAGCTGCGGACGGCGGCGCGTCGGACGCTCCGGTGGCAGGCTGCTCGGCGACTCCAGGCCGTACGCGTATTCATTGATGCCGTCCGTCGTGAGTTGGACGGCGCTGTCGGGCAGCGTCAGCGAGTCAACCTTCGCTGGAGCGGCGGTGCCGCCCCGCCCGCCGCGACCGGTGGTCGTGTCGCCCTTTCCGGCGGCGCTGTCCGCGGCTGGGCGCTTGTCTTTGATCCCCGCCGGCCTGACGTAAATGTTGAAGTTGTGTGCGAAGGCCTCCCACTTCTTGTCTGGCGACAGCACAGCCCAGGGTGGCGTATCTGGTTTCTCGATCTTTGACGTATCGGTGACGGTACAGGCATATGCGCCGAGCGTACACTCGAAGCGGCGTTTGCCGACCGCCATGCGCAGTGACTTTTCGTCATCGGTGAGCCGGAAGGCTGGCAGGCGCATCGCGTCGACAATGGTGTCGCCCGCCAGCGACATGGCCGACGCGAGGCGGACGTTGTCGAACATCGGCGTCTTGGTTCGCTTGACTGGATCGACGATGTACCACGACGCGAGCCCGCTCGGCGTCGCCGCCCGATAGTAGAAGCGCGTGCTGTCCTGGAACCAGACCGGATTCACCCCGGTGTTGAGCACGAAAGCGCCCGATGTCCGAATGAGGTCGGCTTTGGCGTATTCGACGGTTTGTGCGGAGAGCACGGCAGGAGCGAGGCCAGCAACGAGCAGAAGACGGCGCATGAGATGTCTCTGGCGGGATGGGATGGACCGGGAGGCCCAAGATTGGCCCGCTGCGAGCAAAAGATCAACGTGGTCGAGTTCGACCTTCCCTTTCGTGGATCGGTGGACGACTATTTGCCCCATGTTGACCGCCATATTCCGCCGCACGCGATACCGGCGCTTCGGACCTCTCGCGCTGGCCGTGATTGTTGTCGATGCGGTCGGCTACGATCGATCGGCCGGAGCGCAGTCTCTGGCGCCCGCATCGGCGCTCTGCGGGCCTTCCGCGGCCATGCCGATCGCGCCGCCAGCGACCGCATTGCCGAGTGAGGACGCGTCGGCTGCGATCTCGCGGTTCTCGTTCATTGTGTACGGAGACACCCGCGGGCCGTACGATGGTCGGGCGCTCCAGCCGGATCACGAGAAAGTTGTGGAGTCGATGCTCGCTACGGTCAAGGCGCGCGCGAATGGGCCCGATCCGGTGCGCTTCGTCTTGCAGACTGGCGACGCCGTCACCGACGGCCGCATCGCTGCGCAGTGGAACGTCAGCTATAGCCCGCTCATCAGCCAGATCACCGTCGGTGGGGATCTCTCGTACTACCTGACCGTTGGCAACCATGACGTCACGATCGCGAGAGTCGCAAGCGATCCCGACCGCATCGTGGGCCTGTGCAACTATTTCGCGGCAAATGCGCGACTCATTCCACCCAATGGGTCGGCACACCGAATGCGCGACTATCCGAGCTACGGCTTCGGATACGGCAACACGTTCTTTCTCACCTTCGACACGGCCATCATCGACGACACCGCGCAGTTTTCGTGGGTGAAGGGCGAGGTCGAACGGCTTGACCGGCGGCGATATCCGAACGTCGTCGTCTTCGTGCACGATCCACCGATTTCATCAGGGCCGCACGGCGGGCCACGGCTCGAGCCGTCGGCGGCGACTCTCCGCGCGTACTTCCTGCCCTTTTTTCGCGAGCATCATGTTCGCCTCGTGCTCTCCGGGCACGACCATCTGTTCGAGCACTGGGTGGAGCGGTACAGCGATGCGTCGGGAGGGCACCGCCTCGACCAGATCGTCACCGGCGGCGGTGGCGCGCCGGCGTACGGCTACAAGGGCGAACCCGATTTGCGCGACTACCTCAGCGAAGGAATCGCCGAGCAACTCAAGGTCGAACATCTCGTGCGACCGTCGTCGGATGCGAGGCAGAATCCGCTGCACTTCGTCATCGTGAGCGTGAACGGCGAAGAGATCCGCGTTGAAGTCGTTGGGGTTGACCGCGGTCGCGGATTCGCTCCCTACGGCGGGAGGACGACGGCGGTGCTGGTGGATCCGGCGCGTAGCGGCGGCGCGCGGCGTCAGTAATCGGCGATCCGACCCCTGCGGATCAGGTCCGGCTCCGTCTGTAGATCGCCACCTTCGTGACTCGATTCCCTAGTGCTCCGCGACCTCGCCCGTTGGTCTGGCCGCCGCCACAGCGGTCAGTGCCCGCTTGATCAAGGCGATCTGTCCGCCATGGTACGTCCCGTGCTCGATAATGCCATGGAGCATTTCCTGCGCCGAATGATCGCGGCCTGGAATGATCCGTCGTAGCTGCTTCAGGTCGAGATTCGCCGCGTCCTCAGACAACTCTCGATAGCTCCCGTAGAGGCGGTTGAGCGCGTCCTGCCAATTCGCTTTCGACTTGCCCTTGACCGGCGGCCATTCTTCTGCCGCAGTCGGTTCCCCGATCGGCGTGCTGCCCAAACGCGCGTGGGCGATCTCGGCCCACGCGGCCATGTGCAGCACGATCTCCATGATGCTGTGTGCGGTGGGGATCGGTCGCGCCACGGCGTCGCTCGGGCTGACGTCCTTCAGCAGGTCCGACAACGCAGGACCGTGCCACATCGGACCAGAGACCGTTCGCGAGATGAAGTTCGAGAGGCGGCGTACGTCGCTCATAGGGTCCTAAGCCGGAGTTGAAGTGGCGAGCTCGCGGGAATGTATTGTGCGGTCCACGGCGGCGGCCTGGCCGTCGTTCGCGACTCCTCTCCGAAAAATGGAGCGGTTGCAACCCTTTCGCCAGACTACGGTCGCGGTCTCATCCCGAGATACGGTGGAAGATGCGGTAATTTGTGTTGATGACAGCCTACCGGACTGACAGGGGGAGGAGTGCTCCCCAGCCAGGAACGCCTTGAGAATCGTCAAGGGAAAGTTCGCCGGCCATGACCTCACCTCGCCCGCCGACAAACGGGTGCGACCAACGGCGGAACATGTCCGCGCTGCGATGCTCGACATGCTCGGCACCGACGTGAAGGACTCCAGCGTCCTGGACCTGTTCGCCGGGACGGGAGCGCTCGGCCTCGAAGCCATCTCGCGCGGAGCAACGCGCGCGGACTTTGTGGAATTCAGACCGGCAAGCTTGCACGCATTGCGAGCCAACATCGCCGCTCTCCGGCTTCGCGACTGCACCCGCGTATTCAAGAAGGATGCACTCCCGTTCGCCGCTTCACTGAAGTCAGAGTCGTACGACATTGCGTTCGCCGATCCCCCCTACGAATCGCGAATGCTCGATCGCGTGATCGACTCATGGCGCGCCGGAAAGTTTTCACGCATCCTCGCGGTCGAGCATGCGCGGACGCATGTACTACCAAAGGGCACACAGAAGAAGACGCTCGACGACAGCTCGATCACGATCTACCGCCTGTGAGCCGGGCGCGGCGTCGCACGGTCTGACGCACTCGCCAGGCGCTACTTCCCGACGGCCCCTTGTGAGATCCACCGCCCGAGCAGCGCTCGCTCGGCGTCGGTGATCCGCGTCTTGTTTGCGGGGGGCATCGTCCGCGTCACGACGGCGCGCTCCTTGATGCGCGGCACGCGGGCGAGAATCTGCTCCGGTGTATCAAAGGTCACGCCGAGCGGACCCACCGCTCCAAAGGTCAGATCGCTCGGCGCGACAGAATGGCAGACGCCGCACCGCCGATCGATCACATGCCGCGCTTCGGCAAAGGTCACCGGCGTTGTGGTGTCGGTGTCGGTGGGCGGCGTGAATCCGCCATCCTTCTCGAGCCCTGTCCAGAGGACCAGCACCGTGCCGGCCATCGTCAGGATGAGCACCGGGCGCCACCATGGCTCGGTGAACCGCAGATTGAGAACGTGCCGCACCGCCGCGCCGCCCGCGATCAACACCAGGAGCGCGAACCAACTGTGCGCCGTCCCATACACCGACGGAAAGTGACCGCTGACCATCAGCACGATCACCGGGAAGGTGAAGTAGTTGTTGTGAATCGACACTCGCTTTGCCCGCGCCGAGAGCGCGGCAAGCGACGAGCGTTGCCCCCGCGCGACCGACGCGATGAGTTCCCGTTGTGAGGGGACGATCGTGAAGACGACGTTCCCAGCCATGATCGTGCCCATCATCGCGCCGACATGCAGGAAGGCGGCGTGCCCGTTCAACAGCCGCGTCAAGGCAACGGCGATGGCGATCAATCCACCGACCCAGGCGACCGCCGCGACTAGTGGTGCGCGCGGCGCGACGAATCGGTTCATCGACTCGTAGAGCATCCACCCGCCGAAGATCGCCGCAAGTCCAACGGACACTGCCTGTGTGTGCGACAGGGTTGCAACGGTCGGGTCGGCGAGCACGGCCCGTTCGCCGAGGTAGTAGACGACGACGAGCAAGGCCATGCCCGTCAGCCAGGTCGTGTACGACTGCCACTTGAACCAGTTGATCGGCGCTGGAAGCGGTTCGCCGGCGAGGAGTGTCTTTTCGACGAAGTAGAATCCGCCCGAGTGCAGGAGCCAGATCGTACCGACCGACCCACCGGTCTGAGCAACCGCCGGCCCGTCGTTCCGTTCCTGCCCCTTCTCGAGCTTGGGATGCTGCATCCGTCGGTCGAGCCAGTTGAAGAGCAGCGAATTGCCAATCCACATGATGCCCGCGAGCACATGGATCCACCGCGCGACGAGATCGAGGAGCTCGGTCGCGCTACCGCTCATGTCCGACCCTGCAGGATCTTCACGAACGACCGGCCGCGGAATTCGTCGGCGGTCAACCCCGTCATCGCCAGCGCTTCGGCCTCAGTGATCGCGCCGGAGTTGATGCCGCGGAGAAAAAAGTTCAGCAAACCCTGGCCGGTCGCCGCGTCATCGAACACGTCGCCGACGAGCGTCGCCTGTGCCGCCTTGTTCACGAACGCGCTCAGTCGTGCGCCGGCGGCGTCGATGCCCTCGAGAAAAAAGCTGTACAGCGCACCATACCGAGACACGAGCTGGGCTGGATGAAGGTCCCAACCCTGGTAGAATCCACCGGCGAGTGAATGGCGCACGTCGTCGTAATGCATTTTCCAGGCGGCGTGGACGCCGGCGAGGTTTTCGGCGCTCTGGTCGGCGGTCAGCGTTTCGCCCTTGTGGGTCGGCACCGGCAAGACGTTCGTCGACCCGTCCGACAGCCAGACATTGGTTCCGGCGAACGCCACCTGCATCATGTGTTTCGCGAACTCGCACGCCGGGTGCTGCATTCGCTGATACGCGGCCGTGATGTTGGTGCCCGCGGTGTAGTCGTACGTTCCGAAGTGGGCCGCCGACAGCCGCCCCTCGGATGCCTCGAGCATCCGCGGCAGGAGCGACCGCCCGCTCGAGTCGAGAATGATCTGCGGAGTCTCGACCATCGCCTCAAACTGCAAGGCGCCGTCGTCGAAGCCCAAATCGCGCTCGAGACGACTCAGGACGCGGACGATGTAATCGACCTGTTCGATGATCGTGATCTTCGGGACCGTCACGATCCAGCCGTCGGGGACCGTCCCTGACGCAACCAGCGCCGTCGTCACGAGATCGAGCGTCCGAATACTCCGGCCACGAAGCTCCTCGTTCAGCGGCTTGATGCGCAACCCGATGAACGGCGGTAGTGTCTTCTCCGCCATGCCCGAGATCAACTGGGAGGCGACGACCCCGGCGTGGTGATCTTCCTCAGCGTCGGGGCGATTGCCGTAGCCGTCCTCGAAGTCGATGCGGAAATCCTCGACCGGCTCGCGCGCCAGCTTCTCGCGAACGCGGGAATCGATCGTCGCCAGCGCAGGATGTTCGCCGATGCCAAGCGCGGCGCCAAATACGCCGGCGCCCGCCGCGTAATCGTCCATCGCCTTCTGCGCGACCCGTCCGATTTTGGGCGCCGTGTCGAAGGCGAACAGCTGGGCGCCACCATAGACGGTGTGCACGGGCTGTCGACCTTCACTTTCGCCAGGGTGCGCGTTCGCGAACGCGATGTTCGCCTCGCTGAGGGCAGCACTCGCTTCGGCGAGGAACGCGCTGTCCAGCGACAGTCTCAAAACGTCGGAGCTCTCTGAATGCGTCATCCGTTGTAGATCTTGCCGCTGTTGGCGCGATACAGCTCGAGCACAGCCCGGGCTTCGTCGCGGAGAACGTGGCGCTTGATCGTGATCCCACGCTCCTCGAGGTACTGGTACGATGCCGGAAAGACCGGTCCTTCTTCGAAGTTGAGGCGCGACGCATCGTCGCGACCGGCGCCGTAGACCACGCGGCGCACGCCGCTCCAGAGCGTGGCGCCGAGGCACATGGCGCACGGTTCGCAGCTGGTGAAAAGCTCGTGCGCCGGCAGCTTCGCGGAGTTGAGCGTGAACGATCCGACTCTCTGCTGCGCCATCATGAACGCGACCATTTCGCCATGCAACGTGCAGTTGTTCAGGCGGACGACGCTGTTCATGCCGACGGCGACGACGCGACCCGAGTCCCGCTCGAAGATCGCCGCGCCGAACGGGCCACCCGTTCCGTGAGCGACGTTTTCGCGCGACACGGTGATGGCGAGGCGCATCTTGTCCTCGTCCGTCCGGTAGACACTGTCCCAATCGACGACGTCGCCGACCCACGCTGGGTATTCGACATGAACGATGGGGGAGCTGGTGCGGGTCGTCATGAATCCTTCGTTGGGAGTTGGTCCACCGATCGATGAAGTTGAACCGGCGGGGAAAGCGGCGAAAGAGGGAGCGCCGTGTATTGACGGCGGTTATTTCAGCCGCGATTCCACGAACTACTTGCCCTGACGACGACTCGGCGCGACAATCTCGGCTGAAACAAACACCGCCTTTTCGCTCCCCTGGATCTGACCCCGCCATGCGCCCTGCCATACTCGCCGCACTCGTCATCGCCGTTCCCTCGAGTCTCGTCGCCCAGGCGGTGGCCCCGGCGGCCAAGCCGGCGCCGGCGCCGGAAGGATTCGGCGCTCCCTTCAAGGCGCTGCCGCTCGCTGACGGACCGGTCAAGGTCGGCCCGGCGCGCGGCACCGTCGTCGTCGTTGGCGGGGGAGGGATGGGACCGGAGATCTACAAGGCGTTCATCGACGCGGCGGGCGGACCCGATGCGCTCATCCTCGACGTCCCCAACGCCGGCGGCTCCGACACCGCCGGCCCCAATACAGGCCAACCGTGGCGCACCGCCGGCGCGAAGAATGTCGTCGTCCTCTTCACCAAAAACCGCAAAGTCGCCGACAGCGACTCGTTCACCGCCGTGATCAAGAAGGCGGGCGGCGTCTGGTTCGAGGGTGGCCGCCAGTTCCATCTCGTGCAGGACTACGGGGGCACCAAGACCGAGCGGGCCTTCATGGACCTGCTCGAGCGCGGCGGAGTCGTCGGCGGTTCGTCGGCCGGCGCGTCGATCCTCGGCGACTTCATGGTTCGCGGCGCGCCGTCGAACGACAACATGATCATGGACTATCCAGGCTACGAAAAGGCGTTCGGCTATTTGCGGAACGTCGGCATCGACCAGCACGTCGTCGCCCGCTCGCGACTGCCAGACCTCGCCGACTCTATCATTCCGCGCTATCCCAATCTTCTCGCCATCTCTGAGGATGAGGGCACAGCGTGGGTGATCCGTGGCGATACCGCCCGCATCATCGGACGCAACAAGGCCTTCGTCTACAACGGAAAGGACGCGACCGATCCGGGCAGTCCGTTCCTCACGCTGCATCCCGGCGACCGCTACAACCTGAACACCCGGCACGTCATCAGCCGAGTGATCGACCGTTCGCCGGTGAAGGTGGACTTGATCAACTCGATGTTCGCCAAGTACAACGATGCCGCCACGGGTGGCGCGACCGTGCTCGTCGCCGTGAACGGCGAGGTGTTCATCGACCACGCATTCGGCATTCCGGCGCAGGCCCGCCATATGCCCCGGACGACGTTGCCACAGTTCGACCTCGGCGACATCACGAAGGTGTTCACCGAACTATGCGCGCAGATGCCCGCGCAGACCGGCCGGGGTCGAGGAGCGCCGCCGGATTCAGCGACCGCGGCGGCGACCGGAGCGGCACCAGCGGCTGGCCGGGGTCGAGGGCGCGGTGGACCGCCGCCGTCGCCGCTGCAGCAGTGTGTGACGCGAATCTCGACGCCTATTGGCGCCCACCAGACGGCCGCACCGGATTCACAACACGTGCTGTCCAGCGTTGACGAGCTCTATCGCATGTCCCTCGGCCTCGAAGTGCCGACCACCTGGCGGAACTCCGATTACTCCCGCGGATGGACGGCCGACATGTACAAAGGGGTGTCGCGCCTGGCCGCGTACGCGACGGCTGAGGGAAAGCGCGCGGCGTTCGTGCGCGTGCCCGATCGGCACGCGACGATCGTCATCCTGACGAACGATGCGAACGCCGACGCGCGGGGCATGGCCGAGAAGATCCTCGATCAGCTTCTAGCGGGGCAACGATAGCCCTCAGTTCCCGCCTCGGCCCGGTCGCGGAAGCGCGGTCGGCGGCAGGATGCCGTTCAGCCGCATGTAGTTCGACAGCTGGCTGTAGTGATCCGCGAGGTCGATCGCGTGCCCGACCAGGTAGTTGGCGCGCCCGACCTGCCGCGTCGTGTTGTTCGGGCCGGGAAGCGTGATGACCTCGCCGACCTTCGCATCGTCGAGTTGGCCCATCGCGTCGTCGCAGAACGCGATCGATGCCTTGAGCTTCGCGACCAGCGTGTCCTTCGGCCACATCGCCTTCACCGAATCGGGGGTGCTCGTGTCCTTGTCGGGACGCGTCGCTTTCTTGTCGCCGAAATTATTGCAGAACAGGTAATTGTCCGAGGCGACGTGCTGGGCGATATAGCCGATCGTCAACTGCGCCGGTGTCGGCTTGTAGCTGAACTTCGACTCGGGGATCGAATCGAACGCCTGGGCGATGTTCCGTCGCAATGCGGTTGTACGATTCCTGAACGCAGTTGTGATCGGATTGACCGGTGGTCCGGCCCCTGGCTGTTGCGCCACGGCGGCGCCGATCGGCAACGTCGTCAAGAGAAGAAGAACGCGTATGTGTTTCACACAGGCTCCAAAGAAAGGGTGGTGAACGGGTCATGGAGTCTCAGTGAGGCCAGCCGATTTGGCAACCGGCTCTTGACTGCTGGAGTTGACGTCTCTCACTATTGATCCTCACTGCCGACCGGACCGATCCATATGGATGGCTCGCGCGCGAACTCATCGGAACGATCGACGTGATAGCCAACACGGCTCGCCTCCGACTTGTCCTTCACGGCGCCATCGTGCTTTTGGTTGGCTTGTTGTGCGGACTGCCGACTGTGAGCGAAACGAGCACCGAAGGGGTTCGCTTCTGGCACACCGCCCATGAGGCGCTGATGATGATGGGCTTCTGGATGCTCGCGGAGTCGTCAGTCGTTGCCGCGCTCGTGCTCGAACCGCGCAAGGCGGCGGGGCTCGTCTGGTCGATGCTCGCAATGGGCTACGGCTTTACGACTGGACTCGTCATCGGCGGGATCGTCGGAGTCAGCCCGTTCGAGCCTGGCCGCACGCCCGCGGCCTTCATCGCTTTTCTTGCGTCGACCATCGGCATACTCGGCGCAGTCATGGGAACCGTGCTCACGATCATGGGCGCCAGCGCTGCCCTCAAGAGCGCTCCGCCCGAATCGTAGATCTGCGTGGCAGTCGTGTGACTCGATGACCGCACAATGGCAGCCGTATCGGGAACCGCTGCGCTCGACGCTCGTGCGCACGGTGACGATTGCCCTGGTCGTCGGCGCCGTACTCGCTAGACGGTGGGGCGGGCTGGCCGCTTGGCCGGCAGCCACGCTCGTCGTGCTCTGGCCTTCGTTCGGAGGTCATTGGGTGGACCTCTGGTTTCTCAACTGGCTGCGGCCTCGCCTGTCCGTGGCGCGTGCCGCGCAGGTTACGGCCCGCGTTGCGGTGTGGTTCGTCGGCGGCACTGGCCTTGCTCTTGGCATGGGCCTGACCGCGATGGCGCTCGCCGGATTAAGGCCGGCGCAGTGGCCCACCTGGTGGCTCGGTGGCTTTGGCTTCGTCGGCGTCGAGCTGGTAGCACATCTCGTCCTTCTGCTGCGCGGCCGACCCAGTTTTTTCAACAGACGGGGTTGATTGATACTTTGCGCGTTGTCTGGATGACGGCCTTACGTGCGCGGAGCGCAATCGTGCGAGTAGTGACCCTCGCTGACGGACTGACGATCCACAACGCTTTCCCTGACCGGCGGTTCAAGCCATGAAGCTCAACTACTATCTGGAAACGGATTCCCTCTACATCGATCTCTCGGAGAATCCCAGCGTCGAGAGTCGTGAGATTTCCGACGGTGTCGTTCTGGATTTCGATGAGCGAGGCGCGTTGGTCCGGATCGATATCGATCAGGCCAGCAAGAAGGTCGAACTGACCCGGCTGGTTCTGAAAGGCATGACGGGAGACATCGAGCGACTGGCCGGCTGAGGTCGGTCCTCGCCGTAGTCTTGTGAGGGAGGCGGGGAGGGCGCTCGGGAGTGGGCCAGTGCCGCGAAAGACAACGAAAG
>Ga0315281_10010854_pt1 | contig 12510 bp, 18 predicted proteins | sample YL17G07_0_MG_FD_204540 | JGI IMG/M metagenome (GOLD analysis project Ga0315281, IMG submission 204540) | Sediment microbial communities from Yellowstone Lake, YNP, Wyoming, USA - YL17G07_0 | ecosystem: Environmental > Aquatic > Freshwater > Lake > Sediment | place: USA: Wyoming | collected... | reverse complement strand
AAGCTTAACCCTTCAGACATGGATGCTTGGACTGAAACAATAACAGGCTGGACGCATGACGCTGGCGGCTCAACACTTACAGCTGATTCAAGCGACAAAGTTGCTGGAACTGCAAGCATAAAGCTCCGTACAGGCCGGGCGGGAACTACGAGTGGCTGGGCAAAATATGCGTTGGCGTCGGCGATAGAATGTGGCGGCGACTACGGATATCAAAGCCTATGTGTTGGACTGAGGGCAACTGGCGAGGACTTGGATTCCGGGTGTGAATATCGCTGCACCAAGATTCGAATCCAGCTCATGACTGATGACAGCAACTACTTCCAAAAGGAATTTATCCTCGCAGAAAGCGAAGCTGCAGACGTCCGCTGGCTTTTCTATGATGAGAAGATCGGTAAACTGTACGAGACAGCGTCTGAAATGACGCCTGCCTGGACGAAGACGGGGAGCCCCAACTGGAAGAACATAAACAAGGTTCTCTTCTACATCGAGGGTTATACGCGCTCCTGCGTCTTTCCCTATCCCACTGCGCTCGGACGCTCAACACTTCATATCGACCAGCTTTACTTCAAGAACGGCAGATTTTCAGCGTTAGAACAAGACTCTGCTAGCCAAGCCCTCTACGGCCTGCGAGAACTCGCTGAAACTGATGATGAGCTTGCTTCTGACAATGAATGTGATCTAAGGGCAAAGTCTCTCTTGGCCTACTTCAAGGATCCAGCAGACTATTTGACTGTGAGAAGTACAATCATAGATTATGGTACCACGCCACCTCTAGCAGCTGACAAGATCCACGTGCACTTATACAACGAAAACATCAACGGAGACTACCGAATTGAATCTGTCGATTATCATGTTTACGCTAACACTCAGACGCTTGAGTTAACCTTCGAGTTGGGCAAGATTCCGCCTCTCCTGGCAGACTATCTTTACGGCCTCAGAGTAACAACTGTTACGGTTGAAAAGCTTGCGAGAGTCAAGCTTGGAAAAGGCGCAGCACTTTCACAAATAATCGCAGTCTTAGCCGCCCAATCCCCACCGCATAAGACGACGCATGAAGCAGGCGACGAATCCGGCGCTATCTGGTCTGATCCTAGCTTAGGGGGTTCTGACCGCATTTCAGGCTGGCTAAGCCCATCTTACCTAGGACCCTTTTCAGACGGAGCAGAATATTTCTGGTTCCGCACGAAGAACAAAGCAGGCTCAGCTACTCTAAACCACATTTTTGCTCCAACTAACCCTGGAGTCGGACAGCTTGGTGATGATACTTACTACTGGTCTTGGATGCGCGCAGAGTACATTTCAGCAAGAACCGCTCTTCTAATCAAAATCTCAACTTATCCCCACGTCCAAATAGACACCACAGGCATCTACCTGGGTCCTGGATCCGCAGGCGCTGACGTGAAGCTTTACCGTTCAGCAGCTGACGTTCTGAAGACTGACGATAACTTCGACGCGTTGGCTCTTCGCATCGGAGCAACTGAAGTTATCACTTCAGGTAGGATTCTTCAGAACGTGACTGCAGATGCTGGCATCATAACATCAGGCATATTTGATGTTGCCCGAATTCCTGACTTAACGCGTTCTAAAATCACTGACTTCTGGAGTGCTGCATTCTGGGCGAATATTCCGGATAAGCCAAGCACTTACCCACCGTCATCACACACGCATAGTGCCAGCGCGGTTACTTCTGGAACATTCGATGAAGCGCGCATACCGCATAATTTCAATAATGTTGTAACATTCCCCGGAGGAATAACAACCTCTAGTCTCGCAACTGGCGCCGTAAACTGCACGAATTGGCATGCCACAGACATAATATTCAAAAATGATTTTCGCATCACAGAAGCCGAAAACCTCAATCTGGGAAAGGGCCTCGCTTTCCTCAATCCAAAAGGGAAGACGATAATGCTCCTTGACGAAAACGGGAATCTCGCACTCTTCGGGAAGTTGCATCCTAAGAGCTTCAAACTCAGCCGGTTATGGATGAAGATACATAGAAAACGTAAGGAAAAGGTGAGTGTGCCAAGATGAGTGTTTGGGGTGGCGAAGCAGCCTATAACAAGCTTCTCGAAATTCTAGCACAGCTTAGCACAGGGTTAACAAATCCGGTCACTGGCAAGAAGGTTAACCAAGTTGATTTCACTTGGAATGGCGACGGCTCAATAAATACTATCATCTTCAAGGAAACGGGTGGTGCGACGCTTTTCACGTTGACTTTCAGCTATAGCGCTGGGAGTGTCATAAGCATCACAAGATCATAGTCATGAAAAAGTATCATGACAGGAGTGAATAGAAAATGGAATCGATTTGTAAGAACGCGGAATGGGAACTCGTAAAGCTGGACGATGGAACTCTTATGCTCATCAGTGCAGACCAAAGCGTACGAATAAACATCATGAAGAAACAACTGTTATCTCTTCCCGCGATAGTGGAGGCTGCAGCGAATGCTTAGACAATCTGATAAAGGCAGAGGAAGCGACGCCGTAAGCGTCATGAGAGAACAGAAGATAGAAGTACACGACGGCATGAAACGCAAGACAGTTTGGCAGATACACAAGTTTGACGATCCAACGGACGAGATCGCGAAACTGAGCAGACGGGGCATGAGCCTTGAAGAACTCATTGCCATGTTTCCCGAGCGATTCTTAGGCGCAGTGGAATTCGAAGGCAACATCTGCCTCAACGAAGGTATACAAGCGTTCGAGGAATTGCTTGCGGGAATCTCAACGCCGACGAAATGGGATAACACGAACGCAAGGACGGGAGTGGGCGACTCAGCAACAGGTGAATCTGCATCACAGACAGGGCTTCAGGCGGCAACAAACAAGTTCTGGAGAATCATGGATGCAAGCTATCCGAGCAGAAGCGGGCAAGCACTTTCATGGCGAAGCACTTACGGCAGCGCAGAAGCCAATTACGCTTGGAACGAATTCACAGTCGTCAACACGGCTGATGACACAGGACAAAACATCAATCGCAAGGTCTCAGCGCAAGGCACGAAGACAAGCGGGCAAACATGGGTTCTAACGGTTACCATAACGTGGTCGTAAACACGAACTCTTTACTCTCTTCCTCTTCCCCGTTTTAGATAAGTAAGTATACTCAACGTAGCTGATGAAAATTGGCAACTTTCGGATACACAACGATAGGCGGATCGAATCAACTAATTTCAGCTTCGTGGCAAGAAGCAATAACTGGTAGCATTTTCACTATGCCAGAGAATGGGACAGCAGACAGCATAACAGTTTCTCTCAAAGTGATAACTCCATGTAGCAGGCGAACTAAATGTGCCATATACAAACACAGCGACTTAAGTCTAGTTGGATCGACTGAGGAAATAACAATAAGCTTAACAGCGACCCAGCAATTTTTCACATTCAACTTCATTACTAAACCTAATTTAGTGTCGGGTGAAGTTTACATATTAGAAGTTTGGAGTGAATATCTCGCTGGTAATGCTAGTACCTATATAGCCTACCATGCTGGAAGCGCAAGTCAGGGGCATCTCAACCCCTCATATAACTATAACTCGTTTCCTAATCCTCAATCTTCACCTACACATTATGATTATGAGCACAGCATTTACTGTACTTACACTCCCGGCGGACCCACATACGTCAATATTTCAGATACAGGCTCAGGTTCAGACGTTGTTTCTCTGCAAGCGAACGTACCACTCTCTGATGTTGGATTAGGCACAGAAAGTTTATCACTTCAAGCGCAAATACCTGTTTCAGATTCGGGCTTAGGAACGGATACAGTATTAGGCGTAAATCAAGCTCTCGTTTCTGAGTCAGGAGCAGGCTCTGATGCCATGAGCATTCAGGCTCAGGTTCCATTAGCTGAATCTTGTGCAGGCGCTGATACGCTGGGCGTTCAGGCTCAAATCTCAGTTGGTGATGCGGGCTCTGGAGCTGAGACGTTTGCTATTCAAGCGCAGATTCCAATTCAGGATGCTGCCGTAGGTTCGGATGCAGCAGTGATTCAAGGCCAAATTCCTGTTGCTGAAACGGGAGCGGGGAACGACGCTATCGCAGTTGAGGTGCGGGTCCCAGTAAATGAGACAGGTTCTGGGTCAGAGGTAATAAATGCTGAAGCTCGCATTCCCATCTTCGATTCGGGTTTAGGTTCTGATGGATTGTCTCTTCAGGCTCAAGTTCCAATAACCGAGAATGGGCAAGGAATTGATGGTGTTTCAGTTACTGGTGGCGGAGCTATAACAGTTTCAGACATAGGTGAAAGCTTAGACTCGCTTTTTGTTCAAGCACAAGTAGCTATCATAGATTCCTGTCAGGGACTTGAGGGCTTAAGTATCAGCTGTTTATTAAGTATCCTCGACCAGTGCACAGGCAACGACATTATCATTATTTCGATTGCAGGCCTTGCTCGTCCTCTCATCTTTCTGGTTCTCAAAGATTTTGCGCTTCCAATCACACCGGCTGGGAAAATGATGATGATCATCGGAGATGAGGCTGTACCCATGAATAAATCTGACCCGAAAAAGAAAATATTCCTCATCTCCCGAGACTTGGCGATCGAACTAGCTTAAACTCGTAGACGATCACTACTTTGTCTGCGTCCCAGGAGCCGTTAATTTTTATCCACGCTTCCTCAAACTCGTCCAAGGTGCTGAATCCTTCTTTTCTCACATCTTCAGTGGAGATATCTCCTAGCCGCTGCCTGAATTTTCGCAGAACAACTATGCGGCCTTGGGGCTTGCTGAACCACGTGTCCCGGACCGCGTAAGTTTTGCCAACTTGCCACTCTTGCTTGTGGACACGCCGCGTCTGAACCTTTCGACCATCCAAAACTAGGGGAATATACTTCCGCTTAAAAATGGCCATGCTGTTGAGCCTCCTCATCACTTGTTGGTAAACCTTTCTTCTGCAACCAGAGATCCCTCAAAACTATCAGTTTTGCGGTATAAAAATATCCTGCCTGGCGCAGCTCGTGCCTCTCTGCTGTTATTCCCTTAAAATCCTCTTCCATATGCCTGGCCTCTTCTGCCTGGAAGAGATCCTGGGCCTTCTCCCAGATCAACGGCCTTATGCGCGGCCAGAACTTTCCCTTCGACTGCACTTCATCACCACTGAGGCGTTATCTTAATCATGTTCTCGGCGATTTGCACTGCATTTCCGTCTGCAAGGATCTTGCGTGCCTCCAAGTCTGAGATGATATCAACTAGTTTTCCGTTCCACCAGACTTGAACGGCCTTCGCCATCTTCTGCGCTCCTTTGCATTTATCATAGCGGTCGCACTGGCTGCTGCAGTTATAGCACACTGGCTCAAAATCTTTTTTCTTAACTAAAGCCAAATCTGGCCTCTTTTCTATTTTTACGTCTTGCATTTGCCTAAACCTCTAAAAGAACTGTTGGCACTGGCAGATTTAAACGTTTGTCAATGAAATGAAGCGTATCAACAGAGCCGCTGGCCACCGGTTTTTCAAGAGGTTTAGGCTTGAAAAAGGTTGGTTCGGCAGCCAGCAGCCCTGATAACGACTCTCTTTCTCAACCTTAAAGATTTCCCTCCCAGGGATTGGGCGCTCTTGAAACGGGCGCTCTTCAACCAGAGTTTTCAGCACTGCAAAAACCCCATTGAAGAGCACTAATTTTCAATCCTCTTCAAACTAGCCCTCTTCAACCAGGGATTACGCCCTCCCAGACCCGCCCTATTTTCGAAGTGCCTCTCTTATTTTAGTCTCTAAAGCGTCCAGCCTTTGCTTATACCACTCATTCTCTCGTTGTAGCTGCATGTTTTGTTCAGTGAGTGATGTGATTTGACTGTTCAGTTCAAGGATGTCTTTTTCAGGACGACCCATAGTTTTAACATAAGGAAGAAATAGAACTTCATCAAAAAACAGCTTCAATTGGCATAACCTATCTGAGGGCGTGGAGCCACACTCAATGACAATACTATGCTGTTCATTCAATCCAATAACGTCGGCGATGATGCCTCGCTTAACCGTCATCTTGAGAGGACGTTCACCGTAACATTCTTTCTCGAAGATTTGGCCCGCGTAGAGTACTGGAAATTCTACGAAGATCTCTTTGTCCGTAAAACCTTTGCTTCTCAATATTTCTTTTCCTATGGCTTTCAAAGTTTCATGTTCAACAGATTCTGAGATTATTCCACTCTCCTAATTCTCGCTTCGACAGCACTCAATTATCATTAATGCATTCATCGATATAGAAGTTATTAACAAACACTAGCCCCCATATTACCGCTTTACCGTTAAGTATAGGGAAGTGTTATATTTGTTAATAAGCTTTGTCGGTTTGATTGAGGGTGTGGGTCTGTGGTTGGGCGGGGTTGTGTGTATGTTTATGGGGTGACGAGGGATAATGTTGCTGTTTTTGTTGAGGGCAGTAGTGTGGTTAGGGAGTTTTTGGATAAGTATGCTGGTCGCAGTTCCTTTTCGGATTATGCTAGAACTTTGGCGATGTTCTTTCGTTGGCTGAAAATTGTGAAGAATGTTGAGTTGAGTCCTGAAGAGTTTTTGAATGAACATGTGAAGCGAAGAAATGTTGTTACTGTTCGGGAGCGGAGTTGGGCTTCGCGGTTGATTCTGGGCTTTTGTCGTGATAACCCTGATTTTAGCGGGTGTTCTGACACTTATCGGCACAGTTTGTTCAATGTTTTGAAACAGTTTTTTGCTTATCACGCTGCTGACTTGTCCAATGGACACGTGTGGAATGGTAGGTGTTTGAGGAAGTTTTCGATTGAGCAGCTGAGTGTTTCAGAAGCAAAGAGGGCTTTGGGTTTACTGGGCGAGAGGGAAAAGACAATTTGTTTCGTTATGCTGCAGAGTGGCATGAGCATTGGTGATGTTCTCAACAAATTCAATTATCAACTGGCCTATGTTCAGAAAGAGCTTGACAGTGGCGCTAACAGGCTGCGCGTAGATTTTGATGAACGTAAGAGGAACAATTTCCAATATTTCACCTTCATCGGAGCTGACGGTTGCCAAGAACTTCGTGTGTGGCTTAAGACTCGGATGGAATGGTTGAACGAAGCGAAGAAATCAAGCGATGCCATTTTCATCACTCGCAAGGGTTCAGTGTTAACTAGGCAGAAGTTTGAATGTATCTTTTACCAAAAAACCTGCAGATTGGGCCTCCATAAACGCGCGTTTCTTTTTCGCAGTCACATGTTCAGACGCATGTTCAAAACTGAAAGTAGCCCGCCGGAAAGAGGCATAAACAGTGACTATGTCGAGTTTATGATGGGCCACAGAGGCGGAATTCACAGTGTTGGTGGACCCTATGATCGGACTCCTGAGCTTTACGCAAACGTAGTTGAGAAGGAATACGCGAAGCTCGAACCGTACGTGAATGTTTACAGTGGCAAGGCCGCTGAGAATGAGCGTTTGGGCATAAGCGAGGAAGACTTTGCAACTTTCAAGTTAATGCTCCAGGACTTCAAAGAAGGAAGATTACGGAGACAATAGTTACTTTAACTTGTCAAGCCTTTTTATTTTCTTCTTCGAATTTCTTAAGTCTTTCTTCAAGTGTATTGATTCTGTCGCTCGCTACCTTGTTATCTTTCCATCGTTTTTGGATCTCTTCATAGTCATGATAAATCCACCAAGCAATAAAGAGCCCAGACACGATAACACATATGTTGGAGATCAGAACAGATGCTTCCGTAGCTGTCACGTATTGCCAAGCATAGCTCGGAATACTCAGGATATTATATAAGGCAAGCAGAAAAGCGATGCAGGAAATGACGATAGCTATTATTCTGAAATTCATTCTTTACACGACTCAAACGTCAGGAAGCTTCCACCCTTCCTTTCGCCTCTTACGAATGACTCCCTGAATGTCCGTTTTGGAGATTGCGAATTGTATGTGCCTGCAATCGTCTTTTGTACAACGTAAACATTGGATTCCTTCAGGTTTGAACTGTATTTGAATTGCTTTATGCAGGTCAGGATCCCATATCCATACTCCATCATTGTTAAGGTTGAGGTGCCAGATAGTCTTCGGCGGTCCTATCAGGTCCTTCTCGTTTTGATTGTAATACCATGCGATGAGTGCTCGAATTACTTCCGTATCGTTTTCTAGGCCTAAGAAGGCTTTTATTCGCGTGAATCTGTCTGCAATCTCGCCCTTTAATTGAATGTTCAGTCTTAGCGCGGCATATATTTCGTTGGACATTTTGACACAATTTATGTATAAGCAACTATTTGCTATTAAACATTATTCTCATAAACAATGTAAGACAAAGCTTATATGCAAATACATAAGATATGTATCAGAAAGTGATTGTGTGCAAGGGGAAGAAAAAGTCGTAAAATTGAACTGCGTACTCCAAGGGGACGTCGCCCATAAATTTTTGGCGATTAAGGGAAAAAAAGGGTTAACCAACAATACTGAAGTCATTCGCCTTCTCATCAGTGAGTTCTTCGCTATTTCAGGAAAGAAGGGTTGACTATGAGCGAAGAGTATGATCTACGCGAATCAGTCAAAGCTCTCGGAAAACTTAGCCCCGTAATAAAAGACAAGTATGGTAATGTGATCGATGGGCTGCATAGGCTAGAGCTTTACCCTGATTGGCCTAGCGTGACGGTTGATTTTATCGATACTCCTGAGAAGCTTGAAGCTGCACGACTAGCGGTCAATACCAATCGAAGACTTGTTTCAAGCTCAGAAATAGCAATGCGAGTAGCGATTCTTGCGAAAGCAGGACTAAAAGCAGATGAGATCGCAACTATGTCGGGGCTGGCTCTGAGAACGGTATACAAATATTTTCCACAGGATCTTAAGGAGCCAGAGAAAGTCGCGGCTGGAGCGGTCGGCGGATTTGTTTCTGCTGCACGCGTGCACCAGACTGTTAAGATTCCCGATGCTGTTCCGGACCTTGTTGAGTGTGAGCGTTGCCACGTCAACGCAAGAGACTGCAAGCCCTGGCACGAGCATAACTTGTGCGGCAAATGCTTCGAACGCGCCCAGTCTAACCCGGGAGCCTACGAGGCCTTCTTCAACTACCGCGACAAGGGCAAGACTCACCCAGCAGCAATAGCGCGAGACGCAAGGCCACGCGACTTTGACAGTTGGCAACAGAGAAAAGCGGAGATGAGCCCGCAGAAAAGCGCCCTCGAACTAAGCGTGATTCAAGACCTGCAAGCCGAAGGCTATCCCATAGAGACGGACGTGGACTTCTGCGTTCAAAAAACGGTTCCCGACGGGTACGTGCGAGACGCAAACGTGCTCATCTATATCGACGGTCCCGTGCACGAAGGCCGAGAGGATAGGGACGAGCAACTGCGCGAGCGCGTGCAGAACCTTCTCAACTGCCGCATCGTAGCAGTCAAGTTTGAAAGGGACAGCAAGGAAGAGCGGGAGCGCGTCAAGACAGAGATCAAGCAGGGCTTGGAGGCCTAAGATGCGAAGAGACGATGATCTTGCTGGTGTCGCGCGCGCTGAGCTCCTGCTCGACTACATCGGCAAGAAGATCCGTGAACAACTCCCGAAGAAGGAAGCTGAGAAGACAGCTGAGAAGGAGGCCTAGCGATTGCAGATTCTCGCGCATGCTAACGGTGTGAAAGGTTGCTGGTTGGTTCGAATCTCGTGGCAGTTTGTAGAGATTCTGTCACGAGCATTCCTCTTATGTGTTTGCGCAGCCCATCCAGCAACCCACAACCAATCCAGGGAGGCTTAACATGCAGATGGAAAAGCTCAGTGACTTGCTCCATGAACTTGCTGTCGAATATCGAAAACTCCTTAAAAAAGCGCGCGCTCCGGAGGTCTAAGAATTGCAGACTGCCGCTCGTTTTGCCGAGCAACTTCGTCAGACGGTTTTTGTGATGAATTGGAATCTAGGATCAGAGAAGCAGCTGTATGTTGAGGCTTTTCACCGCAACTTCACGATTGCCCTCGGCAGGCCTGAACTGATGCGAAAGGCACTTTGGAGGTGAGCACGTGGTATTGCAGCGTGATTTTAAGGAAGGGTCAATAGTCATGGATAGAACTGAATATTTCAAACAATATTATTCGCGTCCAGAAGTAAAGGCAAGAAGGAAAAAAACAGGAAAGAAATGGCGAGAAAATAACCCAGAACGAATGAGAGAACTAGTTAATAATTGGGAACGAGAACACCCAGAAAAGAGCAGAAATTGGAAATTAAATAATCCAGAAAAAATAAAGGCAGAAAAAATTGTTACTAACCATCACATTCCATTAGGCGAGTTCTGTGAAGCTTGCCCAGAAGACGATGTTAGAAGCGCAGTTGACCATCACCATTTCGACTACGCCTATGCAGAACAGTTCGTATCCTGTTGCCGTGCTTGCCATAATTTTCTCAATAGAACTACATCAGAAGTCAGGACGTGCTAGTTTTGCAACGCGACTTTAAAGTCTCTTCGAAGGGCATGAAGGGCAAGCACCGGGACAAGCCTTACGTTGAACTCGCAACAAGCGAAGCTGAAAGGTTAACGCTTCACCTGGAATCGGCGCAGATGCTCAGTCAGTTCGAGATAGGCCAAGAATTTACCGTCAAGATCTTGGAAGGAGAGCAGACCAAACTTGTCAGGAAATAACATGATGCGTCTTCCACGTTCCTTCAATCCCATCACCGCCAAGCATCAGCGCCGCAAGATCCACGAGAAGCATGTGAACAGGGTCCAGAGGATCTGCCGTTGGCTCTACCGGGCTGCCCGGTGGAACCAGAAGCGAGGAGACTACGAGACTGCCCTTCTACTGATGGGTTTGATGACTGATTTTGTGGAGGACTAAGCAAGTGGCTCAGCGTCGAAGTGAACTTGCCCTTCCCGCAGATTTTGCGAAGAAAATCGCTGACACGTTGAATTGGCAACTCAGTGTAGTCGACGAAATGCTTGACTTCAGCGAGGACAAGGATGGCTACTTCTGGGCGACATTGAAGCCTAAGAAAGTATTGGATAAGCCTGACTTCATCGCGGTCTGCAGGCTCACGCGCGACTTAGGCGGAGAAGACTATCTGAAGGGCGCTAAAGCTTGGAAGGTCCCCGGTGCCTATGTGAAAAAGGGCCCTACGGCCTCAGAGCAAAAACCATCAGGGCAGGCAATCGATTCCCAACCTGCATATAAAGAGCCAGGCAATGCATTGCCAACGGTAACATCAGGCCCCATTTTCGCCGTCCTGCCGATCAAAGCATTATTGAGCATGCCCTTCCAAAGCCGGAAAGACATTGAAGGCCCAGATTTTGCGGATCTCGTTGAAAGCGTCAAGACAACTGGCATTTTGGAGCCCATTCTCGTCAGGCCCAAGACAACTGAAGATTTCGAGATAGTTGCAGGCGAGAGACGAGTTGCAGCAGCTAGGAAGGCCGGGCTCACCCAAGTGCCGGCGATTGTCAAGCTGCTATCAGATCAGGAAGCGTATGAGATTCAGCTTGTCGAAAACGTGCAGCGCAAGGATCTGAGTGACATGGAAAAGGCTCGCATGCTGGACATGATGATCAAGCGTTTTGGATATCTCCAAAAGGATTTAGCGAGAAAACTTGGAAAGAGTGAAGCGTGGGTTTCTCAGCATCTAGCAATGCTTTCGCCCATACTTCACCCGGGTGAAGTACGTACTGGGGAGTTGACGGAGAAGCAGGCGCGTGAGATTCTTGCCGCTCCAGAAGAGAAACGCGAGGAGATCCTTGGCAAGATCAGCGAGACTGGCATAGTGCCTTCTAGCCGCGAGATTCATGATATCGTCAAAAGTGTGTCTTGTGCTCGTTGTGGCGCAGTCTCTTCTCACCCGTACAGTGCTCCTGACAAGAAACTCTATTGTGATGAAGGATGTTACAAGCAGGCCATCGCGGAATCTGAAGCTGAGAAAAACCCTGCTAATGTGGGCCCGTTTGAAGAGCGCGAAATTGAGGCGGAAGAACATGTGCTCCCGAAGCCAACTGAACCTGAAATGCATGTTCATGAGGGCACTAGCTATGATGTGGCTGATTTCACTTGTCCTCAATGCAAACAATCGTTTCGTATAGTGCACTTGCCAAGCGGAAAACACTCGTTTAAGCCTGTGAGGGAACAAGCATGAGCATACGCTACCTCTACCGGTCCCTTCCAAAATCAGGCCGAACCTGCAATTACTACCGTTGCCAGAGGCCCATTCTGCGCAACATCGCAAAGGACAAGGCCGGCAGATTGTATCATTGGGGCTGCCTGCAAACAGCGTTGGATGAACAATACCGCTGCCTAGGCTGTTATTCGATTTTTGATGCAACCGAAGCTGTTCTTGACGAGAAGCAACGTACAGTCGGGGAAGGCTACAAGACCATTCTAACGTTACTGTGTCCCCACTGTGGCAGCCAAGATCTCAAGCCCGCCCAGAAGCATCACAGCATGCCAAGCGGCCAAACCGTACATTGCATGTGAAGGTGAAAAAAGATGGTTATCACTGTTGAAGAGTTGAAGCAGAAGTATGGTCCCGCGGTAGACGTTGCTCCCTACGGGTCCTGCATTATCGTGCCCGGAAGCGAGTTTAACCCGGACTGGGAGGCTGAGCTCGCTGATCAGGGCGTGAAAGTTTTCC
>Ga0315281_10010853_pt1 | contig 12510 bp, 6 predicted proteins | sample YL17G07_0_MG_FD_204540 | JGI IMG/M metagenome (GOLD analysis project Ga0315281, IMG submission 204540) | Sediment microbial communities from Yellowstone Lake, YNP, Wyoming, USA - YL17G07_0 | ecosystem: Environmental > Aquatic > Freshwater > Lake > Sediment | place: USA: Wyoming | collected... | reverse complement strand
TGACACGGAACACGGAATTGAAGGTCAGGATCCGCCGGCCATTCAGCGACCGCGGTGCGGCCGGGGCAGCCATGCCGTACGGAACGGCGCCCGGAGCCGAGAGGACTCCGGCGCCAAGCAGGCCGACTCCGGTTTTGATAATGAAGTCGCGCCTGTCCATGGCTTCTACCGACCCACAGGCGTCAAGGTATACGTGGCGCCCGGCGCGGTCTTGAACTCGATTAGACCGGGTTCGGGGCGGAGCAGGGGTACTGATCCGTCCCGGATGGTCACCTTCAAGGGAACCACGGAGCGCACCCGGCAGGGCCGGCCAATCTTCGAATGGATGGTCGCACGATCGAGCCGCCCGCCCTTCCAGCGCAGGCCGACCTCGAACCCGCCGCGGGCCAAGAGTCCCTTGACCTCTCCGTCACTCCAGGCGGGAGGCAGCGCCGGCAGGAGCGCCAGCTCGTCCTCGTGCGATTGGAGAAGCATCTCGGCCACGGCCGCGGACATGCCGAACGAGCCGTCGACCTGCATCGCGCGAGAGCAGATGGAGAACAGGCTGCTCGTCGTGTACGTGTGCATGGCGTAGGCGAAGTTCTCCATGGCCTTGGCGCCCTCCCCGAGCCGGGCCCAGCAGGCGGCCTTCCAGGCCGAGGACCAGCCGTTGCCCGTCAGACCCCGCTGCTCGAGGACGACCTTGCTGCCCTCGGCGAACTTCGGCGTCCGCCGGGGGGAGATCCGGTGGCCGGGGAACAGCCCCCACAGCGGAGAGATGTGGCGATGATGCTCCTCCGTCTCGCCCCAGTCCTCGAGCCATTCCTGGAGATTGCCCTTCTTCCCGACCTGCATGGGCGCCAGCCTCGCCCTCACCGCCAGGACCCGGTCCCTGAACTCCCGGTCGACATCGAGGACGTCGGCGGACCCGGCCACGGCCTCGAAGAGCTCGTCGAGGATCTGCATGTCAATAGTGGAGCCGGCGCAGATCGTGGTTGTCGTCATGAACGTTGTGATCTCGTCGAAGAACGGCGCCTGGCCGGGGACGTCGGGGAAGTTCTCGGGCGAGGTTGAGGGATTGGTCACGAGCCAGCCGTATTTCGGATGGGGAACGAGAAAGTCGAGGAAGAACTCGGCGCTTCCCTTCATCACCGGATAATACACCCCGAGGAATTCCTTGTCGCCCGTGTAGAGATAGTGCTCCCAGAGGTGGGTCACGAGCCAAGCGCCGCCGGCCGTGAAGGTCCCCCAGCTCGGCCCGTCCATGGGCGCGGCCACCCGCCAGAGGTCGGTGTTCTGGTGGAAGACCCAGCCGCGGGCGCCGTAATGTTCGCGGGCCACCTGGCTCCCTTGGTCGGTGAGCTCGCGGATCATTTTTAAGAGCGGCTCGGCGCACTCGCCGAGGTTCCCGACCTCGGCCGGCCAATAGTTCATCTCGGTGTTTATGTTCGTCGTGTATTTCGAATCCCACATGGGATTCATGTCCTTGTTCCAGATGCCCTGGAGGTTGGCCGGCTGGGTGCCGGGGCGCGAGGAAGAGATGAGGAGGTAGCGGCCGAACTGGAAGACGAGAGCCCCCAGGGCCGGGTCGTTAGTGCCGTCGAAAGCCTTCAGCCGCTCGTCCGTCGGCAGGAGAGAATTCGCCGTCGCCGGAAGCGTCAATGAAACGCGGCGGAAGAGCCGGCGATGCTCGGCGACATGGGCGGCCTTCAGGGCGTTGTAGGACTTGGGCGCCGCGGCCGACATCACGGCATCGACGCGGGCCCGTGCGTCGCCGCCGCAGTCCTTGTAGCTCACGAAGTTCGTGGCCGCGGCGATGAGGAGGGTGACGGCGTCAGCGCCTGTCACGCTGAGCTCGTCCCAGTCCAGCCCCATCGCGCCTCCCTCGGCGATGGCCTTGAGCCGCGACTCATAGCGGAGCGCCCCGGCGACGCCCATGTAGTCAGCCGACTTGCCCCGGACGACCAGCCCGTCGGGCGGCAGGCCATCCATCCGGAAATAGTCGGTGGCGTAGTTGGAGTGGGCCTCGTTCCGCGCCCCCCGGAGCTGGGCCTTGAACGTGACCTGGCCCGGCCTGTCCGCCGCGAGCCGCACGACGATGACCTGGTCAACAGGGCTCGAGAAGACCTCGCGCGTGAATCGGACGCCGTCCCGGGTGTAGGTCGTCCGCGCGACGGCCGCGTCGAGGTCGAGCTCGTGGCGGTAGTCCGTCACCGCCTTCCCGGCCGGGAAGCGCAGGCCCAGTTCCCCGAGGGACTGGTATTTCATCTGCTCGACGGGGTAGCCCATGAGGCTCCGGCCGAACAGCATGTGGGCCATCTTGTAGTCGCCCTCGAAGACGAGCTTCTGGATCTCCGGAAGGACCTTGGCGCCTCCCTTGACCACGGTCGAATAGGGCCCGCCGGACCAATAGGTGTCCTCGTTGAGCTGAATCGTCTCCTCGTCGGTTCTGCCGAAGACCATCGCCCCGAGACGGCCGTTGCCGACGGGCAGGGCATTCTCCCACTTGTCGGCCGGGTGCGCATACCAGAGAACCGTCGCCGGGTCGAAGGGGGGCCGTTCGGCGCCCCTGGCGGAGACGGCCGACATCCCGAAGTGAAGCAGGGCCGCCGCAGCGGCCAGCCGGCAAAATGATCTTGGACTGACGGTCCTCATCGGGACCTCCTTTCCGCGGCCGGCTTCTCCGGCCGTAAGCGTTGTTCTTCGATTGTCGTCCCTTTCGGTCCGGCCGGCGGGCCGGGTCGAAAAAGACGCCGCTCAGGCTGATCCGATCTCCCCGGATCCGCTCGCGGCCAGCGCCAACAGGGCCGGAAGCACGGCCCTGATCTTCGCGCCACTTGGTTCGAACAAGGCGGTCCTAGTCCCTCCAGGCCGCCGGGAAATCCTTGGTGATCCCCCAGAGCCCCATCTCGAAGTTCTTGAAGCCCACCCGAAGCGCGGGCGACTCCGGACGGACGCGGAAGTCGTTCCGGGCGGGGTCGATGAAGAGCGGGTCGGCGAAGACCGAGTTCCTGTCGAACCCGAGCTTGCGCCAGCCCTCGAGGTCGTAGCGGCGGACGCCGGGCTCGGGCCCGTCCTGCCCGCGGACCTGGCTGACCCGGGCCGAGAACTTCCCCGAGCGGCTGAAAAAGCAGTTCCCGTCGACCTCCTCGAGCCACGGCCCCCGCGCGGGCGGCGCGATTACGGAGTAGATGTCGTCGCGGGCCATGACCGTGATGTTATGGACGTACCTGTCGTGATTGTCCTCATTCCCGACGTGGAAGCAGGGCGAAACGGCGCTGTCCACCCAGATGTTGTTCTCGACCGTGCGGTAGGCCCCCTCGCGGAGCTTGACGCTGACGCCCTTGGAGATGTTGTTGTAAATATGATAGTTGGAGGCGCCGTCGTCCATGTCCAGCCCCCAACCGGACCTTTCCTCGAAGAAGTTGTTGCGGACGACGACCGTTTCCATCGCGTCGACCCTGGCCTCGCCCGCCTCGAGGCTTCGGCTCCGGCTGTACGCCGAATGCGACTGCGTCAGGCTCCAGAACCGCTCTCTCCCCCACGCGTTGAAGGGTCCGTGGTCGCCGGTCTCGCGGACCGTGTCGTGGATGTGGTTGTATTCGATGACGTGGCCGCCCCACGTTCCGTCGCCGATGCAGATCCCCGCCCTCGGCATGTTGAAGATGGTGTTGTGCGCCGCCGTGATCCGCTTGGCGCGGGAGATGTAGACGCCGGCCGTCTGCTTGCCGAAAACGCCGCAGTTATGGATGAGGTTATTGGAGACGGTGCACTCGTAGGGGAAGCTGCGTCGGCTCCCGTTCGTTAGGCCGAGCGTGCCGACCAAGCAGACCGCGCTGTCGCCGGTTTCCGTGAACTTGCATCCCGTCACGCTGACGCCTCGGTTATAATTATTGACGAAGACGGCATTCCCCCCCACGGCATCGAACCAACAGTTCCGGACCGTGCAGTTGCGCGCTCCGTCGAAAAGGACGGCCCCGCCGCGGTGGATGGCCCAGTCGCTCAGGGAGGGGATGTCGTAGGGTTCCAGGAAGGTCGACGTCGTGTGGGTGACCCTGAACCCGTCAAGGGTGATGCCCTCGACCGGAAGATCCTGGGTGCCCAAGAAGGCGATGACCTGCTCGAGAATGGGGACTTCGACCAGCGCCGTCGCCAGGTCGACCCCGTCGGGCGGGCGGAAATGGAGCACGCCTGCGCGGGCGTCCAGGTACCATTCGCCCGGGGCGTCCAGCTCCTCGAGGACGCCTTCGACAAAGAACCGCGAGTCCCGGTCGACCCTGGCCGGGTCATCATCATACTTCGCCCCCATCTGGAAACCGCCTTCGCCGAACCACAGGGCGTGCGTGCTCCAATCGACGGCCTTGACCCGCCACTGGAGGTTCCCCCAGTCCCAGGCCTGGAAGATATGGATGACGGCCTCCTCTGGCCGGGCCCAGCGCTTGGATGTGAAGGTCTTCGGGTCGAACAGGATACCGCGCGGTGCGCCTCCCGAAAAGGTCATATCATCGTTCGGGCCGGGATGCGGATCCGCCATGTCGTCCGGGATGCGTCCGGCGGGATGGATATAGCCCGAGGGGTCCGGGCTGGAGGAATCCCCGTTCGGGAAGCGGGCCAGGACCTGGCGCTTCCCGTTGACGAAGAGCTGCGTGAAGCGCAGCCCACTCCGGACTTCGGGCAGGTCGCACGTCCAGATCCCGTCCGAGGCGGGCCGCCAGCGGCAGAGGAGCCGCCGGCCGCCGCTCAGCGTGACCCTCTCCCCGGGGAAGGCCGCGTAGACGACGGGCGCTTCTTTGGAGCCGGAGTCCTCGGGCTTAAGGACGAGCGTTCTATCAAGGTAATAGGTCCCGCCGCGCAGCCAGACCGTGGCCCGGCCTCGCTCCGCCCTCGGCACTTCCCTCACGGCACGCTGGGCCCTGAAAAGGGTGGCGAAGGGCGCCGCTTTCGTGCCGGCGTTGCCGTCGCGTCCCTCCGCCGAGACGTAGAACTCCCGGGCGGCACCGGAAGACGCCCCTCCTCCGCGCGCGGCCCTCCCGCAGGCCGGAAAAAGAGCGAGCGCCACGAGGAAGCCTGTCCCGGCGATCCGCGAAAAAAAACGCGCCGTCTTGTCCATGCGTTGCTCCTCGACCCTTCCGGGGCTCCCGGCCTTGCCCCTCCCTTTTAGGTCACCTGAGCTCGAGCTCGACCAGGACGTCCTGGCCGGCGGGCAGGGTCAGTCGTCGCGATCGGGCGTCGCCGCCGGCCCGGATGGCCGCGCCGCCCTTTTTCACGGCCGCGTCCTTGATCTCCCCGGGCGCCCGGAGTGTCAGGGTCTGGGCCTTGCCGCTCCGGAGCAGGACCTGGATGGACTTGCCATTCCACGCCAGCCGCCCGACCTCGACCTGCCCGCGGCAGAGGACGCCCTCGATCGTCCCCGACGGCCACGCCGGGGGGCAAGCCGGAAGGAGCGCCACGACGCCGGGGTCCGAGGCGACGAGCATCTTGATGACCACGGCCGGCAGGCCGCCGCTGATGTCCATGTTGAAAAGCTTCTTGGCGTTGTGCATCGAGGCCAGGTTGTGCAGCCAGTAGCGGTTGAGGAGCGGGACGAGGCACCGGTAGGCCAGGTCCGCCTCGCCCAGGCTGGCCGAGGCCTGGCCGAGCTGGACGAGGCCGAAGGACATGAAGCCGCCCTGCTTCTGCCAGTCCGCCCAGTGGCGCTCGAGCTTGAGCTCGATCAGGCGCTTGAAAGCGGCCCGCAGCTTCGCGTTCCCGGCGATCTCGTCCGGCAGGCCGTCGAAAAGAGCGTAAAGCTGGGAATTGTGCCTGTGGTCGTAATTGTCCTCGAGCCGGGGCGTCAGCCATTCTTTGACCGCTCCGTCACCGTTGATCTGGTAGTCCGGCATCTTGGTCAGCATCCTCTCCCAGACCGGGATCTTGTCGCGATTGACGCCGAGTTCAAGGGAGGCGGCGATGGTGTTGCGGAGGAGCTCCTTGGCGGCAGCTACGTCCATTGTGGCGTTGAACGTCACCTGGGACCCCGTGTTGATAGGTTCATTCTCGGGCGACTGGGTCGGGCTGAAGACGTATCTCCCGTCGGGGCCCTCATAGAGGTAATCCTCAAAGAACAGGGCCGCCTTCTCCATGAACGGCAGGGCGTGCTCGGCCAGGAACTTGCGGTCTCCCGTATAGAGCCAGTCGTCGTAGAAAAAGTGCGCCGCCCAAGCCGCGCCGGCGACCCAGAACTGGCCGGGGAAGTCCGCCTCGAAGGCGTTATTGTAGCCGCACGTTGTCGAGCGCGAGGGCAGCTCGATGCCCCGCGCCCCGAAGATCATCCTCGCATTGACCTCGAGGTAGGGAACAAGCCATTCCATGTAAGAGGTATAGGCCAGGAGGAGCTCGGGCATGTTCCCCATGAGCATCGAGGAGATCGCCGAGGGGACGTTCCCGTTGTGGGTAAAATCGCTGGCCCACGGCGGGCTATAGGTCCCGGCCCAGACGCCCTGGAGCGTCGGCGGGAGGTCCCCCGTGCTGGAGAGGATGTTGTAACGGCCAGCGTCAAAGACCTTCTCGAGGAGGGCCCGCGAGGGCTCGGCGTCCGTCGTCTTGGCCAGGAGCTCCTCCGAGGTCAGGCCGCGGTCGGCCCTGCCGCCGAGGTCGAGCCGCATGCGCCCGAAGATCGCGCCGTGGATTTTCGCGTGCCGCACGAGGAGCCCGTCATAGTCAGCCGGCAGTGAGGCCAAGTCCTTCTTCGTCCGTTCGATGAGGGATCTCTCGGGATCGTCAAGCACCTTGATGTCAATAAAAACGAGGACTTCGTCAGCGCCGGAGACGGCCAGGCCGCCGCCGTCCGCCGCCGTCCGCCCGTTGCGGGCGACGACCCGGGCCACGCCCTCGAGGCCCTGGATGCTGCCTGCGTAGGCGTGGGCGAAGCCGTGTCGGAAGGTCAGGGTCGAGGCGTCGACCGTGGTCGTCAGGTTCGTGACGTCGTCCCTGAACCTCCGGTTGTTCGGCTCGCGGGGCGAGAGCTCCAAGCGGCAGTCCACCGAGCCGGGGCCCGGCCCCGTGATCCTCAGGACGGCGACCCCGTCGGCCCGGGAGACAAAGAGCCGGCGCTCAAAGACGCCCCGGCGGTCCGACCAGCGGACCGTCGTCTCCCCCGTCGCGAAGTCGGTCGATCGGGAGTAGTCCCGGACCTCGCCGTCCGCGGCCATCTTGAGACGTAGGTCGAAGGCGGGCATGAGGGGGTCCGGATACAGGAACTCCTTCTGGACGGAGGCGTCAACGGCCAGCTGGCCGGCCTGGGCGTAGAGGCTGCGGTCGATGAGCCGGCGGACCTCGAACAGGCGCGTCGCGACGGCCGGCGGCAGGAGCGGGTCGCGCTCGGGGACGAACATGTGCTTGTGGCTGAAGACGATGATCTCGTCGAGGGGACGGCCGAGGACGCTCGCACCGATCATCCCGTTGCCGCTGAGGAGCCCCTGTTCCCACGTTGCGCCCGGCTCCGAGCTGACGAAGCCGCGCTCGGGCATGGGCAGCGTGCGTCCCGCCGGCGCCGCCGCACCCGGCGTGGCCGAGGCCTGTGCGGAGCGGCCCGCCGAGAGGCCGAGAATCAGAAAGAGACAGGACAACGCGGCTATGCCGCGGCCCATTCTATTCATGGCCGATCTCCCTTGATATGGATTGTGCCGAGAGCCGGACAACAGGCGTTCCTGTCCTCATCGGTTACCGGGCCTTCTGCCTGTGGCTGTAGATCTCTCGGACCCGTTCGATGACGATGGCCAGGAGGATGAGCAAGCCGAGGAACGCGTTCGCGTAATAGGGGTTCGCTTTGACCTCGACCAGGCCGTGCTTGATGAGCATGAAGATGGCCGAGCCCATGAAAACGCCCAGGGCCGAGATGACCCCTCCGTTAAGGCCCGTGCCGCCGATGATGGCCACGGCGAACGAGACGATGAGCCAGTCGTCGCCCGTCTCCGGCGCGGCCGAGCCGAGCTTGGAGGCCCACAGCACGGCGGCCAGGGCCGCGAAGGCGCCCGACAGGACGTGGGCCCAGACGACCATGGCGTCGGTCTTGATGCCGGAGAGCCGGGCCGCGGTCGCGTTGCCGCCCGTGGCCAGCATCCGCCGGCCGAAGACGGTCTGGCGGAACATGAAGCCGACGAGCCCGAGGAGGGCGACGACGAGGAGGAAGACCTCGGGGACGCCGAGGAGGCTCTTCTGGCCGACGGCCGTGAACGACTCAGGGACCTTGTAGGGCGAGCCCCCGGAGATGCCCGAGCGCAGGCCCATGAAGATGAACATCATCGACAGGGTAACGATGAAGGAGTCGATCCGCAGCCGGGTGATGATGAGGCCGTTGGCCAGCCCGGCCAGGACGCCGACCCCGAGGGCGACGGCGACGGCCGGCCCGGCCGGGAGCCCCCAGGTCTCGAGGCCCAGCCCGAGGACGACCGTCGTGATGCTGCCGATGGCCCCGACGGCCAGGCTCATCTGGCCGACGACAAGGCAGAAGGCCTGGGACAGGGCGATGAGGACATAGAAGGCCATCTGCCGCGAGATGACGAACATCGTGTAGCCGCTGAGGAAGCTCGACGAATAGAGGGCCAGGAAGGCGAACAGGGCGGCCGTGGCGATGACCAGGCCGGCGGTCCGGCCGCTCATCCATTCCCGGCGCGCCCCGCCCGGCGCGCCCGGTCCTCGATCCCCGGTCTTTCCTGTCGTCATGATCATGTCCTTCCTCACTGCAAATATCGGCCGATCGCCGTGCTGACGTCGGCATAACCCCGTGTCCCGTCGCCCACGTCCGCGACCTCCCCGGCGACCCGGTGGTCGCGGAAGACGAGGATCCGGCTGGCCAGCCTGACGATCTCGGGCATGTCTGAGGAGATGAGAACGATTGCCTTCCCCTCGGTCTTGGCCAGGTCCCAGATGAGCCGATGGATCTGTTCCTTGGCCCCGACGTCGACCCCGACCGTCGGCTCGTCGATGATGAGGATGTCGCACTCGGCGGCCAGCCACTTGGAGATGGACACCTTCTGCTGGTTGCCGCCGCTCAGGTCCTCGGTCCTCTGCTCGGGTCCGGTCGTCCGGATGTCCAGGGCCCGGATCATATCGGCCGTGACGGCTAGCTCCTTCGTCCGGCTGATGGCCCTGGTCAGCCGCCGGACGAGCCTCGGCCAGACGGTGATGGTCACGTTCGTCCGGACCGGCGAGCTGAGCAGCAGCCCTTCCTCCTTGCGGTTCTCGGTGACGTAGCCGATGCGGTGGCGCTCGAGACTCTCGGCGACGCTCCGCAGGCAGGTCCGCTCGCCGCGGACGAAGACGGCCCCTCCGTCGAGCCGGTCCTCGCCGATGAGGCAGCGGGCGAGCTCGGTCCGCCCCGCGCCGACCAGGCCGTAGAAGCCGAGGATCTCGCCCCGATAGAGGGTGAAGCTAACGTCCTCGACCTTGCCGCGGCGGACGAGGTGGTCCGCCCGGAGCATCTCCCTGTCACGCTCGACGTCGAGCCGGCCGAGACGGGCGTCCTCGACGTCCCGGCCGATCATCATCCGCACGAGCTCATGGGGCGTCAAGCCGGCCGTCGGCCGCGTGCCGAGGAGCCGCCCGTCGCGCAGGACGCTGACCGAGTCGCACAGGGCCAGGACCTCCTCGGACTTGTGGGAGACGAAGACGATCGTCCGGCCCTCGTCCCGGAGCCCCCGGAGGATGCGAAAAAGGTTCCCTGCCTCGTGCTCGGTCAGCGAGCTCGTGGGCTCGTCGAGGAGGAGGACCCGGGCATCAGCGGCCAGGGCCTTGGCGATCTGGACGAGCTGCTTTTGGGCGGCGCCGAGGTTCTTGACGACCGTTTCCGCCGGGAGGGCCAGCCCGACCATGTCGAGGTGGGTCCGGGCGACGCGGTTGACCGCCTTCCAGTCGATGAGACACGTCCGACCGCGGGTGACGAGCTTGTCGAGCATGATGTTCTCGGCGACCGTGCTCTCGGGGACGACTTGGATCTCCTGGTTGACGACGTCGATGCCCCGGGCGAGGCTGTCGCGATAATCGCGGAACTCGAGTTGCTCGCCGTCGAGGAGGACCCGGCCGGCGTCCGGCCGCACGATCCCCGTGACGACCTTGATCAGCGTGCTCTTGCCGGCGCCGTTCTCGCCGACGACGGCGTGGATCCGGCCGGGCTCGAAGCTCAGGCTGACGTCCTCCAGGGCCGTGACGCCCGGGAAGCGCTTACTGATGCCCCGGAGCTCGAGCATGGACCCCTAGCCCTTCCTTATCTCGGCGGTTCCAGGTAACGCGCGCGAAGCTCCGCGGCGATCCCATCGGTGATCTTCCGCACCTCGGCCGCGTAAGTGTCGAGGTTGTCCTTCGTGACAATGACGATCCCGGCGTTGATGAACTGGTACGGGACCCGGGGCCGCCACCCTTCGAGGAGGAGCCGCAGGAGCAGGCAGGAGAGGTAGCCGTGCCCGGGCGGGTTCTGGGCGATCGTGGCGTCGATGGCGCCGTCCCGGATAGCCTGGAGAACGGTCGACCCGGTGTCGATGCCGATGAAGCGGATCCGCCTGTGCCGGGGCTCCTTGTGCCATTCGCGGAGGACGGCGGCGGCGGCGATGGTCGGGTTATAGCCGGTGGTGATGATCCCGTCAATCTCGTCCATCCGTGCCGCCAGGGCGCTCTGGATCTTGGTCACGGCCTCGCTGACCTGGGTCATATCCGAGATCGTCTGGATGATCTCCACGCCGGGGTGGCGGGCGACGACCTCCCGGATGCCCTCGTCGCGCTTCTTGGTATTGATGTCCGTGACCATCTCCAGGACGTTGAGGATCCGCCCGCGCCCGCCCATGAGCTCGATGAGCTTCTCGGCCGCGGTCATGGCCGCGGCCTTGATGTCGGTGGCCACGGTGAACGGGACGGGCGTCGGAAGGTCCGGCTCGGCCCCGTAGGCGACGACGAGCTGGCCTCGGGACTGGAGCTGGGCGAAGAGGGCGTTGGCCCCCGCAGGGTCGCCTGGATAGATGCTGAAAGCCTTGTAACCCTTCGTCGAGAGGGCCTCGACGTTGACGTCCTCATTGTCCTGGGTCCATTGCTGGCCGACGACCTTGGCCACCCGGACCCCCGTTTCCGCTTCGAAGCGCTCGACGCCCCCCCGGACCTCGGTTTTGTAGGGGTGGGGCATCATGCCGTACCAGCAGATCTTCTCGACGGTTTCGGCCTTGCGGGTTAGCTTGATCCCAACGATGACCGCGACGACGAGCACCGCGGCGGCGATGACGGCGGCCTTCTTCATGCGTACCTCCTCCACTTCTTCATCTGGCCTCCAAGGTCATTATAACCGGCCGCGTGGACCTCGTCTCCATCCAGACGACGAGGTCCGTCCCGCCCGGACCCCTCACGTGGCCGGTCCTGATTACCGGCGCATCTCCGGCGGCCCGGCCGTCGCGGCTCACGCGGGCCTCGCGCTCGCCCCATCCCCTGATGACGAGGGCGGCGTTCGCCAGAGGGGAGGCCTCGCTCGCCCTGATCTCGCATTCCAGCGCGCTTGGCCGACCGGGAGTCCGGCAGGCCAGGACATAGGCGCGCTGCGAGATATCGTAGCCTTCGCAGGAGAAGTCCCCGCGCCGGACGATGATCGCGGGCGGCCGGACCCAGGACCGGGCGAGGGCGACGAGCCCGTCCTCCGGCCCGAAGAGCGTCCCGTAGAGCCAGCTGGCCCAGGCCGTCGCGTCCGGCCCTTCGTGGAGGGGCGGGTCCGTGAAGGAGATGGAGAAGCTTGCGACCCGGTCGCCGGCGACGGCATATCGACCGTCCGACGGCATCAGCGAGACCGGCCAGTGAGTATAGGCCGGAAAATCGGCGACCCCCTTTCGGACACGGCCGACGTAGACATGCATCCGGCAACCGGTCTCGAAGACAATGAAGGGCTTGGTCCGCGATCTCAAGTTCACGATTTGGATATCGGGCGCCTCGGGAAGCAACTTGTCCGGGCGATCGGGATCGTTCCAGGGGCCGGGCCATGAATAAACGCGGCTCTCACCCTTCAGGTTCAGAAGGGTCAGGGCGTCCGGTTCGAGGATGTCCCCGACGTCCTGGCCGGGCTGGACGAATGGGATGGTTTCCTGGATCTCGGAGGGGGATCCCGGACTCAAAGCCGCCGCCGGCCAGACGACCTTGCGCACGGCGACCTGGTCGGGATAGAATGTGTAATATTCGTCGACCCAGAGCCCCCGGCCCGTTTTTTCGTTAGGACTCCAGAAATGGCCGCGCGAGCTCACCGGCGCGTATCGCCAGTGGACGACGGCTCTGGCCGGACCGGACTCAAGGATGCGGACCTGGGAGTGCAGGCACCACGGGTCCTGCATGTGTTCGTAGCACCCCTCCGAGTCATCCCAGCCCTCGAAACTCTGGTCGGCCATCCACTGCCCGTTCTCCATCACCCAGGCGGGGGAATAGCGGGTCCCCCGCCAGAACACGACGCGGACGGGCGAATCGTCGAACTCGACGACGACGTCCGCGGCCGGGCCGGCGGGCCAGAGGGCATCCCAGTCCTCGTCGTAGCGG
>Ga0315281_10010852_pt1 | contig 12511 bp, 12 predicted proteins | sample YL17G07_0_MG_FD_204540 | JGI IMG/M metagenome (GOLD analysis project Ga0315281, IMG submission 204540) | Sediment microbial communities from Yellowstone Lake, YNP, Wyoming, USA - YL17G07_0 | ecosystem: Environmental > Aquatic > Freshwater > Lake > Sediment | place: USA: Wyoming | collected... | reverse complement strand
GCCGAGCGCCACCGCTTCCCGTTTGAATTCGGGGGTATATTTCTTTCTGTTTTCTTTCATTTTTCACCTCAGGGTTATAGTATTCATTTTCTCCTTTCGAGGTGTCTACTATTTCGGGGGAAGATCATCCTGTATACATAATTTATGGTCATCATCGTTTTCCAGAGAATCACATTCCTGCTGTCTGCGTCTTAACCAATCACGCTGTTGTTGCTCAGCTGAATTAGTGTTTTTCGATATTTTTAACCACGCCACATAAGCAATAGCTAAGTCGTGGTCATAGATTTTTAGTGCATCATCACCACATATTGTTCTCTCTATTCGTGACAACGCCATATCACAATTAAATCCTGGATCAATCCCTTGGTTGCTGGTTTTGTATTTATCAATAAGTTTGTTCAGACCGAGTCCTTTTTCCTGAGTGGAAAAGCGCGGATTTAGTCGTAGGTAATAGTCTACATTATTCCCCACGCTATCTGTGGCGTTAATATTGGCCCCTGCACTAATCAAGATTTTCATAATTGGAATAGACGAATTCTCTGCGGCATACATTAAAGCAGTGCGGCCAGTGCGGCTTAGTTGTCTACAGCCGTATCTAGCAGATGTTGTTGACAAATTAACATTTGCACCATGCTCAATCAAAATATTTACCGCATTGATTTGATTTAGGTGTGCCGCATACATTAACGCAGTTTTCCCAAACCAGTTTTGTCCATTAATATTTGCACCCTCCTTTATGAGCGAAGCTATTTCATGCGGTTTATCAACTGCCATTTCCAATTCATGTCGCAGCCTGGCATCATTCTTGGAATCTTCATAGCCGCCACTCCATAAATAGTTTTCAAAATCATGAGGTATTAAAAAATGTGATACAATAATATTTTTCAATAAATGGTTGGCATATTCATTTGCGCTCACTCGATCCAATTTATATGTTTTCTCTAAATAATCGGCTAAAGGAATCAGTGCACCATATTCATTCTCTAGGTGCGTAAAATATTCACGTCTACTCCAAGGATCTCCATCACCCCATCCTCGTATAAATTCTTCAGCACCACTATTGTAGACATAATAACCTCCAGCATGGGAATGTCCAGAAGCCCACGGTCTTGTCTTCGTTCGTAATAGCAGCCCCCGCACACCATTCTCATGGCGAGCACCTGAATGTAATGTTCCACAATCTGAGCCGCCATCCCCCATAATTGACAGCGTTTTCAAAAACACCTTAATATCCGGGGAATCATCAAACCCAGAAGGACTACCCATTGGATTATAGTAATCTATAACACAGGTAACCTCTGTTCTACCTTCTGATTTAATTTTCCTAACCGTCAGACTTATATCTGTTTCCATCGCAAAATCGTTCCCCTCATCTAAAACATAATATTTATCATTGAATATAAATACATTATTCATTTTCCACGAGCCATCATAGATGACAGCTCCTTTGGCCACCAATTCATCCATGCTATTGCTGGCATAGATACTTTCATTGAACAATTTCTCAGATTTAAACACATACAATGAATATGTTGAGCCACGCCAGCCCAATTCTTTGTCACGATACACAACTACTTGCCTGTTACCAGCGCCATCAATATCTAGCTCGGCCTTGTACAATATGTCAGAATCTTTTACCTCAAAGGGTAAAAACACATGATCCCAAGCCACCTCCTCTGCAATATAATCAAGTTGGACGTTATCGGCTATATCATTTTTACGATCGGTACGCGACATCAATGCCAAACTTGGTGAACGTGACTTGTAAATCTGTCTTACACCATTCAAAACGAACTGACATACTTTTTCATCCGCGCCTTTTCGTAGCGTGGGGAAGTAGGGGTATTCTGAATTTTTTAAATTTATAGTTACCATATTAGTCGGGGTAACAGTGTAATGTTTTTTCTTTGCTTTTTTTCCTACTGGTACATGCGTTGGTGCTGTCACAGGTGCTGCCGCTGGCACAGTCACCGTCGCCGTAGACGTGCTGTATAAAATACATGAAACCAAGACGATGCTCAGCTCATAATATTTGCTCATATCTGCTTTCTCCTGAACATTTTAATCCTATCTATCCCTTCAACTCTTTGTTTTTTAATATTTTGTTTGTCAATTATGTTGGACGTATCAAGAGCGTTATCTTATCAATATTAATTTCGTTCATTTCAACACCATTTTATTCAATTCTTAAATTTAAAGGTGACAGATATATTTTCATATGTTTAAGCCAGTTTTCCAAATTTTCCCGCTTTTAGGCCACTGTGGTTTATAAAAATCTAAGTCAGCATTAATTCGTAATCCCGCATTGCTGCATTTTTTAATGACTTCTTTATTCCTTCAATGCCTTGCAGCCTTTCATCATTTTGTTTCCCCGCTAGGCCTTGTTCGCTCCATTCTTATCTAACAGTCTATCCCCCGCGCTATGTTTGTCCAGCCAATTCCAGGCCGTTTACCCGCACCCCCATTTCCGAAATGCGGCGACTGAACTGGCCGTGCTACGCCACTCACGGATCAGCAAATCCGGGAATTTAGTCCGCGGGCTTCTCTGTGTGGGGGTTGGGAGTATCCTCCGGCGTCGCCGGTTGTTGCGCATCGTTTTTTTGCTGCCGTTTGCTTTCTTTCTTCTGTTTTTTGGCGATTTCGCGTTGACGTTTGGCGAAGGAATAGTTGGGTTTAACCATTGTGGGAGTCCTGTTCGGCTGGGTGGTGGGGTGAAGTGTTAGTGTAGCACCTATCAACCCGGAGGGGATTGGCACGGACGCGATATGTCGAACCCGTTGCCTACCCCAAACCACGGAAATTCCCGCCATTTTCCCGCTCAGTCACGGCGCTACTAATAACTGTTGTATTAATTACATTGATGTTATAGATTCTACTCACTATGCAACCCAGCTGGCTTCTATTCATCGTCCACCTCTCCGGCCGGCAAACGGCGTCACGGATGCGGTTATGGCGGGCGTTGAAGACCAGCGGCGCGGCGATGTTACGCGATGGGGTGTATCTGGCCGCGGAGAGTGATCATACCTTGCCGGTACTGGATCGTTGTCAGCAGGAGATTGAACAGTCCGGTGGCCGGGCGTATCGTTTTCCGGTGGTGTTGACGGGCGCGCAACGCCGCGAGTGGTTACCGTTGTTCGACCGTTCACCCAGCTATGTGACCTTGCAAAAATCCATGCAAACCTTAATGCGACAATTGCCGCGCAGCACCGAAGGCCGCGTGCGTCAGAGGCTGGCGCAACTACAAACCGACTTTGACAATACCGCAGCCACTGATTTTTTCCCCACCGATCTGCAAGCCAAGACGCGTACTTCACTGGTCGCGTGTGTCGCCGCGGTTGATCGTCATTTCAGCGACGGCGAGCCGCACTCGCGTCACGGCATAATTCCGTTGCGTGATCTTGCGGATCATCAAGGTCGCACGTGGGCCACGCGCCAACATCTGTGGGCGGATCGCGTTGCCAGTGCCTGGTTGATCCAACGCTTCATCGACAAACGCGCGCGCTTTGTCTGGCTCAAGGATACCGCCAAATGTCCGAAGCAGGCCTTGGGTTTTGACTTTGATAACGCCGCCTTTACGCATGTCGGTGACAAGGTAACCTTTGAAGTGCTGCTCAGCAGTTTCAAACTGCAAACGGATGTGGCACTCACCCACATCGCCGCAATGATCCATTATCTGGATATCGGTGGCGTCGCGATCAGTGAGGCCGATGGTTTTGCCGCGATCCTCACCGGTGCCAAGGCGCGCTGCCGCAATGATAATGCCTTATTAAAAACCATGACCACGGTGCTGGATGATCTCTATCACAGCTTCAGCCTTACCATGACCACAACACGCCAACAAAAAAGGAAAACTCTATGAGTGCTAACGCGAGTTCAATTCCCACCACTCCACCACCGCCGGTGACATTCGGCGAGGCCTGTAAATACTGGCTCAAACTCGGCTTCATCAGCTTCGGCGGGCCGATGGGTCAAATCAGCATGATGCATCAGGAGCTGGTGGAGAAACGCCGCTGGATCTCGGAGAACCGTTATCTGCATGCGCTGAATTACTGCATGTTGTTGCCGGGACCGGAGGCGATCCAACTCGCTATATATATCAGTTGGTTGATGCACGGCATACGTGGGGCAGTCATCGCAGGCGTGCTGTTCTTCCTGCCGGCATTTGTGTTGTTGTCCTTGCTCGCGGGGATCTATCTTGCCTGGGGTAATGTACCGTTGGTGCAGGGAATTTTCTATGGCATTAAACCGGCCGTGGTTGCCGTCGTAGTATTCGCGGCGTGGCGCATTGGTTCACGTGCATTAAAAAACGAAGTGTTATGGGGCTTGGCGGCGTTGGCCTTTATCGGAATTTTTGTTTTCCATATCGGCTTTCCGTGGATTGTGTTGGCGGCAGCGATACTGGGCGCTGTTGGCGGCAAATTACTGCCAGCTAAATTCAAAAGCGGTGGTGGTCATGGTGCCAGTAATAAAGAGTATGGTCCGGCAATCATCGACGACCACACACCGACACCGGCGCATGCCAAATTCTTCTGGGGCAAACTCGCCGCAACCGTCAGCGTGTTTGTTGTGATCTGGTTCGCCGCCATGTTTGTCATCAGCGGCCAGCAAACCCTCGCTGACATGGGTCTCTTTTTTAGCAAGGCGGCATTTCTCACCATCGGTGGCGCGTATGCCGTGTTGCCGTATGTCTATCAAGGCGGCGTTGAACATTATGGCTGGCTCACCGGTCCACAAATGATGGATGGGTTGGCACTGGGTGAAACCACACCGGGACCACTCATCATGGTGGTCACTTGGGTCGGTTATCTGGGTGGCGTGACGAAAGGTGTGTTGGGCAACGCCATTGCAGGCGGTATCGCGGGTGCGGCGGTGGCGACCTTCTTTACCTTTCTACCGTCCTTCCTGTTTATTCTCGCCGGTGGCCCACTGGTGGAGGCCACGCGTAATGAAATGAAATTTACCGCGCCACTCACCGGCGTCACGGCGGCGGTGGTCGGCGTGATCCTCAACCTCGCGGTATTCTTTGCCTGGCATACCTTCTGGCCCAAGGCCACCGCCGCCGCACCTTTTTCCGGTGGGTTCGATTGGTTCCCGGTGATCGTGGCCGTCGCGACATTTGTTGCACTGTGGAAATACAAGATCGACATCATGAAAGTAATCGGCGCGTGTGCACTGCTCGGACTGGCGTACTCTTTTATCAAACCCATGTTGGGCTGATGAAATTAGTTACCATGGAAACTACCGTAAACTTACGGCAACACTGGCGGGAAATTTCCACGGTATTTCTAAAGCTGGGTGCGACGAGTTACGGTGGCCCAGCGATCATGGGCATGATGCAGACCGAGTTACAGGAAAAACGCGGTTGGGTCACGAAAGAAAATTTCGTTGAGGGATTGGCGCTGGTAAATATGTTGCCCGGCGCTGGTGCTACCCAGTTAGGAATTTTTCTGGGTTTTGCACGCAGCGGTTGGTGGGGCGGATTACTGGCTGGATTATGTTTTGTGTTTCCGGCCTTCCTTATCATGCTGGCGTTGACCTGGTTCTATTCCCGTTACGGCGCGTTACCGTCGATGCGCGATGTGTTCTATGGTCTGGCACCAGTGGTCGTGGGTATTTTTGCGGTCGCCGTCTGGCGTTTGGGTAAAACAGCAATCAAAGACTACAAACAAATTATTATTGCATTGGCCACCGCACTGTTACTGGCAGTCACGCCTGTTAGCATCATTCCATTGTTACTGTTGGCGGGCGCAACGGGTGTCGTCCTGTATGGTGTGCGGTCATGGGGTTATGTCGCGGCCGTGTTGATAGCCGTGGGTTATGCTGTCATACATTGGCTTGGGACTGTGGCCATCACAGCCACCGCGAGTACGAGCGATGTCACCGGCCTGACGGACATCGCGATGTTTTTTTTTAAGGTCGGCACCTTTTCTTTTGGTGGCGGCTTGTCGCTGTTGGCCTTCATGCAAGACCAGGTGGTGAATCAATTGCATTGGTTAACACCGCAACAGTTTCTGGATGGCTTGGCGTTGGGTCAATTGACACCCGGCCCAATCCTGATGGTGGCCGCCTTTGTTGGTTTTCAAAAGGCCTCGTTTGCTGGTGCACTTGCTGGGGCCCTGGCAATTTTTCTACCGTCATTTGTATTGATGCTTGGCATCTTGCCGCTGTTCGACCGTATCAAGCGCGTGACCTGGATGAAGGCCGCGCTCAAAGGAATCAGTCCCGCGGTAATTGGTATGATCGCGACCGCACTGATCCAGATGTTAACAAAGGCCGCCGTGGATTGGTTAGGTGGAATTATAATTATCAGCTCCATTGCCTTATTGCTCACGCACCGTAGCGGTCCGCTACCGCTGATGCTGGCGGGCGGCGGAATCGGCTGGTTGGTAAACGTGTTATAACAAAGGAGAAAAAGATGACTTACAACATAAAGCCCTTGGCGTGTGATCCCGGCAAACTCACTGGCTTGTCGGAGAAATTGATCGTCAGCCATTATGAGAATAACTATGGCGGTGCGGTTAAACGCCTCAATGCTATTACTGAGCAGTTGCAGATACTGGATTTTAGTAAAGCACCGGTGTTTACCGTCAATGGCTTGAAGCGCGAGGAACTCATCGCCAGCAATTCGATGATCCTGCATGAATTATATTTCGAGAGCCTGGGATCGGTCAGCGACATCCCCACCACTTTAAAACAAGTTATCGAACGCGACTTCGGCAGCGTGGATCGCTGGCGCGCCGAATTCAGTTTCATGGGCAAGGCACAGGGCGGTGGTTCTGGTTGGGTTTTGCTGAGTTATTCACACCGTGATAAAAAGCTCATCAACACCTGGGCCGCCGACCATACCTGCAACCTGGCTGGGGCCACGCCGATCTTGGCGCTCGACATGTATGAACATTCCTATCATATGGATTATGGCGCGAAGGCCGGAGCCTATGTGGATGCCTATATGCAAAACATCAACTGGAACAATGCGGCGAGCAAACTTGCCGCGAGTCAATGAGGAGCTAAAAATGGAACGCACGATTAAACCCGACAATGCAAAACCTTTATTCGCTAAACAAACAGTTACTGTATTGGATGTCCGACGCAAAAATGATTATGACGCCGATACCTTGAAGATCACGGGGGCGAAATGGTGTGACCCCGACAAAATTACGGACTGGAGCACGACCTTGAAAAAAGATCAGCCTGTCGTGATTTACTGCGCACGCGGCGGCTCCGTCAGCAATGCGGTTGTTGATCAGCTGCGCGGTCAAGGGCTTGATGCCGCCTTTATCGAAGGCGGCATCGAGGCGTGGAAAACCTCCGGTGGCAAGACTACGGCAAAGTAATCGGAGGAATATATGAAATGGGTTACCCGTGAACGTCCCAAGATCGATCGCATCGCCTGTCCGTGGTTGATCGCGCGTTTCATCGACAAGCAGCCGGAATTTCTCTATGTGCCTGCCGATCAAGTGCTCAAGGTTGCCAAGGACACCGATGCCACCCCGTATGATATTCCCGACGTGGAGATGACCCACGTCGGTGAGTTATGCAGCTTCGACACTTTTCTGAAGAAACACCAACTCACCGACCCGGCCTTGCAACAACTTGCCTTGATTGTGCGCGGGGCCGATACATCGCGACTGGATTTGTCACCCCAATCAGCAGGACTCTATGCCATCTCGCTAGGACTGTCGCACAATTTCAGCGACGACCATGAGATGCTCAAACACGGCATGATCATTTATGATGCCCTGTATGCGTGGTGCAAGAGTTGCCAGGGCGAATCACATAATTGGCCGCCGCAAACCTACTGATCATAATTTAATGATAAGGTAAGATTTCTGTCTCGCTGCGACGCGCCGATCTACTTTGCCCGGTACGTCGCATGACAACCCACGCACAGCGCTGTTACCTCGGCTAACAGCCCAAGCGCTTTCACCGTGTCTTCTTCTTGCGCGGCCAGGGCAACGCGGCTACTGGCACCGTGCATTGCGTTACCCATCTGCCGCATTGCATCCGGCATGTACGATGCTTGCCGGGTGTTGTGTGGTCCGAGCGAACTCAAGCCGAGACTATACTCGGCAACATCGGCCGCCTTGTTAAACTCAGCATCGGCCAATGCCTTTTGTATCCGCTGTATATCGGATAAATTGCGGCGCATCCGCTCTCGCAACGCTTGTTTTATCGGATCCGGTAATTCAACCACAATTCGATTGTCTGGTTGCCCGGCAGGCCCTGGTGTTTGCTCAGCCGCAGATACCGGTAATAGTATCGTCAACAGCCAACCCAGCCTTATAAATAGACGCATAATTGATCTCCTTCGGTTTCATAGCATATGAGAGTAAAGGGAAGCAGTGATAAACAACGCTGCACTTACCGCTACGATAGCCAGACGGGAGGCCTACGACTACTTACGTTTTCTGAAGAAATTGACAGAAAATGACGCAATCAACTACCTTAGCCGTTTGTTGAAAAATGCATTACTCACATTACTTAATGAAAATTATTTAAACCGACTAACGTCGACTGCCAGTGACCGATTGTATTACTGGATTCCGGCTCGCACTGCGTTTGGCCGGAACGACGAGACGCGAGCTAACTCCGGGTTTTTCAACAAGCTGTTAAATGGTTAGCGAATAGCTGGAAGTAAAATCCTAAACAAACAGCCTTCGCCAGGAGTACTTTCCAATTCGATACGACCACCATTGACTTCTACCGCCCATAATGCGATGGCAAGACCCAGTCCAGTCCCGCCGCTCTCGTACGAACGCGACTGATCGACACGGTAAAATCGTTCAAACAAATGTATGTGATGTTCGGTGGCAATACCGGGACCATTATCCTTGATCTCGACAGCGATCGCTCCCTCCGCATGCAGCGAAACACGCACACAAATATCCCCCCGTTCAGGCGTAAAGCGGATGGCATTCGCCACCAGGTTCATCAATGCCAACCGCAGTGTATCGCGATCTAAGGATGCAAATGCTGAACCTGTCGCCTCAAAACGCAATGTTTGCTGTTTGTCTTCGGCCAGCACCAGCAAACATTCGACGACATTCTGACTAAGAACGCACAGATCTTCAGGCTGCCGTTGTACCGGAATTCGACCGGATTCAGCGCGCGCCAAGGTCAGCAAGCCCTCCACCAGCCGCCCAAGCCGATCCACTTCTTCCAGCATACTGCCAATCACATCCCGGTAGTCCTTGGGATCACGATCGTGTTGCAAACCGACCTCACCGACACTGCGTAACACCGCAAGTGGTGTTCGCAATTCATGCGCGGCATCCTGGGTAAAACGCCTGAGTCGGACAAAACTGTCTTCAAGGCGCGTGAACATATCATTCAATACGGCCGTTAATTGTCCCAATTCATCATGCGGATTCGGCACCGTCAGTCGCTCGGCAAGATTCTCGGCGCTGATCGCGCGTGCGCGACGGGTAAGGAGCTGAATTGGCGCAAGTGAGCGGCCCGCCAGGAAGTAACCTCCACCCAATCCGACGACTAACGCCAACGGGGCGCCGATTATCAACGCCAGTAACAAACCATGCAGGCTGTCATGGATCTGATCACTATCAAGTGCCACGGTGAATGAATACTGGTGATTATCGAATGTCACGCGAGTTCGCTTGATATGAAAATATTGCGCAGAAGGCGATTGCCAGATCCAGCGTGTGTCCATGGGTGCGCCACGCAATGCATAATCCAGATCCGCCGCCTCCCAACCACTGCTGATATAGGTTGGCCAGCCATCTTGCTCAACCATAAATAGCGTAATAAAGGCGTGCGCTTCCAGTTCCTTAAACTCATCAAGCGGTTTATCCAGGGATTGCTTGATCAATAAAAGTTCGCTATCAAGTTGCTTGTCAACCTGACTATAAAGTTTTTCCTGGACAAAAAGATAGGTACCCGCGCCAAAAACAAACAGCACTATCGCCAGTGACAGCGCGTACCAGAGTGTGAGGCGCAATCGAATCGACGTGACACGCATTATTTACTCCATTGCTTGCAACAAAAAACCAAGCCCGCGTCGCGTCTTGATCAGTGATGAATTGAATGGCGCATCCACCTTGGCGCGCAGTCTGGCGATATGCACGTCAATGACATTATCGAGTGGCACGACTCGCGCCCGCTCGCCCCATACCTCCTGCGCCAACATTTCGCGCGACACGACATGACCTTGATTCTGCATTAGAAACTCCAGTACCTCGAATTCCTTGGCGGTAAGATCAATGATCTGTCCGGCACGCGTCACGCTTCGCTTCAAACGATCCAGCTCCAAGTCTACACAACACAATTTATTCACCTCCTCCATGCGTCCGCGGCGGGCAATCGCCCGTAAACGCGCGTGTAATTCGGGAAAGGCAAAGGGTTTAACCAGATAATCATCGGCACCACTATCAAGACCTTTGACACGATCATCTAGGCCATCGCGGGCAGTGAGTATAAGCACTGGCGTCAACCAGCCGGTCTTACGCAGATTCAGCAGGATCTCAATACCGTCTCGTCCGGGTAAATTCAGGTCGAGGATGACTAAATCAAATACCATGGTACTGGCAAGAAAATACCCTTCTTCACCGCTTGCCGCACACGTCACCTGATAGTGAAGCGCAAGCAGGCTTTCCTGGATTGCCCTGGCCAACTTGTGTTCGTCTTCAATGATAAGAATGCGCACGTGCTAATCGTATTCCTTTTACGCCGCAGTAATATATCCTCGGCCGGATGTCCCGATATTACTTGAATTATAGAATAAACAATACCCTTTACTCTCTTAACTTTTCTTCAGGAAAGATTACGTTGTAAGATTGCGGGGATTTGCCTAAGATAAGTTCCAGGCCAACTCTGTGAGGCGCGGCCATGACAATCATCACGCCACGTTTGCACTGTTCGTCATCAGCCCGACGCTACTATTTGAAATATCGCCAGTTAGGACAATAGAATATGGATACACACTTCCACAGGAAAAATTCCGGCATTACGGCAGCCGCACACACATCACGGACACGATTGAACTTACTCCTAATTTCCAGCCTGCTGGTCTATGCCGTATCTATTCCGGCGCAACCCGTCACTGGTGAGACTCGTGAAACTTTCGATACCACGACGGATGGACTTGTGCCAACCGGTTGGAACGTCGACGCGACCAATCCTGCAGGACCACTGGCACTGTGGAAAGTAAAAACAGATCCACGTTCTCCCAGTCCGCCGAAAATGTTGACGATTGAACGCATCCTTGACAAGTACCACGGCGTTTTTAATCTTTGTTGGTCGAAACAGCTTGAATTCGAGGACGGTGAGGTGGAAGTCCGTGTGCGTGCAAATAGTGGTGAAAGTGATCAGGGTGGTGGTTTGCTGTGGCGTATCAAGGATGCGAATAACTACTATGTCGCTCGCTACAATCCACTGGAAAATAATTTTCGTTTATATTACGTCAAGGAGGGCCGGCGCACGCAACTCGCCAGCGCTGAGAACCTGGCGATTCCGGCTGGGGCATGGTTTCACCTGCGGATTGCCCAGCACGGTCAGCGTATCCAAGGTTGGTTCAATACGACATTGGTCTGGGACGTCAATAACGCGCAAATACCCGAAAAAGGCGGGGTCGGTGTGTGGACCAAGGCCGATGCCGTCTCTTCCTTTGACGACTTTATTGTGCGTAGCACGACCAAGACCAGTACTCGCCCAGCCGCCCCGTGAATTTTTTCATTTTTGGTAACCAGTCCCAGAGGATTAGGAGCACTCGGCTTGGGGGGAAAATAACCCGTTCGATCCGCTTAGCCTAAGAGAAGCCGTCGGCGTATGTTGTCTTGATTTAATCAGTCCATACTTCGCAACTCTAATATATACTTACCGTACCATTAAATGACCTACCAGCGGCCCTGCGACAGAAGGAATAACCAATGGCTGTGATACAAGAACAATTAACCGCAGTACGTACACATCTGAAACAAGTGATTGTCGGCCAGAAGGCCATGCTGGATCGTTTGATGATCGGCCTGCTCACCGGCGGCCATATCTTATTGGAAGGCCCGCCCGGATTGGCCAAGACCACCGCAGTGAAGACCCTGGCCAATGCCGTACACGCGCAATTCCAACGCATTCAATTCACTCCCGACCTGATGCCCGGTGATTTAACCGGTAGTGATGTGTTTGATCCGAAGACCGCGACCTTTCACTTTTCCAAGGGGCCGCTGTTTCACGAGATCATTCTTGCCGATGAGATCAATCGCGCGCCGCCCAAGGTGCAATCGGCCTTGCTGGAGGCGATGGAAGAACATCAGATTACCGTGGGTGGCCACACCCATGCCTTGCCGGAATTATTTCTGGTGATGGCCACGCAAAATCCCTTGGAACAGGCCGGAACCTATCCGTTACCCGAGGCCCAGCTTGATCGCTTTTTGCTGCACGTGGTGATCGACTATCCCAATGCCGAGGAAGAATTGGAGATCGTGCAGCGTGATCGGCAATTGCATTTTGGCACGGATCATTTGAACATCGATACGCGCTTGCATCCCGACACCGTGATCGA
>Ga0315281_10010850_pt1 | contig 12512 bp, 10 predicted proteins | sample YL17G07_0_MG_FD_204540 | JGI IMG/M metagenome (GOLD analysis project Ga0315281, IMG submission 204540) | Sediment microbial communities from Yellowstone Lake, YNP, Wyoming, USA - YL17G07_0 | ecosystem: Environmental > Aquatic > Freshwater > Lake > Sediment | place: USA: Wyoming | collected... | reverse complement strand
ATTGGGAAATAGGCATTTCTATCTTTAATGTCACCAATCACAAGAACGTCTGGTATCGCAAGTATGACCTGGAGGTTACACCCATTGTCATTACTGACGTTGTTAACCTTGGCATAACGCCAACGATATACGTCAAAACAAGGTTTTGAGTCTACGCAAGAAACAGAGTTCATTGGAGATCAGAAATGAGATCGATGGCGATTGGAATCGTTTGCGGGCTGTCGCTGGTGTACGGCTGTTCCGAGGAATCACCCCTCGTTCCGCAGGAGAGTCTCGTGGTGGTCCGCGCTTACTTGTATGCAAACAGACCCATCCGAGACATTCGGCTCACTTCCACGCTCCCGCTCGACACAGAAAGCGATTTTGCTCCCCCGATGAACGACGCGAGGGTCACACTGATAAAAAACGGAGCGCGCTATTCTTTGCAGCCGAGTGCCGGCGATAGCGGATACTATCATTACGATGGCGTCGATTTGATAGTGAAGCCAGGAGACCGCTTTACTATTGAAGTGGAACACTTCGCCCAAGTTGCCACGGGAACAACTGTCGTCCCGAGCGCGCCTGAGAACGTAAGCATTTCATCCGATACTCTGGAGATACCCGATTTCTCAAACATCTCCCCTGGAAACTTTCCAGACTTCCGGTCGGCCCAACTGAGTGTCCACTGGAACAATTCCGATGCCTCATACTACTACTTGGTGATCGAAAACGTGGATGCGAACCCTGAGCAGATAGAGTCATCTTTTCCGACATCACCAATGAGAATCATCACTCAACCCACGTCGCGCGATTCTCTCATCGTGAGCGCATTCACCTTGACACACTTTGGCCGTCACCGGGCCACAGTGTATCGGGTAAATCAAGAATATGTGGATCTCTACGCGTCAAGACAGCAAGATTCTCGAGATTTGAATGAACCGCTGACAAACATCAAAAATGGCCTGGGGATATTTACGGCTTTCAACGGTGACAGCGTGTTCTTCTATGCTCGAAAGAAATAGCCCCCCAGCCCGTTTCATCCATATCTTTAGATTTGTCTCAGCAGATGCAACAGCCAAGAGGCTAAGGACAGAGGATTCCAGCAGAGAAGTGGAGGAGGATTTCGGCATCTCGGCGTGAGTACGAAGAATCCCGACCTGGTTTCTCAGATCGGGATTCTTCATTTAGAACGTGTACCGGGGGCCCCGACCCAAAAGCGGTCGGGGTAAACAGGACACCGAGTTCTGTCCGGGTACTAACAAAACGACGATGAGGCTGTGCAAAAAGTAAATTTTTCCGCGACGAGATTTCAGTAAGGAAAAATTGACTTGCGAAATTTTCGCGGAATCATCTATTCCGACATTCAGCTCATGCCAGTTTGGCGCGTGAGCTTTCTTTTTGTACACCCTCGTCGTTTCGTAGCGGGGGGAGGACCCTGCCATCATATGCTGGGCAAGAAGGCGGGATTTCGCTCCACCCACTTGCCATCCCTTCGCTCAACTTGAAAGAGCATCAACTCCAAGGCCGCAACCACCAAAACATAGAACAAGCAGCATGCCGTACAGCGGCACAATCGGGAGGTTATGAGGTCCACGAGCCATACGAGTAAACCAGCCTCAGGGATCCTATGGAACCCTCAGTTTCGATGGTCATCACCTTGTTGTGGTCGATATCATCAGCGGCGTGGATCTTGAGACTGATGCTGGCATTTGCAAGGAAGCGTATGGCTGAATAGTTCGTGGTTTTTTCGGCCCTTGTCGACCAAGACGTGAATCTTGACTCCCCACCTGAGCGCCTTGACCAGAGTTTCAGCAACGTATGAGAAGTTAAAGCAGTCGGCTCGGACAAGGACAAGATGATTGGCCATGTCCCCTGCCTGTCAAAGGGCGCAAGGTACTCTTGCACGGTGATGTCAGTGCGCTTGTTTAGTGATCAGAACCTAACGCCATTTCAAATACCCGGTACAATGTTGTGAGTTGTGTATAGTTCCTGTTCCGGGCACTACAAAGAAAAACTCCCACGAAGGGAGTTTTTCTTTGTACCTGTCATGGTAACCGAAATTCTGTCCTGTTGAGTGAGGGTCGCCGTTGCGACCCTCACGAAATCCCGCCGTTGTCTGGCGGGATTCCGGGCACACTAAAGGGTTCCGTTCTATGGAACCCTTTAGTGTTTTCTCACTAGCACCCTGAGCGAGGCCCAGCGCTTCTGGTTCGTGCAAGCTGTAGGATCCCTTTTCGACACGACGGGTCCAGCGTCCGTCCCAGCCATTGGGATGGCCCTTGTGTTGCGTGAGAGTCTCTTCAGGCAGCTACCTGCTGCCACACTCAAGTTTCTTACGTCGGACACAGCGCGCGCACATGTTCGTGAGCGGCAGAGTCCCTGGAACAATGTTACAACTGATCGGAGAAAGCAATAGGAAGGAAGAAGCTCTTATGTCGGCTTGCTGGAGGCTTGACCTTTTTCTGGAGGCTCAGCGGCAGCTACTCCAGCATCCTTCAAAAGCACACTGAACATCGGCTCCAAGTCAACCAAGCCGCTGTCAATGACGTAGGAGATACCATCTCCAAAGGAGTGCAGGATTACCACAGCGTTCACGTTTGCGTCCGTCTTTGTGGCATTGAGCAAGCGCTGTGACATTCCTTTGTTGACAATGTTGACGGACTTGTAAATTTCTCGCAACCCTTTCATCTCCCAGTCGGGTTCTTTCCCTTTTGTCATCAACAGGAATTGAGCCGTGAGGTAGGATGAGATCGAACGGAAGAACGTCTCAATGGAGTTTGCAAACGGCAGGTGGAAACGCGTCATGGGGCGCAATTTATCCATAATCGGACAGTTGCTTGTTGACATGTAGATGCCAATGATGGCGCTCAGCCCCTTCTGCAGAGTTGTCTTCTTGACATAGGTTCGCTGAGGACTCTCAACGGTTACCAGTGCGGCCTCATACGAAGCAGAGGCAAAGAACGAGTCGACAAGCTTCGACAGGTTGACGGCAACGGGGCAATGCTCCACGCTGTCCGGGAGCGGGCAGTTCTCGCATTGTGAGTACTTCAGCTTCGTCCACGCGGGTTTGGGCTCGGAGTCGCTTCCCAACAGCTCCAGCGTCTCTTCATTGAGCAGGATATCAAATACCTTCTCCGCACCATTGTCAAACTTGAATTTGTACACGTAGCGGATTGCACGAGCTTGTTTCGTTTCTGTCATAGGAGAATCCTCTCAAACACCACAGCATCCGCCGACACACTCGAAGCCCAAAGCGCCAGATGCGCTTCACCTTCTCTCACGCGGTTCGAGTTGGGCCGTTTGCTTCGACACATCGAGCAACCCTTGCAGGTTCTTTTCCATCTTTGCGATGAGCTCGCGAGCCGTGCCAAGCAGTTTCTTCCGCTCCTTCGATTCTGCGTCCCCTTCGAGTTTGGAGGCTTGATCAAGAAGATCCTGGATCTTGGTGAGTGGTCCCATCAAATCGTTCGGAAGGACGGACGAAAGGCGCTCCTGGACTTCCTGCAGCGCACGTTCCGAAACGCGCGAGCGTATCAGCGAGCGCACCCGGGTCACCAATTCGGTGGTATCCACAGGTTTCACCAGGTAGTCCCTCGCACCCATTTTGAGACACTCGATGGCCGTGCTGAAATCAGCAAAGCCTGTGAGCATAATAGCCTCCGTTTGGGGAAAGTCCTGGCGAATGCGCGTGAGGGCCTCAATGCCACTCATGCGCGGCATATTGATATCGAGGAGCACGACATCAACCTGCTTGCTCTTGAGCCTATTAAGGGCCTCTTCGCCATCGACCGCTACATCTACATCAAAACCGGCCGATTTGAGTTTGAACTTCAGCGACATTCGGAGGCTTTCCTCGTCGTCGACGATGAGAATTCTTTCGTTCATATTCACCTCATGTTTTGAATGAAAACTATCCCTCAGCCGCGGGCAAAGTGAAACTAAACGTCGTTCGTTTGCCAGGCTCGCTCTCTGCACTCACGGTCCCACCCTGTGCTTCAACGATTAACTTGCAGATAACTAACCCGAGGCCGGTTCCTTTCTGTCTCGCAGTTTTTGCTGAAGAGACTTGCTTGTAGCGTTCGAACAACAACGGCAGTTCTTCCTTTGCGATACCGACGCCGTTGTCGGTCACGCTGACGCGAACGAATTTCCTGGGCGATCCAGCGACCCCGCTCTCGGACTCACCAGTGAGAACTGCACCTTCGAGCGTTACTGCTCCACCGCTCTTGCTGAACTTCAGTGCGTTGCCCAACATGTTCATCACAACCTGTTCCGTTTTTGATGCATCCGCAGAGATCAGCGGCAAGCCCCCAGGAATGATCTTGTTGAGCGTGACGTTCCTTTGCTTGAACTGGATATCCATTTGCCGAACAACAGGGTCGATGATACGTGAAATCGGTATGGCGCCCTTTTCGAACAAAATGCTCCCCGCCTCGTACTTGGAAAGATCGAGGAAATCGCCCACCAGCACCAGCAGCTTCTGTGCAGAGGAGTGAGCAGAGTTGAGCAGCTCGAAATGATCATCGTTGAGCGTGCTTCCTTTTGCCACATCCTGTAGCAATTCGATAACACTCTTGATCCCGATCAGTGGGCTTCGCAGGTCATGGACCATCATCGCCATGAAATCGGCCTTGGTTCGTTCCAGCTCCGCCTCCGCCCGCTTCAAGAGAACCATCATCTTGGTCCGCACCAGGAGCTCCTCCGTGTCGATCGGCTTCGTCAGATACTGCTCGGCCCCCAGAGCCAATCCGGTTGCGATGCTATCGGGGTCTTTGCGCTGTGCCGTCAGAAAAATGACAGGAATTTTCGCTGTCGCCCGATTGGAGCGCAGTCTCTTCAGCGTTTCAAATCCATCCATCTCAGGCATCTGAATATCGAGAAGGATGATATCGGGCTGTTTCTCCTCTGCGACCGCCAGGCATTCTTTGCCGCTCGATGCGCGCAGCATGTGCACAGGTTTTCGCTTGAGAGCAAATTCGAGGAGATCCAAGTTGTCTTCTGTATCATCAACAACGAGCATCGTCGGTTCATATTCTGGCATTGAGTCCTCACTGATCATGCTTATGAATGAGCAGCGGTCAAAATCCGCTTGATCGTGCTCGAAAACTCTACAGTCGAAAATGAAGCTTTTATCAGGTAGTCCGCAGCATGCGACTTCAGTTCCTCTTGCTCGGCCTCAGAGAGTTCTTTACCGGACATCACCACAACGGGTATCTTTTTCCACTGTTCGTTGCGCTCCAACTCCTGTATGACCTGGAACCCGTCCATCCCGGGCATCACCAGGTCAAGCAAGATCAAGGATGGGTTTGCTTCCTTCAAGATCTTTAGCGCCTCGATGCCGCTGTTGGCAATGCGAACCTCGAACCCGTCGCGCTTCAAGAGATCCTTGCAAGCGAGTGCAAAATCGAGATGATCGTCAACGAGCAGAATGAATTGGTCGCCGGCTTGATGGTGCTTCTTTACGAGGGCCAGCAAACGCTTCGGATCGGTTGGCTTTGTCATCACATCGACGGCCCCCAACGACATTGCCAGAGGCTTGTTGTCCACAATCGAGTGAATGATGACGGGGATGTCCTTCGTCGCCGGGTTCTGCTTCAACTCACGAAGCACCTGCCATCCGTCCTTCTTTGGCATCATGATGTCCAGCGTGATGAGCGCCGGCTTGACCCTGGCAGCAATCTCAAGTCCTTCGTCCCCCGACAGGGCTCCTGCAACGGAATAGCCTTCAGGTACAAGATACATCTTCAAAATCTCGATGACATCCGGATCGTCATCGATGCAGAGAACGTGGACTCCTGGAGCCGCTGCAATTTGAGACTCGATGACTTTCTTCACGGGGGCTTGCGGCACAGGTGCAGGTGCTGCAGGGTGCTCAGGCGGTTTTGGCTTGGCTTCCTGCGTCTGTTGCGGCAACGCCGGAGGAATGGCTAAGGTGAAGGTCGAGCCGTGGCCATAATCGCTCTCGAGCGTGAGGTCACCTCCAAGCATCCTCGCAAGCCTCCTAGCAATCGGGAGTCCGAGCCCGGTTCCTTTGTATTTCCTCGTGCTGCTGCTATCCACTTGCTTGAATTCCTCAAAGACGATTTCAAAGTTCTTCTTCTCGATGCCGATGCCTGAGTCTTTCAGCGCAAATGCGATCATGCCATTCGGCTGTTGCGTCACCTTGACCGAGATTCCCCCTTTCTCCGTGAACTTTGAAGCATTACTCAGAAGGTTCACGAGGATTTGACGGACCTTGACGATATCCGTCGTCAGCGTCGGAAGATTCGGCTGAATATCCTGCGTCAGCGCGAGCTTCTTCGTTTGGATCAACGGCTCCACAATCAGCAAGCAATTCGAGACAATGGAGTTGGCATCTTCACTCTCAACGCTCAACGTCATCCTGCCCGACTCAAGCTTGGAGAGATCAAGAATATCGTTGATGAGCTGAAGCAGGTGTTTTCCATTCTTCAGGACTTTCTCAAGCGCCATACGTTGGTCCGTCGTCAGCGGATCGCCGCTCGGCCCGAGCAGGACCGAACTGAAACCAATGATGGAATTCAACGGTGTGCGGAGTTCGTGGGACATGCTGGACAGGAAGTCCGACTTGACCCGGTACGCCTTCTCGATCTCGGCATTCTTTGCACTCAGCTCTTCGTTCCGCTTGGCAATCTCGACTGAGAGCTTGCGGGTAGCGTCAAAGTTCATCGCGTTCGTGATCGCCACGCTGAGCTGAGGCACCGAATTGTTGATGATCTCCTTCTCGAGCTCACCAAACTTTCTTGTTGCCCCCAGCACGAGAACCCCGAGAATCTCTTCCTGGAAGAGGATCGGAACTGCAATGATATAGCTCGGCACGAGCTCAACCAGTCCCGTATCGATGGTGAACTCCGCGTTCGAGGGGATTTCCTCAACCTCGATCGTCTTGATCTCCTCTGCACACTGGCCGGGGATGCCCTCGCCGAGAGCGAGAGCTTTGGTCACTTGACCGTTGCTCTTCAGAGCATAGCCGCTGACCAGTTCAAGCATCTGCTTTTCTTTGTTCAGAAGGTACAGCCCACCGACCGACGCACGCGTGTGCTTACACAACAGCTGCAGGCTTTTTTCTTCAACCTCTTCGATCGTTGCGGCTGAGTTTAATGTCGTGACGAGCTCCGAGTAGGCGTTAAGGCGATTATAGTTGTTCCCCAGCAAGGTGGACATTCTGTTGAAATCGGTGGCGAGGTCTCCAAGCTCATCCGAACGGTGGAGGGTAATCGGTTCGAACTTCCCCGCCATAATGCTCTGCGTTCCCTCCTTCAGAAGGTGGACCGGCTTGGTGATGGATCTGGTCAAGACAAAACCAAGCGCGAGAGCGAAGATGGCAAGGAGAACATTGACGAGCCCGATGAACTTGCCAAGATTGCTGCTCAACCCCGTTGCTAACTCGATAGGCTGAGTTGAAAGACGCGCTTGGTACAGATCCCGGAGGATCTGTTTCGCCCTCGCGATGTACTGGATCTCCGCTTCTACCTGGGAAATCTCCCGCAGCCTCTTCTCAAGATCCTGCCCGCCACCCCTTCGGCGCTGCTCGTCTCGCAGCTGGATCAGCTTGTCGCCGACATTTTGCATCCAACTGAAATATAGAGTGCGGATGCGCTTGATATCCTGAACTTTCGCGCTGTCGGCAAAATCTCGCTGCAGCGTGCCGAGGGCTGAATCGAATTCCTTCCAGCCATTCTCGTAAGTCAATTTTGCGGCGGGTGACCCTGTAAACGCATATTCAGTCGCGGCCGCCGGTACGTCGCTGATGAATTCACGAACCCGCTCGATGTTCTGCAGAGCTTTCACATCCGACAACGCGAGACTGAAGTTCTGTTCGATTTGCGAAAGAATGTTCAGCGTCAGGACGGTCATTGCCGTTAGAATTATCAGCAACAGCCCGAAGTTCGCAAGTACTCTCCAGTACAGTTTTGATTTTAGCATAATGCCCTGATGAACAACAAAGAGTGAATAGGTTCAGACACTAACGAGCGATGTAATTTCGTCTGGGAAGATCATATGTTTAGGTATTTTCGGATCAGAGTCAGCAGCTCCTCCGGATCCATCGGTTTGGAATAGTGTTCAGCGCAGCCAATCTCCTTGGTGCGAGCCTTATCCTCCGTCTTGGCCTGAGCTGTGAACGCAATGATGGGTATCCCTTTGGTCCGTTCATCAGCTTTCAAGATGGGCACTGCCTGCCACCCGTCCATCACCGGCATTTGCATGTCCATTAAGATTAAGTCGGGTGGCCGGTTGAAGGCCATGTCAATCGCCTCCTGGCCATTCTCTGCGGTCTCGAGCTCGACGTCCATCCTGCTGCGCGCGAGCACGAAACTCACAAGGTCCCTATTGTCTTCATCATCTTCGACGAGTAAGACGACTTTGCTCATAAAGCTCTCCTTATGATCCGGGTGCCCTTATGATTATGATAATAACGTGTGCACCGGTCGTGCTTGCTATGCCAGTGCCGAAATATACTCTCGGAAATACGCCAGTTTCTCGTTCATCAGGGCTGTCAACTCCTCGTAGTCTAACGGCCGTCGGATGGCGCCCTCGTTCGGTTTCAACTCCGACGATTTCAGTTGAGCCACTTCCGCCGCTTCGCCGACGAGAATGAACGGAACAAAACTGAACTTGGAATTCGCACGCATAACATGAAGAAACCTCACTCCGCTCAGACTGTCGGGAAACTCTGTGTCACACAGGATAAGGTTTGGATTGACTTTTTCGATTTTTTCCAGTGCACTCTCCGGTGTCGCGGCTTGTACAACAGCGTAGCCAGCCGATTTTAGCCGAGGAGTAGGGTCTTCCTTCGTCCCGATGGCTTTAGAGACAAGCAGGATCGTACCTTTGTATTGGTCAGCGACAAGGTCAAGCAGGAACTTCGACTCGTTTTCGAGGTATTCCGCCACGCTGACCTGATAGACCTTGCGCAGCCACTCGAGTGTCGAGGAGGAGCTTCGCAGAAGCTTCCGCTTTGCGATGACTTCCTTCACAGCTCGACTGTACATCTCGAGCTTGACCTCCCGTATGATGGACTGTTCCACCTCTGCAAATATGGAGAGGGAAAGAGCAAGCTCGTGGAGTGAATCGGCGGCTTTCTCCACCGGGGCACCATTCACCCAGGCCGCTTCGAGAGCTACCCGGAGCTGCTTGACTGCATTCTGGAGATTTCGCTTCGTAATCTCTTCACGCGCCCGTTTCTCCTGCTCCAGCGCCTGTGTGAGTTCTTCAATTTGGCGCCGCATCTCGATGATTTTTTCCTGCTCCTCAGACGGTTGCCGAGCCGCGGGCTGAGCGACCGGTATGGGCACTTCTTGCGGCTTCTGTCGCTCTTCAGCACCGCGAGACGCCGTGACTCTTTGCGTGCGCTCATCTTCCGTGGCACGCTCCTCGAGTTCTCTCCGCCTTAGTTCTTGCTCAGCGCGCGCTTCCTGTTCCCTTCGCCGTTCTTCCTCAGCCGTAAGGCGCGCTTCCAGCTCTCTTCGACGCTTCTCCTCGGCCGCTATCCTTGCTTCAAGCTCCCTTCCACGTTGTTCCTCCACCGCAGCCCGTGCTTCCAAATCTTTCCTCCTGCGCTCTTCAGCAGCAGCACGTGCTTCCAGCTCCCGTCCCTTCCGCTCTTCTTCAGCAGCACGCTCCTCCAATTCTTTCCTCTTGCGCTCCTCCTCCTTGCGTGCTTCTTTCTCTCTTCGTTGCTGCTCATCGGCGGCGAGACGTGCTTCCAGCTCTTTTCGACGTTGCTCCTCCGCCGCTATCCTCGCCTCGAGCTCTTTCCTGCGTTGCTCCTCCGCCAATGCTCGCGCTTCCAACTCTTTCCTTGCAACTCGATCTTCGAGTTCCCTGCGCTTCCTCTCTTCTTCGGCCACACGGGCTTCTAATTCCTGTCGTAGCCGTCCCTCAGCCAACGCACGCGCCTCCAATTCCCGCCTTCGTCGATCCTCAAGAGTTCGTGCCTCAATCTCTCGACGAACCTCATCCTCTGCCGCAAACCGCGCCTCCAATTCCCTCCGCCGTTGTTCCTCTGCAGCAACGCGTGCTTCCAACTCCTTCTGGCGCTGCTCCTCAGCAGCAGTCCTTGCTTCAAGTTCCCTCCGCCGCTGTCGTTCTGCAGCTTCCCGCTCAGCCAGTGCACGCCTCTTGAGGTTCTCAAGGGCAATTCTCTCTTGCTCCTCGCGTTGTTCCGGAGGCAACTCCTTAGGTTCTCCGCTTGTCCTGGCTTCAGGATGCGGAAGAGTAGGTTTTGCGGTCGCAGTTGGGGTTGTCGTCTTTGGTTGAACCGGTGGAGCAAAGTGTCCCGGCGTTGTCGCCTGAGATTGGCTCGCCCCCGCAGGTGGGGCTGTCAGTGGGTGGCTTGCGGGTTCCTTCTTCCTTTTTTCTTCGAAATATGCTATCCGGTCCTGGAATGCTTGAATGTAAGCGTTCGATGGATCAAGTTGCTTTGCTTTCTCAAGCTGCTGCCGCGCAAGCTCAAACTGAGACTCCTTGAGATACTTGTCAGCAGCAATGAGACATTGCCTTGCCGCGTCCTTGGCAGCATTGAGCTTTGTAAGATCCTGGGACGTATTTGCGCTTTTTACTGCCACGAGAATCTAGACTCTGGCCTCGTTCACGGAAAGGTGTTCCTGAACCTCTGCTCGTCCTCTGGCTGGTATTCTCCGCACACTCCGCCACTCTCATGCACACGGCTTGGGCTCTTCCACATCTGCCCGTTCGGCCAAAAGTGCATAAAAATTGAATCAAAAGAAAGCTGAGCGACGCTGGGTCGAAAAAGCCTTGTGTAATTTTGTCGAAGAAAGGAGGTTGAGGAGGGAACCTGCGTGTGCTACGGTTTTGCGGCCTCAGGACAACCCCTCACGCACCCCCTTGTGCATCCCGTGCCTGTATGCGCTGAAGTTGCCCTTGTTGAACTCTTAACCCGGCGATCACCCGGGGTTGGTCAACCCCGGGATTTACCTTGAGACCACGCGTAATGCTGTTGAATTGTTCTGACCCGTTGGAGAACTTATCCGAAAACCGCGAAATTCCTAATACGTCAAGAGGGTAGTATAAACGATCTCTACCGGACTGCCGTCTAAATTTGTGGACTTGCCCTCCTTGTTCACTATGTACAACGGGTGTCTGACCCTGACTTCCATCCTTTTGAAGTAGGATTGCCAATACGATGGAATGTCCGGCGCGTATTCGTCGACGTAGTATACATACGACTTCACGAGGAATCCGCTGATACCCCCTGCGGTCACCTTCCGCTGATAGCCGTCATAGTCATCGAAATCATTCAATGTGTCGGCTGACGTAAAGAGACCCGTTGTCGGGTTCAGTGTGTCTGATGGCACTGGTATTTGACTGTATTCCCACGAGGAGGGTCCGCAATCACCAAAATCCCAGGGGTACTGGGTGCCAGTACCGTTGTCGTACCGGTCAAACAGCTTCGCTGATGCTTCCGCCATCAGGTCTTCAGCGATTGACGCTGATAGCTCCATAGCTTCCGTTTGCAGCGTGATCTCTACATTCTGGTTCAGCATTCTGTTCGCGCTGACGGCAGACATGACGAGCAGCACGAACATCCCCGTTGTGATCATTGTTTGTCCCATGTTCATGACGAATTACCCCCCTTTCTGGTAATATGAACAGAAGATCATGGTGTTGAACACTCTGCCTTTCACGACTTCTTCGGAAACTGCTGCGTGACACCCTGTTGCTGCAGGCTCTTGAGGTTTCCGTTCAACGCTTCCTGCAAGCGAGCGGTGTAATTGGCGTCCGTGAAATTCCCGTGCAGGACATTCGCCATGTTCAGCATCGATTTCACCGCCGACGCGATCACGCTGTATTCCTGTTTCATCTCCGCAAAGGCTTGTGCCAACCGCAACTGCCCGTCTTCAGTGACGAATGGCTTCAGCTCATGCTCGTGTTCCTGCATGTTCAAAGAGACCATCGAAAGTGAATTGTTCACAATCTGAGCGATGGATGCGAGCGTGCTGTGGAATGTTTCAATCGCAACAAGACTCTTTTCGCGCTCTCGTTCGATAGCTTCCCGTCGCTCCTTCTCTTTTCTAAAGAGGTAGCGCTCGTACACCCCGTCGATCAGGATCGTGATATGCTCGATCTCGATGTGCTCCTTCCGCACGTAGTCATACGCCCCGAGCTTCATCGCCTCGACGGCAATACTCTCGGAACCCGCCGCGGTCATCATCACCACCGGAGTCTCGATTTTCTGTTCGTGCATCCACTGAAGTACATTCAGACCGGACATGCCGGGCATTTTGTAATCAAGGATGATCACGTCGAACCTCTCTTGCTGCAAGGCCTCGATGGCGCTTTCCCCCGAGTCGCACGATCGAACACGATACTTCCCCGAAGAAGACAGGATTTGTTTCATGGCGATGCGGAACGAGTCGTCGTCGTCTACCACCAACAGCGACCGAATGTCCCTGTCTTGATGTGATGCGTTCATAGAGCTCTCCCGTCGTTGATTGGATTCAATTATTCTTCATCCTCCATAGTAACACTGGCGATTTCCTCAGGCGTTGTGA
>Ga0315281_10010849_pt1 | contig 12513 bp, 8 predicted proteins | sample YL17G07_0_MG_FD_204540 | JGI IMG/M metagenome (GOLD analysis project Ga0315281, IMG submission 204540) | Sediment microbial communities from Yellowstone Lake, YNP, Wyoming, USA - YL17G07_0 | ecosystem: Environmental > Aquatic > Freshwater > Lake > Sediment | place: USA: Wyoming | collected... | reverse complement strand
AGGGGTGGCCCGGCGGCAGGTCGGCGAACAGTTCGACCATGGTCTTGGCGATGTTGCGTCCCATCTCCACCAGGGCTCCCAGCAGATCGGTCGCCGTCAGTACCTCGCGCACATAGGGGCTGTAAGCAAAATGATCGGCGGCGAACTCAAGCCCCTTGGCGGTGCCGAACAGGATGTTTTCGGCCACTGACATGTTGCGGCTGTAGGCATCGCGGTCGAATGGCTCGACCAGGCCGGCCATGTCCGGCTGGCCCAGGCGGTCGCGCAGTGCCGCGCGCGCGCGCACGACGGCGGCGGCAATCTCGGGCCGCTTCTGAGGGTCGGTGGTGCCGCGCAGGCCCAGCTGATAGACGTCTTCCTCCATATCCACGCAGCGCAGCACCTCGATCAAACGTTCGTTGATGTCGCCTGGGCCGGTGGCGCCGGCGGCGGCGTAATCGGTCCAATCGGCGGCCGGATCAAGATCGGTGTTGCCTGATCGCTTGGCTTCGGCTAACTCGCGGGCATGGTGCTGGGCGTTGGCCGGCGGCTCGCCGCGCTCGGCGATCGGCCGGTGCCGCAGGCCATAGAGCAGGTTGTCGCGCATGCTGGTTGCAAAGACATACGCGTCGGGTCCGACATAGCCCAGACGCCGTCCGGTCACCGCTTCCGTCAGTTCGCCCAGACCGTGCTCGCCGATCTTGATGACGCCCGAGTCCGGACGCTGCAAACGGGCGAGCACGATCGCCAGCGCCTCTTTGCCGCCGCCCTCGGGGCCCAGCAGCGCCACGCGCTCACCCACTTCGAAACGTATATCGACACCGTCAAGAACGCGGGCGCCGCTGTCGTCGGTCAGCGTCAAGCCGCTCGCCGCCACCGTGCCGGACAACGCCTCGACCTCGCCCACCAGGGCCTGGAGGTCGGGGGGCATCATATTTTCGGGGCTGAACTGTTCAATCACCTGATCGTATTTGATCTGCACGTCCTGGCGCTGTTGGTCCCAGTCGATCAATTCCTTCACCGGCCCCGGCAGATCCTTGTAGGCGGCGATGACGGCGACCAGTCCGCCGATGTCGAGCCGCCCCGAAATGGCTAGATAGCCGCCGACCAGATAGAAGAAAAATGGCGTCAGCTGGGCCAACAGGTTGTTCAGGAACTTGATGGCGAACTTCCATTGATAGATATCGAAGCGGATATGGAAAATGCGCCCGAGGCGGCCGGCCATATCGGCGCGTTCGTAGTTCGAGGTGTCGTGGGAATGGATTTCCGTGACGCCTTCCATGGCCTCGGCCACGCGGCCGGCCAAGTCGCGCGCCGTCAGCTGCCGCTGTTTGCCCAGGCGCAGGACATTGATCCGCAGTTTCGGGATAATCGCTCCCTGCAACACCAGCACGGCGATGGTGAAGCCGCCGAGCCAGAAGCTCTGGGCGACGATGAAGATGAGGGCGGTCAACGCCTGGCCGCCGAGAAAAGCGGGCGCGACGAAGGCGTCGCCGATGAAACCGCCCAGCGGCTCGACCTCGTCCTTGACCATGGTGGCGACTTCGGCTGGCTTCAACTTGCGTAGGTGCGAGGGCGGAAAGCGCAGCACCCGATCGAACAGTTCGTAGCGCAGGCGGCGCAACATGCGCTCGCCCATGCGGCCCTTCTGCGTGTTGATATGCAGCTTAAAGGCGCCGTTGACGAGCACCAGGACCAGAAAGAGAACGCTGAGGCCGATCAGGTAGGGCACCCGTTCCAGGGGAAAGCCTGCGAACAGCACCACTTCCTGGGGCAAACCGATGGCGGCCAGCGCCTCCGGCAACTCGAAGGACAGGGGCAGGAAAATAACGGTCGAATCCGGGGCATCGAAGGCCTCGCCCTGAATGGCCTTGTTGACGATGGTCTTGGGCAGGTCGAGGGAGAGAAAATAAAAGATCTGCGAGACCAGCACGACCGCCAGGATAAGCAGCTGTTCCCGCCGGCTGTGTTGTAGGATGTACTTGAAAAGATTGGGTTCCATCCGGCGCGCCCCGTGCCCCCGACTTACATTTCCGGCCTGGCAGGCACACATTAACCCTGGTCAGCGGCGGGAGCAAAGGCGTTAACGCCGCCGGCCGACCCTGGACGGGGACCAAGACCGAACCCCCTTCCGCCCGGCCGATCCCCTGGCCTAGGATGGCCCCTTTTGCGGTGTTGTCACGGGCAGCGGGGGGATCGCGGTCATGGCGCAAGGCAGAAGTACAATGCGCAATGGCGCACGCGTTCTGATTTACAGCCACGATACCTTCGGTCTCGGCCACTTGCGCCGCTGCCGATCCATTGCGCACGCGCTGGTCGAACATAACAAGGATCTGTCCGTCCTTATCCTGTCCGGTTCGCCGATCATCGGCGCCTTCGATTTCCGGGCCCGGGTGGATTTCGTCCGCATTCCCGGCGTCATCAAGCTGCACAGCGGCGATTACACCTCGCTCAGTCTGCATATCGACATCCAGGACACGTTGGCGATGCGGGCGTCGATCATCCGCCACACGGCCGATATTTTCGATCCCGACCTTATGATCGTGGACAAGGAACCGCTCGGCCTGCGCGGCGAGGTCGAGGAAACGCTGCATCTCCTCAAGCGTCGCGGCGTACCGTTGATCTTGGGGCTGCGCGACGTGCTGGACGAACCGGGGCTGCTGGTGCCCGAGTGGGAGCGCAAGAACGCGATCCCGGCCTTGCGCGACCTTTACGACAATATCTGGGTCTACGGCCTGCCGCAGCTGTGCGATCCGCTTGAAGGCGTCGATCTGTCTCGCTCGGTGCGGCGCAAGGTGACCTATACCGGCTACCTGAAGCGCAACCATCCGTACAGCGCCGCCACCGGCACGCCATTGCAGAAGATCGCGGCGCCGTACGTGCTGGTGACGACGGGTGGCGGGGGTGATGGCGACGCGGTCATCGATTGGGTCTTGCGCGCCTACGAGGCCGACCAAGCCATGCCCTTTCCGGCCCTGCTCGTGCTCGGGCCGTTCATGCAGCAGGACCGTCAGGCGGAGTTCCTGGCCCGCGCCGCGCGGCTCGACCGGGTCGAGGCCATCACCTTCGACGCCCAGATCGAAAACCTGATCGCGCGCGCCATTGGCGTTGTCGGCATGGGCGGCTACAACACGTTCTGTGAAATCCTGTCCTTCGACAAGCCGGCCTTGATCGTGCCGCGCACGGCGCCGCGCATGGAGCAATATATCCGCGCCGCCCGGGCCGAGGAGATGGGCCTTGCCCGCATGCTGGTGGATGATGGCCAGCGCGATCCGCGGGTCATGGCCACGGCCTTGCGCCAGTTGCCGCAGCAGTTGCGGCCGTCCGACACCGTCATTCCGGGCCTGCTCGATGGGCACGAGAACGTTGGCCGGCTGCTCGACAAATGGCTTGCGCGGGGCCGGCGCCCGCAGCTGCAATTGGCCGCGCGCCGGCAGCGGTGAGGGCCTACGAAAACCGCGACACAAACCACTGCCGCGACGAACAATCAGCGCCAACTCCAATCGGGATTTCTTTGTCGCCGTCGGTTCTTTTTGTCCTCAAGGGCTATCCGCGCCTTTCCGAAACTTTCATCGCCCAGGAAATTCGAGCCTTGGAACGGCGTGGGCTGGCGATCGGCATCGTCTCATTGCGCCGACCGACCGAGGCCAAGGTCCATCCCGTGCATGGCGAAATCCGGGCCCCCATCCTCTATCTGCCGGAATATCTCTTCGACCAGCCGCTCCGGGTACTGCGCGGTTGGTGGCGGGCGCGGCGGCTGCCGGGTTATGCCACCGCCCGGCGGGTTTTCGTGGCCGATCTCCGGCGCGATCCGAGCCCGCACCGCCTGCGTCGCTTCGGTCAGGCGCTGGTGCTGGCGGCGGAAATACCGGTGGGCGTCACCCAACTCCACGCTCACTTCCTGCATACCCCGGCCTCGGTCGCGCGCTACGCTGCCTTGATGGCCGCTCTGCCGTGGACGGCCTCGGCGCATGCGCGCGACATCTGGACCACGCCCGATTGGGAGCTGGCGGAGAAGCTCGCCGATGCCGGTTGGGTCGTCACCTGCACGGCCCACGGGCGCGACCGGCTGGCGGCGTTGGCGCCGAAGCCGGATTCTGTTTCGCTGCTCTATCACGGCCTCGACTTCGCTCGCTTTCCCCCGTCTTCTGTGCCGGCCTCGCGGCGCGACGGGCACGACGCCAACGATCCCGTGATCGTCCTCTCGGTCGGCCGGGCGGTGGCCAAGAAGGGCTATGACGACCTGCTACGGGCCCTGGCGTTGTTGCCAAAACAGTTGCACTGGCGGTTCGTTCATGTCGGCGGCGGCCTGCTCGCCGAGGCGCTCAAGGGCGAGGCCCAACGGCTCGGTCTCGATAAACAAACCGAATGGCTGGGCCCGCAGCCACAAGACCTGGTTCTGGCGCGCTATCGCGGCGCCGATCTGTTCGCGCTGGCGAGCCGCATCGCCGCCGACGGCGACCGCGACGGTCTGCCCAATGTCTTGATGGAAGCGCAAAGCCAATCGCTTGCCGTCATCGCCACCAGACTCTCGGCGGTGCCGGAATTGATCGAGGATGGCCAGACCGGTCTGTTGGTGCCGCCGGGCGATCCGGCGGCGCTGGCGGCGGCGCTGGCGCGTCTTATCGCCGATCCCGACTTGCGCGCCCGCCTCGGCCGCGCCGGCTTTGCGAGGGTGCGCGGGCGTTTCGGCATGACGGCCGGCATCGCCGATTTGGCGCGGCGCTTCGGCCTGCCGCCGGCGGCTGAAGACGGCGCCGGGGCGAGCGAGCGCACAGCATGCACATAGCCTTTTACGCCCCCCTCAAGCCGCCCACGCATCCGCACCCGTCCGGGGATCGACGCATGGCCCGGCTCTTGATGGCGGCATTGAAACGTGCCGGGCACGAGGTCACGCTGGCGAGCCGCCTGCGCAGTTACGACCGCGCCGGCGAGGCCTTGAGCCAAGCTCGCATCATGGCTCGGGGCCAAGCCGCCGCCAGGCGCCTGCTGGCGCGCTACCAGGCCTTGCCACGTGCCGAGCGACCGGCGCTGTGGTTTACCTATCACTCGTATTACAAGGCGCCGGACTGGCTCGGACCCAGCGTCGCCGATGGTCTCGGCATCCCCTATGTCGTGGCCGAGGCCTCGCACGCGCCCAAGCGCGCGGGCGGCCTTTGGCGCCAAGGCCACGCCGCGAGCGAAGCGGCGATCCGGCGCGCCGACGCCATCATGGTCTTGAACCCGGCCGATTGCGGTTGTCTCATGGCTCTTCTCGGCGGCGATGGGCGGCTGCATGCGCTGCCGCCCTTTCTCGATGCTGCGGCTTATGCTCCCCCCCCTTCGCGCGCGGCGCTGCGGGCGGCCTCGGCGCGGCGTTATTCTTTGGGGCCCGATCGGGTTTGGCTGCTGAGCGTGGCCATGATGCGCGCCGCCGAAAAACTGGAATCATATCGACTGCTGGCAAGCGCGCTTGCACGCATCGCCGATCCGTCATGGCAGCTTCTGATCGTCGGCGGCGGCGCGGCGGAAGTTCAGGTGCGGGCGGCGTTCGCCGACTTCGCCTCGGATCGTGTCGTCTTTGCCGGCATACTGGCGCCGGATCGCCTGCCGGCGCTTTATGCCGGCGCCGATATTTTTGCCTGGCCGGCTGTCGGCGAGGCCTATGGCATGGCGCTCCTGGAGGCGCAGGCAAGCGGCCTGCCCGCGGTCGCCGGGGCTTATGGCGGCGTCGGTCAACTCATTGCCGACGGCCGCACCGGTTTCCTGACGCCGCCGGGCGACGTCGCCGCCTTCGCCGCCGCGCTTGCCGAACTGATCGCCCAGCCGGCGCGGCGCGTGGCCATGGCAGCCGCCGCCCGCGCGCGGGTGCTGGAGGTGCACGACATCGGTACCGCCTCGCGCCTCCTTGATGACGTTGTCCGCCAGGCCGTTGTCCGCCAGGTCGTTACCCACCAAGGCGGGAAAAGGCACGGATCGGCATGAGCGGCGTCCGTCTTGCCCTGCTGCGGCACGGGCCGACCGCCTGGTCGGCCGAACACCGCCTGACCGGGCGCAGCGACGAGCCGCTGAGCGAGGCTGGCCGCGCCCTGGTTCTTTCCTGGCGTCCGCCAGTCGAACTCGCAAGCTGGGCCTGGGTCTCGAGCCCGCTGGGGCGCGCCCGCGAGACGGCGCAACTCCTCGCCGCGACGCTCGGGCACCAACCAACCATCGCCATCGAGCAACGCCTTATCGAAATGGATTTCGGCGCCTGGGAAGGGCGTCGGCTGGCCGATCTGCGGGCCGAGTTCGGTGTCGAAATGCAGGCGCTCGAAGGCCAGGGCCTCGATTTCCGTGCCCCCGGCGGCGAGAGCCCGCGCGAGGTGCAGGCCCGACTGGCCCCCTGGCTGGCCGAGGTCGAGGCCGGCGGACGGGACACCGTCGCCGTCGCGCATAAGGGAATCGTTCGCGCCCTCTATGCGCTGGCGACCGGCTGGGCCATGTTGGGCAAACCGCCGGCGAAGCTGGCCGACGATGCCGTGCATGTCTTTGTACTGGCGGCGGGCGGCGCGCCGTCGGTTTTGGAACTCAACCGCCGGATCGCATGACCCCGGATCGCATGACCATGGCAAGACGCGTGTTTTTTCATGTCCAGCACCTGCTCGGCATCGGCCATTTGCGCCGGGCGGCGATGCTGTCCCGGGCCATGATCGAAAGCGGGCTTGAGGTCACCGTTGCTTCTGGCGGCGCGCCGGTCATTGAGGCGCCCATGCCGGGGCGGCTCGTGCAATTGCCTCCGGCGAGGGCGGCGGATGAAACCTTCTCCGCCATCCTGACCGAGGAGGGTCGGCCCATCGACGACGCCTGGCAGGCGCACCGGCGCGATATCTTGCTGCGTGCCTTTGCCCAATGCGCGCCCGAGGTGCTGCTGATCGAGCTGTTTCCCTTTGGTCGCCGCGCCTTTCGCTTCGAGTTGCTGCCGCTTCTGGAGGCCGCGGCCGCGCAGCGCCCACGACCGGGTATCGCCTGTTCGGTGCGCGACATCCTGGTGGCCAAGAACAACCCGGCCCGAACAGCCGAGACGGTGGCTCTGCTGCGGCGATATTTCGACGCCGTCCTGGTGCATGGCGACGCGGCGTTGGTGCCCTTTTCGGCCAGCTTCGCCGGCCATGGCGCCATCGCCGATCTGGTTTCATATACCGGCTATGTCGTCGAACCGGCGCCGGCGGCCGGCACTGCCGGGCGCGGCGAGGTCATCGTCTCGGCCGGGGGCGGCAGCGTCGGCCTGCCCCTGTTGCGCGCGGCCCTGGCGGCGCGGCCTCTATCCCAGGCGGCCGGCTTGACGTGGCGGCTGATCACCGGACCGAACCTGCCGGCGGCGGCGGTGGCGGAGTTAAACGGCGCGGCCGGTTCCGGCGTCGTCGTCGAGCGGTTCCGTGCCGATTTCCGCGGCCTCATCGCCAATTGCACGCTGTCGGTGTCCCAGGCCGGCTACAACACCGTCATGGATGTGCTGGCGGCGCACGCGCGCGCGGTGCTGGTGCCGTTCGCCAGCGGCGGCGAAACCGAGCAACCGCTGCGGGCGCGCATTTTGACCGAGCGCGGCCTGGCGCAGACGGTGATGCCGAATGAGCTTTCGCCGCCGACGCTCGCCGCCGCCATCGATCGGGCGCTGGCGCGGCCGCCTTCGCGCCTCGACCTCGCCCTTGATGGTGCCATGACCACGGCCCGCCAGATCGCCGATCTTGCGGCCGTCGCGGCGGCCGGGCGGATCGGGTTACGGCCGTGAGCGGCTGGCGGGATCTCGACCTTGAACTGGATGCCTGGGCCGCGGCCGGGTCGATGGCCTCGTTCTGGTGGCGCGACGACGACGCGGCGACAACGACGCCGGCACTCGACCGGCTGCTCCATATCGCCGACCGGACGCGGATTCCCTTGGCGCTGGCGGTCATTCCGGCGCTGGCTAGCGACGACTTGGCCCGGCGGCTCGGGCCGGAGACCGACGCCGCCGTCTTGCAACACGGCTACGCGCATCGCAATCATGCGCCGGATGGGGCCAAGAAATCGGAGCTTGGCGACGACCGCCCCGTGGGCGCGATCCTGCGCGAACTGAGGCTTGGCCGCGAACGGCTCGAGGTCCTCTTTGGCCCGAGGGCGCTGCCGGTGCTGGTTCCCCCCTGGAACCGGATTGCGCCCACGGTCATGGCGCGGCTGGCGTCGGGCGGCTTTCGCGGCCTTTCCGTCTATCGGGCGCGGGCCACCGCGCGCCAAGGTGACGTGAGCGTGGTTAACGCGCATCTCGATCCGATAGACTGGAAACGGACGGGCGGGTTCGTCGGCGAAGAAGCGGCGCTGGCCCTGGTTACCACGCACCTCGCCGCCCGACGTTTAGGCCAGGCCGACCGCGACGAGCCGACTGGGCTGTTGACCCATCACTTGGTCCAGGACGAGGCGACCTGGGACTTTACCTCGGCGTTTCTCACCCGGACCAAGAAACACAAGGCCGCCCGCTGGCTTGCGGCCGCCTCGGCGTTCGCCATCGGTTAGGGTCGAGCCATGAGCCAGCATCGTTATCCGGCGCGCATCATTATCCTCGACTATCTTCGCGGCGCCGCCGGCGGCGTGCTCTCGCTGCTGGCCCTGTTGCTCTCGGCAGGCATTCTCATCTCGACCTTGATATTCGGCGCATTGACGGCGCTGTTTCTCGTCTTCACCATAAGAACGCTGCTGCGCCACCGGTTGCGCCTGGACGTGAGCGAGGAAGCAATTGGCTTGGCGGGCGCGCCGGGCCGGGTTATTGAATGGGCGCGGCTTGAAGGGGTGAGGCTGCGCTATTTCGGGACGCGGCGCGGCCGGGGCGAGGGGTGGATGACGCTGACGTTGAAATCTGGTTCGCGACGCCTGACGCTCGATTCGACGATCGAGGATTTTCCCGCCATTGCGGCTCGCGCCGCCGCCGCCGTTCGCGCCAACGGGCTTGATGCCGACGCCGTCACCGCCGCCAATTTCACCGCCCTGGGGTTAGCCCTCGACGGGGCCGGTTCGACGTCGGCGGGCCTCGCCCCATGAGCGACCTTCTTACCGTCCGCAAGCTCGCCGTTTCCTTCCGTATTCCGGGTGGCATGATCGATGCCGTCAGGGGCGTCTCCTTCCGGGTGCCGCCTGGGCGCACGGTGGCGCTGGTCGGCGAATCCGGTTCCGGCAAGTCGGTGGTGAGCCAAGCCATCATGGGCATCCTGCCGCGCTCGGCCATCCTGCGCGACGGCGAAATCCTGCTGGCCGATCCGGATCAAGCCGATGGCGTTGTCGATATCGCCAAGTTGAAAGCCAACAGTCGCGCCATGCGCGCCATTCGCGGCCGCCGCATCTCCATCATCTTTCAGGAGCCGATGACCTCGCTCTCGCCACTGCATACGATCGGCGACCAGATTGTCGAGGCCCTGCGGCTGCACCGGCGCACCGGCACCGCGGAGTCGCGCGAATTGACGCGCGAGATGCTGCGCCTGGTGGACTTCCCCGACCCGGCCCGCGCGCTCGATACCTATCCCTTCGAGCTGTCGGGGGGCTTGCGCCAGCGGGCGATGATCGCCATGGCGTTGGTTTGCCGGCCCGCGCTCCTGATTGCCGATGAACCGACGACGGCCCTCGACGTCACCATCCAGGCTCAGATCCTGAATGTGATCCGCGACCTGCAAGCGGAGTTGGGCATGGCCCTTCTCCTCATCACCCACGACCTCGGCGTTGTCGCCAACGTGGCCGAGGAAATCGTGGTCATGTACCACGGCCGGATCGTCGAATGCGGTTCGCGCGACGACATCTTCCGCTCGCCGACGCACCCCTATCTCCAGGCGCTTTTGAAGGCGGTGCCGCGCTTCTATATGGCGCCGGGCGAGCGACTGGTGCCGATCCGCGAAATCTCGTCGGTGACGGGCCAGCTTATGGCGGCGAAAGAACCGTGGCCGGCCGAGGCCGACGACAGCGGCCCGCTGCTGTGGGCCAGCAACATCGGCAAACGCTTTCGCATTCGTAAAAGCGGCGTGTTCGGTGGCACCGCCGCCGAGCATCAGGCGCTCGATGGCGTCACGCTCGAAATCAAGCGCGGCGAGTGCCTCGGCCTGGTTGGCGAGAGTGGGTGCGGCAAGACCACGCTGGCCAAGATCATCATGCGCGCCTTCAAGCCCGATACCGGCGAGGTCTGGTACAACGATCGCGGCCGGGTGACCGATGTCTTGGCGATGTCGCCGGAGACCCTGAACCAGTTCCGGCGCAAGGTGCAGTTCATCTTCCAGGATCCGTTCGGGTCGCTCAACCCGCGCATGACGGTGTCCGATATCATCGGCGAGCCGCTGGCGATCCATAATATAGGCACGACCCAATCGCGCGCCGCCATGGTCGAGGAGCTGATGCAGTTGGTCGGCCTCGACCCGCGTTTCCTGAAGCGCTACCCGCATAGTTTTTCGGGCGGTCAGCGCCAGCGCATCGGCATCGCCCGGGCGCTGGCCTTGAAACCGGACCTCCTCATCTGCGACGAACCGGTCTCGGCGCTCGACGTCTCGATCCAGGCCCAGATCCTGAATCTGCTGAAGGATCTTCAGGAAAAACTGAGCCTCACCTATCTCTTCATTTCGCACAATCTGGCGGTGGTCGATTACATCGCCGATCGCATCGCCGTCATGTGCGCCGGGCGGATCGTCGAGTTGGCGCCGTGCGGGGCGCTGTGGCGCCAACCGGCGCATCCCTATACGCGGGCGTTGCTGGCAGCGGTGCCGGAGCCAAACCCGGACTATCCGCTTGATTTCCTGCGCCTCAAAAGCGGGCGCACCTCCGACCCCGCCGCCTGGCCGGCGCCGTTCACGATCAACGGCGCCAACCGGCCGGGCCTGATGGATCTGGGCGGCGGTCACTGGGTGCGGGCCAACGAACTGCCCGAGGTCATGGAAATCGTGGGGGCCGGATGATGGCAATCCGGAATAGGCACTCCGGCCGGGCGGGCCTGCTCGCCGCGACACTTCTGGCGCTGGCTCTTGGCGCCGGATCGGCGCTGGCCCAGACCTCGGCCGATACAGGTGCCGATACGGCGACCGATACGACGGCGCCGACGCCCACCGTTGCCGCCGGGCCGCTGATCGAACCGCCGATGCTGGCTGAGAAAGTCGCCGCCGGCGAGTTGCCGCCGATCGAGCAGCGCCTGCCGTTGGAGCCGGCGCGGGTGCCTCTCGACGGACCCGGGCAGAGCATCGGCCGTCACGGCGGCGATCTTACCATGCTGATGGGCTCGGCCAAGGATACGCGCATGATGGTCGTCTATGGCTACGCGCGCCTTGTCGCCTATGATCGCAACTTCGACCTGGTCCCCGACATCCTGAAAAGCTTCGAGGTCGAAGAGGGCCGCATCTTCACCTTCCATCTGCGCCCCGGCCACAAGTGGTCCGACGGCAAGCCCTTCACCACCGAAGATTTCCGTTATTGGTGGGAGGATGTGGCCAACAACGCCGAGTTGTCGCCGACCGGCCCGCCCAACGTCATGCTGGTGAACGGCATGCCACCGACGGTCGAGTTCCTCGACGAAACCACGGTCCGCTATACTTGGCCGATGGCCAATGCCGACTTTTTGCCGGCGCTGGCGGGGCCGAGCCCGCTCTATATTTTCCGCCCCGCCCATTATCTGAAACAGTATCACCAGCGATACGCCGACGCCGCGGAGTTGGCGCAGGCGGTCACCGAGAGCGAGCAACCGAGTTGGGCCGCGCTGCACAACCGCAAGGACAACCTCTACAAGAACGACAATCCAAAACAGCCTACGCTCGAACCCTGGATGTTGACGACCAAGCCGCCCTCCGAACGCTTCGTGTTCGAGCGCAACCCCTATTACTATCGGGTCGATGCCGACGGGCGGCAGTTGCCCTATCTCGACCGTTTCATATTCCAGATCGCCGACGCCAAGATCGTCCCGGCCAAGACCGGCGCGGGCGAAGCGGACCTTCAGGCGCGCAACCTGCGCTTCGACAACTATACCTTCCTCAAGGCGGGTGAAACCGCCGGCGGCTATCATGTGCGGCTGTGGGACAGCGTGACCGGTTCGAAAATTGCGCTCTATCCCAATTTGAACGTCGCCGATCCGGTCTGGCGCACCCTGCTGCACGAGGTTCTGTTCCGCCGCGCCTTGTCGCTCGCCATCGATCGGCACGAAATCAACCAAGTGATCTATTTCGGGCTCGGCCGCGAGGGCGCCAATACGGTGTTGCCGGGCAGCCCGCTCTATCGCGCCGAATACCAGAGCACCTGGGCGCAATACGACCCGGATCGCGCCAATCGGATGTTGGACGATCTGGGCCTCATTCAGCGCGACGGCGACGGCATTCGCCTTATGCCCGACGGCCGGCCGCTCGATATCATCGTCGAAACGGCGGGCGAGAGCAGCGAGGAACTGGATGTACTTGAGCTGATCCGCGATTCCTGGTCCAAGATCGGCGTCCGCCTGTTCAGCAAGCCCTCGCAGCGCGAAGTCTTCCGCAACCGCATCTTCGCCGGTGAAACGATCATGTCGGTGTGGACGGGCCTTGAGAACGGCCTGGC
>Ga0315281_10010848_pt1 | contig 12515 bp, 4 predicted proteins | sample YL17G07_0_MG_FD_204540 | JGI IMG/M metagenome (GOLD analysis project Ga0315281, IMG submission 204540) | Sediment microbial communities from Yellowstone Lake, YNP, Wyoming, USA - YL17G07_0 | ecosystem: Environmental > Aquatic > Freshwater > Lake > Sediment | place: USA: Wyoming | collected... | reverse complement strand
TTGCGCCCGCAGGTGGCGTGCTATCTAAGTTAAAGGTATCAGAATATGCGCTGGACCAGTTGCCTGCCACGTCTTTGAATTTGACATACACAGTCTTGGTGCCGTCTCCTGAAGAGAGAGCCCAAGATTTAGTCGTGGCATAGGCTTCTGGGGTTGACCAGGTGGAGTTATTGTTAGAGAATCTCATTTGAGCGCCGCTTCCCATACCGCTAAGCGTATCTATGACAGAAAGTTTTAGAGTGACAGTGGTTGAAGTGATATAACCGCCGTCCAGTTCTTTAATGGTGAAACTACCGGTGGGAGCTATGGTATCTAAGACAATTGTAGCAGAATACACGCCAGACCAGTTGTCTGCCACGTCTTTGAATTTGACATACACAGTCTTGGTGCCGTCTCCTGAAGTAAGTGTCCAGGATTTGGTCTCGGCATCGGCTTGCGGTGTTGACCAATTCACATTATCATTAGAGAATTGCATTCGAGCGCCACTGCCCATCCCACTTCCCCCATCTGAGACGGAGAGATTCAGAGTAACTGAAGTAGATGTAGCATAAGTAGCGCCATTGTTAATCTTGATCAAACCTGTAGGTGGCGTGGTATCTAAGATAATCGTGTCAGAATAGGCGCCAGACCAGTTACCTGCCACGTCCTTAAACTTAACATAGACCCTTTTGGTGCCGTCTCCTGAAGTAAGTGTCCAGGATTTGGTCGTGGCATAGGCTTGCGGTGTTGACCAATTCACATTATCATTAGAGAATTGCATTTGAGCGCCACTGCCCATCCCACTTCCGCTATCTGTGGCAGAAAGATTCAGAGTAACTGAAGTAGATGTAGCATAAGCAGCACCATTATTAATCTTGATTGAGCCTGTAGGCAGAGTAATGTCTACAATAATTGTATCCGAATAGGTGCTTGACCAGTTACCTGCCACGTCCTTAAACTTAACATAGACCCTTTTGGTGCCGTCTCCTATAAGCAACCAGCCAGCGGTAGTGCTGTAGTCTCGCGGTTCTGACCAATCAACATTATCGCTAGAGAATTTCATTTGAGCGCCTGAACCCATACCACTGAGTGTATCTGAGGCAGAGAGGTTTAAGGTAACAGGGTGGAATGCTAAAAGAACAGTCCTATTGGTGTATGCAGCACCATTATTAATAAGAATTGTACCGGTAGGCGGAGTAGTATCTACGGTTATCCCATCCGAATAACCTACATCACTCCATAACCCTGCGCCATTTTTGGCTTTTACCTCGAAGTAATAGGTCTTTCCTTCTGATAGAGTTAAATCTGTAACGGTAAGCGAAGTATTTATCCCGGCGGAGGTCCAGTTCTTGATTATAGTGCCTGTGGGTGAATCCTGGGTAATTTTATACTGATACTCAAAAATACCTGATTCTGCATCAAAAGAAGACCAGGAAACGAAAAGTTGACTCTTTTTATTAGTAAATTGAGCCTCATCGCTTACGCTGGGCCTTGCAGGCGGACTGATGTCGGGAATCTCTAACATACACCTCCCTATCTCAGGTAAAGAACTCCTCCACACAATCCTATTGGCAAAAATATCAACGCAATACTTTTCATAATGGTCATCGGTAAGCTGTTTTTCCTGACCAGTCCTTAAATCATAAAGATAAATATCTTCGTTACCGCCGCGGAGACCGCGATAGACAATTTTATTTTCCCATATACGAGGATAATCCTGGTTAAAGGAGTCGACGGTGATTTGCCTTTCCTGATTGCTGTCTAAATCAAAAAGATAGATATCGGCATTGCCATTGCGATTGTCGCTATAAACAATCTTATTCCCAAAAATAGCAGGGGCATCTTGTCTGGAAGGGTCTGAGGTGATTTGCCTTTTCTGGCCGGCGGCTAAGTCATAAAGATAAATGTCCCAGTTGTCATTGCGATTTTCATTCCAGACAATATTATTGTCATAGATATCGGGGAATAACGACAGTGACCCAAAACCTAGAGCAAGAAATGGTAAAGGCACAAATACAGCAGTAACAGCATTTTTCACGGAAACGATTTGCTTTTCTGTGCCGGTTTCTAAATCGTAACAATAAATATCCCATATAAAAGGATTGGTGGGATTATTTCGGTGGTCCAGCCAGATTATCCTGTTACCGGAAATAACCGGGTAAATTTGCTGGGATGAATTAGTGGTGATGCGTTTCTTTAGGCTTTTCTCCAAATCATAAAGGTAAATATCCCAATTACCGCTGGAACAGTCACTCCAGACAATCTTGTTGCCGTAAATATCCGGAGATAAAGGAACTATTACGGTCAAAGTTACCGGCGGAATGCCGGGCAACTCATAGACAGACAGAAAAATACTCTGATTTACAGTAGAGATGCGCGTCTCTTGTTTTGTCTCTAAATTATAAAGATAAAGTCCTAAGCTACCGTTACGTTCTTCTAACCAAACAATCTTGTTGTAGGAAAGAGCGATACTGCCGGAATTAATATTGCTTAGCCTTTTTATCCCCAAAAGAACTTTAAAGTTTAGAGTTTGAGTAAACCCATCCGCAATAAGAGTTAATGTGAAGGCGGGTGTTTTTTCAAATTCAATGGAGTTCGCCTTAAAAATAAAGGGATTAGCAGTATTATTTTTGATTTCTTCTTGCGCAATAGCGCCAAAATCTGCAGAGTAACCGGAAATAGAAAAAATGTACTCGCTGCCTGTACTCAAAGTGGCTCTAACCGAAGCAGCGTTCTTCCAGAGATTTTGCAGCGTTACGACTAATTTCCCTTTTTCTCCGGATTCTATGACGCCGTCCCCATCTCCTTCATATTCAACCACGCTTATTCCGTTAATCTTGAAATACGGTTTCTCAGGGCTGGTTAAGGCTACATATGCATTGATCCTGCCAGAACCCAGGCACGTATTCGGCGAAACCGGATAAGCCACGTCAAATGCATCTGCAGTAAAGACTGTCCTATTTCTGATTTCTTTGTTTGTTAACGAAGGATATTTGGCTATAAGAAGCGCCACTACCCCTGAAACATGAGGACAAGCCATAGAAGTCCCTGCTAAGCGCCAGTAACCAGGGGAAACTTTAAAATTAGGATAAGAGCTGGCTATCTCAGAATTATCAGGCATAGTAGAAAGGATGTTATACTTATCTGTTTTCCCGCCTCCCAGTTCATTATCATAACCTCCCCCAGGAGCAGACACAGCAATCAAAGATCCATAGTTGGAAAAAGAGCATTTCTCGTCGTTCTGGGTAGTAGCTGCTACAGCAATGACTGTATCTATATTCGCAGGGATAAAATCCGAAACATCCTCATTACTGTTTCCCGCTGCGGCAATACATACACATCCTAAATCATTTGCGCTATGAAAGGCGTCCGTTAATGTCTGACTTGCTCCTAAACCACCCCAGGAATTACTGAGTACCTTAGCTCCGTTATCAGCGGCATAGACAACACTTTGCGCCAACGTGGCATCATCACCAGAACCCGAATCATTAAGTCCTTTTACTATCATAATTCTTGCTTTCGGTGCAACGCCAATCACACCGATTCCGTTATTTCCCTTTGCAACGATTGTTCCTGCGCAGTGTGTTCCGTGGCCAGCTCCGTCCATAGGATCGTTATCATTGTATGCAAAATCCCAGCCAAACATCCCGTTTACTATCTCATTTGGCTCAATTATCTTGTTATGGTTCAGGTCGCAATCGTCAAGATTTACCTTGCTGTCTTTGTTCACATCTTTAATTACCGCTGGATTTACCCAGATATTATCCCAGAGGTCTGGATGGTTGTAATCAACCCCGCTATCAATTACCGCCACCACCACACCTTCTCCCTGAGATACATCCCATGCCTCCTGACAGTGTATCTTCTTCAATCCCCACAAATCATCGTAGGCTTGCCCCCAGCTTCCAGCGGAAATATAATAAGGGTCGTTGGGAACCATAAAGGCTTTTCTTATATAATTGGGCTCGGCATACTCTATATCGGGATTATTCTTTAGTTTAGCTATGGCCTCCTCTACTGTTACTCCTTCAGGAAGAGTAATCTTATAACTCCGGTAAAGGGCTTTTTGGGTAGGCGTCATCTTGTTATATGCTTCTTGAAAGGCTTCTTCATCGGGAATCTCCTCTATTTCTTTATATCTCTTCCCCAAAAACCAATACCAGCCATCAGAGTCTCTTTCTAATTTGTAGTCTTTTCTGAAGTTGGCTACTACTGGTGCTATGGAATGCACCCTTTCTATAGCTTTTGCTTCTAAGTTAAGTTGTTTTAGAACTTCCTGGGGTTCTGTTCCTTCCTTGAACTTAACCAGCACTTCACCCGGAGCATATTGAGGAGCCTGTTTTTCTTTCTCTCGCCCTGTAATAAATGTCTCTTCTGGTAACGGCTCTTCCTGACCCAGCCCTAGATTAATTCTTTCCTCTTTAGAAGGCAGAGTTTTCTTCTCATCGAATTGCGCATCAAGGTGGTAAGGGACGCACAGGAAAACAAATACCGTAATTAAACCCAACAAACCTAATTTTTTAAAAGTCTGTTTTCTCATCTTAAACCTTCTGGTTTTTTCCTGACCATTTGTTTTTAAAATCTTTTTAAAATTCCTTAGTATCTGAACAAAACAAGAAAATCGCTTCGCGATAACCTTAATACGATTTTCAGTGGTTAGGAAAGTGTTTTATACTTTCCTATACCATAAAAAAAATCCGTAAAGAAGATAAAACTTCCTTACGGATGAAACCTCTTTAATACCTCCTAATATAATACCGGCTTTTCTTTTCATCATAACCCCTGACCCTGGGGATATTACTTGAAACAAACAAAAAAACCCAAAGAGCAAATCACTTTGGGTAATGGCGCAAAATCTGTGGCAACCCAGCTCCCTTGACATCTTTGATGTCAAGGGCTGTGGCTTTGCGTCTCTTGATTACTCAAGATTTGCCCCGTTAGAGACTTTTATCCCCAACGTGACTCCCCCCACTAGAGATTTTGTCTCTAACGGGGTTTGCCTTTTTCACAAACTTTCAAACTTAAGTTTTCAAAAGATCTTCACTTTTACACTATAAGTGTATCCTATAAATTTATACCTTTTCAAGGCTATATTTGTATTTTTAGAAAGCGTTTTCTTTATTTAATAGACTGAAACTTGCTTTAAAACCCAAACTTAGACCAATATATCTATAAACTCCCTTTCAGCTTATTCACATCCTCAGCATCCACCACACCATTGCCAGAATAATCAAAGCGTAGCGGAAGGCGGTTGTTATAGATATAGTAACATAATGCTGAGTAATCAGTTGTATTTACATAGGAATCCCAGTTGACGTCGTAATTAGAGTTTGTAGATTTGGCTGTGACCTGACTGTAGAGCATAGAGACATCATTGCTATTCACGGTTCCATTGCGGTCATAATCAAATATAGCAGGTTTGATGTTACGATATAAGGCGTCTTCTAAGGCAGTAACATCGGCTAAATCCACCTTGCCATCTGCATTTATATCCCGGCGGTCGAATACAGATAGACTACTTTTCAGCTTATTCACATCCTCAGCATCCACCACACCATTGCCAGAATAATCAAAGCGTAGCGGAAGACGGTTGTTATAGATATAGTAACATAAGGCTGAGTAGTCATTTGTATTTACATAGGAATCCCAGTTGACATCATAATTGGGATTGGTGGATTTATCGGTGATGTATTGCCAGTGGGCTGAGATATCCTGGGAGTCTACTTTGCCATTGCGGTCATAATCAAAGATAAGAGGTTTGATGTTACGATATAAGGCGTCTTCTAAGGCAGTAACATCGGCTAAATCCACCTTACCATCTGCATTTATATCCCGGCGGTCTAATATCTGGGTAAGGGGAATATAGATAGTAATATTTCCTTTGGTAAGTAGGCCGCTTGAGGCAGATTGGGTATCTGTGGCGGATAAAGATACAGAAGCTGTTCCTTTAAGAGTTGTTTTAAAGCTAAGATACCAATTAAGCGTAAGATTAGTGCCAGAGCCTGAGACTGTAGTCTGAGCACAATAAAGCTTGCCATAAGGTGCATCAATCACATTGCTTGAGCCAGGACTAAAACCACCGATGTAGGTTGTGCCATTATGTAGATAAAGCTTGTTCTCTTTTAGTTTGTATAAAGCCATAAGAGACAGGGATGGGTTAGCGGTACTGCGAATCACCAAAGACAGCTCCTTTAGGTCATTGTAACCATCTGCATCTGAAAATCGGGTGCCGAAAAGATAAACCTTATCCACCTGAAAGACTCCACCGCTCGTACTGGGACCAAAAGAACCTACTGTAGGAGCCCTATTTACATTATTTACAGTTATGGTAACCGTCTCAGAATCTCCTAACTGGCCATCAGAGACCTTAAAGGTTACTTGGTAGACTCCTGCCTGCTCATAGGTAGGTGTCCAGGTGAATTTACCTTGAATGGTGCTGGTCTTATCAGGAAGTATGACTGTTGTACCTTGTGTAAAGCTTGCTCCCTGAGGTGAATCAATGGCCTCCAGGTTAAGCTGCTCTCCATTCTTATCCGAGGCAGTGACGGTAAAGCTTAAAGACTGTCCTTCGTTAATGGTCGTGGTAGCGAAGGGTAAATGTATTTGAAGTGGTGTCAGCTTTAAAATAAAAATATCTGTCCATCCTTCTGCTACACGATTATCCACAGCACTTGTTGGATCGAAATCAACCGTAGATTGAAATTGACCGACTGTCACTGGATTTCCTTTAGTATCTATATCTATGCCGCAAACTTCATCCCACACAATACCACCGAACGTATACGTCCACTTATAGTTACCCATTGAGTCAAATTTGGTAACAAAAATATCCTCGCTTCCATTTGAGCTATGATAATCAACACCGCTACCAGAGTCAAAGTCAACGGTACCTTCAAATAAACCGGCAACAAAGACATTACCATTCGCATCCACTCCAACATTTTTGGCCCAATCCCAATCATCGCCAGTTCCGCCAAAAGTACAACCCCACACATAATTCTCACTGGAATTTATTTTCATAACAAAAACATTAAAACCGCCTGTTGACGTTTTTATATCTGCACCAACAGTTGGATCTAAGTCAACTGTGTCAGAAAAACACCCGGCAACTACAACATTGTTATTGCTATCCAAAGCAATGTCCATGCCATCGTCGTTATGGGGCCCACCAATAGTGTAAAACTGAAGATAATCACCACTGGGGTTCAGCTTAGCAATAAAAGCATCTTCTCCTCCATGGTATGGAATTGACCCCCAACCTTCCACTACAAAATCACTTCCATAGTAACCAGTTACCCAAACATTACCTTCCGTATCTGCTACAATTCCCTTACCTTCATCATATGCTGGTCCTCCAAAAGTGTGGGTCCAGGCGTAAGAGCCGTCAGCATAAAGCTTGGTAATGAACGCATCTCCCTCAGGACCCCCCGCAGTATGATAATCAACTCCATCGGTTGGATCAAAATCAACTGTCCCCATAAAAACACCTGTAATCAGCACATTCCCCTCACGGTCAGTGGCTATATCCAAAGGCATCTCATAAGAGGGGCCGCCAATAGTGCGAGTCCAGGCGTAGGAACCGTCAGCGTTAAATTTAGTGATAAAAACATCTGTCCTACCACTTGTCGTGTGAATATCAACGCCTTCACCGGGATTGAAATCCAGATTATATCCGGCTGAAAAATCTGGTCCACAAAACTCACCCGCGACTAATATATTTCCTTTTGGGTCAATAGTGACTGCGCGCCCTGCCTCAGCGCCTTGACCGCCAATTCTCTTTGTCCATCCGTAAGAATTATCCGCGTTTAGCTTGGTTATAAATATATCCCAGCTACCACCGGCAAACGGAAGAAAATCCCTACCGGAGGTGGGGTCAAAATCGAAATTATCTGAGAATTGTCCCACAACATACATATTTCCTTTGCTATCATAAGCGACGCCGTTACTTCGATCATAATTAATACCGCCCATCGTGACAACCCAGCCATAATCTTTGGGTTCGCATATATTATTTTTAGGTATAAGAATAGAAAAATTCTGCGTATCGCTCTTGCCGTTCAGCATACTCATCGATAAGGTAAACGAAATATCATGCGGCTCTGGCGCTGACGGTGAAATATAAAAAGAGAAGGGGCGGGTGACCGAAGAACCGGAATCGATGTCACCATAATCTGCTGGTGCCGTAATGATATTTATGTAGCTATCTTCAGTCTGTAATATCGCAGTTACTCCTTGCGCTAAAAGCCATTTATTCTTTAGGGTTATATAGGCTGTCACTGTTTCATTGGGATTGGGTTGACCGTCTCTTCCGCTATCAGAAATTCTTATGTCAGAGATTACCAATCGGGGTTGAGGTGTCATATTTAATGCATTATTGACATTGACCCTGCCAGCTGTAAACAATTCTTGATTTGGCCTAGAAGGGACGATTTTTACTTCGTTAACTGTATTGAATAATTGGGCTGTCAGAAAGCCGCTTGTCCAGTCTGGATGAACTGATTTTAAGAGTGCTATTGTCCCTGCAACATATGGACATGCCATTGAGGTTCCTTGCAATGCTCTATATCCTGTACGATCACAAATGGCTCCGCCTTCCTCAGGAACGGTACTTAAAATCATTGTATCCTTGTTTTTATCGCCACCTGGCGCAGCAATATCCACCCATGAGCCGTAATTGGAGTATTCAGCTAATGTGTCATCATTTGCTGTGGCAGCCACGGCAATTACATTATCATAGGCTGCAGGAAAAGATTCTTCAAAGGACCCATTATTACCGGCAGCGGCAACCAAAACCACCCCTTGATTATGTGCGATATCTATGTTATCCTTCACCATTTGTGATTCAGGGCCGCCAAAGCTCATACTGATTACATCAGCTCCGTTATCGGTCGCATATTTTATCGCGTTTGCTGCAGCAACATCGTCAATGAAACCATATTCTTGCCCTCCCCAAATAGCACTGAACCCAGCCCTCGCTGGCATTATCTTACAATTATGCGCGACACCAGCTACGCCTATACTGTTATTTCCCACCGCAGCTACTATCCCGGCACAGTGAGTTCCATGGCCGTTAAAATCCATAGGGTCATCATCTATATCTGTGTAGTCTTCGCCAGGTAGTAACACAACCCCATAGCTTTGATATAATTCTACATCTATGTCCACAAAATCTTTTCCTGGACGATCATCTGCGTCACGCCAGATATTTGGTAATAAATCCTCGTGGTTATAATCTACGCCTGTATCGACTATAGCGATTATGATATTTGCATCGCCGCGTGTAATATCCCAGCCCTGTTCGGCCTGAGTTTTTTGATGTGCCCATTGTTCAGAATATAACGGATCATCAGGAACGTATAAGGTCATCGCAATATAGTTAGGCTCGGAGTATTCAACGTTAGGATCTTGTTGAAGTTCTTGGCATAACTCTTCTATAGATTTACCTTTTGTATCGATACCTCTTAAAATATAGACATTGGAGAGATTATAGTTCTTAGGTTCTTTTTGAGGCATATTTCTTTTTTGGGAGAGCTTGTTGAATATCTCTGTGTTAATCTGTATTTCTGTCTTTTTTTCTTGTTGCATCTTCCTGTGTAGGCCTTTAAAGACGGGTTCTAAGATGGTTTTATCTTTAATCAAGGATTTTACTTTAACAGGAAGGTCTGAAATTGCATTGATGGAATTTCCTTGGATTTTTAGATCTTCCCTCTGGTGGATTTGTGCTTTGAGGCTTTCGGTTATTCTGGGTACTATCTTCTCAAAAGATTTTTTCTCACCTTTTTGTTTTAAAGTGCCTGCCTCACTTTCCAAGGCTTTTTGAGATTTAAACTTAACAATAATCTCTCCTGGTACATATCGAAGCCTTTGAGACTCTTGAGGAGCACCTTCTTTTACATAAGCCCCTTCTTTACCTGTGTCCAACAAAACCACTCCTTCTTTCTTTGTAATTTCCTTTTTCTCATGAACCGCACCTTCTACAGCTGCTTGAACTAAGAACAGGGGTACCAACACTAAAATTCCTAATACTCTTGTTTTCCTCATCTTAATCCTCTTGCTTAAACCCCTACCGTCATACCGCCATAAAGCCTCAATGCCTGAATGAAGCTTAAGAATTTCTTATGCTGCCTCTTGAGTTTCTTTTGTATTCTTCGGTGAATTCGTTTCATTTTACACCTCCTTCCGCAGAAGGCGGAATACCGGCCTATCCAATAAGGCCGGGTGCTTAACCTGCCAGAATATCTAAGTAGCGCTTTAATATCCCTAAAAATCCAAGGTGTCTTTTATAGTGTCTTTTGGTTTTTCTATTGGTTTTACGCAGAACACGTTTCATCTTACACCTCCTTCCGCAGTGGGCGGAACACCGACCCATCCGATAGGGTCGGGTGTTAATCAGTATTTACAAATCGATCTTAATCTTTGACGATTCAGCCTCGTCATTACTTTTCTTTATCTTAGGCTGATTTTGGCTATAGCCTCTATCATCTTCTGCTCGAGCTGCTCACCGTCTTTTATCCCGGTGGCGTTCATCTGGGTCTTAGTTAAAAGTTCGACCATATCCTCGATAATCTTTGAGCGAGCGATGTGCGTGCCTGTAGAGAACATCATATCTTTCTCAAGCCTATCGAGAAATTCCAGCTCCTCTCGAGTTAAAAAAGTAACTACGCGATGCGTAGTAAGTTTATCTTTCATCTTCATCACCTCCAGACTCACTCCGGCCTTCCTAAAATAAAAAAGCCCTTAAGGCCTTACCAAGACGACCTTAAGGGCTAATTTCTCTTGCATTGGCAGCCCCTCTACCCTCAAATCTGTTTGAGGACAGGTAGCTTTGCGCCCCAAGGTTACCCTTAGTTTGCCCCGTTAGAAATTCTAACGTGACGCCCCCCGTTATTTCTAACGGGGTTTGCCTTTTTCAATGTTACACAATGTGTACGCCTGCCCATCCGATAGGGCAGGGCGTTACACTTTTACCAAATTGTCAAAGTGTCAACTTACAAATAAAGTATAACATATTTCTTGCATCCTTGTCAAGTTCTGGACGCTATATAATCCTGGATAATCTGTTTATGGTCAAAGGCAAATTCCAGACCCCTTGCCTCGCTTAATTTTACTATCTTTAAACCCGCAGCGTCATCCCCTGCCTTAGGCTTACCTTTGGCTTGGGCAATAAAAACCGTTCCGATAGTATGAAAGCGGGGGTCACGGTCAGGTTCAGAATAGGTATGAAATTGCTTCAAGTCTAATAAATCTAGTCCGGTCTCTTCTTTTGCTTCTCTAATTACCGCCCCTTCTAAACTCTCACCATAATCCACAAAACCACCGGGAAGCGCCCAGCCAAACGGTGGATTACTCCTTTCAATAAGCACAATTCCATCATTTATTTCTATAATAGCATCTACGGTAGTAAATGGGCCATTTTGCAGTTTGTAAATAATATATTCCAAATAACTTATCACACCTTTATCAAAAACCTCAAATGCCTCTTTATTGTATAAACAAAAGATTATTTCTTTTAAACCCGATTTGGTTTCTCTTAAATGTCTAAATACCTCCTGGGCCATTATCTTAGCTGCTGCCAGATGCGGAAATCCGCCGACACCGCAACCTAAGGCGGGAAAGGCAACAGAACTTATCTTTAATTCCTCTGCCACCTTTAAGGCATTCTTACAAGAATTTCGGATTTTGATTTCATCAGTCTTGAAGTCCATTCCCATAGTGGCAGCATGAATGACGTATTTAGAAGGTAAATTACCTGCTGAGGTAACTATTGCCTCGCCAATTTTTATGGGCCCTTTTTTAACCGCCTCATCTTCAATAATTTTACCGCCTTTTCTCTTTATTGCACCTGCCACTCCACCACCCATCACTAATTTATTGTTAGCCGCATTGACTATGGCCTCGACTTTTAATTCGGTAATATCTCCTTGGACTATTTTGATATCGCAACCTTTGATATCCATTTTAACTCCTTGGGGACACCCTTAGCTTTGCCTGAAAGGGTGTCCCCCGATTGGCTGAAAGGGTGTCCCTGTTTCTATTCACCGACAATTTTAATCAAAACTCTCTTTCTGCGCTGGCCGTCGAATTCGCCATAAAAAATCTGCTCCCAGGGCCCGAAATCTAATTTTCCCTTGCTAATTGCCACTACCACTTCCCTACCCATAATTGTCCTCTTTAAGTGACTATCGCCATTATCTTCGCCGCTGAGATTATGTTGATATTTAACCAGCTCCTGCGCGCAGGGGCTGGTTTTATCTTTGCCATAGGGCGCTAATTTCTCCAGCCACTGGCTAAAATCCCGATGTAACCCTTCTTCATCATCATTAATAAATACACTGGCGGTAATATGCATGGCATTAACTAAACACAAGCCTTCCTTCACCCCACTTTTCTGCACCGTTTCTTCCACTTGAGGTGTGATATTGACAAATTCCTGCCGATTTTTAGTATTAAACCACAAATATTGCGTATAGGATTTCATAAATGAGCAGATAACTTACGTCGTGCCGAAGTTTCGGCACGACGTAAGTTATAGTCCA
>Ga0315281_10010847_pt1 | contig 12517 bp, 12 predicted proteins | sample YL17G07_0_MG_FD_204540 | JGI IMG/M metagenome (GOLD analysis project Ga0315281, IMG submission 204540) | Sediment microbial communities from Yellowstone Lake, YNP, Wyoming, USA - YL17G07_0 | ecosystem: Environmental > Aquatic > Freshwater > Lake > Sediment | place: USA: Wyoming | collected... | reverse complement strand
CTTAAGTACATCCTGGACTTGCTGCGCAGCTAGTTGATCTATTGGCATTGCTTCGTTGTCCTTGATCCGCTTCTCGTAAATCGTGTCTCCATTGCGCACTAAGGTGAAAGTCCAATCTGATTGACCGACTTGGACGTAGTTCACATTTCCCCATCCGGCCCAGTCCCTTTTTGAGTCCTGTTTTGTGCCGTACGTGCGAACATTCACAGTTGCCACGGCATCGGATTTGCAATTGCGACAAATCGTGTAGCCGAGTTGTGTCAAGCCAATCTCTACATATTCACTTACATGCTTCGCTCCAGTAGAGGCCAATAGAATTTTATTGGACACATCTAGCAGCTCTATCGTGTATACATCCGCGTATTTACTTGGCTCTGGTACTCTTTTTGGCGCATCAGATTGCCGCCCCGGCGTTCTTGAGCAGCCGACGAGCACGAGAAGAGTGGTTATAACGATTGCCTTGCTATGCATTTTTACATTCTCCTGATCTATTATTTTGGATCAACTACTAATAAGTAGAAGCCCCAATTGGCACTTTTACATTGGGCGTTTTGAAGTGGTCTACTAATTCCGGACACCCCGTTAAGGGAATAAACTACCCAAACGAGGTGCACAATGAAAGCAGAAAAACAAACCCGAAAACAGTATGACGAATCATTCAAACGGGATGCCGTGGCCCTGGTCACGGAACAAGGCCACAAGGTCACCGATGCCGCACGGCGGTTAGGACTTAACCCCACCCTGATTCATCGCTGGAAACTGGAGTTTGGCCAGGAAGCCACGGGGTCGCGGTTAACCGCCGACGAGCGTGAGGAACTCACCCGCTTACGCCGGGAGAACCGCCAGCTGCTGATGGAGACCGAAATCCTAAAAAAAGCGACGGCCTACTTCGCCAAGCACTCGAGATGAGGTATGCGTTCATGGCGAAGTGGGCAAACGAGTATCCGGTGGCCGTACTGTGCCGCGTGCTGGCGGTGACCAAAAGTGCGTACTACGACTGGAAACAACGCGGTGCCACGGTGATCCGTGCCGGGAAGTTCGCGCTGTGTTCACGCATGAAGGCGCTGTTTGCCCAATCCCGCGAGAGCCTGGGCAGCCGGGGGATGGTCCGGCAGTTGCGCAAGGCCGGCCACGTCATTGGCCGCTATCGGGTGCGTCGGCTCATGAAACGGCTGGGGCTGGTGGTGAAGGTTAGGCGCCACTACCGTGTCACCACCCAGAGCAAGCACAATCTGCCCGTGGCCGGCAATGTATTGAATCGGCAATTCAGCCCCGGCCAGCCAGACCAGGTCTGGGTCGCCGACATCACCTACGTTTGGACGGTGGAGGGCTGGCTGTACCTGGCGGTGGTCATGGATCTGTATTCACGGCGGATCGTCGGCTGGTGCATGGACCGAACCATGACCCAGGCGCTGGCGATTCGGGCGTTGATGATGGCGATTAACCTGCGCCAGCCCAAGGCCGGGTTGATGCATCACTCCGACCGCGGCAGCCAGTATGCCAGCGAGGCCTACCAGACCCTGCTGAAGCAACACGGCCTCCGTCCGTCGATGAGCCGCAAGGGCAATTGCTGGGACAACGCGGTGATGGAGCGATTCTTCAAAAGCTACAAGGAAGAGTGGATTGGCGACCAGGTGTACCACACCCGCGAGGCCGCCATGCGTGACATGCAGGAATACATGAAATACTACGACGGCGTTCGATTGCATTCCACGCTGGGGTACCGGACCCCGATGGAATATGAGAATGGTCTTAGCCGGGTGTCCGGATTGGGTTGACCACTACATAGTCATTCCCGTTCCTCATAACAGCAACTCCAGACCTCTTGCCAACGTCTTTGCAGATCCACATCCATCACAGGCTTGGCGCGATGCCTGAGCAGGTAAGGTTCAAGTCCTAGCGTAACGATTATTCTTTCGGCTGCTCCCTTCAGTGCCTGCTCTATGTAAACGAGAGGGATGTGGCCATATTGGCCGTTTCTCAATGCTTCACGCACCACCGCTCGCCGGAATGAGCGCCTGCCAGCCAAAACACTTGCTATTGGCAACTCGTTCTGACGATAGCCAAAGAGTATCTCTGGGAGGCATGCAAACGTACTAGAACGATAACTTCTCAAGAGCAAATCCTGATCTTCGGCACGGAACACTTCTGCACCTCCGTATCGGTACTCCTTGAACCACTCGATTCTCCCCATCCAGCTTGGGTGGGGAAGATAGAAGCCTCCCCATGGACGTGAGCATATCCCGGCATGCGACTTGTCAAATGGAAAGAGGCCCTTTATTGCTCCTTCGTCATTAAACACTAGTGCAGCCGTACCAAGCAGATCAATCTCCGGATTCGCTTCTAACCACTCTACCTGTTTCACTAGTCTCTGCGGAAAGCTAATATCATCCTGGTCCATGCGAGCAACGTATTTTCCTCTGGCCATATCAATCGCCTGATTTAGTCGAGAACCATGCCCTCTGCGCTCGCCATCTGCAAGAATGACTACGCGTTCGTCGCGACAGTCCCGTGCTATGGATACAGTTGCATCTGCGGAACCGTCGTCAATCAATATCAACTCCCAGTTCCGGTATGCCTGGTGTTGCAACGAACGTACTGCCGGACGCAGGGTTTTGGCTCCATTGTAAACAGGCATGGCAATGCTAACGAGCGGGCTGTGAGCAGTATCAACAGTATTTGTCATAGAAGTACTGCCTTCGCCTCCTTCTCGACAAACCACTTCCACACAAGATCGATTCCTTCCTCAAAACCAATCTGTGCACGCCATCCGGTCGCCATGAGCAGTTTAGTGCTATCCAGAACATTTTCTGGAACATCAAACGGCCTTGAGGGCATTACTCTGATTAATGGCTCTTTCCCTGATTTCTGCGAATACCTGGTAAGAATATCCAGCACTTCTTTGTTGTTATGCCCGATACCTGTGCCTATGTTGTAGCAAGAACCGGGCGTGCCCCGTTCAAGCGCTGCCACGATCCCCATGGCAATATCCTCAACATGAATATAGTCGCGAACCGCGCCAGTAGTTCCATACAGCAGGATCTCCCGACCCTGTAAAATAGATGTTATGGCGGTAGCAATGAAACCCTGACCGGAGAATGGCACCTGTCCTTCTCCATAGGCATTACCAGGCCTCACACAAACAACCGGGAGTGAACTTGTCCTCCAATACATCAATGCATATTTTTCGGCTGCCAGTTTAGTGATCCCGTATGGTGACATCGGGTTGGTAGGATGGTCTTCGTTTATAGGAAGCCGGTCTGACTTTCCGTACACAACTCCACCTGATGACACAACGACAAACTTGTCGAGTGGTATCTCGCTCGCTACCTGGAATAGTGACACCACTGGCGGCAAGTTGCTTATAATATCTGCGACAGGATTTTCGTAGCTGGTCTTTGGTGTGCTGGCGTAAGCGAGGTCGATAATCTCCTGAACACCGTGCAACGCGCCTGTAAGGAAAACACGGTCTCCGATGTCCCCACACAGGTAACTTACACCATGTGGAAGCGGCGCTCTGGGGGTCTGGCTTCGCCCAATAACACTCACCTGTCTTCCCGTTCCAAGGAGCGCCTGTACTACCTTGTGCCCGATGAAACCGCCACCGCCTATGACACAACAATGCTTTATATACCTATTCATAGATGAAATACATTGTGGCCAAGAACAACAACCTGTATTAGGGTATTCCCATAATCATGCTTACTGTTTTCATCACTAGTTTTTTTATGCGAAATACTACGCATGCGTATTCACACTTTACACTTTTGTGTGTGCAGCATTCATGTTACATGTCCTGTCCTGCTAGCTAGAGCCTGTACCATTGCGGTGGAATAAGATCGTCTGTCTGTCTTTGTTGATCTGGGAACCAGCGTTCCGGCGCAACCACTATCTTGTCCTCACGTGGGTTCAGCCATGCTCCCCACCAACTGAAAGAGCTGTTAGCAATGATGTGATGCTGGCACGTGCTCATTAGCTGCATGTCGCGATAACTCTCTGCACCGTCGTTGTGACTCACATACTCGCATGGATAATCAACCTTCATATTTTCTCTTACCCATTCCATGTCATCGGAGAAAATAAAGAAGTGCGGATCCGCTACCCGGTCTGCAACATGACGAATCGCGGCTCGATAATATTCTAGGGAACACAGGCCGTGCGTGGCATTCGCCCTTGGGTCACTTACATAATCTCCACGACGCACATGCATACTTACTGAATTGACTTCTCCTATTTTCGCTACCCACTTGGCATTATGTATGTCGATCGGTTGTTTGTAATTATAGTCCTCACGTATTGTGGTGGCGATTGATTTAAAATATTTCTCCGACTGCCAGTAGCCGACTAAATAACTGTTACGCGCAATAAATCGAAACTCTGGCCAATAACTAAAACGTGGCTCTACGACAAGTTTAGGGTTACGCAGGAATGCCATACGTGGGCGCTGTAGTATACGTCTGATCAGAGGCGCGGATTGCCAAGCGAGAATGGCGCGTATATCTTTTTCCGTTGCAGTTTTAATTTCGCACGTGAAGACACGTTCCAGTTCAAATCCCTGGTGCAGGCTATAACCATCAAACATGGATATGTCAAGACGGAGTGGCTGTTCCAGTTGCAATGACAGAGATCGTGCCGCGGCATACTGAAACATCTGGTTACCGAGACCGCCGATCACATTAGCGATAATCATCGTTGCAACTCGTACTTGGCACTTCAGGCATGTGTCGCATTATTCTCGGCAATGCTTCTACTCTGTATTTTTTCTGAACGAGGCCATTCTAACTGCTGACAGTCCTGTCTGTTTCAGTACATATATCAAGTGCCAAAGTCTGAGACGCCAATAGTTTCCTCCAATGAGCTGAACTACATAGCCGTGGGCCCGTACAATGTCCTTCATTGCCGAACAGGTGAAAGGCATGCTCGCCACAGATGTCATGCAAGTCGCAGATGGAAGCATCCAAAGGCGTACACCTTGTTTTCTCCACAAAACCGAGTGTACAAGGTCTTCGGTATATGCCTTTCCGGTAAAAGGGTAATAATCTTCTGTAATCAGGTCATCACGATGACAAATTACACAGCCGCCCGATAGCCATTGGGTCTCGAATAGTTCGTTACCGCAATACTTCTGATCCACTCCGTACCCTATTCCAGCAGGTGTTATAACCCCCATCCGCCTTATGCCCCAAGGTGCGCCGCAAATGAGAAAGGCATATAAACTCTGCATCCATCCCAGAGTTCCTTGCTGGTATTCGGTAATGTAACTCCCTGTCGAAAGATGACGGTATTGAGGCGCCAAGGCATGACCATGTCCGAGGTGATTAAGTGTTTGTACAAGCAGGCGGAGATCATCAGGCCTCAATACGATGTCATCGTCTAACTGGAGTACTTGTGACTGGGTCACACACCTAAGTCCATAGGCTCTCTGTGCAACCTGGCCACGACAAGGCGTCCTGATAATCCTGACATTCTGTTGACGTAGGGTCTCGACACGGCTTGCCTCCTTCTCAGGAATACAGATCAGGATCTCCGCGGGAACAGTCTTTCCTTGATTCAGAAGTTCGATTGTTCCTACAAGGATGTCGCCGCCCAACGTCGCAATGACAACCGATAGCGGGTACATATTTTGTTCACAGTGTATGTCTGTCATTACAACCTCTACTGCTAAACTTGCTTCTTGCTTCCGCACTCTATCAACGCCGTCAACGCCACAACATTTAAGGGAAGAAAATACGACCGGCAATATCGGCGCGCACTCGCGATATCTGTTTTCGGTGGCCATTCGCTTGAACCAATGTCATTCCGAATTATCTGTTGAAACTCTTGTACATTCGCAATTATCGTGCGCCATACATCGAGCTCGTAGAGTGGATCAATTGTCATCTCGCCTTGTTGCTGCAGATAGATAGGTCGTAAACCAGCCATTACAGCCTGGAAAACTGCTGTGGTTCCCCGGTAGAGTGCCCAGCGAGACACAGCAAGATCATCTTCAAGAGTAGACCGCGATAAAACAACATTGCTCGGCAGGTTTCTAAGTTTTTGGTTCTGCGATGCCAGAGTTTCAAATGTCAATATAGGATGCAGACGCCAGATAAATTGAACATCGGGGCATATCTGTGCACATACCAACGAGAATTCAAATAAACGATGACATTCGACTGCGAGACCCTCCGGAAGCACCAAACACGCTGTAATCTCAGCGTGTGCTGCATGCATTTGATCGGCTGCGCCAGCGACATCGGTTCTGGCTTCCTGAAACGACCGATTTGATCCCAGCACTGTTTTTTCTATTTCTTCCAAACCTGGTGCGTTTTCCAATTGTGATTTGGAGGCGGTCCCAGAAGTCAGGATTTTCTCTGGATTGTACCGGTGCATGAGGTTGCGACGGATAGCATGTTGCATGCGAAAGACAGCAGCATGTTGATATCCAATACATTGGATCTCTGGAATAACACCTCGGGCTTTGGCAAACACTACACGTTCCCAGGCGTGACCTTCGTGTGTGACAACTATTGCCTTTGGCCTCAACTTGGCAACCAATTCCTTGATCTGCGTCGCGATACGAAGCGTTGCCCGCGAACCACTCGACAGTGCTTCTTGTGACGCCTGGGCAAGAACTTTGCGATACAGGCTTGGCGTCTCTGTCTTAGCCAGCTTTCTAAGCTGACGCGACTCCTGCTTCATGCGCCGCTGGATAGCGTGCTCTTCCGCAATTCCAAGTGTACTGGAGAGAATTATCCGAGGAACATCACTCTCATTCCACTTCCCGACAAGAACTTCCCCTGGCAGACTTGAATAGTTGATCAGTGCAATTGCAGCAGTATAGCCATGTGCGCCCAACTCATCAGGCAAGTTGCCGTAGTAAAAGTCGTTCGAATTACCGGCGTGGGATTCGTTAAGCAAGTGTGACACAAACAGAACGTCAACTTGCCGTGGCATCTCTTTTGGTCCAGACCATGGTTTACCGTCAGAGCGCAATGCTCTTGCAATCTGGCGATACCATCCTGCTCTGTTTCGTAAAATGCGTCGCCATCGACGTACAAACACACTGATGTCTGTTGCAGACTTGAACAGGTCTGCGTAGTTAGCCAGAAATACCGGATGTTCGCGGATTATATGTAACCACGAGATGGCAACACGTTCGGCTGTCGAATCCGGGGCCAGCAGCACACGATCGCAAGCCTCGCATAACAACCGATATTGGTATTCGTCCAATGCCGCTCTCGCTTGATAAGCCTGTCGGATTCGCAGAAATCTGCGTCGTCGCTACTTCCTATTTCCGGTATTTTTCGGAGAGACTCCGCTCGTCTATATCTTTACCGCTGACTAAGTCATACAAATCCGTATTAGACAGCTTCACTGCCTCTTCCGGGGGGAGATTGTGTCGATTTGTGTAGACCAGCGCATCCGCATGCGGTAACAGCTGGTCGCATTGGTCGCAGTAGGGAAACATCTGGTAATTCTTGCTTCGATGTGCGTGTCGCAAAAGTCTGTATTTCACGCCATTCAGAATACTTAGCACCGACTCCTCAAATGCATTCCCAAGGACAATTTTATTGTTGTAATCGTAGCAGCACGGAATTACTTCTCCATTCCACTGAATCTGCAGAGGCCCATTTTCTGGACGCCCACAGGTTTCCTTTATTTGAACGTCATCGGTCCTTTTCCTGAAATCCTTACCATCGCCAAAGTTATGAGGTTTCCAGATCTCTATCGCTTCGACCTTGGGTTCCCAGTATTCCCGGAAAGACTGGGTGTCTGATTCATTCTCGGGAAGGACCAGGTAGGAAAGCTGTACTCGCGTCCTGGCCTTCATGGCATCGCGCAGCTCCAGAAATCGGAGCAACGCGTCGCGCGTCTTCTCAAAATCGAGACCTTGCATGACAGCATTGTAAGTTTCTTTTCGCATTCCATAGAAACTCACTCGCATTTCATCAAGTCCGACTTCCAGTAATCGTGCCGCTCGTTTCCCCGTCAAGGCTGATCCGTTTGTAATAAAGTATGTCGACAATCCCTTGCTCTTGGCGTATGCAACCTTGTCCTCCAGTTGTTTGTCGAGCATAGGCTCGCCAAAACCCGTCAACACAACCTTCTTGGCACCAAGGCTGACAACTTCGTCGATACTCTTTTCATACAATGCCTGATCCATGATTCCGTGCTCTCGCCCATGCTCATGCTCGTCACGCGGGCACATGATGCAGCTGGCATTGCAATGATCTGTTACCTCATAACGGACTTCTGGATGGAGAAGCTGCGTAATTGGTAGGTCGACCGGCATTGATTCCAGCACCTTGCGCAACTCCTCTTCCGACAGCGCCACACTTCCATCCCGCAGCAAGTTGTCGCTCCTGTAGCGTTCCATCTCTTCTGCACGACGGATCGGTATTTTTACCACGCTCTTCGCCATATTTGTCTCGCCTGACTTGATATATGTTTAAACTATTGCCAAGGCAAGCCGTGCTTACTGACTTACCCTTTCTTCCAGCCTGCACAATACTGCTGGATTCTCTCAGCAAGTGCTGGTCCTGTAATGACTGCACTTGAAAAGTACGAGTCGAATCGTTTCGCAACCGCGTCTCTTTCAATCTCATTATTGATCGCTGCGTCCAGCACCTCGTCTTGACTCGCTGCGTTGGTAATCACAAATGCACCTCCTTCTGAGGTCCATGGTGGGACATTGTATCCTTTCTTTCCAGACAGCCTCCTGCCGCCGACATCTGGATACAGAATATTGACGGTCGGTATGCCATAAAATCCGGCCTCTACACCTACCGAGGAGAACTGGGTCAGCACGACGCGCGGGGCATAATCCATGCACGTTTCAAGGGTATCCGCTGTGACATCGAGATATCCAACCTCGGCGCTACCTAAGAGATTTCGGTATTCCCCGGCCAAATAACCCGCATCACGGGGATGCGCTCTAAAAAGAAGCTTTACGCCTTGCATGCTTGAAAGACTCGGCAGAATGCGTTTAATGGTTTCCAGGCTATCCTCCGTCTCTGGCTGGCCCGCCCACAAAACCCACCGTTCACTATCTGAGCGCCAATGTTTGATCACACGTTCGCGCAACTGCTGGCTACGCAGGCGGAGTGCGTCATATCTCGCCGGCTTGCATACCCAGAGATCTGGTGGATTCCGAGGCTGCCTGGCCAGAAGGAGACCGCGACTGAATTCGCCGTCTACAATTACGACATCGGCACGCGTACCGTCGGAGGAACGGTAGTTGCCGGGATAGTCTTCAATGGCAATTACGGGAATGCCCACGCTATTGGCCAAGCCCACTACTTGCGACTCAATCCTCTTCCCCGCAAAGCTATCCGAGGTACCTGTGACTAGCGCGTGATAGCGGCCGGGCAACAGGACCTCCCTCATTTTCTTTTCAGCCGAAAGACTGATTTCAACAGGTTCGAATCCATCGTACGCAGCAAGTGGCATGATGGCAGATCGCGCCCCGCTGTCGAACGCCACAAGCGCGATATTGCAGTTGCTCAAACGGCTAAACACCTTCTAATTAAATGCTTGCACATTCGGTGATTAACGGGGCGCAGCTGCCTGCTCCCGGCTCAATATCCGCACGCCCATCCAGGACTTCGCTTAACCATGAAAAACATCCATCTTCTGCTCATTTGTACGGAACACCAAAGGCCTTGCCATTACAAGATGGCTGGTCATCACGACACGGACTGGCTGCGACGGATTGACGCTGACTGGAAACAGATGGCAACCTTTCGGACTCAACTGGACATCCTGTTTCTCTAATACTTCCTCGCCGCTCAGCGATAACACCTCACAAGAGACGAGCTGATCTCGCCTGCTTGGATTCACTATAGCAATTTCGTACAGTGCCGGACCACGCAACTCGTGTTGCAAACGATATTCCCTCTCCAGAAAACTATGGGCGCCAAGCAGTTTCAGACTCTGATTGGGCAATAATGAAATTGCATCAAGATTGCCATGCACATAGCCCCGCAGGGGGGCACCCAGATAGCGATAACTTAAGTAACCTCTCTCCGCCAGGCAAGACCCAAGGTCTGTCACCGCTTGCGGGATATGCGAATGAAACACGCAAAACGTACCAATAGGGCTCACCGATCCGGAAACGAACTGCGATACTTCGATCGTTTGGCGCCGTTGAATACCAAAATTCAGCCGCTTTTCAAAAAATGGGTTGCCGCGATTGTCGAAAAAAAACAGAGTCGCATACCGGTTGGCCGACATTGTGTGGTCGGCAAACAGTCCAGAAACATCCGTCAATTCAAAGAACGTTTCCCATTCCGCCGAATTGCGCCAAATAAACAGATCGCTGATTGGGGCGCCCAGTTCGGGTATCAGGGAAAGAGGCTGTTTGTAATTCCATATCGCCCTTCTCAAGCGTTCCATATGGCGCTGCATCAGCGGGTCACTCTGGAGAACCACAAGGTTTTAAGAAGTTTCTGAGCCTCCCAACGCTTGCCATGAACGACGTAGGAAGCCGGCGGATGGGTATGCTCAAGGCTCAAGTATTCGCCGTCGCGCGTGCGCGATAAATACAGAGGAATAGCGGACATTTCTTTAGAAATAATCACAGGCAGATCAGTCGGGGAAAATCCCAGATCATCCAGACTGATCACTGCGGCGCTATTATTACAAACATCAACCGTCCGTTTTAATAGCTCCGGCCGCGCTGAATCATAGATTTCCAGTCGCGCGCTTCGCGTAACCGCGCTTGCTTCGACATTTAGAAAAATCAGGTAGTTTTCCACCCCTTCCCCGAACTGGATAAAGGGAGAAAAAGTCAACAACGAACCAGGCGCAGGGAACGGATCAATTTCCCCCTGATAGCTGGTTGAAGCATGCGCCGTTGAAAGCCCCAGCGCAGCTCGCCAAGCCGGGTAATTGGTCCTTTCAGTATCGGTGTGCGGTAAAATATCGCTTCGCGCCGGAAGGATGCTGTTGGTCAGGGACAGCAGCGGCAAAGATTCCGCAGGAACCAGACTTGCGATGTCTGCGATTCCAACGGTGTGTGTCTTATCAGGCGATAGTGTTCCAATATTTTTTGACCTCCACGTGCCCTCCTGACACCAAGTGACATTCAGGTACTTTTCCGTGATGTGTCTCACTTCCCAATTGTTCGGGGAAAAGTTACATATAGTCGTCCAGCCAATACAACCTGGTGCATTAAGAATTGGGTAGTAGGACATGTGCTTCCTCAGGCTTGGTTAGTCGGGACACGACCACGAACCCACCATTGGTTGTACTGGTTCGGCACACCGAGATCACACTTCCTGGATAAAATCAGCCCTGCATTATTCAAATGCCGCGCCGACTCTTCGGCTTGGGCCGCAAATTCATCATTGATCTCGACCAGGATGCCGTCAACTTTATTCAGTATGTCTGCGCCGCCACGAAGAATGAAATGCTCAATCCCGTCGACATCGATTTTTATGAACTGTGGCTCTGGTATTCTCAGCAGCGCCACGGCATCAGTCATCGATACGCCAAGAGTTTGATACTCGAATATATTCTTTAGCTCGGCACCATCCTGGCCAAAATCCTGGCCAAACGTGGAAAGCGCGCCCCCCCATGCCGTGCTCGACATCTTGAACAAACTCGACCCCATTCTGTCGCTGAGCGCAATTGGGACGATGGTGATCTGCTTTTGAAGATCATTCAGAAGAATGTTTCTCGCGAGCAACTCCAGGTTAAAAACAGAAGGCTCAAAAGCATAGACCTGGCAATTTCTCGCTCTTGCGGCGTAAATCGAATAGAGACCGATGTTTGCTCCGATATCCCAGAGGACAGATCCCTTCGGAATCGACTCGATCCACTCCAGGGTTTCCGGCTCCTTGCTGGAGAATGTGGAAATCCGGTAGCGGTTCAGCCAATTGGGAGCTGTAAATGTCATGCGAATCCCATGGTGGGTTGCCGCCATTTTGAGATTCATCGCAGCATGCAGGATCTGCTCGTAAACATATTGACCACCCGAGACTCTCGAGAACAAGAGCAGCGCTCCATTCAGTATGCGTTTCACATAGGTCTTTATCATCTGTTTCATGGCGTAATGGGATCGCACTGAATCTGTCGGGTTTGGTTCATGCGTCAGCGCCAGAAAGGCCCGAACCGCCGTGACCCGAGCCCGTCTCCACCGCTAGCCCAGCCCTTGTGGGTTGGCTTGAACGCTCGCGCCAGCGCGTCCAGCAGCAAATACAGACGGCCGTTCCCATTGCGGAAAGGACGGAAGCCGGAACCACTCGCCTTCACCATATATTCCAGGCCCTCACGCATGGATTTATTCAAATACCTGGCGAGAGAAGGCGCATTTATCACTGCAACCGCATAGTCAACATAACCATAAACCAAGGAACTCAGGGCTAGCATATAAACCTTTTCACCCGCCATCTGGGCCGGCATTGCATCGAGCCATTCATCAATGTTCGAAAGGGGGCGGAAATACAGTGCATCACCGAACACCAGCCGTCCTTTTGTTGGCCCCGGAACATGCATGCCACGCTGATACTTCCAATAGGTTCCCCGCAAATCC
>Ga0315281_10010846_pt1 | contig 12517 bp, 11 predicted proteins | sample YL17G07_0_MG_FD_204540 | JGI IMG/M metagenome (GOLD analysis project Ga0315281, IMG submission 204540) | Sediment microbial communities from Yellowstone Lake, YNP, Wyoming, USA - YL17G07_0 | ecosystem: Environmental > Aquatic > Freshwater > Lake > Sediment | place: USA: Wyoming | collected... | reverse complement strand
TGTTCCACACCCTTGGGGTGTTCCCCACCCCGCTGTGCCTCCTGGCCGCGCCCGGTGGCGCAGTTCCGGCGCCCGCCGGAACTGCGGCGGCCGCGTCCGCGGCCGCAAAGCATTGGACGCTCGCGCAGGAGTACATGGCGAAGGGCCTGCGCGCCCACGCGGTGGCCGAGGCCCGCGTCGTCCTCCGGCTCGACCCCGGGCACGCGGGAGCGAAGGCGCTCGTGGATTCGAATGGAGTCTCACCTGTCTCGACCGCCTCCCCGGCCCCGGTTCCGGTCGCGCCCTCCGCCACGCCGACGGAGGCGGCCACGACCCCGGCCACGATCCTGGCCGAGGCGTTGAAAGCCTATCGCGAGAGCCGGGTCGACGACGCGAAGCGGCTCGCCGGCGGGGTCCTGGCCGCGGACCCCGGGAACGCGGACGCGACGGGCATCCTCAAGAATCTCGGGGAAGAGGTCTACCGGCCCTCGCCGCTCGGCGTAAACGACGTGCTCAAGGACCTCTTCGAGAAGGGAATCCTCCTGTACCGTGCCGGGGCGTGGGACGAGGCGGCGGGGTTGTTCCAGCAGGCGCTCGCGGCCTCGCCGATGCACGACCAGAGCCGGGTCTTCTTCGGCCGGTGCCGGGAGCGGGCCGAGGACGCGAAACTGGCGCGGTCGCTCGCCCAGGCGAAGGAGGCCGTGAACGCGGGGCGCACCGAGGAAGCCAAGGCCGCGCTCCGGAACGTGCTCGCGATCCGGCCGGACCACGCCGAGGCGAAATCCATGCTCGAGTCGCTCGGCGCGGGGCCGCAGGCCGAGGAGCGCAGGCGCCAGGCGAAGGACCACTTCAATCGGGGCGTCGAGGCCTACGAGCAGGGGCGCTGGGCCGACGCGGTGCGGGAGTGGGAGCTCGTGACGACGCTCAACCCCGCCGACGAGGAGGCGAAGAAGCTCCTGCGCAAGGCGCGGGGGAAGGACACGGCGGCGAGGAAGGCGGCGCGGGCGCGCATCCCGGACATGCACGAGGAGGCGCTCAGGTTGTACCAGCAGGGGAAGCTCGAGGACGCCCGGAAGCTCTACCGCCGGATCCTGGACCTCGATCCGGCGGACGAGAAGGCGAAGCGGAGCATCGAGCTCATCGACGGGAAGTCCGCGCCGTGACCGGGCCCCGGATCGTGGCCGCCGGGTGCGGGATCGCCGCCCTCGTCGCGCTGGGCGCGGCGTGGCAGGCGGCGGAGGCCGCCCGCGGGGCGTGGCGCTCGGGCTTCGTCCGCGAGGCCGAGGAGCTCGGGAGCTTCGCGAAGCGGGCGCTCGCATCGCGCAGTGACCTCCTTATCGTCGAGCGGTTCAGCGAGCTCGTCCGCCACGACGACGTCACCTACGTGCTCATTCTCGATTCCGCCGGCCGGGCGCGGTTCCACGGGGACGCGGCCGAGGTCGGGAAGACCTTCGATTCCCCCTACGCGAAGGCCGCTCTCGCGGCGACCGCCGCCCTGGTGCAGGACATCCCCCAGGCCGGGGTCATCGAGGTGGACGTGCCCCTCGGGGGCGGGTCCGTGCTCCGGCTCGGCGGAGCCCCCCGGCCGCTTGCCCCCGCGTTGCGGTGGCTCTGGGCCGGTGCCGGGCTGGCCGGAGCGGCGCTTCTCGCCGCCGGGTTGTGGGGCCTGCGGGCGCGCTGATAGACTAGGTATTCGCAGGAAGAAACAGAGCGAAAGATGCCCAACAGGCGACCTCCCTTCCGACGTCCGTGGCGCGGCGATTTTCTGGGCTTCGCGATGGTCGCGCTCACGCTCGTCGCCCTCTACGCGCTCTACGCGCGCGGTCAGCGCGCCGCCACGCGCGAGATCCGGTACAGCGAGTTCCTGGCCGCGGTCGAGAAGGGGCGCGTGCGCGAAGTCATGGTCGTCCAGCGGGAGCTCTCGATGATCCGGGAGGTCCAGGGCAAGTTCAAGGACGGGGGCCTGTTCTTCGTCTACGCGCCCGACGACCCCCGGCTGTACGAGCTCCTGTCGAAGGGCGGCGTCGACGTGGCCTCCAAACCCCAGGAGCAGTCGTGGGTGAACGCCCTGATCTCGCTCGGGGCGAACTTCCTGATCCCGCTCGTGCTCTTCATCTGGCTGTTCACGATGATCCGCCAGATGCAGGGCGCCGGGTCCGGCGCGCTCGCGTTCGGCAAGAGCCGGGCCAAGCTCTTCGGGACCAACCAGCCCAAGGCTACCTTCGCGGACGTCGCCGGGGTGGACGAGGCCAAGGAGGAGCTCCGCGAGATCATCGACTTCCTCAAGGACCCGCAGAAGTTCCAGCGGCTCGGGGGCAGGATACCGAAGGGCGTCCTCCTGCTGGGGCCGCCGGGCACGGGCAAGACCCTGCTCGCGCGCGCCGTGGCCGGCGAGGCCGGCGTGCCTTTCTTCTCCATCTCGGGGTCGGACTTCGTCGAGATGTTCGTCGGCGTGGGCGCGGCCCGCGTCCGCGACCTCTTCGAGCAGGGGAAGAAGAACGCGCCGTGCATAGTCTTCGTGGACGAGATCGACGCGGTGGGGCGGCACCGGGGCGCCGGGCTCGGCGGCGGGCACGACGAGCGGGAGCAGACGCTGAACGCCCTCCTCGTCGAGATGGACGGATTCGACGCGAACCGGGGCGTGATCATCATGGCGGCGACCAACCGCCCCGACGTTCTCGACCCCGCGCTCCTGCGGCCGGGACGGTTCGACCGGCACGTGATCGTGGACAACCCCGACATCGTGGGCCGCGAGGGCATCCTCAAGGTCCACACGCGCACGATTCCGATGGGCGCCGACGTGGATCTCAAGCAGCTCGCGCGCGGCACGCCCGGGTTCTCGGGGGCCGACCTCGCGAACCTCGTCAACGAGGCCGCACTGCTGGCCGCGCGCCGCAACAAGAAGTTCGTCGAGATGACGGACCTCGATGAGGCGAAGGACCGGGTCATGATGGGGCCGGCCCGCACGAGCCGGGTCATCAGCGAGCGCGAGAGGAAGGTCACCGCGTACCACGAGGGCGGCCACGCGCTCGTGAGCTGGCTCATCCCGGGCTCCGACCCGATCCACAAGGTCACGATCATCCCGCGCGGGCACTCGCTGGGCCTCACGGCTTCGCTCCCGACCGAGGACCGGTACAACCGCAGCCGGACGGAGTTCATGAGCGACATCGCGATGCTCCTCGGCGGCCGCGCGGCGGAGGAGATCATGCTCAAGGATTTCACGACGGGCGGGGCGAGCGACCTCGAGCGGGCCACGATACTCGCGCACCGGATGGTGTGCGAGTTCGGGATGAACAAGAAGCTGGGGCCGCGCACGTTCGGCCGCAAGGACCGCGAGATATTCCTCGGCCGCGACTTCATGCGGGAGCGCAACTACAGCGAGGAGACCGCGGAGCGGATCGACCAGGAAATCCAGGTGATCATTCGCACGAGCTACGCCCGCGCCATCAACCTCCTGCGCAAGAACCGCGACCGGCTGGTCCGGCTGGCGGAAGCCCTGCTCGATCGCGAGGTGCTTGACGGCGCGGAAGTGGACATCCTGCTCAAGGGCGTGCCCGCCGGCGGCAGCGCGGTTCCGGCCGCGGCGCGCTCCGCCACGAAGCCGGCTTAGGCGCCGGGCGCTTCCCGGGCGCCTCGTCTAAAGGACCCGTGGCTCTCGGACGCCGGTTCGTCTGGCGGGTGCGGAACCGCGAGATCGCCGTCGGCACCCGCACGCTCGTCATGGGCATCCTGAACGTCACGCCGGATTCGTTCTCGGACGGCGGCAGGTTCCGCGACCTCGAGGCCGCCGTCGCGCACGGGAAGCGCATGATCGCGGACGGGGCGGACTTGATCGACGTGGGCGGCGAGTCGAGCCGGCCTGGCTCCTGCCCGGTGCCGGTGGAGGAGGAGCTCAGCCGCGTCATTCCCGTCGTGGACCGGCTGGTGAAGGAGGCCGGCGCGGTCGTCTCCATCGACACGACGAAGGCCCGGGTCGCGGCGGAGGCGGTCGCGGCGGGGGCCGTGGTCGTGAACGACATCTCGGCCCTGCGGTTCGACCCGCGGATGGCCGATGTCGTGGCGCACACGAAGGCCGGGATCGTGCTCATGCACATGCAGGGGGATCCCAAGACCATGCAGGCGGATCCCCGGTACGGCGACGTCGTGGGCGAGATCGCGGCCTTCCTCCGCGACCGCGGGGCGGCGGCAATGAAGGCGGGCGTCCGCGCGGAGGGGATCGTCTACGATCCCGGCATCGGGTTCGGCAAGACCGTAGACCACAATCTCGAGATCCTGCGGCGGCTGCCCGAGTTCGCGAGCCTGGACCGCCCTATCCTGGTGGGGCCGTCGCGCAAGGCCTTTATCGGCAAGGTCCTGGGCGATCTGCCGGCGGCCGACCGGCTGGAGGGGACCGCCGCCGCCGTGGCGCTCGCGGTCGCGGGCGGGGCGGCGATCGTCCGCGTCCACGACGTCATGGAAATGGTCCGCGTCGCCCGGATGGCGGAAGCGGTAGCCCGGGGACCGAATGCCGGCGGTTGAGCCGGCCGAGCCTGGCCTTGCCAGGCCCGCGACGCGTGGCCTCCTCTATTTACCGCTCATCTGGTTCGTTCTGGCTGTCCCCTCGACGCTTAAGGCGGTGCCCGTCTGGTCGGACGCGACCGGGCTCTTCCTCCGGTCGCTGGGGGAGGCGGACCCCTGGAGCTGGGCCGGGTTCGGGCGGGCCGCCGGGCCCCACGCGATCGGTTCGATCGCCATCATCGCGATCCTGCTGGGGGCCCTCGCCGCGGGATGGCCCGTCCCGCGCTGGATCGGGGTCCCCGCATCGCCGGCAGGCCGGTTCGCGTTCCGGCTCGTCTCCGGGTTCGGCGTCGCCGCCATGGTCCAGCAGGGGCTCGGCCTGGCGGGCCTCATGTCGGCCGGGATCCTGCGTGCCGAGGCCCTGCTCCTGGCCGCGGCGGGCGCCGGGCTGGCGTTGCGGAGCCGATGGCTCGCGCGCGTTCCCGTGGGGGCGGCAAGGTGGCCCGCGGCGGCCGCGGCGGTCGTGGTCGTGGCCTCGTTCGCGCTCACGCGCCTCCCGGACACGCACGACGATCCCCGGACCTACCACTTCGCCGCGCCGGAGTCGTACCTCAACCTGCACAAGATCCGCGCCGAACCGCTGAACGTGAACTGGCACATGCCGCTCGGCGCCGAGATGAGCTTCGCCCTCGGGTGGGTCTGGGGAGACATAGAGGGCGCCAAGCTCATGAACCTGGGCTTCCTGGCGGCGCTCCTGCTCGTCACCTTCCGGCTCGCGACACGGCTTACCTCCGCGCGCGGAGTTTCGCCTTCTGGCGAAACTCCGGCGCCTGCGTCCGCAGGCGCATGGGCCGTGGGGTGGCTCCTGACCGCGGGACTCGTGACCGAGGAGTGCTGGCAGGGCAAGAACGACCTCCTGCTGGCCGCATTCGTCGCGGCGGCCGCGTGGTGCGCGGCCGAGGCGGTCGCGGGCGGGCGCAGCCGGTGGTGGCTGGGCGCGACATGGTTCCTGGGGAACGCCGCCGGGGTGAAGTTCACGGCCGGGTTCTTCGTCGCGGGGCTCCTCGTCGCGGCCTTCCTCGCCGGACGGCGAAGCCTGCCGTGGCGGTCGCTCCCGGTCGCCGCCGGGCTCGGGGCCCTGCCGGGCGCGGGCTGGCTGACGATGAGCTGGATTTTCCTCGGCGACCCGTTCCACCCGTTCCTCTCGGGGACCTTCCCGGACCTGGGGTGGGGGCCGCGCTACCAGAAGGCCCTCTCGGACATCATGCTGACGATGTCCCCCGCGAGCGCGCGGCGGCCGATCGATCTCGTGCTCGCCCCGTGGCGCGCCTGGGGCGATCCCCGGACCGGGAGCCTCGCGCTCATGACGCTTGCGCCCGTCGGCCTCATCCTCGTGCGGAGCCGGCCCGCCGTTCTTCTCCGGTGGTTCGCCCTGGCCGCGTACCTTCTGTGGCTTTCGACCGAGCGTAACGCCCGGTACCTGTTCCCGCTGGTGCCCGTCCTCGCCGCGTTCGCGGGAGCGGTCTGCGAGCCCGGCCGGCGCGCGGGGGCCCTGGCGATTCGGGCCCTGCTCGCGGCGGCGGCGGTGATGGCCCTGCTCACGGCGGGGCTCCACCTCGTGCCGGACGGCTGGTCCCGCGTGACCGGGCAGATGGGCCGGTCCGAGTTCCTCGCGAGGCAGTTCACGACCTGGGAGGGCGTCCGGCGGTGGGCGAACGCGGCCCTGCCGCCCGGGAGCCGGGTCCTGTTCACGGGCGAGGAGCGGCGGCTGTGGTTCCGGCCGGACGTGCGGAGCGCCTACACCGTCCACGAGCCGGTCTTCTGGAAGCTGACGCGCGATTCGTTCACGCCGGCCGGGATGCGGAAGCGCGTGCGGCAGGCGGGATTCACGCACCAACTCCACAACTTCGTCTCGGCCGACTACCGCGCGATCGCGCGGCATCCCGGTCCGCCGTGGAGCGACCGCCAGATCGCGCTCTACCGCGGGTTCACCGGCATGTACCTGCGGCCCGTGCGCGGGCCGGACCGCGTGGACCACGCAAACGGCGGGTTCTGGGTCTTCGCGTTCGACCGCACCCCGACCGACGGTGGGTGGCCCCTGTACTTCCTGCCGCTGACCGAGGGATCGTTCTACCGCGTCTATCGCCTCTACAACACCGGCCACTTGGCCGAGGCCGTGCGCGAGGCGGAGATGCAGGCGGCCCGGTTCGGGGGCGTCTCGGAGGCCCAGCTTATCCTGGCGCGCGTTTACATCGCCACGGAGGAGGAAGCGAAGATGGATGCGATCCTGCGGCCGCTGGCCGGAACCGGGTTCATCGGCGACGGGAGCTTGAAGCACGCGGCGACGGCCGCGCTGGCGGCGGGCCGCATCGAGGAAGGACTCCGGGGCTTCGTCCGGGCCTGGCTCCTGACGCGGGATCCGGATCTCCTCCGCGGGGTGGCGCACGGGCTATACCTGCGTGGGAAGGCGCGGTACGCGCGCGGCGCGTATGCGGCGGCCCTGCGCGACTTCGACATCGCGGCCCGGTGCGTTCCCAACCAGCCTGCGGTCCTCTTCGAGTGCGCCCGGGCGCTGGCCATGTGCGGGCGGCGGGAGGAGGCGCTCGCGACCGCGCTCCGGGCGTTTCGGGAGGATCCCGCGGATCGGGACATCCGCGCCCTCATGACGGAGCTGACGGGACGGCCGTTCTGAACTGCTATGATCGGGGACACGTGAATATGCAATACCGCACGCTGGGACGGACCGGGTACAAGGTTTCGCAGCTCGGATACGGCGCGATGCGCCTGCCGATGAAGGGCGATCTCATCGATCGCGATCTCGCGATCCCGATGATTCACCGCGCCTTCGAGGCCGGCGTCAACTACATCGACTCGGCGGTCGGCTACAGCAACGGCGACAGCCAGGTCGTCGTCGGCGAGGCACTCAAGGGCTGGCGGGACAAGATCGTGGTCTCCACCAAGAACCACTGCTACGACAACGACGAAGCGGCCTGGTGGAAGAACCTCGAGGACAGCCTGAAGCGGCTCCAGGTCGAGTACATCGACATCTACAACACCCACGGCGTGAACTGGAAGTCGTACACGGACTGCGTCGCGCCCCACATCTCGAAATTCATGAAAAAGGCCAAGGACCAGAAGCTCATCCGCCACATCTGCACCTCGTTCCACGACAGCAACGACGCCCTGCGCAAGATCGTGGACACGGAGTTCTACGAGTCGGTCACGCTCCAGTACAACCTCCTCGACCGCCAGCTCGAGGACGCGATCCAGTACGCGCACGAGAAGGGCATGGGCGTGACCGTCATGGGTCCCGTGGGCGGCGGCCGGCTCGGCGTGGACTCGGATGTCCTGAAGGCGATCCTGCCGGCCGGCGTGCGCCGGGTGCCCGAGCTCGCGCTCCGGTTCGTGCTCTCGAACCCGAACATCTCGATCGCGCTTTCGGGGATGAGCACGATGAGCCAAGTGGAGGAGAACACGAAGACGGCCGCGGAGGCCGGTCCGCTGTCAGCCGCGGAGCTCAAGGCGATCGGCGAGCACCTCGAGAAGCTCAAGAAGGCCGCGGACCTCTACTGCTCGGGGTGCGGCTACTGCAAGCCGTGCCCGAACGGCGTGGACATCCCCCTGGTCTTCCGGACCTACAACGAGGCCCGGGTTTACGGGATGTGGGAGGCCGCGAAGGGAAGCTACGAGTGGCACCGGACCGAGAAGAAGACGGCCGAGTTCTGCCAGGAATGCAACGAGTGCCTCGAGAAGTGCCCGCAGAAGATCCCGATCCCGGACCGGCTCAAGGAGGCCCACGCAGCTCTTACCGCCAAGTAGCGGCTACTTTTTCCGGGAGAGACAGCAGAGCGAGAGGCCGAGCGGCAGGGGCGCGAACTTGAGGATCGCCCATTCCGAGACGAAGATCATGCGGAAGACCGCGTTGAGCCACCCCGGGAGCTTGAGATGGAAGTCCGAGGTCGTCTCCTTCGGCCGCACGATCCGGTCCCGGAGCCACCGGACGGGCACGATCGCGGGCAGCAGGAACGCGTCAAGGCAGGTCACGCGCGCGGGCTCGAGCCCGGCGTCCCGCAGTCTCGCCAGCAGGATCCGGTTCGTGTACCGGCGCTTGTGGTGGGCGCTCTCGTCGTGGACGCTCCACAGCGCGGGGAACGCCGGGGTCGTCAGGAAAACCGCCCCGCCGGGCCTGAGGACCCGGGCCATCTCGCGCATCATGGCGATGTCGTCGTCCACGTGCTCGATCATGTCGAAAGCGGTCACGAGGTCGAACCGGCCGTCCGGGAACGGGAGCCGGTGGGGGTCGGGCTGGTGGACCACGCCGGCGAGACCCCGGCTGTGGCAGTAGGCAACGGCGGACTCCGCGATGTCGCATCCCGCCGCGTTCCCGAACCGGCGTAGGGCGAGGAGGTTGCCGCCGGTGCCGCACCCGATGTCGAGGAGCTCGACCGGTCCGGGGGCCTTGAGCCATCGGCGGATGAGCCGCATCGCCAGCTCCCGCCGGCCGACGTACCACCAGTACGTCTGCTCGATCTCGTACATGAGGTCGTATTCGTGCGCTTCCATCCGGTCCATTGTGGCACAGCCGGGTCGAAGGGGCGCCGCCCCCGTTTTTCGGGCATCATGGAGGCATGAGCCGACGGGCATGACGGGTTCCGCGGGAGGTTTCACGCGATGGCTCAGGGCGAGACTGGAACGGCCCGAGGTCCGGGGGATTCCCCACGACGATCCGCGCATGACCGCGATCCATGGGGACATCATCCGGACGCGGCCGTTCCTGCGGCGGCTCCACCTTTCGCACTACCGACGGATCAGCCGGGCCCTGCACGGGACTCCCGCGGGCCCCGTGGTGGAGCTGGGGTCGGGCGGCGGGTTCCTCGCCGAGGTCGTGCCGGGGGTGACCACGACGGACATCGTCCCGGCCCCGGGCGCGGACGGGATAATGCAAGCGGAGCGGATCGAGGCGGCGGACGGGTCGCTCGCCGGGATCGTGATGCTCAACGTTTTCCACCACCTGCCGGACCCTGCCGCGTTCCTGCGGGAGGCAGTCCGGGCGCTGGCGCCCGGCGGCCGCATAGTGATGGTGGAGCCCGCGCACACGCCCCTGGGGGCCCTGCTCTACCGCCGGTTCTCGCCCGAGCCGTACGATTCGCGCGCCGGCTGGGGGTTCGAGGCGGGAGGCCGGCTCTCGGCGGCCAACGTGCCCTTGGCGTGGATCGTCTTCGTCCGCGACCGGGAGAAATTCCACCGCGAGATCCCGGGACTCCGGGTCCGCGCGGTCGCCCTGCACACGGCGTTCCTCTACGCGCTGTCCGGCGGCATCTGGTACCGGGGGCCGGCGCCGGGATGGAGCTTCCCGCTCTTCTCCGCCCTCGAGCGGGTCCTCACTCCCGCCATGCCGCTCCTCGCCGGGTCGATGACCATCGTCATCGAGAAGGCGTTATGATGATGGGACGATGCCCGTGAGCGAGCCGATCCCTCCCGTCGAATCCGGAAGCCTCTGGAGCCGGCTCGTCGAGGGATTCGGGTGGCGGGACGCCGTGGACATCCTCGTGGTGGCCTTCATCATCGCGTACCTCCTGCGCGCGATCCGGGACACCCGCGCGTTTCAGATGCTCCGCGGCCTCGCGATCCTGCTCGTGGCGGCCCTGATCTGCCGCCACCTCGAGTTGGAGACCACGGTCTGGCTCCTGAACGGGCTCGTAATCCTGTGGGCGATCGCGCTGATCGTCGTCCTCCAGCCGGAACTGCGGCGGCTCATCTCGTCTCTCGGGGAGCAGAAACTGCTGAGCTCCTTCTTCCCGTCCTCTCCGGCCGCCGTCTACCACGAGATCGCGGAGGCGGCGCAGATGATGGGCCACCAGGGCTGGGGCGGGCTGATCATTGTCGAGCGCCGAACCAGCCTCGCTGGATTCGCGGAATCGGGCACCCGGATCGACTCCGACGCGAAAGCCGAGCTCCTCGCCGCGATCTTCACCCCCGGCTCTCCGCTTCACGACGGAGCCGTGATCATCCGCGACGGCCGCATCTATGCGGCCGCGTGCATGCTCCCGCTCTCCGAGACCCGGACGAGGGCTCAAGCCCTGGGGATGCGGCACCGGGCGGCGCTCGGGATCACGGAGGAGACCGACGCGCTGGCCGTCATCGTCTCCGAGGAGGAGCGGAAGACGTCGCTGGCGATGAGCGGACAGCTCACCCCGCCGCTGGACCAGGAGACCCTCGAGGACCTCCTGAACCTGCACGGCCGGGGCGCGGCCGCCGCGGCGGAAGCCCCTTGAACCACTGGGCGCGCGCGCTCCTGTCGGACTGGCAGTTGAAACTGCTCGGCCTCGCGATCGCCGTGGTGCTCTGGGCCTACGTCCACGGCCTGCAGTCGCTCCAGCTCACGCTCAGCGTGCCGCTCGAGTTCCGCAACGTCCCGAGGTCGGTCCGGTTCGCGCGCCGGCCTCCCGCCACGGTGGAAATCAGGCTCGAGGCGCGCCGGGACGTCATCCCGAGGCTGCTCCCCAAGTCCGTCAAAGCCGTCGTGGACCTGACCAGGCAGGTGAGCGGTCGGTACGTGACGATCACGCTCACTCCCGACCACATCCTGCGGCCCGCGGGGGTGGAGGTCTTAGGGATAAACCCCAACCAGCTCATGCTCGAGTTCGAGCCCGCGGGCCGCAACAGGGGGGATTAGATGAGGCTGTCCGTCAACATCGATCATGTCGCGACCCTGCGCCAGGCGCGGCACGGGCGGGATCCCGACCCGGTCGCGGCGGCGGTCCTGGCCGAGCTCGCCGGGGCGCACGGCATCACGGTCCATCTCCGCGGCGATCGCAGGCACATCCAGGAGCGCGACCTCTATCTCCTGCGCGAGGTCGTGCGCGGCCGGCTCAACGTCGAGGCCGCGATGACGCCCGACGCGCTCAAGGTCCTCAAGGAAGTCAAGCCGGACCAGGTGACGCTGGTGCCGGAGCGCGAGGACGAGGTCACGACCGAGGGGGGGCTCGACCTGGCCCGGCACCGGGAGGAGGCGGCGGACTACCAGGCTCTCTACCGCGAGGCGCGGATCGAAGTCGCGCTCTTCATCAACCCGGACCCCGCGACGCTCAAGATCGCGGCGAAGCTCAAGCCCGACTGCGTCGAGCTGAACACGCTCGAATACGGTCAAGCTGTCGGGCAGCGGGCGAAGGAGGCCCTCAAGCGGCTGCGCACAGCCGCCGAGATCGCGGCGCGGGCGGGCATCAAGGTCCACGCGGGCCACGACATCAACTACCGGAACGCCCAGGAACTCACGGCGGTCGCCGAGGTCATGGAGGCGTCGATCGGGCACGCGATCGTGGCGCGCGCCGAACTGGTCGGCATGGACCGGGCCGTCCGCGAGATGCTGGAGCTGATCCGATGAAGAAACTGCTCTTGCTGGCGCTCCTGGCCGGGCTCGGGTACGGCGGCTGGATGTTCATGGACTACTTCACCGGGGGCGGGAAGGGGCCCATGAACCCCGCCACCCAGCTCAAGAGCGGGCAGGCGGCCGTCGACGCCGCAAGGCGGGCGGCCAGCAAGGAGACGGTCGAGTTCGTCCAGCGGGCGGTCAACGGGTTTCGGGACGCCGAGGGCAGGTTCCCGTCCGGCCTCTCCGAGCTGGTCGAGAAGAAATACCTTGACGCGGTGCCTGCGGGCGTCACCTACGACCCCGCCACCGGGACGGTCTCCGCGGGGTGAGGCCGCGACGGGCCAGGCACCCGGGAAGCGAGGTCGCCGCCCGCTGGTCCGCGATGCGCATGCTCGAGCGGCGGCCGCACGCGGTCCGCGAGATCGTGACGAAACTCGAGCGCAAGGGCTACGAGACCCCCGCCATCGAGGCCGCCGTCGACCGGCTCAAAGAGCAGGGCCTCCTGGATGACGAAGCATTCGCGGCCGCGTTCGTCCGGTCCCGGCTGGCGCGAAAGCCCGTGGGTCGTCGACTCCTCGAGATGCAGCTTTGCGCCCGGGGCGTGAACCGTTCGGTGGCGTCGGCTGCGGTTGCAGGAGCAACCGCCGCGGGTGCGGCGGACGCCGGTAC
>Ga0315281_10010845_pt1 | contig 12518 bp, 22 predicted proteins | sample YL17G07_0_MG_FD_204540 | JGI IMG/M metagenome (GOLD analysis project Ga0315281, IMG submission 204540) | Sediment microbial communities from Yellowstone Lake, YNP, Wyoming, USA - YL17G07_0 | ecosystem: Environmental > Aquatic > Freshwater > Lake > Sediment | place: USA: Wyoming | collected... | reverse complement strand
TTTATCCCTGTGTATGTGACAGAGAATATGGTCGGTCATAAACTCGGCGAATTCTCTCCTACAAGGACGTTCAAGAAACACGGCGCCGCAACTGAAATATCAATGGATAAGACATAATATGATATCGAAAGCGACTTTAAGATACATAAGAATTTCGCCAAGGAAGGTGAGGCCGGTCATAGCGCTTGTAAAGGGCAAGAAGGCGGAAGATGCGATCTCGATATTGTATAGCGTGAAGAAGAAGGCGTCGGCAATCCTTATAGATGTTATTAATTCGGCGGTAGCGAACGCCAGGCGCATACCCGGAATGGATGCTTCAAACCTCTATGTTTCCAGCCTGATCGCCAACGGCGGGCCGCAGCTCAAAAGATTCAGGGCGGCTTCCATGGGGCGCGCCACCACGATTCGCAAACGTACAAGTCACATTACGGTTGAGCTTGACGCGAATATCGGAAAAGAGCCGTTAGATTCGCTCGGGGCTGCCCCGGCTGAAAGCAAGAAAATAAAAAATACCAGGGTTTCAGTGAAGGTGAATTCGAAAGAACGCCAGGCTATTATTAAGAAGCCTAAGGCAAAAGAATCAACAAGAACTGAACACGGTAAGAAGGGTAAGGAGTAAGATGGGCCAGAAAGTACATCCGTATGGCTTTAGGGTTGGGTACATTTATGATTGGAAATCGCGCTGGTTCGCGACGAAAGCCGAATTTCCGAAGCTACTTCACGAAGACCTGAAGATTAAGAAATATATCAAGAAAGCGCTCGCAACAGCGGCTGTTTCAAAGATAGAGATTGAGAGGACCAGCGAGAGAGTAAGAGTATTGATATATTCCGCCCGGCCGGGGATTATCATAGGGCGCCGCGGTTCAGAGATCGAGAAATTGAAAGAGGGAATTCAGTCCGTGGCCGGCAAAGAGATCCTTATCGATATTAAGGAAATAAAGAATGCCAACACAGACGCTCAGCTTGTTTGCGAGAATATAGCGTTTCAGATCGAAAAGCGTATCTCGCATAAGAGGGCCATGAAGAAGGCGGTCCAGGCGGCATTGGATGGCGGAGCGTATGGAGTCAAGATCATCTGCGCCGGAAGGTTGGGAGGCTCGGAAATCGCCAGGGAAGAGAGCTACAGGAGCGGTTCTGTGCCGGCGCAGACGTTGAGGGCGGACATCGATTACGGGTTTGCGGAGGCTCATACGACATACGGCTTAATCGGCATAAAGGTCTGGATATATAAAGGCGATAAAGTTTTAGATAAGGCCAAATACGAAACCGAAACGAAGAATCCGAGGACGAGGTAATTATGGGTTTAATGCCCAAAAGGGTAAAGTTCAGAAAGATGCAGCGCGGTAAGATGCGCGGCAGCGCGTCTAAAGGCGCCACGATGTCCTTCGGCGAGTTCGGGCTAAAGGCGCTGGATAACGGATATTTCACTGACAGACAGATCGAGGCGGCCAGAGTCGCGCTGATGAGAAACCTTAAGGGCGGCGGCAAAGTGTGGATAAGGATATTCCCGGACAAGCCAATTACAAAAAAGCCGGCTGAGACCAGGATGGGTAAGGGTAAGGGTGATCCAAGCCACTGGGTTGCGGTCGTGAAGAGAGGCAAGATACTGTTCGAGATGGAGGGGATACCCCTGGAGGTCGCAAAAGAGTGCTTTAGAGTTGCCGCGCATAAGATACCGCTCAGGACTAAATTTATTACAAGGGATTCGCACGCATGATCAAGGCCAATGAACTGAGAAACATGACGGCGGATGAGATAGCTCAGAAGGTCGATACGCTAAAAAGAGAGTTATTCAATATGAGGACCGAAGCCAAGGCGGGCAGGATCGAGAAGCCGCATATGTTGAAAGCAGTCAGGAAGGATATCGCGAGATGCGAGACTGTTTTAAAGGAGAAGGCGAATGCCAAGTAACATCAGACGGAAGCGCAAAGAGAGGATCGGCGTAGTCGTGAGCGACAAGATGGATAAGACCATCTCAGTCAGGGTTGATTGGGTTACGCATCATCCGGTTTATAAGAAGATAATGAGAAAAGCCATTAAGTTCAAGGCCCACGATGAGAAGAATAGCGCAAAGATGGGCGATACGGTTAAGATACAGGAGACCAGGCCCACGTCTAAGACTAAGAGATGGCGGCTTGTGGAGATCATTAAGAAGGCGAGCGTTCACGACGAGTCTGCTTTGACCGAAGAGACTTTAAGCCGCTAGAAGATTAGGAATTATTATGATCATGATGAGAAGCATTTTGGATGTGGCGGATAATACCGGCGCCAGGAGGGCATCCATGATAGGAGTCCTCGGCAGAGGCAACAGGAAATTCGCCGATGTGGGCGATGTTATAACCTGCAATATCAAAGAGGCCTCGCCGGACGGCATTGTGAAGGATCACGAAGTGGTTAAAGCTGTGGTGGTGCGTACCGCCTTCGCGATAACCAGGCCCGACGGCACAAAGTTGAGATTTGACAGAAATGCGGTTGTCGTAATAGATGACCAGAAGAATCCCAGGGGAACCAGAATATTCGGTCCTGTCGCAAGGGAGCTTCGTGAGATGAAATTTATGAAGATAATATCATTAGCGCCAGAGGTGCTTTGAGCGGAGAGGTTTAACGGCGGTGAATAAGATAAAGAAGAACGATATAGTATATGTGCTGGCCGGGCGGGATAAAGGTAAGACCGGGAAAGTTTTCAGGATGATGCCCAGCAAGGATAAGGCGCTGGTCGAAGGCATAAATTACGTAAAGAAGCATATGCGCAAGACGAAGGCCGATCAGCAGGGAGGGATAGTGCAGATGGAGAGCGCTATACATGTTTCCAATATTGCTCTATTCTGCAAGAACTGCAATAAGGCTTCTCGCGTAGGAATAAGCACCCTGGCCGATGGGACGCGTTCAAGGTTTTGTAAAAGATGTAAAGAGGTAATCTGATATATGGCAACCCCGAGGCTGTTAGAGAGATATAAAAACGAAATATCGTTAGAGATGATGAAGCTCTTGGGTTATAAGAACAAGTTTGCAGTGCCCAAGCTCGAAAAGATCGTAGTGAATGTAGGGCTCGGAGAGGCGGCGCAGGATATAAAATTCCTGGACGCCGCTCAGCATGAGCTCGCTATGATAACGGGGCAGAAGCCGGTCGTTACCAAGGCGAAAAAAGCGATAGCGAACTTTAAGATAAGGAAGGGCTCATCGATCGGATGTAAAGTCACGCTGAGAAAGGCGATGATGTATGAATTTCTCGATCGCCTTATCTCTGTGGTCATCCCGAGGATAAGGGACTTCAGGGGGTTGAGCCTGAAGTCTTTCGATGGAACGGGAAATTATTCGTTCGGATTGAACGAGCAGAGCATATTCCCGGAAGTTGATGCCGACAAGATAACGAAGGTGCATGGCATGGATATCACGATAGTCACTACCGCCAAGACCGAAAAAGAGACGTATGAGCTTTTGAGGCTTATAGGCATACCGTTCACAAAAAAGCAGAAGGATTAATATAAGATGGCAAAGACATCGCTGATCGTAAAACAGCGGAGGCCGCAGAAGTTCGCGGTCAGGCGTTATAACAGGTGCAGGATTTGCGGCAGGCCGCGAGGCTACATGAGAAGGTTCCAGATGTGCCGTATATGCTTCAGGGAGCTGGCTTCCCGGGGAGAGATCCCGGGCGTAGTCAAGGCAAGCTGGTAATAATCTAATAAGGAAAGAGAGCGTATGGCATTAACAGATCCGATAGCAGATATGCTTACCATCATAAGGAACGCCAGCAGGGCGAAGAAGGATGTAGCTGAGGCTAAAAATTCAGTCGTATCGGAAAATATACTGAAGATACTGAAAAAAGAGAGCTTCATAGCGAACTATAAAGTGATAAAGGATAACAAGCAGGGTATCCTGAGGATATACCTCAAGTACCTGAAGGACGGGACGCCTGCGATCCTGGGCTTAAAGCGGATTTCGACCCCGGGGCTTAGAGTGTATAAAAAAGCCGATAGCGTTCCCAAAGTATATAGCGGCCTGGGAGTTGCCATAATATCCACTTCAAAAGGGCTTTTAACCGATAATGAGGCCAGGGACCAAAAGGTAGGCGGGGAAGTTATCTGTTATGCGTGGTAATGCGGAGATACAGCGATGTCAAGAATAGGTAAAAAACCGGTGGCAATACCCACCGGTGTGAAGGTAGCCGTTTCGGCGGATAATACGATAACCGTTGAAGGGAAGGGCGGAAAACTCGCCTATAAAGCGCCTGTCCGTTTCAAAATAGAGGTGAAAGACAGCGTGTTCTTCGTTTACAGGCCTTCTGACATGAAGCAGGATAAGTCCACGCACGGATTAATACGCAGTTTAGTTAACAATATGATTATAGGCGTTAACGAAGGTTACAAGAAAGAGCTTGAAATTACCGGCGTAGGTTTTAAGGCTGCGGTCCAGGGCAAGATGTTGAACATTCAATTAAGCTACACGCACCCTATAAATTACGCTATACCGGACGGTATTACTGTAGTAACGCCAAAACCGAACATAATCATTATTACCGGGATAGATAAAGCGAAGGTCGGTGAGGTTGCGGCCGAGATAAGGGACTACTACAGGCCGGAGCCGTATAAAGGAAAAGGCATAAAGTACTCAGGCGAATATGTGAGACGCAAGTCCGGTAAAGCTGTTGCCGGAGCAGCCGGCGCGGCGTAAAATATCGAAGAGTAAAATTAAAGCGGATAAAAAATGAAGAAATGGATAAAGATCGAAGGACGCGAGAGAAGGCGCAGGATAATTCGCAAAAAAGTCATCGGAACTATTGAGCGGCCCCGGTTAAGCGTTCGAAGAAGCCTGAGCCATATGTACGCGCAGATAATAGACGATGTCGCCGGCCGAACGCTTGTCGCGCTGTCGACGCTTTCACCCGAGGTAAGGGAGAAGTCTAAAAAGGACAGCGGTAATATCAAAGGGGCCTCGCTTCTCGGCGCGGCTATCGCGGAACGAAGTAAAAAGGCCGGGGTGACGAAGGTGGTGTTCGACAGAGCCGGCTATCTATATCATGGACGTGTTAAGGCGCTGGCAGAAGCCGCCCGTAAGGGCGGTTTACAGTTCTAAAGCAAGAGGAGTGTAAATTGGCAGATAACGGTAAGAATGAAAACGGAGTAAAAGATACGGCGAAAAGCCAGGCCGACGCGGCCGAAAATACGGATGCCGGCGGCGAGAAGGCAGCCGATCTAAAGGCAGAAGCTGCCGCTCAAGGCCCGTCCGTTAAGGCTCCCGGACAGGGCGAAAAGCGAGGTCGGCGCGCTGGCGGAGCAAGGCCGCAGAGGCAGTCCCGCGGCCGCGGCAGCGAAGACGGCCTGATAGAGAAGGTCGTAAGCATAAAAAGGGTCGCCAAGGTGGTTAAGGGCGGACGCAGGTTCTCTTTTAACGCGCTCGTAGTTGCGGGTGATGGTAAAGGAAATGTCGGACTCGGGTTTGGAAAAGGCAATGAAGTCGCCGAAGCCATACGTAAGGGCATGACTGACGCAAAGAAAAATTTATTTAGGATACCCCTCAAAGGGACCTCAATACCTCACGAGATGATAGGGCGTTTTAAAGCCGCGAGGGTGTTGCTGAAGCCTGCGGGGGAAGGTACCGGAGTAATTGCCGGAGGCGCTGTGCGCGCCATATGCGAAGCGGGCGGCATAAAGGACATTCTTACCAAAAGCCTGGGCTCTGATTCCGCTTTGAATGTCTTAAAGGCGGCAATTGACGGTTTAAAACATTTAAGATTACGGAGAATCATTGAGGAAGAGGTAGCGACCGGTGAAAATAAATGAGATAGGCGCACCTGAAGGCGCCAATAGAAAGACTAAAAGACGAGGGCGGGGCTCAGGTTCGGGGCACGGAAAGACGGCATGTCGCGGCCGTAAAGGCGCGAAGAAGCGCTCGGGGAGGACCACTCGTCCCGGTTTTGAGGGCGGACAGATGCAGCTTATCAGGCGAATTCCTAAGAGGGGTTTCGGCATCATGTTCAAGGTATACGATCAGGTGGTTAATACAGAGTCGCTGAACAGGTTTAACGCAAATAGCACCGTAGGGCCGGTAGAATTTAAGAAAGCAGGTTTAATAGGCAGCACTAAGGAGCCGATAAAGGTGCTGGGCCGCGGAAAGCTCGAAAAAGCCCTGACCGTCAAGGCGCACAAATTCTCAGAAAGCGCAAAAAAGCTGCTTACGGCCGCCGGCGCTAAAATCGAATACTTAAGGCGATAAGATGCTAGAGGCTTTTGCGAACATATTAAAGATACCGGATCTGCGCAAGAAGGTGCTGTTTACTCTCGGTCTTATCGCGGTATACAGAATAGGCACGTATATACCGACACCCGGCATTGACGGCGCCAAGCTCGCGCAGTTTTTCGGCCGGATCGCGCAGAGTCAGGGTGGACAGCTCTTTGGCATAATGAATATGTTCTCAGGCGGCGCCATATCGAGGATGACTATATTTGCCCTCGGTATAATGCCGTATATTTCGTCTTCGATCATAATCCAGCTTCTGACCGCCGTAATACCGGCCCTCGAGAAGCTTGCGAAAGAAGGCGAGGCAGGACATAAAAAGATAGTTCAATATACCAGATACGGCACCATAGCGCTATCCATTGTCCAATCTTACTTTATCGCGTTATGGCTTGAGAATCCGGCGCATTTTCAGGGCCTGCAGATAGCGCAGTTTCCGGGGTGGTCCTTTAGGATACTGACGGTGATAACGCTTACCAGCGGCACCGCTTTCATAATGTGGCTCGGCGAGCAGATACAGGAATACGGGATCGGCAACGGTATGTCGCTTATTATCACAGCCGGTATCGTCTCAAGGATCCCGACCGCAATGTATCAGCTATGGGCGCTCTTCAGCCCATTCGCGCCTGAGAAGGCGCAGCTGGATCCCTTCACTTTGATAATCATGGTGGCGCTCCTTGTGGGAGTGGTTGTCTCAGTGATAGTGGTAACACAGGGCCAGCGGAAGATCCCCGTGCAATACGCAAAGCGCGTTGTGGGGCGCAAGATATACGGAGGGCAGGCGACGTTCTTGCCGCTCAGGGTAAATCAGGCCGGCGTAATACCGATTATATTTGCGCAAAGCATAATACTGTTCCCCGCGACCATAGCGGGCTTTGTGCCGCATCAGGGTTTCCAGAAGTTTGCCGCCATGTTGACGCGAGGCGAGTGGGTATATAATTCTATCTACGCGATCTTGATAATGTTCTTTGCGTATTTTTATACGGCTATAACTTTTAATCCGATCGACATTGCGGATAATATGAAGAAATACGGGGGGTTTGTTCCGGGCATAAGGCCCGGGAGGCAGACGGCCGAATACCTGGATTTCATAATGACGAGGATAACGTTTCCGGGGGCGATATTTCTTGCGGTAATAGCGGTGCTGCCCAGCCTGATATCGGGCTGGCTTAAGATACCGTATCTTGTCGCCAGCTTCTTCGGCGGCACAGGGCTTCTTATCATAGTCGGCGTTATGTTAGACACTATGAAGCAGATCGAATCGCATCTGCTGATGAGGCATTACGAGGGCTTCATGAAGAAGGGTAAGCTTAAGGGCCGTATATCATCGTAGAGGATTTAAGGTGAAATTGATTCTATTGGGGCCTCCGGGGGCAGGCAAGGGAACGCAGAGCGTGGTGCTTGCCAAGAAGTACGATCTTCCCCATATTTCAACAGGGGATATACTCAGGGAGTCCGTGAAGAGCGGTCAACCTCTCGGGCTAAAAGCCAAAGAGTATATGGATAAAGGCGCGCTTGTTCCGGACGAGATAGTGACGGGCATAGTTGTGGAGAGGCTCAAGGATCCCGATGCTAAAAAAGGTTTTATTCTGGATGGTTTTCCGAGAACTATCGCGCAGGCGGAGGATCTCAGTTTCGAACTGAAGAATATGGGCGCAGAGATCGACGCTGTATTGTATTTTGAGACTTCTACGGACGTGTCTATAGAGCGGCTCACAGGCAGGAGAGTGTGTAAATCCTGCGGTTTCAATTACCACATAAAGAATATTCCGCCCAAAAAAGAGGGCATTTGTGATAGGTGCGGGGGCCAGCTTTTCCATAGAGTGGATGATAGTGAAGAGACCGTGAGAAAGAGGCTGAAAGTTTACGAAGACCAGACGAAACCCCTGATCGATTATTACAGTAAGCAGGGAATTTTAAAAAAAGTTTCCGGCAATATGGGAGTGGATGAGCTGTTCGGGGTTCTTTCCAAGCTATTTAAAGACGCAAAACTTGTATGATTGTTTTGCGGAGTGAAGACGAAATTTCGTCGATACGCGGCGCCGGGCAGATAATCAAGGCGACGTTTGAGGTCCTGCTTAAGAGCGTGAAGCCCGGTGTGCGCACAGCCGAGTTGGATTCTATTGCCGCTCGTGAGATTCTCAAGCACGGCGCGTTTCCGGCTTTCAAAGGAATTAAGGTCGCCGGCCGGGAATATCCCGCGAATATATGCACCTCTGTAAACGAGGTTGTCGTGCATGGCATACCATCCGGGAGAATGCTTGAATATGGCGATATAGTTTCGATTGATATCGGCGTGAAATTCAGAGAGTACTACGCGGACGCCGCGATCACTGTCGGCGTGGGAAGAATAAGCGGGACAAGCGAAAAGCTGATATCGGTGACGAAAGAATCGCTCGCTAAAGGTATCGAGAATGCGGTCGCAGGTTCACGTCTCGGCGATGTCTCGGCTGGTATCCAGGAATATGTCGAGAGGCACGGTTTTAGCGTAGTAAGGAATTTGGTTGGCCACGGCATAGGCAGCGCTCTTTGGGAAGATCCGCAGATACCGAATTATGGAAGGCCCGGAACGGGAGTGCGGCTTCAGGCCGGGATGGTGCTGGCAATAGAGCCCATGGTGAATGCGGGGACTTATGAAGTCGAGACCCTGGCGGACGGCTGGGCGGTCGTTACGCGTGACAGAAAATTTTCAGCCCATTTCGAGCATACGATAGTCATAAGGGAGGGTGGAGCTGAGATATTGACAGCATAAATATTATGTGCCCTAAAGAAGAAGCTATAGTTGTTGAAGGCAAAGTGGTGGAAACGCTGCCGAATGCAATGTTCAGAGTTGAACTTGCGAACGGGCATAAGGTGCTGGCGCATATTTCCGGAAAGATGCGAATGCATTTTATCAGGATACTGCCCGGTGACAGCGTGACGCTGGAGCTTTCTCCTTACGATCTGGCCAGGGGGAGAATAATTCGCAGAGAGAAATAGGAAAATATATGAAAGTAAGATCAAGCATAGGTAAGATATGTCCCAAGTGCAAGATAGTGCGCCGTAAAGGAACGCTGAAGGTAATATGCGCGGATCCCAAACACAAGCAGAGGCAAGGATAGTTTTTAAGTTGACAGGAGGAATAAGTGCCGAGACTACTGGGATAGCTTTGATGTATATTTATGGAATAGGCAGATCTCTGTCTAATAAGGTGCTAAAGACAGCAAACATAAGTCCGGATAAGCGGGCCAAAGATCTCACCGAAGAGGAGGTTGCCAGGCTCGCTACGATCATTCAGAGGGATTATAAGGTCGAGGGAGATTTGCGAAGAGAGGTCTCATCCAATATAAAAAGGCTGATAGACGCGGGGACCTATAGAGGTTTCAGGCACAGGAGAGGCCTCCCGGTAAGGGGCCAGCGAACAAAGACTAACGCCAGGACAAGAAAAGGGCCCAGGAAGACGGTCGGCGTCAAGAGGATAAAAGCGGAAAAACCGGCTTTAAAGCCAGGAACAGGAAAAAAGTAAAAGCATAAACCCTGAACCGCCCCGAACCCGAACGAAGCGAGTAGTTCGGGGCTGGTTCATGGGTAAAATAAGAAGGGCGCAAAGTGGAACAGAAAAAACCGAAATCAAAAAAAAGTAAAAAGATAGTACGAGCCGTTTCAAGCGGCGTCGTTCATATATTGGCGTCGTTCAATAACACGATTGTTACGATCACCGACAAAGAGGGCAATGCGCTGACGTGGGCATCTACCGGCAGCACCGGTTTTAAAGGCTCTAAGAAGTCGACCCCGTTTGCTGCGGGTATAGCGGCCGAGAGCGCGGCCAAGAAGGCGGTTGAAAGAGGCCTTAAAGAGGTCGATGTAGTAGTGAAGGGGCCCGGCGCCGGCAGGGAGTCCGCTATAAGATCAATTCAGGCAGCCGGTATTGCGATCAGATCGATTAAGGATGTCACTCCGATACCGCATAACGGATGCCGTCCGCCGAAGCGAAGGAGAGTGTAATGGCGAGGAATACCGGTCCATCATGCAGGCTTTGCAGGAGAGAAGGCGTTAAGCTATTCTTAAAAGGCTCAAGGTGCGTTACCGATAAGTGCGCAATATCAAGGAGAGAGTACGCCCCAGGCCAACACGGCCAGATCAGAAAGAAAGAATCTAACTACGGCCTTCAAATGAGAGAAAAACAGAAGGTCAAAAGGATATACGGTGTCCTGGAACGCCAGTTCAGACATTATTTCCAGACTGCGGAAAGATCCAAGGAAGTAACCGGTATTATGCTCCTTCAGCTGCTTGAGAGAAGGCTTGATAACGTGATTTTCAGGATGAATCTCGGTAATTCAAGGGCAGAGGCAAGGCAGCTTGTTCAACATGGCAGAGTGTATGTAAATGGGAAGAGAGTTGATATACCGTCCTATACCGTCAAACTCGGAGATGATATCTCTGTAAAAGTCGCGGAAAAGTTTACCAAGGCCCTTAGGGAGAGAGTCGAAGTTCTTAAAGATAGGCCAACGGCTAAATGGCTGGAAGTTGATAGCAAGGCCCTTAAGGCTAAAGTCACGGCGATACCGACGAAAGAGGACGTAGGATTCCCGATACAGGAACAGCTGATAGTCGAGCTGTACTCCAAGTAGGTAACATTTACGGTTATCTACAAAGGTCCTGCCCTTCTCTGAAGGGCAGGGCAAGTAGGTAACATTTACGGTTATCTACAAAGGTCCTGCCCTTCTCTGAAGGGCAGGGCAAGTAGGTAACATTTACGGTTATCTACAAAGGTCCCGTCCTTTTCTGAAGGGCGGGGCAAGTGAGCACATTACGGTTATTTGCAAAGGTCCCATACTTCTCCGAAGTATGGGGCAAGTGAGCACATTACGGTTATTTGCAAACGTCCCATCCTTCTTTCGAAGGATGGGACAAGTGATAACAGGGCGAGCCTTTTTAACGGGGTAAATTTAAGGAGATATGTGATATGGGTATAAGCATGAAAAGTTTTGAAATGCCTAAAAAGCTCGTATTGGATGAATCGACCCACACGCCTACATACGGAAGATTTGTGGCAGAGCCGTTTGAGAGAGGCTACGGTATGACAATCGGTAACGGGCTGCGCAGGGTGCTAATATCCTCCATAGAGGGAACTGCTGTAACCAGCATAAAGATAGATGGCGTTCATCACGAATTTTCAGCTATAAACGGTGTTCTTGAAGATGTGCCGCAGATCATAATGAATATAAAGAAATTGGTGCTGAAGTCCCATTTTAAGATTCCAAAACCGATGATTATCAATGTTGAAAAGAAAGGGGATGTGACCGCCAAAGATATAAAGACCGATGAGACGGTCGAGATAGTAAATCCCGACCTGCATATAGCGACGCTTACGAAAAACGTTAAATTGAAGATCGAGATGGAAGTCGCGCGCGGAAGAGGCTATATTCCCGCAGAGCGCAATAAGAAGGAAGGCCAGTCTATAGGAGTGATAGCGATAGATTCCATATTTACGCCTGTTAAGAAGGTAAATTTCTTCGTCGAGAATACCCGGGTGGGGCAGATAACAGATTATGATAAATTGACAGTAGAGGTATGGACCAATGGCGCCATAGACCCAAAAGAGGCGCTTCTTTACGCATCGAATATATTGCAAAGGCACCTTGATATATTCGTAGGGTTTGGGAAGCTGCCTGAAGAGGAAGCCGCGCCGGAAGAGACGGAGGCGGAGAGACAGCTCAAGGAGAAACTCAAGGTGCCAATTTCAGAGCTGGAGCTGTCCGTGAGGAGCTCGAATTGTCTCAGGGAAGCCAAGATAAAGACGATAGGCGACCTTGTTAAGAAGTCAGAGCTCGAAATGCTGAAATACAGGAACTTCGGCAAGAAGTCACTGGCTGAGATAAATAAGATACTCGGGGATATGGGTATAACTCTGGGAATTAAGGCAGGGGAAGATAAATCCAGGAAAGAGCCGGAATAATGAGGCATAGAAAAAAACGTTCAAAACTCAGCATGATGACCGCCCGCAGGAAGGCTGCGATGATAAACATGGTATCGAGCCTGTTTATTCATCAGAAGATAAAGACCATACTCGCCCGCGCGAAAGAGGCGAGAAAGCTTGCCGAAAAACTTATAACATTGAGCAAGGATGATACAGTTGCCGCAAGAAGAAGGGCTTACCAGATATTGAACGACAGAGATATTGTGGGAAAGCTCTTCAAGGAGATAGCTCCGCTCTGCAGGAACAGGAAGAGCGGCTATACCAGGATAATGCAGCTTGGTTTCAGGCGCGGTGACGGTGCTCAGATGGCTATCCTGGAGCTGAC
>Ga0315281_10010844_pt1 | contig 12518 bp, 9 predicted proteins | sample YL17G07_0_MG_FD_204540 | JGI IMG/M metagenome (GOLD analysis project Ga0315281, IMG submission 204540) | Sediment microbial communities from Yellowstone Lake, YNP, Wyoming, USA - YL17G07_0 | ecosystem: Environmental > Aquatic > Freshwater > Lake > Sediment | place: USA: Wyoming | collected... | reverse complement strand
GTCCGAGCCTTCGGCGAGGAACCACGTCGCCTTCGGCGATGCGCCGACCTCTTTGAAGATCGTCGAGAGCATCACACCGGTCCACTCGCTCGTGCTCGTGAGGCCGGCGAGCTGCTGCGGCGTCGTCTCGGGCGGCGCCGTGCGGCCCAGATTGCCGGAGCATTCGAGGAAGCAGACGCGGCTGACCTGCGGAAATCGCTTGAGGTCGGCGAGCGTGAACACCATCGGGCGCGCGACCATGCCGTGGACGACCAGCGAGTAGTGCCTCGGATCGATCTCGGGCACGCCGCCGTGATGGCGCTCGAAGTGCAGGTCGGCGGGCGTGATGGTGCCGTAGAGATCCTGATGCGGCGTCCCGGACGACGTCCCGCCGCGCGCCTGGCGCAGCGGCGTTTCGGCCGGCGAGCGCATGCCGAGCGCCCGGCTCGGCCTGCCGCGGACCTTGGTCGGATCGGCGGGCGCCGCAGGCGCTTGTGCGGCGACGGTCTTCGATGTTGTTCCCAGGGCGACGACGCCCGCGGCGCCGACGAGGAGGTCGCGTCTTGTGACTTTCATGGGGGGATTCTACTCCTGTAGACTGACTGTCGGAGGGGATATGAACAGGGTTCACTGGGCGGCGGCCGCCGGATTCTGCGTGGCGGCTGGGGCCTGGTTGGTGCAGGCGCAGGGGCCGAAGGTCGACGCGAAAAACGTCCTGACCGGGCCGAGCGCGTTCGTCGACTACAAGACGATGAAGCCGGGCACGTTCCGGAAGATCACGGTGGCCGATCTGCCGAAGCCGTTCGCCACCGAGTCGTCCGGCAACTTTCCGCGCGTCGTGCCGAGGCCGGCGGATGCCTGGCCGCAGGCGCCGGCCGGTTTCAAGGTCGATCTGTACGCGAGCGGCCTCAAGGGCCCGCGCCAGATCCGCCTCGCGCCCAACGGCGACTTCTTCGTCGCCGAGAGCACCGGCGGACAGTTGAGCGTGCTGCGCGGCCGCGACAAGGACGGGAAGCCGGAGCTGACGTCCGTGTTCGCGAGCGGGTTGAAGCAGCCGTTCGGGATCGCGTTCTATCCGCCCGGGCCGAATCCGCAGTGGGTGTACGTCGGCAACACCGGATCCATCGTGCGGTTCCCGTACAAGGCGGGCGACCTCACCGCGACAGGCCCCGCCGAGACCATCGTCGCCGAGCTGCCGCCGGGCGGCGGCCACTGGACGCGCGACGTCGTCTTTTCGCCGAACGGCCAGCGGATGTGGGTGGCGGTCGGATCCGGATCCAACATCGACGATCCCGATACGCATCCGCGCGAGTTCCATCGCGCGAACATTCTCGAGTTCAAGCCCGACGGCACGTTCGTGAAGATCTACGCGTCGGGCATCCGCAATCCGGTCGGCCTCGGCGTGAATCCGACGACGGGCGAGCTGTGGTGCTCGGTGAACGAACGCGATGCGATGGGCGACAACCTCGTGCCCGACTACGTGACGCACGTGAAAGAGGACGGCTTCTACGGCTGGCCGTGGTATTACCTGGGCGACCATCCGGATCCGCGGCTCGAGGGCAAGCATCCCGAGCTGAAGGGGAAGATCAGCGTGCCGGACGTGCTGCTGTCGCCGCACAACGCGTCGCTCGGCCTGACGTTTTACGACGGCGCGCAGTTTCCGGCGGAGTACAAAGGGGATCTCTTCGCGGCGGAACACGGATCCTGGAATCGATCGAATCGCACCGGGTACGAAGTCATCCGCGTCCCGCTGGTCAACGGCAAGGCGTCCGGCGAGTTCGAGGATTTCGTGACGGGATTCGTCACCGCCGACGGCAACGTCTGGGGCCGGCCGGTGGCCGTCGTGACGGCGAAGGACGGCGCGCTGCTCGTGACGGACGACGGCTCGCAGTCGATCTGGCGGGTCAGCTACGTGGCGAAATAGGCGCGCATGACCACCACCTACGAACGGAATCTCCCCGACCGCCGGCGCGTTCCGCGCGGCGGCCGGCGCGATGAGGACCAGGGCGGGTTTACGCCGCTGATCTTCCTGATCGACAGCGACCCCGCGCGACGCGAGTTGTGCTCGATGGTATTGCTGCAGATGCGGTTTGCCGTCGCGCCCTTCACGTCGGCGGACCGCGCCATGCGCGCGATCGACTCGCTGGCGCCGGATGCGATCGTCGTGTCGCCCTCGGAACTCGACGCGATCAGCCACAGCGTGCCGGTCCGTCGCAGCGGAAGGAACATCCCCGTCGTCCCGCTGCACACGCGCGCCGAAGTGCTGGTCGGCGCGCTTCGGCTCGCGTTTCGATCGGCGGCCCACTCCGCGCTCTGACGCGGAGATCTACGCGCCGCCGCGGCCCTGCACGGGCGTCGTCTGCGTCGATCCTTTTTTCGCGAAGATCATCGCGAGCAGACGTGCGGGCTGCGTCTGGCTCGCGTTCTTCGAGACCTCGTGCGTCGCGCCGGGCTGCTCGTAGAACATCTGTCCCGCCGTGAACGTTTTCTCCTCGCCTTGTCCCGAGATCTTGGCGACGACGGCGCCCTCCAGCACATAGGCGAGGACGAACCCCGGGTGCTGATGCGGCGCGCCGACCCGTCCCGGGGCGTAGTCAACCCAACTGACCGTCACTTCCCAGTCATCCATCGTCAGATTCGGCAGGTCGTGCTTGAACACCGGAGGCCGCGTGGCCTGCGGCGTCGCGGCAGGTGCGGTCTGCGTCTGCGCGTCGGCGTGACGGGCGGACGCGATGACCTCGGCGAAGAGTGCGAACGAGGCGACGAGATCGCGACGAGTCATGATCATGGCCGGGATTGTAGATCAGGCCAGGGCTCGAACACCTTCGCCTCGCCGGTCTTTCGCGCCATCTCTTCGAAAGCCTTCACAATCGAGTCGCGGCGCCTGAAGAGCGCGTTCAGGGCGCCGTTCTCCGTCAGCAGGTCGCCGATCTCGCGCGCGACGACGGCCCGATCGAGCGCCTTGAGGCGATCGAAGAAAGGCCGGTCGATCTGCTTGATCGCCCTGGCGGGATCGAACGGCTCCTTGATCGTGTCGGTGAAGCACCTGGAGCAATCGACCTTGATGAAATTCCACGCGGGGTCGAACAGCCAGTTGCCGGCGTTGGGATCGATGTCGCCCACGAGATCCGCGAACACCTGGAAGCGGTGCATCTGCCGGTTCCACCGCTCCACATCGGGGTCGCGCGCCTTTTGCGCGCGGATCTCGGTGAGCGTCCTGGCGTGTTCCACGAAGAGCTGCACCGAGGCCGGCTCGCCGTCGATCCGCCGCTCGACCGTGGGAGGCACCATGTCCATCTGCAGCAGGCGATCCATCTTGTACGCGGCGATCTCCGACTTGTAGCTCTCGAAGAACCCGTCGCGCCGGCCTGGCGGCAAGGCCTTGACGACGGCGCTCCCGGCGAGACCGCCGGGCGCGAAGAAGGCGTGCCGCGGTCCCGTGACGCCGGTCTTGAACCCTTCCGTGCGTTCAATTCTGGCCGTGCGCAGAAACGCTTCGAACTCCGCGTCGTGCCCGATCCAGACCTTGGAACTGGCGGGCGGGGCCTGAACGAAGATCGCCGCGCAGATGGCCAGTGACAGCGGCAACCGCATGGCGGTTCCCCCTCGTTTTCTCTCGGAATTGATGTGAGTGGTCGGGGCGACTGGATTCGAACCAGCGACCCTCTGCTCCCAAAGCAGATGCGCTACCAGGCTGCGCTACGCCCCGACTTGAACGATCTTACGCCAACGCCCGCCGCGAGCGCATCCTGCGCCTTGCGCGCGAAGAGCCCGAACCCGTTCCTGCCGGCCTCGCGCCTGACGCTCTCGAGACGCGCGCGCCCGCTCGCCACCTGACCGGCGCGCATCTCCATTTCGGCGAGTCGCAGCCGGGCCTCCAGCCCGAGGCGGTGATGGCCGGCCCGGGCGGCCTCGGCCACGATCGCCTGCAGTTGCGTCATCGCGTCCTCGCGCGACCGCGACTCGTCCAGCCGGGCGACGGTGATCCGGATGGACAGCCGCGTGCGATAGTCCTGTCGCGACAGCGCCAGCGCCCGATCGATCGCCTCACGCGCTTCGCGCATCCGCGTCCCCGCGAGGTAGGCCCGGGCGAGCGTGTTGTACGCGCCGGCCTGCGTATTCGGACTCTGTTCCTTCAGCACGCGATCGAGCGCGTCCTGCGCGTCCCGCTGCGCGTCGGCCACCTGCCCGGTCTCGATCGCCAGTTCGGCGCGCGTCGACAGCACCGCGGCTTCCCGCGGCGCCGAGGCCAGGCCGCGGCTGATGGCGAGGGCCTCGTCGCAGTGCCTGCCCGATGCGGCCAGATCGCCGGCGTCCGTCAGCAGCGCCGCGAGGTTGTTCAGCGCGCCGGCGATCGTGGACTTCTGATCGATCTCGCGGCTGATGCGCAGCGCTTCGTCGAGCCGCTCGCGCGCCTTGGCCATTTCCGCGTGGTCCCGGAGCTCGGCGGAGAGATCCATCAGGCTCGTCACGATGCCGCTCTTGTCCCCGGTGTCCCGGTACGCGGCCAGCGTCTGCTCGTGCTGCTGGATGGCGCCCGTCAGGTCGCCCTGCTTCGCCTTCAGGTTACCGAGGTTGGTCAGCGCCATCGCCACGTCCCGCCGCCGCCCGAGTTCGCGGGCGATGCTCAGGCTCTCCTCGTAGGCGCGCTGGGCGCCGGCCAGGTCGCCGCGGTCGCCTTCCACGTTGGCGATGTTGTTCAGCATACCGGCGATCGCGGGCTGGCGGCCGATGTCCCGGAAGATCGCGAGCGCGCGGTCGTACTCGCGTCTCGCGCCCGGCAGATCGTGCTCGGAGTACAGGACGTTGGCGGTGGTCACGACGGCCAGCGCTTCGAGATTCCGGTCGCCGGCGTCGTGCGCGAGGCGCTGACCCTCCGCGGCGGCGGTCAGGGACTCGTCGCGTCTGCCCAGGCGCCACAGCGCCAGGCCGTCCAGCCGCCGCGCCTCGGCGACGAGCAGTACGGCGCCGCGCTCCGCGCCGCGCTGCGCCGCCGTCGTCGCCGCCGCGTGGGTCTGCGGGGCGTTCCCCAGCGCGAAGTGCGCCGCGGCCTCGGCGAGATCGAGACGCGGATCGTCGCCGGATGGATGTGGTAGCCGGCGCAGCCGCGCGATCGTGGCCAGCGCATCCTTGGCGCGTCCGCCCGACGTCTGCGACCGCGCGAGGTCGAGGCCGTAGTCGAGATTGTCCGGCGACGCGCGCCACAGCTCGTCGTAGCTCTCAATCGCCTTCTGCGTGTCGCCGGCCAGCGCGCGGTACCGCGCGTCGACCGCGAGCCGCTGCTCGCGGGGAAGCGGCGCGGACAGCTCGACGGCCCGCCGGGCCTCCTCGCGCGCCCGCGTCTCGTAGCCGAGCGCCAGCCACGCCGCGGCGAGCGCCGAGCGTGCGACGGCATTCGACGGATCGGCCGCGACCGCGCTCGCGAGCCGATCGCGCGCGCCCACGGCGTCGAAGAGGCGGTAGCGTTCGAGGCCTTGCGCGTAGAGCCGGATCGCGTCCGTGCTCGACGGCACGGTCGCGCGCACACCGGACGACTCCGATGCCGACAGCACCGTCATTCCCAGGCCCGTCCGCAGGCGCGTCCCGACGCGCGACACCAGATCGAGGAGGTCGGCTTCGCTGCCGACCCCGCTGACCGACGCGATCGTGTCGCCGGCCCGTGTGGCCTGCACGCGCAGATCGAGCCGCAGGTTGCGATCCTGCGGCGGACCGACGGCGACGTATGACCCCACCACGATCAGATCCGTGCCGAGGTTGCTCCCGATGCGCGCGAGCGTGTCCTGCGCGTAGCTCTCGGTCTCGATCAACTTCAGCTCGATCTTCATGCGCGCGACGTTTTCGCCGGCAATCGCGCGAATCTGCTCGCCCGCCGTCAGCTCCGTCGTCAGCATTTCCGACAAGGCCGTGGACAGCCATGCGGCGTCCGGCCGGCCGGACAGATTGCGGAACCCGAGGACCGCAATGGATCGGCGCGTGGAGTTCGTCGCCGGCGTTTTCGGCCTGCCGCTGAACCGCGCGACGAGCAGCGCGCTGACGATGGCGAGCAGGAGGAGCGTCAACGCGCCGGCGAGGACCGCGGGTCTGGCGGGCCGTGCGACCCGCACCGGCGCCGTGGATGCCGTTGCGGCCGGTTCCGATCGCGCGCGCGGTTTCCTGAGCTTGCGAAGCGCGTCAGCCACGGCGTCCGCGGACGGCCAGCGGTCCTCTGGCGCCTTCGCCAGACATTTCTTTACGACCTTCGTCAGCGCTGCGGAGAGATCCGGCACGAGATTGCGCAGCGGGACCGGCGGCGACGTGAGGATCGCCGCCATCACGGACGAAGGCGTGTCGCCGCCGAAGGCCGGCCGCCCGGCGAGCATCTCGTACAGGATGAGCCCCAGCGCGAACACGTCGCAGCGTTCGTCGACGGGCTTGCCGTCGATCTGCTCCGGCGCCATGTACCGCAGCGTGCCCGCGATCGGACCGGCGCCGACGAGCGTCGACGTCGTCACGCCGGCCGTGTGCTCCATCCCGGTCAGCTGCTTGGCGAGGCCGAAGTCCAGCAGCTTCGCCTGCGCGAAGCCCGCGCGCGCCGGCGGGGTCAGCATCACGTTTCCGGGCTTGAGGTCGCGATGCACCAGTCCCTGCTGATGCACGTACGCGAGGCCGTCGGCGATCTGACACGCGAGGTCGACCGCTTCGTCCGCCGCGAGGGGGCCGCCGGCCAGTCGGCCGGCGAGCGTTTCGCCCTCGAGATACTCCATCACGAGGAAGTCGAGGTCCTGGTCGTGCCCGACGTCGTACACGCGGCAGACGTGCGGATGCTCGAGCCGCGCGACCGCGCGGGCCTCGCGGTCGAACCGCTCGCGCACGTCGGCGCTCACGCGCGCGCCGGCCGCCACAATCTTGATCGCGACCGATCGATTCAGCCGCCGATCGTGCGCGCGATACACCTCGCCCATGCCGCCGGCACCCAGCAGTTCGACGATCTCGTACGGCCCGAGGCGGGTACCGGGGGAGAGCATCATTCCTCTGCGCTCTGCCCGGCCACACGACGCGCCGCCTCGCGGAACAGTCGGCCGATCGGGCGACCCTCCCACGCCGCGGCAAACTTCTCATAGAGGCCCTGCTGCCTGCGCATGGGCCGGCCGGAGATCGTCACGCCGTGGTGGACGAACGCCGCCGCCACCGCGGCGTGGTACAGCAGCGTCGCCGCGTCGCGATGACGACGGTCGCCCGCCACCTTGAGAAACGCCTTTGCCTGCTCCTTGAGGCCGGTCAACTCCTCGACGGACGTCGCCGGCGCCACGGCCCTGTCGAGCAGATCGGCGTACGGTCCCGCCGGCGGCCGGCGCGATTTCGACGCGACGATGAAGAGCGACTTGACGAGCACGTCGCTGAGGTCGGATCTCATAACACGGCAATGACTGCCTGAATCTCCTGGTCGATGTCCGCCCCCGCCCCCGCGTCGCTCGCGACGAGCTCCCGCAGCAGCGCGCGGAAGTGGCCGGCGGCGGTTTCCGCCCGGCTGCGCGCGATCTTCTCGTCGAGCCCGAACGCGCGGCCCACGTCGCGCCACGACGGCCGGCGATCGTCTTCCTGCATGTACCGTCGGACGAACAGCTGAAAGTGCTGTTGTTGCCCGCGCGCTTCGCAGGCGGCCTCGAGCCGCGTGACCGCCATCGCCACGAGACTCCTCGCCCACGCTCGCAGCAATTCGGTGTCCGGGCCTGGCGACGACTGCGACGAGCCGGACACGACCGCGTCCCAGCCGCCGTCGAGGACGTCAGGCCGAACGTCGGCGGCGACCGACCGCGCGGCGCGCCGGCGTTCGTCGACCAGGAAATTCCGGATCGCCTGCTTCAGATACGGCCGGAACCGTCCCTTCTGCGGATCCGCTCGCGGAAGCAGGCGGCCCGAGAGCACGACGGTCTCGAAAAAACGCTGGGTCAAATCCTCCGCATCGGGCGTTCGCGTCGTCGCCGCGATGAACGCGCGGACCGCCGCGTAGTACCGCTCGGCGAATTCATTCAGCGCCGTGGCCGAGGACGCGCCCTGGCGCGACGCGTCCGCGAGCAGATCCCACGACGTCGGAGGGAATTGCTGGCTTATCCGCGCACATTACTCCTTCCCGTATTTCAGGGTCAACGAACGTAGAGGAGAGTGTGGTCGAGGAGGGGGGTGGTGCACATGAAGGACGACGTCATTCTCTGGGGCAACTAGCCACCACGGTCGACCGGCAAACGCGGCGTTGCGCCGCCATCAGGAGGGCGAAATGAAGGACGACTCGATCATCTGGGGCAACTGACCACCAGGCAGACTGACGACCGGCGCGACGCCGCGTAATGCCGCGGAGCGACGCCCGAGCATCGCGTTGGGCGCCGCTCCGCGCACAGGTTCCATCATGTGGCTGAATCTCGTTCATACCCTCCGGCACGTTCGACGACGTCCGGTGCTCACCGCCGTTGGCATCGTGAGCCTCGCGGTCGGGATCGGATGCGCGCTGGCGTGCGCCAGCGTCGTGAACGCCGTGCTGTTTCGCGCGTTCCCGTATGCCGAGCCGGACCGCCTGGTTCTCGTCTGGGAGAACAACGCGAAGCGCGGAGTGGGCCTGACGCCGGCCTCGCTCCTCAACTACCGGGATCTGAAAGCCGCCGCCACCACATTTGAAGATCTTGGCGCGTTCACCGACGCGCTCGTCAGCGTCGACGGACCGGATGGCTCGGCGCGCGCGGTCGCCTACCGCACGACCGCCGGTCTCCTCGATCAAGCGCGCGTGCCGCCGCTCCTCGGACGGTTGTTCACGCCGGCGGAGGACACGCCGGGCGCGCCCGACGTCGTCGTGTTGAGTCACGGGGTGTGGCAGCGGCGATTCGGCGCCGACCCTGACGTCGTGGGACGCGTGATTCGATTGACCGGCGTTCCCCACACCGTGATCGGTGTGATGCCGCGTGGGTTTCTCTTGCCGCCAATCTTCGGCGTCCGCCTCGTCGGCACCGACGTGGTGATCAAGGAAGCCGACTTCTGGGTGCCCATCAAGCTCGACGGCCTTCCGCAGCGGCGCGACGCGCGCTCGCTGTTCGTCCTCGGTCGCCTCAAGGCGGGCCGCTCCGTCGAGGAGAACCAGGCGGAAGCCTCGATTATCGCCCGGCGGCTGGCGTCCGACTACGCGGTCGATGACTTCGGAATGGACTTCACCGTCGTGCCGCTCGAGCAGCAGGTGTTGACCAACGTCCGCACGCTGCTCGTGCTCTTGTTGTTCGTAGGCGCGCTGGTCCTGATTATCGCCGCCACCAACGCCGCGCACCTGCTGCTGGCCGATGCCTTGACGATGACGGGGGAGACGGCGGTGCGGTCGGCGCTCGGCGCGTCGACGTGGCGGCTGGCGTCCGGGCAGGGGACATTGAGCGTGGTGTGGTGCGCGCTCGCCACGTGTGGCGCGCTGCTCGTGGCGGCCGCGATCGAGGCGCCGATCGCGGCCTATACGAAGGGGAGCGTGCCCAGACTCAGCGACGTGAAGCTGGACGGGACCGTCGGCGCCCTCGCGCTGACGCTCGGCGTGGCGCTGGCCTTCGCGATCAGCCTGCTGCCGATCGTCTACGCCCGGAAGACGGGATCGGCGCGCTCCGCCTCGTCGACGCCGGCGCCGGTCGGGATGCCTCGATGGCGCCGTGTGTTCGTCGTGCTGCAACTCGCCCTGGCCATCGTCGTGCTGTCGACGGCCGCGCTTCTGTTCCGCAGTGCCGGGGCGCTGGCGCGCGTCAACCCGGGATTCGTCACCGACGGTGTGAGCGTGTTCGAAATCATGCTGCCCGATTCCCGGTACGGGTCACCCGCGCGCCGGATTGAGTTTCAGCGCCGTCTGCTGGAACTCGTCGCCGACGTGCCGGGCCGCCAGGCCGCGGCGGCCGTGGACTACCTGCCGTTTGCGGGCGCCACCGCCATGATCAACTTCACGATCGAGCATCACGTGGCCGCCGACGCGACGGCCCGGCCGCGCGCGGCGCTGCGCGCCGTGACCGCGTCGTACTTCGACGTCCTCTCGATTCCCGCGATCGACGGCCGGCGGTTCATCCCTGGCGATGAGGGCGCCGAGGCCGGCGTCGCGATCGTCAACGACGCGTTCGTCAGGCGGTACGCGGCGGGGCAGACGGCCCTCGGGCGCCGCATCAAGCGCGGCGAAGCGAATTCTCAGGCGCTCTGGATGACGATCGTCGGCGTCGTCGGTTCGGCGCGGGGCGCCGGGCTCGGCGTCGATCCGCAGCCCGAAGTCTTCATCCCGTATGTGAAGGGCGGAACGCGATCGACCCTGAGCCTGATTATCAAAGCGCCGGTGCCCCCACGCGCGCTGGCGCCGGCGATCGTGGACCGCCTTCACCGCGCGGACCCCGCGCTGTCACCGACGACGATCACGGATATGGGCGAGCTGGTCGCGCGCGCGGTCGGACAACCGGTGTTCTACGCCCGGTTGTTCGGCGTGCTCGCGGGCGTCGCGGTCGTCCTGAGCCTCGCCGGCATCTACGGCGTCGCGGTGCTCGGCGTCTCGGCGCGATCCACCGAGATCGCCATTCGCCGGTGTCTTGGCGCGCAACCCGGCGACATCGTGCGCCTCGTCCTGCGCGAGACGGCGATCGCCGTCGGTCCCGCCGTGGCCGCCGGCGCGTGGGGCGCGTGGATCCTCCAGCGACGCATGGCGGCGTTCGTGTACGGCGTCGCCTCCACCGATTGGCTCGTCATCACGGCCAGCGCGCTGGCGCTCTCGGCGCTGGCGCTGGGCGCGGTCTACGTCTCCGTCCGGAAGACGTCGACGCTGCGGCCGATGGAACTGCTGCGGCGCGGGACGGGAGCGCTCGCGTGACCAGCCTGATCCTTCGAGCGCCAGCGGCCGCGATCCCGGCCGCGCCTCGAGAAACATCTGCGCCGCGGCTGTTCAATCGCGACTTCCGTCTGCTCTGGCAGGCGCAGTTCGTCAGCCAGTTCGGCAATCAGGCGTTTACCATCGCCCTCACGTTCTGGACCGCCGAGACGACGCACTCGGCGATGTTGACGGGGCTGATGCTGATGGCGGGCGTGCTCCCGGTCGTCGTTCTGGGACCGCTGACCGGCACGTTCGTCGATCGGCAGCGCTCGACACTCCGCATCATCGTCGCGTGCGACCTCGCGAGCGGCGCGATCGTCGGGCTGCTCGCGCTGGGATTCGTGAGCGGCGCCGGCGCCTGGAGGCCGGCGTTGCTCTTTGTCGCGGCGCTGCTCGTCGGCGTGTGCAATGCGTTCTTCGATCCGGCCCTCAACGCGTTCGCGCCCGATCTGGTGGCGCGCGATCAGCTGGAAGCCGCGAACGCCGTGCGGCAATCCTCCAGGCAGGTCGCGATGCTGAGCGCCCAGGGCCTCGCGGGCATTCTGTACGCGCTCGTCGGACCCGCGATGCTGTTCCTGATCGACGCCCTGTCATTTCTCTTCGCGGGCGCGACGGAAATGTTGATCCGCACGCCGAAGCGCGCTGCAGGCGAGATGCGGGGTGTAGGGTGCGACGTGCGGGGTGCGGGGTGCGAGGTGCAGGGTGCGCCGCGCCGGTTCTTCGGTGATGCCGCCGACGGGTTCCGCTACATGGCGGCGCAGCCGGGCATGGTCGCCTTCCTGATCGTCGCGTCGGCGTTCAATGCGCTCCTGATGCCCATCGCCGTTCTGCTGCCGGTGTTCGCCACCGTCTGGCTGCACGCCGGCGTGCGCTGGTACGGCTTTCTCCTCGCGGCCATCAGCGCCGGCGGAATCGCCGGATGCGCGCTGCTGATGACGCGGCGCGCGACGCTCACGGGGCCGTCGCGCCGGGCGCTGTTGCTGGCGTCATTCATGGCGCTCGCGCTGTCGCTCGCCGCGCTCGGTCAGGTCCGATCCCCCTGGCTCGCGCTCTTGCTCGCGGGCGTGACGGGCGTGCTGGCCGGGATGATCAACGTGCTCGTGCTGTCGATCATCCAGCGGCGGACGTCCGGAGAATTCCGCGGGCGCGTGATTGGCCTGCACGCCACGATGACTCGCGCGCTGCTGCCGATCGGCATGGTGGGCGGCGGCGCCGCCGCGGACCTGGCCGGGCGGAACGTGCCGCTCGTGTACGGCGTCTGCGGCGCGCTGGCGCTGGCGAGCGTCTGCCTCCTCGCGGCCAGACGCAGCACGAGGGCATTCCTGGCGTCGGCCTGACAGATCTGTCCTCGCGTGTGCTGTTATGGGGCGTACTCGGGCGCTGCCGGCTGGAGTGGAATGGATTCGGCGTCGCGGAATGCTCGCAGATTCCCGGCAATTCGTGACAGCACCGGCGGCATGGAATCGGCAATAGCGAACGCGCCATGCCCCCCAGCATTTTGCCCGATACGATCGACGATACCGCGTTTCTGGCCGAGCTCGAGAACTTCGACGGCATGCGGCCGGCCGATGCCGGCGCGCCGGTGTTCCCGGACCGCATCGATGTGCTCGACAGGGCGTTCCCGCTCGCCGTGCCGGGCGGGTCAGCGCCGCGGCTGGACCGCGGGCTCGACCTCGCCGGGCTGGACCTTGGGTCACGCACC
>Ga0315281_10010843_pt1 | contig 12518 bp, 9 predicted proteins | sample YL17G07_0_MG_FD_204540 | JGI IMG/M metagenome (GOLD analysis project Ga0315281, IMG submission 204540) | Sediment microbial communities from Yellowstone Lake, YNP, Wyoming, USA - YL17G07_0 | ecosystem: Environmental > Aquatic > Freshwater > Lake > Sediment | place: USA: Wyoming | collected... | reverse complement strand
CTAACCTGGTGGGGAAATGTTCCCGGTGAGTGTATGGACCGACGTGTGGCCAATCGGTTCCCAAGGATGCAAGCCGCGGTTGCGCGCGTCGTCGCGTTGAGCCTGCTTCTGGGGTTCGCGTGCGCTTCTCGCGCGGCAAGCCAGGAAGCCCCGCCGCCGACGGCAGGACAGACCCTGAAGGTCTCCACCAGCGTCGTCAACGTGTATGCCGTCGTGAAAGACAAGAAACGCCCGGTCTCCAATCTCCAACGCGAAGATTTTGAACTCACCGAAGACAATGTCGCCCAAGAGATCCGTTATTTCTCACGCGAAACGGACACGCCCTTGACGCTCGGGATCCTGGTGGACACCAGCCCCAGCCAGGTGCGGGTGTTGGGAGTGGAACAGGAGGAAGCCAAGGCTTTCATCCGCCAGGTGCTCCGCCCCAAGGATATGGCTTTCGTTCTGCACTTCGACGTGGAGGTCGAACTGCTTCAGGATTTCACCGGCGATCACCGCCTTCTCGCGCGCGCCATCGACGACACAGTGATCAACGGCGGCGGGCAGGGAGCGATGCCGGGGCCCTTTCCCACGTCCAGCGGCGGCGCCACGCATCTCCACGATGCGGTTTACCTTTCGGCCAGGGAATTGCTGAAAAACGAGGTGGGGCGCAAAGTGCTCATCGTTTTGAGTGACGGAGGAGAGCAGGGGAGCAAGGTCAAACTGAATGATGCCATCGAGGCCGCACAGAAGTCTGATGTCATCGTCTATTCGGTCGCCATCATCGACCGCGCCTTCTACTGGGGGCAGGTCATGGGCTTCAGTGGCGATTCCACTCTCAAGAAATATGCCGACGAGACCGGCGGCCGCGTCATCGAAGTGAACCGCGCCAAGGACACGGCGCAGGCTTTCCAGGAAATTGCCGACGAACTTCGCACTCAATACCAGCTCGGCTACTCGCCCCAGAACGCCAAGCACGACGGGTCTTTCCGCAAGATCAAAGTCCGAGTGCGCGACCGCGACTATAAAGTTCAAGCCCGCCGCGGCTACTACTCTCCCACGGACTAGTGAACAGGAAACAGAAGAAACGCTTCTTGGATGCCCGCACCCTGTTCCCTACTGCGCAGGCGAGAAGTAACCACTCTTGGCGCGCACGCGCACGCCCTTGTCCTTCGATTGGATGGTGATGGCGCGGAAAGTTCCGTCATGGGCCGAATTAGTGGAGATATAGGCGAGACTATACTGGCTGCGCAATTCGCGCGAGATTTCCTGAAAGTCCGTTGCCAGTTCGCTGGCGGAAAAGGGAAAGAAGGCTCGTCCGCCCGTTTCATCCGCCAGATACTTTAAGACCTTGTCGCCCTGCTGCGCGAGTCCGGTGCGGTTGGTGCTGATGGTGAAGATCGTCACCTCGCCACGCTGGGCCATGGCCAGCGCTTCTTCGCGCGTGTGCTCGCTCTGGTTATCCCGGCCGTCGCTGATGATAATCATCACGCGACGAAGGTAGGGTTCGGGGGGCGGAAAGAAAAGCATCTTCTCCTTGGCGGAAAAAAAAATGGAATCGTAGAGGCTCGTGCCGCCGCCCGCCTGGAGGTTGCGAACGGCACTGGAGAGCTTCTCTGTGCTGTCGGTGTAATCCTGGAGGAGCTGCGGTTCCACGTCGAACGCCACGATGAACGCCAGATCCTTGCCGGCGCGTACGGTGGTGGTAAGAAAATCCACGGCCGCCTCCTGCTCGAAACGCAGGCGGTCGCGGATGCTGTTGCTGGTGTCAACCAGGATGGCGATGCGCAGCGGCAGGTCCGACTCCCGGCTGAAGAAACGAATCGACTGCGGTTTGTTGTCCTCTAAGACGCGGACGTTGTCCTTGGTGAGGTCGAGCACCAGGCGGTTCTTCTTGTCGGTGACGGTGAACAGGACGTTGACCAGATCAACGAGGACTTTGATGGGTTTCGTCTCCGTTGAGGCTTGGGGCGAACTCCCGGCGGGGGGTTTGGGAGGTTCGGTATTTTGCGCCGCAAGGAACGCGGCCAGAACGCCGAGCAACACGAAAGCCCACAGAATTCTCTTCATTCCCAAGTCCCCCGTTCTCTGAGGAAAGTATAGAGAGCGTTCAGGAAACCGTCAAGGAAGGCTGGACCGGGGCGAGGCCGGCACGGGGGGCGTATCTTCGGGTGCCGAAGCAGGTTGCGCGGGCCCGGGGACGGATGCGCCCTTGCGCCGCTCGACCAGCTTTTGCAGACGCCGTGGCAGAGCCTCCTCGACCGAAACCTCGCCGTTCTTGAATTTGAAGTCGCGCACGGTGGCGCCGTCCGTCCCCAGGGTGACCAGCGCGGGGATATCGAGCGCGGACTCCGCCTCCTCCAGTTGCCCGGGGCGCGTGAAGATGGCCGGCGAGCGGGGCATGAAACGCGGGCAACAGTCCTCGAACGGCTCGCAAGAAATCTTGTAGGTCCCGATCTGCCGCGCCAGCTTCAGGATCTCGGATTTATCATCGCCTGCCAGGGGGCGATAAATCGGGAGGTCGAGCCCGCGGTCGAGTGCCGCCAGGTTGTGCAGGGTCTGCGAGGCGACCTGCGAGACGCTGTCGCCGGTCACCAGGCCCAGCGCGCGCTCGGCCCGCGCAATCTCCCGTGCGATGCGCGCCATCATCCGGCGGTAGAGCAGCACGCGATAGCTCTCGTGCGTCGCCGCCACGATCTCCCGCTGCACGGCGTCGAAGGGAACCAGGTACAGCCGCGAGGTGAGCTGGTAAGGCGTCAGAACACGCACGATCTCTTCCGCGACGGGCTTGGACGAACCCCGTGATGGCGACGGCGGCCCGAAGAAGTGCACGAACGTGACATGCGCGCCGCGGCGCATCATCTTGTAAGCCGCCACAGCGGAGTCGAACCCGCCGGAAAGCAGCGCCACAAGCCGCCCGCTCGTCACCGGCGGCAGGCCGCCGGGGCCTTCCACGCGCTCGGTATAGACGAGCGCCTTGCCCGGAATCACTTCTACTGAGCACGTCACCTCGGGCTCCTTGAGCTTCACCTGCACGTCGCTTCCGCGCCCGTGCAAGTGATCGAGGATGGCGCGGCCCAGCGCGCGCTCCAGCTCCATGGAGTTCATCCCGAAATCCTGGTCGGCGATCTTGGCGCGCACGGCGAAGTTGCGGGGATTCCGTTCCGCCATCATCTCGCAGGCGACGGGTGCTAGGTGTTCGAGGTCGCTCGGGACTGCGCGGGCCGGCGCCACGTAAGCCAGCCCGAAGACGCGGCGCAGCCGTTCCAGTGCTTGGGGAAGAGCCGCCTCCTCGCGCGGCACGATCAGCAGCCGCTCGCAGACGAACTGCGGCGATTGCATGGGCAAGTCTGCCAGCGCGTGCTTCACCGCCGCGATCAGCCGGCTGAGGAAATAGTGCTTGTTGCCGCCCTTCAGCCAGATCTCATGGTAATGAAGGATCAGGACGCGGTCCATAGGGCCAGGCTCGATTCGAGGAGCTTGAGCGTGCCTGCATCGGCTCGCGTGGGTAGGATAGCGGGTTTGGTGCGGTGTCGCAAGCAAGGGGGATCGGGCTTGACGCGCGGAGTATAATGGCGCGGCATTCAGCCGGGCATTCGATCAAAATCCTATGAGTTATCAGGCGATCAAAGACAAACTTTCGCGCGGGCAGACGGTTCTCCTCGACGGCGGCGTGGGGACGGAAGTTCTTCGTCGCGGCGTTTACTGGCGCTGCCACGGAATCGAGCGGCGGCCCGAGATGGTGCGCCAGGTGCACGCCGACTACCTCGCCGCGGGCGCCGATGTCATCAAGACCAACACGTTCCAGCTCAACCGGCGCGCCTACCTCAGCCTCTTCCACGGTCTCGAGCACATGCGCCGCATCGGCGCGAAGGACCTCGAGCACAAAGCTGCCAAGCTGGTGCGGCAGGCGGTGGAGTTGGCACGCGAGGCGCGCCGCCAGGCGGGGCGTGAATCCGACGGCGTGGCCATCGCCGGCGTCATCTCGCCGCTCGAACATTCCTTTCGCCCCGATCTTTCTCCGCCCCCCGACGCGTGCCGCGCTGAGCACGCCGAAATCGTCGAGCAGATGAAGTCGGCGGGCGTGGATTTCATCCTGCTCGAGTCGATGAATACGATCGCGAAGGCACGGGTCGCCTGCGAGGTCGCGCGCGCCGCCGGATTCCCGGTTTGGGTGAGCTTCGTGGTCAGAGAAAACGCTCGCTTGCTCAGCAACGAGTCCATCGCCGATGCGGTGAAAGCCATCGAGCCGCTGGGTGCGGATGTCGTCGCCGTGAATTGCGCGCCCCTCGACGATATCACTGCGGCGCTCGCCGAATTGCGCAAGCATCGCGCCGGGCCGGTGGGCGCCTTCGCGCATATCGGGCGTTACGACCCGCCGAGCTGGAAGTTTGGTTTCTATCCCAAGTTTTCCGGCACCGATGCCTTTCCGCCCGCGCGCTACCTGGAGGCCGCGCGCGAATGGAAGCGGCTCGGCGCGCAGGTCATCGGCGGCTGCTGCGGAACGACACCCGAGCACATCCGGGCGCTGCGGGAAGGTTTGTAGCGCCGGGCTTTAGCCCGGCATGTCGCGAATCGCCGCGACCGGAACTGGACGGGGAAAATCAAAAGGCAAAAATCAAAGGTCAAAAATATGGGCGCGATGGAAGTTGGGTCGAGCCCTGATGGCTGAAAGCTGAGTACTGACAAGTAAAAACTGATAACTTTCCGCATCGAGGAGTGCATGACCGAACGTTACGCAAAACTGAAAGACCGGTTGACCCGGGGCGAGATCGTGATTCTGGACGGCGGCATTGGCAGCGAGATGCTGCGCCGTGGCGTGACCTGGGAAGGGCACAAAGTGGAGAGCGAGCCGGACGCCATCCGGTCGATTCACGCCGACTACATCCGCGCCGGGGCCGATGTCATCTCGACGAACACTTTTCAGCTGGCGCGCCGCAGCTACATGAACCACTTTGCCGACCCCGACCACATGCGGCGCATCGGTGCGCCCGACCTCGAGGCGCGCGCGCCTTTCCTCATCCGTGAAGGCGTGAAGCGCGTTATGGAAGCTCGCGAGCAAACCGGGCGGCCCGACGTCTGCATCGCCGGCGCCATGACCACGCTCGATTGGTGTTTCCGCCCCGACCACGCGCCGAGCGTCGAGGACATGCGCGGCGAGTATCGCGAAATCGTTCAGGCGTTCAAGGACGGCGGCGCCGACTTGATGCTCTTTGAGACCTTCAATAGCTCCACAGAAGCGCGCATGGCGCTCGAAGCCGGGCGCGAGATCGGCATTCCCGGCTGGGTGGGTTTCGTCTGCGACTGGAACGGGAGACTGCTGAACGGCGAGACGGCAACTCAGGTCTGTGCGGGGTTGGCGGGCATCGAGCCCGATGTTTTGCTCTTCAACTGCGCGCCCGTGCCCGACATCACGCGCGCGCTCCGCGAACTCTCGAAGGAATATCGCAAGCCCACGGGCGGCTACGCGCACGTGGGCCGCTTCGATCCTCCCGACTGGATGTTTACGGACGAATATCCGCCCGACCAATACCTCGCCGCGGCGCGCGAGTGGGCCTCGCTCGGCGCGCAGGTGCTCGGCGGTTGCTGCGGCACCACTCCCATGCACATCGAAGCGCTGAAGGAAGGCCTGCCGAAGACATTGCCCGCCTAGCGGCGGGTCTCTTCCAACAAAATTGGTTTCATGCCTGATCGGAAGTGCGTTCCGCCGAAGGAAGCATAGGCTCCTGCTTGAGTCGCAAGTACCCAAGGGCCATGAGATGGATGCCGAAGTAGCAGGGGACGAAACCCCATAGACCTTCCTTGACGGCGATACCCAAAAACCAGAAATTGCCTAGGATTGCAAAAAAGTAAAAGGCGACGAGCCCACGCCGGATGACCTCCCATCGAGCGCGAACCTCCGGCCGCGACGAACAGCCGAAGCGATACCATAATCCCAGCGGAAGCAGGGCATAGACCGTTTCCGCGGCGATGACGATCCAGTTAATCGGCTCACCGATCGACGCTCCCAATCCATTGGCAATCGACAACAACGAGCCTGTGATGAGCATGACGCTGATCCACGCCACGAACCCTTTCCTGGGCCAGAAAACTCCAGGGGCGAGGCACGAGGCTAAGAGCGGAATCAGGGCGGCCGGGCCAGACTGGTCACCGGATAACGCGGCCAAAAGCAGCGTGACGTCACACACCAGGAAGAGCGAAACGGTGCCGGCCAATAAGGCAAGCCGGGATACCAGGATCTTGTTCCGGAGAACGCCGGGACGAAGGCCGGAGACGAGGATCAACAAGAGCGTCGATGACGCCAGCAACAAAACCACCACGTAAAAGTCTCGCCCGGCAGCGGAGGAGGAGATTCCCAGGAAGGTCGGCCAATCGCCTTTCCCACCCACCATCTCGTATCCGCCGCGCGGAGGCCCGCAGGCTTCGTAGCCGATCGGCAAGAAAAGTGTAAGCAGAACGAACACGCTGCCCGAGAGGAGCGAGACGCCGGGTCGAATCTGCGCGACGAGCTTGTGCGACCAGGCATGGCCGCGCTCCCAGGCGCGCTCGATCCGATAGCGGGCCGTGATGGTCGCGTTCGGCATGGGGGCAAACTCTGCGCACAGTCTACTCGTGATGATACCGGCGTGTAAACCGTTTCCGTCCGGCCGCATCGCCCCGACGGCCAGCGCTGGCGCTTTCGCTATTGACAAAAGGAGAGGAATGTGATAGCCTAAATATGTATGTGTTGACGTGATGGAAGGACCGGGACCCACTTAAAGGTAGGGGGGCGGCCGGGAAAGGCGGCTGGTCTTCAGTTTCCGGAGCGAATTCCAGCGACACACCTAAAAATGAAAAAACGAAGCCACTAGGTTATAGAAAATAAATATACTTATATTTTGACGGAAATCAAAAGCCTTTATCTATATGAAAATACATAAGTTGGCCCAATAACTCCGTTATGTTACTGAAACTAATAAAGTTATCTTAGGTTCAACTTCGGCGGGGAGACCCCTACAGTTCTCCTGCGCCTCGTTCGGTTTCGAGCGGCCGCCTCGTGTCCGCGTGCCGGCCGAAGCTTAGGCTAGCCGCGGTTCGGCTTCTTCCAGTCCTTGAGGATCTGGCGCGCGGCGTTCGCGCCGGAAAGGCCGGTGAGGCCCGAGCCCGGGTGCGTCCCTGAGCCGCAGAGGTAAAGGCCGGTGAGCGGCGTGGCGTAGCGCGCCCAGCCCAGGACGGGCCGCATGGTGAAGAGCTGGTCGAGGGATAGTTCGCCGTGGAAGATGTGACCGCCGGTGAGGCCGTAGGTCTCTTCGAGATCGAGCGGCGTGATGACCTGGCGATGGAGCACCAGGTTTGGAAGGTCGGGCGCGTAGGCGGCGAGTGTTTTGATGACCGTATCGCCGAGCGCCTCGCGCTGTGTGTGCCAGTCGGCGGACTTGAGCTTGTAGGGCGCGAATTGAACATAGATCGACATCACGTGCTGCCCCGCGGGCGCGAGCGACGGGTCAGTCAGGGAGGGGATGGCGATATCGAGGACCGGCGCGCGCGAGAAGTTTCCATACTTGGCGTCATCAAAGGCGCGCTCGAGATAATCAATCTCCGGCCCGATGTGAACGCGCCCCGCGAGCGCTCCTGGTGCACCACTATTCCGAAGCGCTGCAAACGACGGCAAACCGGCGAGCGCCAGGTTTATTTTGGCGACGGTTCCGGAGCAGCGGTAATGCTGCATCATGGCGACGAAACTCGGGTCGAGGTGTACGGGATCCAATAAGCGCAGCAATGTCCGCCGCGGGTCGGCATTGGAGATGATCCTCTTGGCTGCGATCTCTTCGCCGCTGGCGAAGACCACGCCGGTCGCCCTGCCGTGCTTCACGCGGATCTCGGCCACTTCGGCGTTGGTACGGATTTCCGCGCCGGCCTCTCGCGCCGCTCGAGCGAGAGCATTCGCGAGCGAGCCCAACCCGCCCTTGAGGAAAGCCGTGGCTCCGGCAGGATGCGGATCAGCCGCAGCGCGCAGCAGCAGCACGGCGCTCGAACCCGCGGACCACGGCCCGAGATGCGCTCCGAAGATTCCGCGCGCGGCAACCGTGGCACGCAGGAGTTCGGTCTCGAACCACTCGGCCACGAAATCGGCGACGGCCATCGGCCCCCAACGCAGCAGGCGGAACAGATCTTTCTTGCCCAGGCCGCGCAGCGCCTTGCCGGTCTTGACCATGTTCCAGAGGTCGCCTCGACTGGGATCATCAATCGACGGCGGTGTCTGCGACAGAACTTGATTCAGCACCTTGGCCATGCGCGCCAGGACGCGCTGGAACTCGAGGTATTTCTCGGCGTCCTTCTTCGAGAACCTGGCGATTTCCAGGGAAGCCTTCTCCGGGTCGTCATCCAGCAGCAGCGCGCGGCCATTTGGAGAAGGAGCGAACACGCGCACCACAGGCTGAATCATCTGGAGGCCGTGGCGCTCGAGTTGCATGTCGCGGACGATCTCGGGCGCGAGCGGTCCGGCGGAGTGAGCCAGGGTCGAGCAACGAAAGCCTGGATGGAATTCGTCCGTGATGGCAGCGCCACCGACGACGGGACGACGTTCAAGCACCAGCGGTTTCAGTCCCGCTTTAGCGAGATAGAAAGCTGTGATCAGCCCGTTGTGGCCGGCGCCGATGATGACGATGTCGTGAGTTTTCGCCATGAGCTAAAGAAGCCTAGGTTCGGTAGACGGTATACGGTAGACGGCATACAGGGAAAACACCCAGTTGCTGCGAGTTCCTCGTATGCCGTATTCCATCTACCGTCTCCAGTCTTTGAGGATCTCCATCGCTGCCAGGCGGCCGGGCGCGCCCATGATTCCGCCGCCGGGGTGCGTGGCCGACCCGCACATATAGAGGTTTCGGACGGGCGTGCGGTACTGAGCCCAGCCCGGCACCGGCCGCAGGAAGAACAATTGCTCGAGCGTAAGTTCACCTTGAAAAATGTTGCCTTCCGTCAGGCCGAACTCGCGTTCCAGGTCGAGGGGCGTCAAGACCTGTCGGCCGATGATGATGTTCTTGAGATTCGGCGCGTACTCGGTGATGGTATCGATGACGTTGTCCCCGAAGGCTTCACGCTTCTCGTCCCAGGTGCCTTCGCGCAGCTTGTACGGCGCGTACTGCACGAAGCACGACAGGATGTGCTTGCCGGGTGGCGCGACGGACGGGTCGGTGAGCGTGGGGATGACCATATCAATATACGGTCGGCGCGAGTAGTCGCCGTACTTCGCATCGTCGTACGCGCGCTCCATGTAATCGACGGCGGGCGAAATCGAGATGGCACCGCGCAGGTGCGCGCCCGGCCCCGGCAGGCATTTGAAATCCGGCAGCGCGTCGAGCGCCAGGTTCACTTTCCCGGAAGAGCCGCGGAATTTGTAGCGCCGCACTTCCTCCAGGAATTCGTCCGGGAGGTGGCCGGGCTCGATCAACTTCAGGAAGGTCAGGTTCGGGTCAACACTTGAGGAGACGACGTCGGCTAGGACCTCGTCGCCATTGGCGAGGATAACGCCGCGCGCTTGTCGATTCTTGACGAGTATCTTCGCGATGGGCGCCTGCGTGCGGATTTCGGCGCCCGCTTCGCGCGCCGCGGCGGCGATGGAATTCGAGATCGCGCCCGTGCCTCCCCGCGAGAATCCCCACGAGCGGAACGCGCCGTCGATTTCGCCCATGTAATGGTGGAGCAGCACGTAGGCGGTCCCGGGCGAGCGCACGCCAAGAAATGTTCCGATGATGCCCGAGGCCGACATGGTCGCTTTGAGGACGTCAGTCTCGAACCACTGGTCGAGAAAATCCGCCGCGCTCATGGTCATCAACTGGACTTGGTTGTACTTGTCCGGCCCCGGCAGCGACTGAAAGCGGCGGCCGAGAAAGAGCAACTTGCTCAGCTCGCTGTAGCTGAGCTTGGTGGGGTCGGGCGGCACCATGCTGAGAATGGGCTTGACGAACTTCGCCATCTTCGCCATCGCCTGGCCGTATTCGTCGTAGGCCTCCGCATCCAGGCGCGAATGGCGGGCGATCTCACGGCGGGTCTTGGCATGATCGTTCACGCGCCAGAGGTAGTCGCCGTTGGGCATGGGCGTGAGGGTGCCGTCGAGGGGAAGGATCTCGAGGCCGTGACGAGGCAGATCGAGTTCACGAATGATCTCCGGCCGCAGCAGCGAGACCACGTAGGAGCAAACGGAAATCTTGAAGCCGGGAAAGACCTCCTCGGTCACGGCTGCACCGCCGAGCACGTGCCGGCGCTCCAGCACCAGGACCTTCTTCCCGGCGCGGGCGAGATAAGCGGCGTTCACCAGGCCGTTGTGTCCGCCACCGATGATGATGGCGTCGTACTTGGAACTCATGGGAGCTCGCTTGTGGGTTATGACTGCGCCGGCCGAGAGCCGGGAAAACGACTCGACATTCTACCCAGGGCCTTGGTAATTGTCAGTACCATTCCGGCTTGTGTTGCCAAGCGCAAACGGCGCCGCCTATAATCGAACGCCTCGAGGCGGGCGCGGCGTGTATTTTGCAGGCGCCGACAACCATTCATCTAGGGGGTGGGCTTTGCCGGTTGGAACTGCGGTTCACGAGAGGACTTTCCAGCTCTGCCACAGCCTGAGTTATCGCGAGTGGTCGGGCTACTACACGGTCAGCGTTTACGAGACGCACCACGAGCACGAATACAACGCCATCCGCAATGCCGCGGCGCTCATTGATGTGACTCCCCTGTTCAAGTACCTCGTCACCGGCAAGGACGCGACGAAACTGGTCAATCGCATCATCGCGCGCGACATCACCAAGGTCGGCGTCAACCAGGTGATCTACTGCTGCTGGTGCGACGAGCAGGGCAAGGTCATCGACGATGGGACCATCACGCGGCTCGATGAGAATACCTACCGCTGGACCGCCGCCGACCCCAGCCTGCGCTGGTTCCGGCAGAACGCTCTCGGACTGGACGTGTTGATCGAGGATATCTCGGAAAAAGTGGCGGCGTTGGCGCTGCAAGGGCCGACTTCCGGGCGGCTGCTGAATAAGGTCGCAGAGGCCGACGTTCAAAACCTCAAGTATTTCCGCGTGACTCACGGCTCGATTGCCGGCGTGCCCGTGGATATCTCCCGCACGGGCTATACCGGCGACCTCGGCTACGAGATCTGGATTCCCTGGAACGAAGCGGTGAAAGTGTGGGACGCGATCGTGGAAGGCGGCCGGGAATTCGACGTCAAGGCCGCCGGCATGTTGGCGCTGGACGTGGCGCGCATCGAGGCGGGCCTGCTGCTGATTGAAGTCGACTACATCAGCAGCAAGAAGGCGCTGATCGAATCCCAGCGGTACTCGCCCTTCGAGCTTAACTTCGGGCGCCTCGTGCATCCGGAGAAGGAGCACTTCATCGGGCGCTCGGCGCTCGTCGCCGAACAGCGCGCCGGCGGCCCGCCGCGACGTTTGGTGGGCCTCGAAATCGACTGGACCGAGGTGGAGAAGATTTACGAGAAGTTCGACCTCGCTCCCCAGACGCCGAGCACCGCGTCCCGCGTGGCCGTGCCAGTTTACAGCGATGGAGAGCAGGTCGGCAGAGCGACCTCCACGACTTGGTCGCCGACTTTGAAAAAGATGATTGCGCTCGGGAGCGTCCGCGCGGGGTTCGCGCAGCCGGGCACGCGGCTCCAGATGGAGTTAACCGTCGAAGCCGTCCGGCACAAGGTGACGGTCAGCGTGGCGCCACTCCCCTTCTTCAACGCGCCACGAAAGACTGCAACGCCGGCGATCTGACTTCAAGAACTGGGGAACGGGTCCCAAAAACGATGAATGATGAACGATGAACAGCAATGCGAGATCTTGGTTTTATTCGTTCATCGTTCATAGTTCGTGTCCTTATGGGGCGGATTCAATTGTTGGCGGTCGTTGTCCTCAGCGCGTGGATCGCCATCACGGTCTGCATGTGGTTCGCGGCCAGCGGCAGCTTCCGAACGGTTACCCGCGTTCTACAGGGATCGGACGCGCGGTTCGCCGAGGCCGCAAAACCGCTGAGTCCCGACCAGGCGCGCGTCCTCCTGCGCTACCTCACTTCAGAAATCAACCGCACTTATTTCCGCGTTTACGGCTGGGCCCAACTCGTGCTTGGAGCGCTTCTTCTGGTCCTGCTGTTTCGGCAGGTTCCTCGGAACACAGCCGATTTGGCAATCGCCGGTGCGATGCTGGCGCTCGCCGCGGTGCTGACGTTTTACATTACTCCGGAGATCGTAGCCATCGGCCGGCGGATTGATTTCGTGCCACGCGATCCTGCGCCACCCGAGATGGCCCGATTCCGCGTGCTCCACGGCGCCTTTACGGGATTGGATGGCGCAAAGCTCCTCTCCGGCCTAATCGTGTTGGGCCGCTGGATTCTGGCTCGCTGAGCCGCGCGGGCCGTTGCGTTCTGCTGGGAGGAATTCTGTGAGATAATCCGCTGCAAACGATTCGGTCACGGAAGGCGTGAAGATATCCTCTCACAAGGGGGCTGCAATGAGAATCGGTTGGGGGCTGTTCATCAGTGTGATTCTTCTGGTGCAGGCGGCTGCG
>Ga0315281_10010842_pt1 | contig 12518 bp, 9 predicted proteins | sample YL17G07_0_MG_FD_204540 | JGI IMG/M metagenome (GOLD analysis project Ga0315281, IMG submission 204540) | Sediment microbial communities from Yellowstone Lake, YNP, Wyoming, USA - YL17G07_0 | ecosystem: Environmental > Aquatic > Freshwater > Lake > Sediment | place: USA: Wyoming | collected... | reverse complement strand
CGAAACCCCGGACAACGGTGCCGCCCCGTAGGCGCCCGGCCGGGCGCGCCGCCCCCAAACGCGTCCCAAAGCTCCAGCCGGCGTACTACGCCCTCGTCGTCCCCGGACTCGAGGAGATCGCCGCCGCCGAACTCGTGCGCGCCGGCGCGACGGTGACCGGCACCCTCTCGCGCATCGACAGGCGCGACGGCATGGTGCTGTTCACCGCGCCGGACATCCGCCGCGTCCTCCGCTGCGGCACCGTCGAGGACGTCTTCCAGCTCGTGCTCGATGCGCCCACTCCGGCGGCCCGCACCGCTCCGAAGCAGCTCGCGGCGCAGGTCGAGCGCACCGTGTTCGACGCGGCCGCGGTCGTGCACCACGCGCTGCGGCCGAAGAAGTACGGGCGCTCGTACAAGGTGATCGCGCGCGTCGCCGGCAAGCAGCCGTTCCGCCGCGAAGACATCGAGCTCGTGTTCGAGCGCGGCGTCGCCCTCATGCTCCCCCACTGGAACGCGACGAAGGGGCCTGCTGCCATCGAGGTCTGGGTACACGTCGCCGGCGAGCGCACCATCGCCGGCGTGCGGCTCAGCGGCGATGAGCTGGCCGCCCGGACGTATAAGCACGCGCACCTGCCCGCCTCGCTCAAGCCGACCGTGGCGCGCGCGCTTGTGCTGCTGTCGGATCCGCAGCCCGGCGACGTCGCACTCGACCCCATGTGTGGCGCCGGTACCATCGCCCGTGAGCGCGCCGAGTTCGGGCCAGCGAAACTGATCCTCGCCGGCGATGCGGCGCGCGACGCCATCGCCGCCTCGCGCGAGAACGTCCGGACGAACGGCGCCCTCGCGCTCTGGGACGCGACGCGGCTGCCGCTGCGCAACGCCAGCGTCGACGTCGTCATCAGCAACCCGCCCTACGGCCGCCAGCACGAGGCGACGCCCGGCATCGACCGCCTCTACTCGCGGGCGCTGCGGGAGGCCGCGCGCGTGCTGCGCCCCGGCGGCCGCTGCGTCGTCCTCACCGGCGAGGCCGACGTGCTCGCCCGCGCCCTGCCGCCGTCGCTGAAGGTGCGCCTGAAGCGCCGCCTGCTGCTCCGCGGCCTCCCCGTCACCGCCTTCGTCATGACCCGCGTTTAGGGGACAGGGGACAGGGGACAGGGGACAGGGGACAGGGGACAGGGGACAGGGGACAGGGGACAGGGGACAGAGAATGGACGCTCCAGGCACTGCGGTCTTCAGGCGCCACACCCGCAATTGCCGTAGGGACACGTCTTCAGACCTGTCCGCCGCCGCCCCCACGCCATCGCCGCAACTCCGCGCCCGTTGCCCCCCACGCGTCGTAGTGGAGGAGCTTCAGCTCCGGCCTGTCGCGCGCCGACGTCCGCATCCGCCGTAGGGACAGGTCTTCCAGACCTGTCCGCCCGCTGCTCCGCCTCCTCCTGACTTCAGTCCCGCCCTGCCATCCCGTTCGCGTCCACCTTCCGCTTTCCACCTTCTGCTCTCTGCTCTCTGCTCTCTGCTCTCGCTCGCCCCCGCTACACTGCCCTCGATGCAACTCGAGAGCCCGCACGGCTTCATTGTCGTCGACAAGCCCGTCGGCGCGACCTCGTTCTCGATGGTCTCGCTGGTCCGGCGGCTGACGGGCGTGCGCCGCGTCGGCCACGCCGGCACGCTCGACCCGCTGGCCTCGGGCGTGCTGCCCGTCGCCGTCGGCCACGCCACGCGCCTGATCGAATACCTGGACGACGAGCTGAAGACCTACAGGGCGACCGTGCGCTTCGGCGTCACCACCGACACCTACGACGCAGAGGGTGCCACGACGGCCGAAGCTGATGCGTCGCACCTGGCGGCGATCGCGGTCGAAGCTGCGCTCGCTGAGTTCGTCGGCGCCATCGAGCAGACGCCGCCGCTGTATAGCGCGCTGAAGGTCGCGGGGAAGCCGCTCTACCGCTACGCGCGCGAGGGCGTGGACGTGGCTGTTGCCTCGCGCACCGTACACGTGGAGAGCGCAGAACTGCGGTCGTTCGCGGACGGCGTCGCCGAAATCGAGGTGCGCTGCGGCAAGGGGACGTACATCCGCTCCATCGCGCACGACCTCGGGCAGCGGCTCGGCAGCGGCGCGCATCTTGCGGGCCTCGTCCGCGCCAGCACCGGCGGCTTCCGCCTCGACGACGCGCACGCCCCGGACGCGCTCGTCGCAGCGGAAGCGGCGGGCCGCCTCGACGAGCTGCTGCTGGCGCCCGATCGCGCCGTGGAGCGCCGCCCCGCGGTCGTCTTCGGGCACGAGCACAGCGTCGATGTGCGCAGCGGCCGCGACGTCCGCTTCGCCGCGCGCCGGCCCGCCGATCTCTGCCGCGCCTACTCCACCGAGGGCGAGTTCCTGGGCGTCCTGGAGCGTCGCACCGACGACGCCTGGCACCCCGAGAAGGTGCTCCCGGCCGCCGGAATCGCGCCATTTGGGTGAATTTCGGCGAATCTGGCCAGATTCGGCCCAGATTCGCGCCAGATTCGCTTGACAACGCTCAGGAGCAGTCTATCATTCGTACGATCCAGTTCGAGCAGCGCTAACTGCTCATTAGCCTATGCGAAACCGGACAGCCGGTGGCATGGGGGCCAGCCTGAACACGTAGTGACAGGAGAGAATCCATGGAAGCCTATTGCCTGAAGTGCCGGACCCAGCGCGAAATGTCGAACGCCGAAGCGACCACGATGAAGAACGGCAAGCCCGCGACCAAGGGCAAGTGCCCCGTCTGCAACACGACCATGTTCAAGATCGGCAAGGCGAAGTAAGGCACAGCCTTCGAGCAGAACCGAGAGCGGGCGGCGTCAGTCGCCCGCTCTCTTTGTCTCCGATGGTTAACCTTTCGCCGCGGCGGGCGTTGTGATCCTGTAGACGCGGGCGCAGACGGCCCGACGCCATCAGCAGGGATGCGGAGATGCGCGGTTGACCCGAAGCAGGTGGTTAGGCGCGATCGGCGTGGTCGTGCTGGGTGCGGCAGCGCTGGCAGGCGCGGCGTTCTCGATGCGCGCGTACGGCCCGGCCGCGTCGTGGAACGTGTTCGCTCCGGCGCCGACCGCGACGCCCACCCCTGCACCTACCAGCACTCCCACATCGACGCCGACGGCGACCGCTACACCGACGGTCACGCCCACGCCCGAACCGACCGCGGTGCCGACGCCCACGGTGCCGGCGCCGAACCCGCCGGCCATCCCCGGGCCGCAAGTACAGGGTGAGCGCTGGATCGACGTCGATCTCGCCAACCAGACGGCGACGGCGATGGTCGGCAGCCAGCCGCTCTACAGCGCCCTTGTGACGACGGGGAAGGACGGCTGGGAGACGCCGCGCGGCACCTTCCGCATCCTCTCGCGCGTGCCGGACGAGACGATGACGTCAGCGGCGATCGGCGCCGAGGAGTACTACGTGCTGGACCACGTGCTCTACACGCAGTACTTCACTGACCGCGGCCACGCCCTGCACCTGAACTACTGGCGCGACGACTCGTATTTCGGGCGCGTCCGGTCGAGCCATGGCTGCGTGGGGATGCGGCTGGCGGACGCGAAGTTCTTCTGGGACTTCGCCACGTTCGGGACGCGTGTGACGGTTCACTGACGGACCGCATGGCGAACACGAAGGCGCGAAGACGAGGAGCCGGCCGCGCCAATCTTGGCAGAGGCGCGCGGCACTGGTCTCCTTATGGCGGACAGGTCTAAAGACCTGTCCCTACGATGGTGCCTGCGGCGGAGCGTTGTCTCGAAGCGAGCGAAAGAGCGCCGGTAGGTCGGGATAGCGCATCAGCGAGGCGCCGCCGTCCGCGTAGAACACCTGGCCGGTGACGAACGACGAGGCATCGCTCGCCAGGTACAGGGCGAGGCCGGTGAGGTCGCCGGTCTGGCCGATGCGCCCGAGCGGCGTCTCGCTGACGATCGCCTCGCCGATGCCCGGCAGCTTCATCCACTCGGTCATCCGCGTATCGATGGCGCCGGGACCGATGGCGTTGACGCGCACGCCGAACTCGCCCAGCTCCAGCGCGGCGACCTCGGTCATCATGTTGACGGCGGCTTTCGACCCGCAGTAGGCGGCCATCGCCTTCGCCGGCATCTTCCCGCTCAGCGATGAGACGTTGATGATCGTGCCGCGGCCGCGCTGGCGCATGACGCGGGACTCGTGCTTCATGCAGGCCAGCACGCCCAGTACGTTCGTGCGCCATGTCTCCTCGGCGGCGGCGAGGTCGGCGTTGCGCACGAGCGACGTCGAGCCGCCCGTCCCGGCGGCGTTGAGCGCGATGTCGAGGCCGCCAAAGCGCTCCGTGGCTATTCGCACCGCAGCTTCGATATCGGCTTCCGACTGCACGTCGGCGCGCTGGGCGACGCAGCGGCCGCCGATCGCCGCGGCGAGCGAGGCGAGCGCCGGCTCATCGCGCCCGCAGGCGACGACGTGCGCGCCCTCGGAGGCGTAGGCGATGGCGATCGCGCGGCCGATGCCGTGCGTCGCTCCCGTGACGATTGCCGTCTTGCCGTCGAGCATTCCCATGGTGCCTCCTGTCAGTCCGGGTGGAAGATGTTCAGGCCGTCGGGTCCAACCTCGGCCGCGCCCGTCGCGCCGACCATCTCCTGCTTCGTCATCGATTCCAGCAGGCGGCGGTCGGACGGGGTGTTGGCGATGAACCGCGAGCCCGTCACCAGCCGCCCAATGACGATGCCGCGTTCCGGCGCGCCCTCGCGGTCGAACAGGACGGTGTAGGTCTCGATGGTGGCACTGCCGTCGGGCCGCTCGTCCAGCGTCGGGTGCGGCCGCGCATCGATCGCGCGCTGGTCGATCTTGGGGTCTGTGCGCTGCCACGCGATTCGCGGCGGGTCCGTCGAGTAGATGCCGGTCGAGTGCTTGGTCACGTACCAGCCGTTGGCGGTGACGAGGCCGATACGCCCGCGATCGCTTCGCAGCCTGTCAGCCATCGTGGCGATGCTGTGCGTGACGTAGTTGTTACCGGGCCCGCCGAAGTACGGCAGGCCGCCCGTCACGGTGAGCGGGCGCGGATCGTCGCGCGCGATGCCGAGCATGTCGCGCGAGATCTGCACCGCCGAAGGGAAGCAGCTGTAGAGATCGAGGTGCGAGACCTCGCCGATGGCGACGTCTGCCATGGAGAGCGCGCGCGCACCCGCGGCCTTGATCGCCGGCGAGCTGTGGTAGTCCTCTCGCTCGGTGACGAACCAGTGGTCGGTGGCGTCGCCGCAGCCCCACAGATACACCCAGCGGTCCTCCGGGATGCCGAGGCGGCGCGCCTCGCCGACGCTCGTCATGAGGATCGCGGCGCCCTGGTCGACGTCGATGATCGCGTTCATGTACTTGGGGTACGGGAAGCTGATGTAGCGGTTGTTCGCGCCTGCCGTGGCGATCTCGTGCGCGCGCTTCGCATCGCGGAACCAGGCGTGCGGGTTGCCCGCCGCTACCGCGGAGAAGTCCGCGCACAGCTCGCCGAGCGCCTGCTGGTGCTCGGCGATGGACCGCCCGCAGTGCGCTCGAATCGCGTTCTCGAACAGCGGATAGACGCTGGTGGGGAGCGCGGCGCCGTGCCTGGCCTCGATCTCGGAGACGCCGCCGCGTGTGTCGCCGACATCAGCGGCCGGAGTGCCGCGGGGCGACCAGCCGAGGTCGATGCCCTTCGCCCGCGCGCGGCGCGCGGAGTACATGGCCTCGGCGCCGGCGATGAGGACCAGCTTCAGCGCGCCGTCGTGAATTGCCTCGGCCGCCTCGTTGACCTGCCACTGCGGCGTGTTGCCCCCGACGGCGGTGTAGAGCGCCTCGCGCGGGGCGACGGCGAGGGCGTGCGCCAGGTCGCGCGCGGGGGCCTTCGATGGCCACGAGAGGATGTTCACGACGCGGATCGAGTCGAGTTCATGGAGCAGATCGCCGCCGCCGGCGTCGGCCTGGGCCAGGCGCGCGGCCTCGGCCATGAGCGCGAGCGGCTCGCGCGGGCGCTCCGTCTCGGGCCGCTGCGTGACCTGCCCGACGCCGACGATGATCGGCAGATGTTCGTCCATGCTCGCCTCCGGGTGTATGTAGCGTTTGCGCTTGAAGCGTAGGGAAGCAAACACCGTAGGCGGCGCAAGAGCAAGGATCGACGTGGATCGAAGGTCTCGATATACTGCGGCTCGCGTGGCGCCATCGTCTAGAGGCCCAGGACGCCGCCCTTTCAAGGCGGAGATCGCGGGTTCGAATCCCGCTGGCGCTACCACACCAACTTCATCCGCCGGCATGCAGGCCCTCGCGCTGTTCGCCGAGATCCAGAGCGGTTAGTCCAGCAGAAGTTCGTTCCGTCCCATGGGGTGATGCTGGAGTGCTTCGACCAGCGCGTCGCGCGCCATGTCCAGCGCCGGCGTTGAGCGGACGCGACGCAGGCGGACTCCAAGGGCGTCGGCGATGGGAGCGAGCAGCGCAAACGACTCGTCGCTGGCGGTGCGGATCTCCGCCGGGATCAGAGCGTCTTGCTCGATTGCCGAGAGGAACGCCTCCTGCAGGGCGGCCGGAGTGCGGTCAGGTTCCAGCATCTCGCCTGTTCCGACGACCCCGGTCCTCGCGTCGGCCTGGAGCCAGATGCGCGGGAAGCATGGGCGGTGCCCCGGCTCGGCCACTACCGTGGGAAGGTAGCTGAGCGCAGTCTCGATGGTGAACGCCGCGCGCTTCGTCCCTTGCAGGACGCGCTCGATACGCGCTCGTTCGGGTTGCGGCGGCGGCTCTGTCGCTGGCGCTTGGGGGAGTTGCTGCCACGTGTCGTTCCAGACATCGCCCGCCGGGTCGCGTTGGCGGACGAGCAGCGGCCGCTCAAGTTCCGGCGGTTCGAAGCCCTGACCGTCGCTTATTCGGGTGCAGACGTCCAGCATCTGCTCAAGCGCGACGGTCAGCAGGTCAACTTCAGGGGCATCGAGATACCAGGGTGCGTGCCCCGGGCGCGAGCTGCGGAATAACGGCCATTCGTTCCGCCCGCGGAATTTCAGCCCGAGCGTCCCTATTTGGCGCCGGTCCTGTGGCTCCAGCTCGTCACGCGCCCCGAACGAGGCAAGGAGGCTGTCTTGGGTGGCCGCGGTGTCGAAGTTTCCAAGGTCGAGTTCTCCCGATGCGATGCGGTCGAAGCAGTAGAACCCTCGTGCGCCGACGTACACCGCGAGGCCGAACATGGAACCGAGCGCGCCCAGGACGCAGCAATATCCGACGGTGCCCGATGCCGGCTCCTCAACCCCGATGAGGTAATCGTCGCCCATCCACTCCCACGGCGCGAGTTTGCGGAAGGCACCGGCCGCCGTGTACAGCCGGGCGAGGGCGTCGCGGGCTGGCAGGCGATCGCGACCATCACGCGCGGCAGGTTCGGGCTTGGACGGCTGACGTTTCATGATGCTCGCCTGCCCAACCGGCCCAAGCTGGCGGTGTAATCGTCGTTCAGCACATGGAGGCGCCCGGTTGCCGCCGTGAGGCCTCTCCGCGGGAGGGCCGGGTGCGCCCCTGGTGGGTGCGGCAGCCAGAGCAACTCAGAATACAGGGCCGACGCGCCTCGTGGAGGTTGCACGTAACGACCATGCCGATGTGACGTTGCCCGGGTGTTCGTCACCCTCCCACGGCGGCCCGGTCAGCAGCATCCCGTTCGGGTGGCAGGGGTGCCGGTAACGAGCGGTGGTCCTGTCATCGGCGGCGCGTGCCGGCGGGTGCCGCCGCGGGCGTACGCGTCGCGGCGGCCGTCGGTGTGCGCGTCGCGGTGGCGGTCGGTGTGCGCGTCGCGGTGGCGGTCGGCGTGCGGGTGGCGGTGCGCGTCGCCGTCGCGGACGGCGTCGGCGTCGCGGCGACACCGGTGATCGCGCCGTAGGCATTCACGATGCCCCAGCCCGTGAGCGTGTCGAATCCCGCTGCGCCGATGTCCGTCGCCGTTGACTTGAGCCGGCTGACGATCGTGTTCTTGTCGGTGATGCCGGCGGAGATCAGCAGCGCCACCACGCCGGCCACGTGCGGGGCAGAGAACGACGTGCCGGAGCCGATGCCGTAGCCGCCGTGGTAGGCGCCGCACGAGCACAGTGTGCCGATCACGCTCTCGCCCGGAGCCATGAGGTCCAGTTGCGTGCCGTAGCTGGAGAAGGATGACTTCTGCCGCGACGAATTCACGGAGCCGACGGCGATCGCGTGATCGTAGGCAGCGGGATACGAGACCGCGCCGCCGGAGTTGCCGCTCGCCGCGACGACGATGACGCCTGCGGCCCAGGCATTGTCCATTGCGGCCTGCAGCGTCGAGGTGCCGGCCGAAGCGCCCAGGCTCAGGTTGATGACAGCGGCGCCATGGGCCACGGCGTAGTCGATGCCGCGCGCCACGTTGAAGGTTGAGCCAGAACCCGTGCTGTCCAGCACCTTCACCGGCAGGATCTTGCACGCCCAGCAGACGCCCGCAATGCCGATGCCATTGTTGCTGTTGGCCGCGATGATGCCCGAGACGAACGTTCCGTGGCTGTTGTCGTCGGCTGCGTTCGCGCTGTTGGCGACGAAGTTGAAACCGGGGAGGATCTTACCCGCGAGGTCCGGGTGCGAGGAGTCCACGCCCGTATCCACCACGGCGACGATGACGCCGCTGCTGCCGGTCGTGGTGTTCCACGCTGCCGGCGCCGCGATCATCGGGAGACCCCACTGGTACTGTGCGTAGTAGGGGTCGTTGGGCGTAAGCTCGGCGGAGACCACCTGGTCCGGCTCGGCGAAGTCGACGCTATCGGCTCCACGCAGGTTGGCGATGGCCTCATCGATGGACTGGCCGGGCGCCGGATGCACCAGCACCAGCTGCGAACCCGCCGTGCTGTTGGCGGCGAAGCCGCGCGCGCCATTGATGGCCTGGCCGACCTGCGCCAGCGTGGCGTTGTGCTTGAAGTGCACGACGACACCGCCGGCGCGGACCGCGGCCGGCTCCGCAGGTGTCGCGGCGCCGGCGCTGCGCGTCGTGGCGGCGCCAAGCGCGGCCACCGCGAGGCTGACGGCCGTGAGGGTCGAGAGCAGGAGGAGTCGCGTGCGCATTCGGAGGTTCTCCCAGCGTGCCGACGGAAAGGGCCCCCTGCGGCGCCTCTTTCGATAGCATCGGCTGGCGGGCGCAAACCTGAGGGGGTCGATCGGGAACGATCGGTTGGGATGAGCGTCCGAATCGGGCGGCGAGCCCGCGATCAGCGGCCGTCCGGTGCGGGCGGCTTCTCAGCCTCGACAGGTGCGCGCGTGCGCAGGCGGAACACGTCGCGCGGCTGTACGCCCATGGACCACATCGCAAGCAGCCCGAGCGAGATGTTGAACACGGTGCTGAAGATGTGCGTGCCGGCGGCGTACGCCAGCGCGTCGTCGGACGCGATCCCGTGGAGCGCCAGCACGCCGACGATCGCCAGCTCGAACGTGCCGATGTTTCCGAAGGTGATCGGGAAGACCGTGATCAGCGCCACGATGACCGTGACCGAGAGGTAGGCCGCGAACGGGAGCTGCAGGTTGAACGCCTGCCCATACGACCAGTAGATCACGATATCGATCGCCCAGCCGACGAGGTTCAGCACGAGAGCAACCACAAGCAGGCGCGGCCGCCGGATGACCTCGAACCCTTCGTGCAGCCGGGGCCACTGGTGTTCGAGAGCGTCGTACAGCCGGCGCGGCAGGCGCGTCAGCAGGGGCCATCGCGGCAGCGTGTCGGGCAGCAGCCGGCTCGCAGCGACGGCGGCGATGAACGCCAGCGCCGCGGCCGCGGCGAGCAGCCACAGCAGGTTGGGCGAAGCGAACCCTACGCCGGGCAGGGCGAAGCTGACCAGGATGAAGATCATCAGGATCATGGAATTGACCACCGCTTCCGCGCCACGCCCGGCGACGAGGCCGGCGCGCGGCAGGCCATACCGGTTGGCGACGACCTGGATCTTCACGACGTCGCCCGCGCCGGCCGGGATGACGGCGTTCACCAGCGTGCCGATGAGCAGCGCGCCGAACAACCCCAGGAACGGGGCGCGGCCGACCTTGTTCAGCGTGATCTGCCATTCGAGCGCGTGGACGATGCGGGAGGCCACGTAGATCGCGAGCGCGAACAGGAGCCAGCCGTAGCGGGCGTCCCTGAAGGACTGCGCGACGTGGCCGAGGTTGATCTGCCACGCGGCGAGGCCGAGCAGTGGCGCGGCGACGATGGCTTGGATGAGCCAGGGATGGCGGAGCAGGCGCGCGAGCACGCCGCGGCTGCTCATGCGGGGGGAGTATCCGGCGGCGGCGGCGGCGCGTCCTGCCAGAACGAGGCGAGGACGTCGAGCCGCGTCGTGGGGGCCTGTTCGCCGAAACGCTCGCTGAGCCGGACGAGGCCGAACGCCAGCGCGACGAGCAGGACCGGCGAGACGATCAGCACGTTGTTGACGCCGAACACCGAGGCCGCAGCGCCGAGCACCATCAGCGGCACGATCGCGGCGCCGTTCTTGACCGCGCTCTGCAGCGCGAAGGTGCGCCCCTGGCGGGCGAGCGGGACGCGCCGGTTCACGTACGTCTGCACTGACATCGTTGTGAGGGCGACGCCGAAGCCGAGCGGCAGCGCCAGCGCCATGGCCGTGCGGAGCGGGCCGCCTGGGTGCAGGCCCAGCACGCCGATCAGCCGGATCGGGTTGATCGGGTCGATGGCGACGTCGAGGCCGTAGCGCACGAAGCCGAGCAGGCAGAGCGAGCCGGCCGTGAAGAGGAAGCCGGCGAGTGCCGACAGCCGCTCGCCCCGCCAGCGGATGAGGAAGGGCGCGGCGACGAGCGCGAGCGCCAGCCCGATCGATGACGGCGCGAACACGTACACCGTGTCGGCCGCGTCGACGTTGAGCACAGACTGGACGTAGCGCGGGGCCAGCGTCTGCAGCACGACGTTCGCGGTGCCGGCGAGCACGCCGACGATCAGCATCGTGCCGACGGCCGGCTCGTTCGCCAGCCAGCGGATCATCGACATGATGTCGATGTCGGGCTTCTGCCAGCGCGGGTGGTCCGTCTCCTGCTTCGTCTTGAGGTGGAGGATGCGGCCGGAGGCGAGGAGCAGCAGCACGCCGGCGACGGCGAAGACCGCGCGCACGCCGAACAGCCGCAGCAGGAACGGCGCCAGCAGCGCCGTCCCGAAGACGGTGCCGAGATTCGATGAGAGGCTGAGCAGCGAGTTGGCGCTGGCCAGCTCTTCGTCGGAGGCGACCAGCGGGGCGATGGACTGCTCGCTCGGGCCGGAGATCTGGCCGAGCACGTTGACGGTGAAGACGAGGAAGAGCACAGCGTTCAGGCCGGTGCCGTAGAGCGTCGGTATCAGGAAGCAGAGCCCCGCTTGCAGGCCGTAGACGACCGCCAGCGCGGCGCGCTTCGGTAGCGCGTCGGCGATGGCGCCGCCGTACATGCCGAGCACGGTCGGCGGCAGCAGCGACGCCACGCCTACGAGCGCGGCATCGATGGTGGAGCCGGTGCTCTGGACGACGGCGATCAGCGCGCCGTACTTCAGCGCGTCGCGGCCGGCGTCGGAGAAGAAGGTGGAGGCCATGATGTACTGGAAGCGGACCTTGCGCGCGATAGAGGTCGACGGCAGGAAGAACCAGAGCACGCGGAACACGCGCCGCTCGCCCGTGTTGATCATGCGGTCGGCCCGCAGGTAGGCCTCGCTGACCAGCTCGCGGCTCTCGGTGAGCGGGTCGCTGGGGCGGGGCGGGCGCCGGCGGCTCTTTCGCTCCATGGTGCGAGTGTACTCCGCGCTGTCCCGGCGGGCGTCAATTGACCGCGGTACCGGGGGTTCTTAGACTTCCTTCATGGTGAGCAACGGCAATGGGAACGGGAAGCAGAACTCCGAGCGCGACGTGCCGTTCGAGACGTCGTCCGGGAGGCCGGTGAAGGCGCTCTATACGCCGGAGGACCGGGCCGACGCGGACTACGCGCGCGACGAGGGCCTGCCGGGCGAGTTCCCGTTCACGCGCGGCGTGCAGCCGACGATGTACCGCGGGCGCTTCTGGACGATGCGCCAGTACGCCGGCTTCTCCGACGCCGAGGAGTCGAACCGGCGCTACAAGTACCTGCTGTCGCAGGGCCAGACGGGGCTCTCGGTGGCGTTCGACCTGCCGACGCAGATCGGCTACGACCCGGACGACCTGATGGCGGAGGGTGAGGTCGGCAAGGTCGGCGTGTCGATCTGCTCCATCGACGACATGGAGACGCTGTTCCGGGACATCCCGCTGGATTCGGTGACGACGTCGATGACGATCAACGCGACGGCCGCCATCCTGCTGGCGCTGTACGTGGCCGTGGCGAAGAAGCAGGGCGCGGACCTCGCGAAGGTCGGCGGGACGACGCAGAACGACATCCTCAAGGAGTACATCGCGCGGGGGACGTACATCTTCCCGCCGCGGCCGTCGCTGCGGCTGATCACGGACGTCTTCGCCTGGTGCAACGAGAACCTGCCGCAGTGGAACACGATCAGCATCAGCGGCTACCACATGCGCGAGGCCGGCTGCACGGCGGCGCAGGAGGTGGGCTTCACCATCGCCGACGCGGTCCAGTACACGGAG
>Ga0315281_10010841_pt1 | contig 12519 bp, 10 predicted proteins | sample YL17G07_0_MG_FD_204540 | JGI IMG/M metagenome (GOLD analysis project Ga0315281, IMG submission 204540) | Sediment microbial communities from Yellowstone Lake, YNP, Wyoming, USA - YL17G07_0 | ecosystem: Environmental > Aquatic > Freshwater > Lake > Sediment | place: USA: Wyoming | collected... | reverse complement strand
GTAGGCGTGCTCGACGGTTTCCCCCGTCTCGATCACGCCCGAATCCGGTTTCTCCTGGTCCAGGATCATGCGGAGGAGGGTGGTCTTGCCCGCGCCGTTGGGGCCGACCACGCCCACGATGGCCCCGCGCGGAAGCGTGAAGGACAGGTCCTTGATCAGAACGTTCCCCCCGTAACCTTTGCACACGTCCTTGAATTCAAGCACCTTGTCGCCCAGGCGCGGACCCGGCGGGATCTCGATCACCGTCGCGTTCTCGTTCACGGCGCGCTCGCTGACCACCAGCCGCTCGTACTCTTTGATGCGCGCGTGGCTGAGCTCATGCCGGTCCTGTGTGCTCATCCGGATCCACTTGAGCTCGCGCTCGAGCGACTGCCGCCGGTCCGATTCCTTTTTCTCTGCCTGGGCCATCTGCGCGATCTTCTGTTCCAGCCAAGACGAGTAGTTGCCCTCGAACGGGATTCCCCGCCCGTGGTCCAACTCCAAAATCCACTTCGTGATATTGTCCAGGAAATACCGGTCGTGCGTGACGATGATCACCGTGCCTGGATACTCCCGCAGCTGCTGTTCCAGCCACTCCACCGTTTCCGCGTCGAGGTGGTTGGTCGGCTCGTCCAGGAGAAGAATATCGGGCTTTTCGAGGAGGGCCTGGCAGAGAGACACGCGGCGCAGTTCCCCGCCGGAGAGAGTCGCGATTCTCCGACTATCGGCCGGCAGGACCAGCGCGTCGGCCGCTCCGGCGACGTGGCGGTCCAGGTTCCAGCCGTCCACCGCGTCAATGGCATCCTGGAGCCGGGCCATGCGGTTCATCGCCTTGTCCATCTCCTCCTCGGACATCTCATTGGCCATGCCGGCGGCCACTTCATCGTATTCGGCCAGCATCTCCTTGATGTCCGAAAAGGCCGTCTCGATGCACTCGCGCACTGTTTTGTCGGGGTCCAGGTGCGGCTCCTGGGGCACGATGCCCACGCGCACGCCTTTCTCCGGCTCGGCCTGGCCCTGGAAATCATCGTCCTGCCCGGCCATGATGCGCAGCAGGGTTGTCTTGCCCGATCCGTTGTCGCCCACCACGCCGATCTTCGCGCCGGGGTAGAAGCACAGATTGATGTCCTTGAGAACGGTCTTGGTCCCGTAGGACTTCGACATTCTGAGCATGGTGAAAACGAATTGACGCGCCATTTGCTTCGCTCCGTGATCCTCAGGTGAGTATACGGGGGACTCGCGGGTGCGGTACTCCCGATGGAATCATGCCCGGAGAAGGCCAAGGATTGCCAGAAGAAAAGTCGGCCAGTCAGCCGGTCTGCCGGTCAGGAAGTCTGCTGGTCTTGCGAAATAGCATACTCCCTCGCCATTCCGTCCGTGTTTGTCCGTGTCTGTCCATCCCACGCTCTGATAGAACCGGCCAAGGAACCCCTATCGCAAGACCCTCGTTTTCTCGCGCGCCGGCTAGCTTTTTGCTTGCCATTCCGCCCCGATTCGGTTATATACGAATGCGATAACGTTTTCAGGAACCTGGATGAATGGCGCTTTTCAGGAAAAAACATACGGGCGAAACGGCCGGCTTCTCCTCGACGGAAAGCGCGAGTTCTCGCTCCGTGCCCATGAGCGCGCCCGCGCCGCGGCCCGCCCCAACCCCACCCAAGGAGACCCCCATGGAACAGCTAATGACTACCAAGAGCACCCCCCTCGAAGAGACTTTGCAGAAGCGTCGCACCGCGGAGGACGCCGGCGGGCCGGGCGCCCCTCGGCACCCGTCCGGCAACGAAACCTTCATCAGCCCCGACACGGTGATCGAGGGCAAGATCCTGGCCAAGGGCGAGCTGCGCATAGACGGCACGTTCAAAGGTGAGATTCTGTCGAGCGACCGTGTGCTGGTGGGGACGGGTGGCAAGCTGGAAGCCAACGTCGAGGCCCGGACGATGGTCGTGAGCGGACGCGTGGTGGGCAACGTGCGGATACTGGAGCGCCTGGAGTTGCTTTCGACGGGGGAGGTGTACGGCGACCTCGAGACGCAGCCCGGCGCGCTCATCATCGAGAAGGGCGCTCGGATCGAGGGCCGGTGCAGCATGGGCTTGAAGGCATCGGACGGACGTCCCGCACCGGAGGTCCGGCCGGCGGCAACCGCGCGGCCCGCCGTCAAACCGGGTCAAGGCGCGGAGGGACTCGAGACGCGCCAGCAACCCCCCGCCGCCGGCCCGGCGCATCCCTGAGAACTCGGTTCTTGCGGATTGGGTTCTCGACGAAGCCACCCGACGGTAGGCGCGCGCCACCCTCGTAGACCGCAGCTTTTGAAAGAACGTTGAGATTATGGAAGGCTGGTGGATCGCCTTTGGTTTCTCCGGACTCTCGCTGTCCATTGGGGCGCTTGTCTGCCTCTTGTGGCGCGATAAGGAGCGCCGAAAATGCCGCGAGAAAGAGGCCCTGCAACGCCTCCTGCGCGAGGCTGGACTCGAGAAATCCCCCCGCAGCGTCCGCGACCTCGAAGAGATCTTCCGCAAGAAGGGCTGAGCGCCCCGGATCCGGTTCCGGCGAGCGGCACGCGCACAACCGAATATCCCGCCCGCTTCATTGCAATCCTCAGGAGTGCGCATCTCAGTTTCTTGCAGGGAGAGGAATTCCGGCCCCCACCGACTTTAGGTCGGTGGCGCCGTGATTCTGCTCCAGTAACGGTCTTTCGTGTTCCTGCGCCCCCGCCGACTTTAGGTCGGTGGCGCCGTGATTCTGCTCCAGAACCGGGGATATTATTCATCCACGCCCCCGCCGACTTTATGTCGGTGGAGCGATGATTGAAACCCGTCGCTTCTTGTCATGAATTGTTGGCGCCCATCCACGCTCTCTCCAACATTGTCGCTGCCTCGGGTTCGCAAACGAAGAGAAAACCACCGCTCCACCGACATAAAGTCGGCGGGGGCGATCATGGAGAGCGCGACTGCTCTGGAGCAAAATCATCGCTCCACCGGTATAAAACCGGCGGGGGCGTGGGATGTTTTCACCGGCTCTGGAGCAAAATCATCGCTCCACCGACGTAAAGTCGGCGGGGGCGTGGGATGTTTTCACTGGCTCTGGAGCAAAATCATCGCTCCACCGACGTAAAGTCGGCGGGGGGCGTTTGAAAGAAGCAGGCGAGACGCCCGCCCTACTTTACCGTCCCGCTTTGCTTTGCCTGCGTAGTTTCATCAAGATACGCCCCCTTCAGGAACCCGTGGGATAAACCGATTGACTTGGCCCGAGAGTCCTGCGATAAGAAGACATGCCTTCGGAAAACCGCTCCTTTCAACACTTTGCCGTCGTTTTGCTTCTGCTCGTCGTGCTTGCGGGGTCCGCCGTCCAGGAGTTCTGGATTTCCCGCGATCGTGACGCCCTGGCGACCCAGACGGTTTTCGAGGACGGCTTCTATTACCTCCAGACCGCGCGCAACATCGCCCAGGGGCGGGGATCGGTGTCGTCGGGAGACGTGCCGCACAACGGCTACCACCCTCTCTGGATGCTGGTGTCGGCGGCGATGTTTCGCCTGACGGACGGCGGGCTTGCGGCCATTCGGGCCGTGCTGGTCCTGGGCGTGTTATTTACGGCGTTCGCGACCTTCGCGCTCTACGGGGTGTTGCGGCGGCTGGGGTGCGGCGCGCCCGCGGCCTGCGCGGCGGCGCTGTTCTACTTCCTCAATCCCTGGACGCAGCGTCTGGCCACGAGCGGCCTCGAAGCCCCTCTCAACGCCCTGGTGATCATTCTTCTCACGGGGCATCTGCTCCGCTTCGAGGAACGTTGCGCCAGGCGCTCCTACTACGCGCTGCTCGCGCTGCTTTACGCGCTCGTCTATCTGACGCGCACGGATAACATCTTCCTGCTCGCGGCGGGATTCCTCTACCTGCTCCTGCGCGCGCGAAAAGTCGAACGGGGAAAGCAGGCAATCCCGGTCCCGGCGAATCTCCGGGCGTGCCTGGTGATCGCGGGGTGTCTGGCGCTGCTGCTCGTGCTGCCCTGGCACGTGTGGAACTACGCGCGGTTCGGCGCCTTTATGCAGACGAGCGCGTCGGCCCTGCCCGTGGTGCGCAAGATCGCCTTCTTCGCCCAACATCCAGGCGCCACGGGGCGGGATCTCCTGCTGCATCGCGCTTTCCTGTTCGGCGAATGGTTTCAGTCGTGTCTCGTCTACACGAGTTTGGGGACGCTGTGGTTCCTCATGCTGGGGGCTGCGCTGGGCACTTTGCGCCGTGTTTCGGGCGGGCGGGCCGTGGCGGCGGTGGCGGCCCTGGCGGCTCTCGGACTGGCCGCGTATTTCCGCGCCCACCCGGCGTGGCGAGCCCTGTGGCTTCTGGCGGCGGCATTCTTATGCGCGCGCGCGTGCCTTGACGCCCGGCCCGAAGACGCGCGCCGCCTCGGCGCGGCCCTCGCGCGGCTGGCCCCGCTCCTGGCAGCCCTGGTTTGCCTCGGGTTCATCCATAAGTTCGCGCGTCTGGCCTCGCGCGAGTGGTACTATGTAACGCCCGACGTATTCCTGGCGCTGCTCTGGGGCCTGTTGAGTGAGCACTTGCTCCGCGCGATCCCCGGCGGCTTGCGCGCGAGCCCGACCGGCCCGCCGGCGATGCGGCCAATCCCCGGTTGGGCACTGCGGGCGGGCGTGTGGGCGGCGCTGTTCGCACTGCCATTGGCGATGCTCGGACAGAAGTCGCGGCAGGCTTGGCGGGAGCGCCTCACCTCGCCGCGCAGTTACCCGCTGGAAGTGGCCGAGGCGTTCGATCGTTTCCCCCTGGCCGCGCAGGACGAGCGGTTCGGCGCCACCGACTCGGGCATTATCGGATTCTTCTGCGCCCATCCAGTGGTCAACCTCGACGGCGTGGTGAACCCCGAAGCGGCCCGCGCCATCGCGCGGGGCAAGCTGGATTCCTACATCCAGAGCCAGGGCATCCGCTATCTGCTGATCACCCCGCGCATGTATGTTCCCGAAATCCTGGGCGCGAACTATCGCGAGCGGTTTGTGCCGTGCGCGGGCCTTACGGGGCAGGGCTACATCTTCACGCCCGATCCGGCCGGGAAGAAAGCGGTTTCGCCGCCATGAGCGCTTTCGGATTTCTCAGAACGCTTGCCCGACCGTTGCTTCTGCTGCTTCCATCCGCATGGGTGGAGAGCCTGAAGCGGGACCTGGCCGCGCGGATCGAGCCGAACCGCGAGACGCTGGCCGCGCGTTACCTGCGCGGCGAAGGGATCGAGATCGGCGCGCGGTGCCATCCCCTGCGCGTGCCGCCGGGGGCGCGCGTGCGGCACGTGGACAACCTGACGCCCGAAGAGATGAAGCGGGACTACGCGGCGGCGCTCGAGGGGACACCCGTCCAACCCGACGTGATTGACGACGCGCAGCGGCTCGCGAAGTTCGAGGACGGCTCCCTGGATTTCATCATCGCGAACCATCTGCTCGAGCACTTGGAGGACCCCATCGGCGCGCTGAAGCGCTTCTTCCGCGTCCTGCGTCCTGAGGGCATCCTGTTTCTGAGCATCCCCGACAAAGAACGCACTTTCGACAGGGAGCGGGCCGCCACGACGCTGGAGCACGCGGTGCGCGACCACCTCGAGGGTCCCGAAGGGTCGCGGCGCGAGCACTACGAGGAGTCGGTGCGCTTCACGCCGGGCCGGCGCACGGAAGCGCAGATCCGCGGCGTGGCGGAGCGCTGGACGTCGGAGGGCCGCAGCATCCATTTCCACTGCTGGCGCCAGTGGGACATGTTCGCTCTCTTCGCGCACCTGCGCAACGCGGAGAATGTGCCTTTTGCGGTGGAGGCTTTCCAGCGGCGCCACCGGGAGTGCCTTTTCGTCCTGCGCAAGGCCGGACCGGAGCATCGCGGAAAGGATTCTTTCTGACCCTCCGCCCGGGAAAAGGTAAATTGACGGCGGCAAAAGTTCGTAGTGCAGGCTTTAGCCTGTCCGTTCTTACAGTCTAAAGACTGCACTACATACTGTTTGGAGGTTCTCACGAAATGCGCAAGTCCCTTATAAAAACCCCTCTTCTGAAAACCCACTTTTTGCCCATCGCTCTTTCCCTCCCCATCGCGCTCTTGCTCTTATTTTGCGGCGCGGCACGGCTCTACGCGCAAGATCGTTCGGACCGCCAGATCGCCCCCCGCCCCGCCCCAACGCCCCCCGCCGCCCCCGCCGAAAAACGCACCGCTCTAATCATCGGTAACAGCGCCTACGCCCAAGCCCCGCTCAGAAATTCCATCAACGACGCCAAAGCGGTCACGGCGGCTCTGCGTGAGTGCGGTTTCGACGTGACGTTGAAAACGGACTGTGCCCACGACGCGATGGAGGCGGCCGTGGCGGACTTCGGAAAGCGGATTCGTGAGGGCGGCGGGACCGCCCTATTCCACTTCGCGGGACATGGCGTGCAAGTGGGCGGCCGCAACTACCTCGTTCCCAGCGGCGAAGAAGTCAAGACGGAAGACGAAGTCGAGGACCGCTGCCTCGACATGGAAAAGGTACTGAATAAGATGGGAAAGGCATCGAGCCGGGTGAACATTGTCATTCTCGACGCTTGCCGCAACAACCCCTTCGCCGGCACTAGGGGGAGCCGCGGTTTGGCTGTGGTGCAAGCCACGAAAGGAACTCTGATCGCGTATTCCACCGCGCCGGGAACGGTGGCGGCTGACGGCAGCGGCGAGCACAGCTTCTACACCGAGAGTTTGTTGCGGCACATTCGGAAGCCTCTGTCCATCGCGGACGTTTTCATGAACGTGCGCAGAGACGTGATGGAAGTCACCAAAGAGGCCCAGGTTCCTTGGGAATCCACCTCTTTGACCCACCCGTTTTACTTCGTTTATCCAACGCAGGGGACATCCAAAGAGGAAGAGATCCCCAAACCGCCGGAAGGCGGGACTACGAACTCCGGTCGGAAACCTGTGGCGAAACTGGACCTTTCTGGTGAAGGCCGAAAAGCGGGTGATGCGGACACAGTGGACTTGGGCGGCGGGGTGAAGATGGAGATGGTGTGGGTCCCCGCCGGGAGTTTCCAGATGGGCTCGCCGGATTCGGAGCAGGGCCACCACAACGACGAAGGCCCGGTCCACACCGTCGAGTTGGACGGGTTCTGGATGGGAAAGTACGAGGTGACGCAGGAGCAGTATCAGGCGGTGATGGGGAAGAACCCGAGCAAGTTCAAAGGGGCAAAGAACCCGGTGGAGATGGTTTCGTGGAACGACGCCACGGACTTTTGCCGGAAATTGACAGATAAAGTAGGGCGGGCGTCCTCGCCTGCCAAGTCCTTCCGCCTTCCCACGGAGGCGGAATGGGAGTACGCTTGCCGGGCTGGCAGTTCGACGCGGTTTTGCTTCGGGGATTCGGACAACGGGCTGGACGAGTATGCGTGGTATGGCGGGAACTCCGACAACACGACACATCCGGTGGGAGAGAAGAAGCCGAACGATTGGGGCTTGTATGCCATGCACGGGAACGTGTGGGAGTGGTGCGGGGACTGGTATGGGGAGAAGTACTACGGGAGTTCCGACCGCAAGAACCCGCAGGGAGCGTCAAGCGGGGAACTCCGGGTTTTGCGGGGCGGGTCGTGGTTCCGCGATCCGGGCGATTGCCGTTCCGCGTTCCGCTTCGGGAACGGTCCCGCGCGCGCGGGCGACGAGGTACGCGTTGGTATTGTTACCATGTTGCTTTTCGGCAATTCCACGCCCGTCGATCCCTACGGGTTCCGGGTTGTGTGCGGTGGTTTATCTTCTCGCTAGTCTGATCTGTGTTGGGCGCTGGCGCTGTTGGTTTCTTGGACTCTTGAACGCTTGGGACCCTGAACACTTGGGGGATTCAAAGGGGGCTTGTCCCCCACGTGCACAATATAGCGATCTTGCGCAAAAAACGGCTTGGCGTTCTCCAAGGGTATATGCGGCACGCCGCCTTCAGGCGGCGATTTCTTGCCCCCGGCTTCAGCCGGTGGGAAAAGGGGCAATCCCACTCCATTCCTCAGCGCGCTTCAGCGCGGCTTCTCGACTCGCTTTAGCCGGCTTCTCGAAAGGTTTCCCCATGCTTTCCACCTCGACCCATGTTTACTCCGAAATCTATCTCCATCTCAATTGGCACACCAAAAACAATGCCCCTTTCTTGAGAGGAGAAAAGGAAATCCGAACATATACTTTCCTGAGAGATTACTGTGAAAAATCGAGGGGAATCCGGTTTCTGGGATTGGGCGGCACGGAGGACCATGTTCATCTGCTCATCCAGATGGAACCCTTTGTGACCCTTTCGGATTGGGTGGGGAGAATCAAGGGCACGTGTTCGCACGCGATCAATGAGGAATTCGGACGGGGCGCCGGGCGGGGCGCCGGGCTGGCCTCCGGTGAGGTCGCTGGCCGGACTTCACTTCCTTCGCTTCAATGGCAGCGCGGTTTTGGCGCGGTGAGCTTCGGTCTGCATGACTTGAAGGCGTTGGAGCGGTACGTGGGCGGGCAAAAAGAACATCACGGCAAGGGCAGAATCAATGCCACCCTGGAGCGATTTGGGGATTTCGAGGATAAGGAGAAGGTGGCTTATCTGGAGAAGTGATCGGAGAGAAGAGCCGAGAAACCGTGGTGAAGCAAGTCGAGAAGCCGCGCTGAAGCGCGCTGGATCACTGGAGGAGAAGAACAGTCCATACCCCACCGGCTGAAGCCGGGGGCAAGGAGATGCCCACTGAAGCGGGCAACGCAGTTCCTCAGTAGGATTGTCCGTGAGAGAGAAGTTGAGACCGCGCTGAAGCGAATCGAGAAGCCGCGCTGAAGCGCGCTGGATCACTGGAGGAGAAGAACTGTCCATACCCACCGGCTGAAGCCGGGGGCAAGGAGATGCCCGCTGAAGCGGGCAAGGCAATTTCTCAGTTTCCGGGAGAGTGGATGGGGCGGGCTGGTAGGAAAGCTCGAAGGTGTGCTTCATCCCTTCGCCCCCGGAAACGCGCGGAGGAAGGGGAATTCGCCACAGGGTGTACGACATAAACCCCACCCCACCCGCCCTCTTTCCCCTTGCATGACGGCGCCTGCCGCGATATGCTTGGACTGCCAGCGGAATGATGCCGCAGGTGCGCGTATGAGGGTTGCTCATCTTTGCGGAGCGGGCGGGAGAGCCGTCTGCACGCATGCGGCCTGCGCGGCAAATCGAGTGTTTTGAGGTTTGTGTCTCCTTGGAGTCCGATTCAGAGCCTTCTCCTTGTGTCCGGCGCCGGTTTTCGGCCAGACGCCTTGCGTTATCCTCTGGCCGTAGGATGGGCCTTGGCCCATCACCTGGCCCACCACCTGGCCCATCGCGCGGGCTATCGCGTGGCCCATCGCGCTTCCTTCCGATGCGTCTTGGCCCATCCCGGCAGAGATTTTCGCCGATGCGCCTTGCGTTATCCCTGATCCCGGCGAGCGCCCTGGCGGTTGCTTATGCGGCGGGCACGGGCGGCGAACCCGTGCGCCTGGCCGCATCCTGGGGTTGGATCGCGGCCGGACTCGTCCTGGGCTTCTTGGGATCGGCCCTTTTCAACATCCTCGACCATGCCATTTTCACCCTGGAGGAGGAGGAGATCGAGGCGCTGGAACTGCGGGACGCGCGGGCGGCGCTCCACGTGCGCGAGGCCCGGCGGGACGTCGAGCGCACCTGGCTGACCATGTTGTCGGGCGTGCTTTTGTTCGACCTGGTCTTCGGGCTTTCGGCGTGTCTGGCGGTCCTCAATGTTCTCGGGATGCGGGTCTACTCGGTGGTTTTGGCGGCGGCGGTGGGGACGGCGGCGGTGCTGGTGTTAGGGGAATTGCTGCCCGGTCTTCTGGCCGCGCGGTATTTGAAGCAGCTGGCGCCTTTGGCCGCGCGTTGCAGCCGGGTTCTCGCGCCGATTCTGGCCCCGCTCTGCCTGCCGCCCCTCACGCTGCTGCGGGCGGGATACCACGTGCTGGGCCTGAACGCCCAAGAGCGCGCGCGCTCGGTGGAGGTGGAGAGCCGCCTCCTGACGATGATCGGCCTTGGAGAGGTGGATATCACGCTCGAAGAAGAGGAGCGCGAGATGATTGACCACGCGCTTGAGTTCGGAGAGAAAACGGCGCGGGATATCATGACTCCCCGCGAGCGGATCATCGGTCTGAGCGTTTCGGCCTCGCAGGAAGAGGCGCTGGCTTTTCTGCGCGGGCGCGAGCCCAGCCGCTTTCCCGTTTACAAGCGGACGCTGGACCATATCGAGGGGATCGTGCACCGCAAGCAGGTTCTGCTGAACCCCGAAAAGGACTACCGCGAACTGATCTCTCCGGCGGTCTTTGTGACCGAGGACATGGAGCTGATCGAACTGATGGCGCTGATGAAGAAGCAGAGGCGGCAGATCGTGGTGGTGCTGGACGAGTACGGGGCCACGTCCGGGGTGGTGTCCATGGAGGATCTTCTCCAGGCTCTCGTGGGTCCGGCCCTCGACAAAGATGGCGACAAAGATGGCGACAAAGAAGGGGGGACAGCCGCATGATCTCTCAAGTCTGCCAGTCTGCCGGTCTGCCAGTTAGCGAGTTCGCCGGTTCGCCAGTTGGCCAGTTCGCCAGTTGGTCGGTTCGCCAGTTGGCCAGTTCGCCGGTCTGCCGGTTGGAGAGTTCGCCAGTTGGCCAGTTCGCCAGTTGGTCGGTTCGCCGGTCTGCCGGTTGGAGAGTTCGCCAGTTGGCCAGTTCGCCAGTTTCCTCGTCTGCACTCAGTCTTTTTTTCTCAACACTCAGCACTCAGCACTCAGCACTCAGCACTTTCTTCTCAACACTCAGCACTCAGCACTCAGTCCTCAGTCCTTTCTTCAAGGAGGGATAGCCGCATGAGTTCGCTCTCTTTATGGCTCGCGGCCGGGGGTCTGGCGCTTTCGCTGGGGTTGGGCGTCGCTTTCAGTCTCCTGGAGACGAGTATCCTGATGCTGAACCGGATGCGGCTGGTTCAGCTGTTTGCCGACGAGCACCCGGAACTCACCAACGAGCAGGACATTTTCCGCGAGACCAAGGAAGTTTATCACGTATCGCGGCTGGGGCTGTGCGCGACCCTGATGGTTGCCGGGCTGTGCTTGTGGAGGATCCTGAAGGCGGTCTTTTTCGGGTTTGGCTTCTGGCGTCTCAGGCATCCCGAAGCCGGCGGGGTCCTGGTTTTCGCGCTGGCGTGCCTCCTCTTGCCGCCGCTCTACCTCTCCCTGGTTTACACGGTCCCGCGTCTGCTGGTCCGGCAAGGCTCGGTCAAGACCGAGGCCCAGCTGCCGGGCTGGATGCATCTGCTGCTGTTGGTCGTGCGCGTTTTGGGCGCCGGCTTCCGCGTGTTCAGCCTCCTGCCTACGCGCCGCCTCTCCCTGCACCACCGCCTCACAAAAAACGACTTGCTCGCCCTTGTTACCGATCTGGACCAGGTGGAGGGAACCGAAGAGCAGGGAAAGCAGGGCAAAGCCGGTACTCTGAACGAGGGCGCCGCCACGGGTGAAGCCCCGGAAGAGGAAGCGGACGGAGAGGAACTGATCTACAACATCCTGGACATGGAGGAAACCCTGGTCCGCGAGGTGATGCGGCCGATCAACACCGTGGTGGCGGTCCGCCTGGGCAGGAGTACCGTGGACGACCTGCGGGACCTGGCGCGCAGAACGGGGTATTCGCGCTTCCCCGTGTACAGGGACCGGATTCTGGACCTGGTGGGCTACGTCAGCATCTACGACATCGTGAACGCGGAGGACCCGTCGCGCAACCTCGAGTCTTTCGTCACCCCCGCCTACGTGGTTCCGGAGTTCATGCGGGTGAGCGAGCTGCTGCAGGAGTTCATGAAGCGGCACATCCAGGTGGCGATCGTGGTGGGCGAATACGGCGCTTGCAGCGGGTGGGTGACGCGCGAGGACGTGCTGGAGGAGATCGTGGGGGAGATCGAGGACGAGTTCGACCGGCGCTCGCAACTGCTGCGCAAATGCGGGGAGGATGAGTGGCTGGCGGACGGGTCCATCCACGTGGACGATCTGAAAGAGGAGATTCCGCTGGAGTCTTTGGAGTCTCCGGAGTCTCAGTACGACACGCTGGCGGGCTTCCTGCTGATGCACCTGGGGCGGATGCCCGAGGCGGGCGAGAAGTTCGAAACGGACAAAGCCGTCTTCACCGTGGAGCGGCTCGAAGGGCACCGCATCGCCGAGGTGCGCATCGCTCTGCGAGAACAAAAACCTTGACATGCGGCGGGGTTTGGGACAAAAGACACTTGGACTGGCGGAAAACGCCGGTTTCGAGACGCGGGCGGGAATAGCTCAGTTGGTAGAGCATCAGCTTCCCAAGCTGAGGGTCGCGGGTTCGAACCCCGTTTCCCGCTCCAGATTGCGGATTGGGGATTGCGGATTGGGGATTGGGGATTGCGGATTGTAGATTGGCGATTTCGGATTGGGGATTGCGGATTGTGAACGGGTGTGGTTGGGCAAATCCGGGCCGAAATCGCGCGGATTGCTGATGTTCTTGCAGAAGGACCGACGACTCCGCTGGGACCAGTCGGTCTGAACCTCTCGAGTGGATACAGACATGACCCGCCTTCCAAGGAAGCCTTCTTCCCCGAGGC
>Ga0315281_10010840_pt1 | contig 12520 bp, 8 predicted proteins | sample YL17G07_0_MG_FD_204540 | JGI IMG/M metagenome (GOLD analysis project Ga0315281, IMG submission 204540) | Sediment microbial communities from Yellowstone Lake, YNP, Wyoming, USA - YL17G07_0 | ecosystem: Environmental > Aquatic > Freshwater > Lake > Sediment | place: USA: Wyoming | collected... | reverse complement strand
GCCCATGGAGGTTTGGCCCTATTCGCGGAGTACAATCACGGGATTGGACTCCGGGAACTTGTTGACCAGCATCTTCCCGGTCCGGGCAGCAATCGTGGATACCAAGCGTCGGCATTCGTGGACAGTCTGGTCCTGATGCTCCAGGGCGGTGGCCGTCGCCTCGAAGATGTACGAGAGTTGAGGCAGGAAGGGCCATTGTTAAAGCTGGTGGAGCGGGAAGAGATTCCCGACCCCGACACGATCGGGGATTGGCTGCGACGGATGGGAGACCCGAAAAATAATCAGGCCGGTCTTCGTGGCCTCGGGCATGTCCGGGATACCACGAACCATCGGATACTCCGGCGCGACAAGGCGGAAAACTATACTCTCGATGTGGACGCCATGCAGGTGGAGGGCGAGAAAGCGGAAGCCCATTTCACCTACAAGGGCGACAAAGGATACATGCCGATGCTGGGATTTCTTTTCGAGCCCGCCATTTGCCTGTATGATGAATTCCGGGAGGGGAACGAGTCTCCTGCCGCCGGTCACACGGACTTTTTTCGCCAGTGCAAAGCGCGTATGCCGAAAGGCAAACGGATCGCCCGCTTTCGGGCCGACAGCGCCTCCTATCAGGCGGATTTGATAAACGAATTGGAAGACGACAACGACAAGGTATTTTGGACGATTACCGCGGACCAGGACGTGTCGGTTCAGGCCATCATCAGAAATATGCCGGAAGCCGAGTGGAAAGAGCCCCGTCCAGGCTGCGGTTATGAACTTGCGGAAGCCGTGCATACGATGAACAAGACGAAGAAGTCATTCCGGTTGGTGATCAAGCGAGAACTTCGGAAGCAGAAAGACCTGTTTGACATCGTAGTGGAGAAATACCATCACTATGCGGTCGCAACCAACTGGCTGGAAGAAGAAAAGAACGCACCGGCGGTGCTTACGTGGCACAACCAGCGCGGGCAGGCGGAGAATTACAATAAGGAGTTGAAAGGCGGCTTCGGCCAGGACCAGATGCCTTGTAGTGAGAGCTACGCCAATGCTGTTTACTTCCGCATCGGCGTGATTGCATATAACCTCTTTATCGGATTCAAGCGACTTGCTTGCTTCGCATCCTGGGCACATCACACCATGGCCACGTTCCGGTGGAAACTGATCCAGATAGCCGGACGCGTTGTGCATCATGCGGGGAAAGTAGTCCTCAAACTGGCGATGGATGATGAGAAGTTCAAGTTGTTCCAAGACATTCGGCAGCAATGCTATGACGTAAGTCTGGCGCCATAGCGCGCTCAAGAGTCTGAGGTAAGCAGGCATCACAGGATCAGTGCGTCTTCGTTGGGAAATTTGAGCGAAAATGTCCCGGCGAAATGAAGTCGGGCTGCTCTTTGAGATTGTCGTGAGATCAAAGAGGGCGAGCGGGTTTTAAAAAACTGGTCGCAGAAGCTTCAAGAGGGCCTGCCCTTTTCCTATCGCTGTTCTTGGGATATAATATAACATTGCTATAATGTTGAAAAAGTAGTAAAAAAGAAAAGGATTGTAGTCTGTAAAACAGCCCAAAAACGATCAAAATCTGTACTTGCTTATATCCTGTCATTTTTTATGAATCCGAAAGGGAAAATTCGTTTTCCGTAAGCGGATGAAAATCGAAGTTAATGTTTCTTGGTGTTTTGGATACGCCGAGCAAACGTGATTATGGCGAGGCAGGATTCATTACAACTTCTCCTTCTCACTACGAAGTAAAGGGGGGCGGTCTCTGTTAGTTGCAAGAAGGCCAAAGGTGTTAAAGGCATTATCGTTCCTGTTGATCATAGGAACCGCATTGGCTGCCGGAGCCGTGCCTTGCTATCCAGCGCCGAAAGTGCGTGCAGAAAAGCCGCGTTTCGTAGTTTCAGAACAGACCGTGAAGGATGGTGAGACGGGCCTTGTCTGGCTGCGTGACGGGAACAACGCAGGGCAGAAACTGTCCTGGGACGATGCGCATGAGCACATCGCTCTTTTGAACGGACAGAATTACGCGGGGCATTCCGACTGGAGACTGCCGGACCTCGATGAGTTGAAGAAGCTGCAGGGCGCCGCAAAAAAAGCCCGTTTGGCGGGCTTCTGCGACAACGATGCGATCGTCCGCCACCTTTGCCGTGACGGTTTCAAGAATGTTCAGGCAGGCAACTACTGGTCTGCGACGACGAGTATGTTTAATGATGTCGAAGCATGGTATATGGGAATGCCGTCCGGAAGCGGAGCGACGTTGAATAAGGCGCAGACGCAGTACGTGTTCCTGGTCCGCACTGCAGGCGGACATGCAACAGGGGCTTCGCGGAAGAAAACGTATGCTCCCAAACCAACGCCGCAACCGCGTGAGACCGGCGGAGGGCTTCAGAGCGATTCGACAACGACAACAACGAAAAAGCGCTCAGCGGTTCCGCGTTTCGTGGTTTCAGAACAGATTGTGAAGGATGCAGAGACGGGCCTCGTCTGGCTGCGCGACGGGAACAACGCAGGGCAGAAACTGTCCTGGGACGATGCGCATGAGTACATCGCACTTTTGAACGGACAGAATTACGCGGGGCATTCCGACTGGAGACTGCCGGACCTCGATGAGTTGAAGAAGCTGCAGGGCGCCGCAAAAAAAGCCCGTCTGGCGGGCTTCTGCGACAACGATGCGATCGTCAGTCACCTTTGCCGTGACGGTTTCAAGAACGTGCAGGCAGGCAACTACTGGTCTGCGACGACGAGTATGTTTAATGATGTCGAAGCGTGGTATATGGGAATGCCGTCCGGAAGCGGAGCGACGTTGAATAAGGCCCAGACGCTGTACCTGTTCCTGGTCCGAACGGCAGACGGCCATGCAGCAGGCGCTTCCCGGGAGAAAACGTATACTCCCAAACCAGTGCCGCAGCCGCGTGAGACCGGCGGAGGACTCCAGAGCGATTCGACAACGACAACAACGAAAAAGCGCGCAGCGGTGCCGCGTTTCGTGGTTTCAGAACAGACCGTGAAGGATGCAGAGACGGGCCTCGTCTGGCTGCGCGACGGGAACAACGCAGGGCAGAAGCTGTCCTGGGACGATGCGCATGAGTACATCGCTCTTTTGAACGGACAGAATTACGCGGGGCATTCCGACTGGAGACTGCCGGACCTCGATGAGTTGAAGAAGCTGCAGGGCGCCGCAAAAAAAGCTCGCATGGCCGATTTTGCATGCGGCTCCGGCGCCGTGAGCCCCCTGTGTTCAGAAGGGTTTATAAACGTTCAGACCGGCGGCTACTGGTCGGCCACGACGAGCATGTTTTATTACACCGATGCCTGGTTTGTAGAGATAGCGACGGGAAGCAGAGCCACCGAGAACAAGGGGATTTATATGTTTGTCTGGCCGGTTTGCGGGGGAGAGCGGTTAATCGAATAGCCCCTTCAGGCGGAAAGTTCATAAGCCGCCCTCGCAGGAAAGGATGAAGCATATGTCAAATTTATTGAATGAACGATCATTTTCACGAAACCGCAGCGCGGGGACGCCGTGCAGGGGCGTTTCAGCCCTTAAGCGGAATTGCCGTCAGAAGGCCTACATTGCATCGCTCCTCGGTCTGCTCGCAGTGGCGTTCTTTGTGCCAATGACGGCAACCGCCGCAGCTCCTTTTGTCGGAAAGATCGCAGCCATTGAATTCGGCTTGACTGGTCAAAAGCCGTCTGTCATGAGGACCGGCAAAAGCGGCCTTGTGCCGGCAAAGGAGGGAGACGCGGTATTTGAGGGCGATACCGTCAAGACCGGGGCCAACGTCAAGGCTCGAATCGTGCTATTGGACGAATCGACCATCACTATCGGAGCGGAGTCCACCCTGCGAATAAAGGCCTTTGCCCATCAACAGGCGGAGGGGAGGAGAAACTACGTGCTCAAGGCATTAAAGGGCACGATCCGTTTCCTCATCTCGAAAGTAAACAAGGTGGGAGGCGTGTCAAGTCCATGGCGTGATTCCAATATCGCCGTGGAAACACCGGTTGCCATTGCCGGCATCAAAGGAACCGAGTTCGTGACGGCCATCAGTCCTGATGGGGGCGTCGAGATAGCGGTTTTTGAAGGAAGCGTATCAGTCAGGAACAGTTCCCTCTCCGTTCAGGGAGCGGTCACGCTTGCCATGAACCAGGTCACCCGTGTACAGCGTGGAATGCGGCCCGAAAATCCCACGGCGCTTTCGTCTGAACGCAGGAACACGTTAATAAGGTTGACGTCGGTGAGTCAAAATCCGGGACAGGCGCGCCGAGCAGCTCCCGCCGGGAAGTACACCAAGAAAGATGCTGAACGCGACATTGCCGCGGGAGTGCCGGTAGCGGACGTGCTTAACCAGGCCGCGGGAGCCGGCATGACCATCGATGAGATGGTTACAGCCGCGGTGTCCGCGGGCGTGGACCCGGCTACCGTGGCGTATACGGCGATTCAGGAGGGATATACCGCCGAGGCGGTCGTTACCTCTGCCATCGCAAACGGTGCTGAACTGGACAATGTGGTCGCGGCCGCGATCACGGCGGGCGGGGACGCAAGTGCTGTTGCTTCCGGGGCCACCCAGGCGGGCGCGTCGCCGGATGCTGTCGCCACATCACTGGCGAACGCCGGCGCTTCCACGGCGCCAGTCTATGGTTACACAACGCCGACCGGTCCGGGCGATGCAGCCACCGTTCCCGCGGCCCCGGCTTCGGTAAGCGGCGGCGGCGGCGCAACACCGTCAACCCAGCCTGCCAGTCCGTCTGCGCCGCAGTAGCTCACGGGCAGGTTATGTCATTTTTGAAAGGATTCGGAAAAGCAGAATATTTAGTATGAAGATCTTGATTTTAAGCTATAGCTATTTTATGCAGGAGGCTACAGTCTTGTCGACAAGCAGGCTGGGAGGGTGATAGCTCCGGAAAATATCACAGACAACGAGGGTTATCTGCACCTAAAGGCGGCAGGCGGAACGCTGAACTCGTGTGCTTTGTTACGCGGGACCCGGCGGTTGTTTCTTATTTTTGCGTGCCTTCTATCGGTTTTCGGAATTCCCGGGTGGGCAGCGGCGGAGGGAAACCTTCATGTCGGACAGCTCAAGATCCACCCTTTTTTTTCGTTAAGCGATACCGTAAGCGATAATATTTACAGCACCGCTGATGAGAAAAAAAGCGATTCGATCATGACCTATACGCCGGGCCTGGAGCTGGAGCTTCCCTTTGGAAGGCACAAGGCCGAGGTCCAATACTCCACCGTGATGAGCCGGCACGAAAAGTATTCAGGCGAGGACACCACGGATAATAATGCCAAGGGTCTGGTCGATTTCCGGTTTGGCGGAGGGCTCGGCTTGGGCCTGTCGGATAGTTATACGGCAGGGCATGAGCCGAGGAGTTCTTCGGCCTCGGGGTTCATCGAAAAATTCAAGCATAACGTTGAAGCTGTCTCCACGAGCTTTACGGCAGACCGCACCAAACTGCAGTTCGATTTCGGAAAAGGCGCCTGGGATTATCAGACCAGTTCGTTCCGGAACCGCGACGAAACGACCTTTTCCGGGGACCTGTTCTACCGGTTCCTGCCCAAAACGTCCGCATTTATTGAGTACGCTCACGGGAACGTGGCTTACGATGACCCGTCGCTTGGTTTGGACAGCAACGCTGACACCGAGTCCGTCGGTCTGACCTGGGAAATCACCGCGAAATCAAAAGGGACCATTAAGGCCGGTTTTCAGCAGAAGAAATTCGAATCTTCTTCTCAGGAAAATTTTAAGGGATGGGTCAGCTCCATTGACTTACACCATGATTTCTCAAAATATATCGGGCTGACGTTGACCGGGCAGCGCACGGTTAACGAGGCCAGTGTTCCGGGCACCAGCTACCTGGTTACCACGGGCGCATTTGCCGAATTGAGCTACACGTTCATCCGGAAGCTTGCGTTGCTGGCAAGAGGTTCCTACGGGGTTGATGATTTTTCGAACCCGATTCCTCCCGACACGATCACGAGAAAGGACCAGACTTCTCTCGGGGGCCTTGGCATCAATTATACCATGCGGGACTGGCTCACATTCGGTTTCGACTACAATTCCCGGACCAGGCGTTCGAACTTTCCTGCCAACGATTATAAAGAAAATTCTTATGTTATTTCAGTGAAAATGGCGCTATAATATTCAATATTCACAGGGTCGTGCTGAAAACAGCCCGTTGATGATCGTGAGTGAATGATCGGACCAGTGTATGAGCAGGAAAGACCATGAGCGCCTGGAGCAGCAAACAACGATGAAGAGAACGAAAACAATAATACTGCTGTTCGCGTTCGCGGCGCTCAGCCTGCTGCCCGTCCTTGGCAGCAGTCAGGATTACACGATCGGTGTCGGAGACCTGGTCAGGATGACGGTGTATGATAATCCCGACCTTACCTTCGAGGGGCGGGTCAGCGGCGAGGGTAAGATCAACTTTCCGCTCATCGGCGAGGTTGTCTTAAAAGACCTGACTGAACGGGAAGCTGAGAAAAAGATCACGGCGCTGCTCGAGAACGGTTACATCATGAAGCCGCAGGTCTCGTTATTTATTCAGGAAGCGAAGGCGTTCTTTGTTTTCGTAAACGGCGAGGTGCGGTCCCCCGGGTCGTACAAGATAACCAAGGGACTGACCGTGATGAAAGCGATAACCCTTGCGGGCGGATTTACGGAGAAAGCAGGGCAAAGCAAGGTCAAGATCCTTCGAAAGACCGAAAAGGGACAGATCACCATCAAAGCGAAAATGGACGATCCGGTCCTGGCAGACGATGTAATTCTTGTTCCGGAGAGTCTGTTTTGATAAAAGCAAATATTCTGACGACCTGAAACGGTATTTAATAAAGAGGGACCCTATGCAAACGAACCAAGAGCTGCACCTGCTGGATTATTGGAGAATAATCAACCTCAGGCAGTATATCGTCATCTCTTTTTTGACCGTCGTCGTCGGTGTTGTTTCCGTATATTCATTTGTTGCTACGCCTTATTATCAGAGCACTGCCAAGCTGCTCGTCAATATGGAGACCAATACCACGCTGACCTTTGAGGGCGGATCGACCCAGGTCCAGATCCCCGACCAGGCGGAGTATAATAATACCCAGAAAAAGCTGCTGTTCAGCAGGTCGTTTGTGGATACGGTCGTCAGGAAGTATGGCCTGAACAAAAATCCCTACTTTTTAGAAAAGAAAAACAAAAGGACCTATAACCTCGTTGCCTCATTTAAAACTTTTCTGAGTACTCTTTTCCCAGGCACGTTGCCTTCCCCGTATGAGCCGATTGCAACCAAGGCAAAGGAAGAACTTGATCCCTGGGTGACCAGTTTTATTATCAGCGGAATGCATGTCGAAGCCGGGATAGACAGCACCATCATGGAGATCCGTTTCACCGCGGACAGCCCGACGATGGCGGCCTCGCTGGCGAATTGCATCGCCCAGGCATACATCGAGTATAATCTGGACCTTCGCATCATGCCCTATAAGAATTCGGTAGAGTGGCTTACGGGCAGGCTGGCGGAACTGAAGGACAAGGTGGAGGTCTCGGAAAAGGCGCTCCAGGAATACAAAGAACAAAAGGGGATCGTTTTGCACCAGGCCCGGGAGAGCATCGTGAACCAGAAACTTCAGGGCCTGGTCAGCCAGCTGGTAACTATGCAGGGAGTACGCCAGGAGGCCGAGGCGAAGTATCACCAGATCCAGGGCGTCATCAACTCTCCGGAACAGCTGTCAACGGTCCCCGATATCATGAGCAACTCCGTGATCCAGGGCTTGAGAAACGAGGAGCTGACGCTGCAGATGAAGATGTCGGACCTCTCGGGGAAATTCGGGCCGAAACATCCCCAGCTGATCAAGGTAAAAGCGGAACTCGAGGGAGTGCGGAAGTATCTGATGAGCGAGGCGAGGAAGATGCTGAACTCCGCAAAGAGCCAATATGAAATCGCGTTAAACCGGGAAAAGTTCCTCAACCGGAGCATCGAGGACGCGCGGGGCGAGGTGCTGAACCTCAGCCGTGAAATGGTATCCTTCAGAGGAATAGCGGACGAAGCGGAGACCAACAAACGCTTTTACGAGACGCTGTTAAAGAAGCTCCAGGAGGCCACCCTGCTGAGCGGCATGACCGTGCCGAACATCCAGATCATCGACAGCGCCATGGTGTCCCGTTCTCCCATCAAGCCCGACCGGTCCAGGAATATTCTGCTGTCCGTCGTCATCGGCCTTGTCGGCGGGATTTTTCTCGCGATGTTTGTCGATTACATGGATGACAGCCTGAAGAACCAGGACGATGTGGAAAAATATTTGAAGCAGCATTACCTCGGCATGGTGCCGTCCGCGCCCGGTCAAAAAGTGAGTCTGGACCACCTTTCGCCGATGCACGAGTCGTACCGGACGATACGCATGGGGCTCAAGTTCGCCGCTTCGGAAACCCCCCTGAACGCTGTTCTTATTACGAGCGCCCTCGCGTCGGAAGGCAAAACAACGACCGCCTCGAACCTTGCGGTGGTGCTGGCCGAGATGGGCGAACGCGTGCTCCTGATCGACGGGGATTTAAGGCGGCCGAGTGTGCACAGCTATTTTGGTCTGGACAATGCCGTGGGACTGGGCTCCGTCATCGCCGAGCAGGTGGACCTCTCCTCGGCTATCAAGCAGCTGGAAAACAGCAATTTGAGCATCCTTACGGCCGGGCCGAATTTTCCGAACCCTTCCGAACTGCTTTCCTCGGACCGCATGAAAGAGGTCCTGTCCGTTGTTCGGGAACAGTACTCCCGGATCATCATCGATTCACCGCCGATCATGCCCGTGTCGGACCCCCTCATCCTGTCGGCGCTGGTGGACGGGGTCATCATGGTATCGCGTGGCGGCGTCACGAGCCGGCTGCCGGTGCAGAAGGCGTGCCAGTCTCTGCTCAATATGAAGGCGCACATCATCGGCGTCGTTCTGAACAATCTCAAGATGTCTAAAAGAGGCTACGATTACTACTATCACTATTATTCCTATTACCATCCCTATACCTCAACGCGGAAAGAGAAGGCATGATCGACCTCCACTGCCACATCCTTCCCGGCGTTGACGACGGGCCCGCTACCCTCGAGGAAGCGGTGGAGATGTGCCGCATGGCCGCATCGGACGGCATCGATACCATCGTCGCGACCCCCCATTTTGCTTCCTGCGTCATTGAATGGACCGAGGAGGACCGTGCCGGATGGATAGAACGGCTTGTGGCCGAGCTCCGAAAGCAAGGCATCGCAATGAGGATCGCGCCGGGCGCGGAAGTCGCCATTTTCCCCGAACTCCCGGCCCTCCTCCGGACCGGGCCCCTTCTCACGATAAACAAAAACGGCCGCTATCTCCTTGCGGAATTTCCCTTCGACTCAGCCCCGCCAAACTGGGACAGCTTTTTGCTCAAGGTCCTCGAATCCGGGACCGTACCCATCATTACCCATCCCGAAAGGAACATCTGGTTTTTGAGGCATCCCGAGGCGATCACGAGAATCGTGGAGCTGGGGGGTATGGTCCAGATCACGGCGATGAGCGTTACCGGAGGATTGGGCGACGAGGCCCGGAAGTTCAGCGCCTTCCTTCTCAAACAGAATCTCGTCCACGTGATAGCCACCGACGCTCATTCTTCTGTAATGAGGCCGCCGCATTTGTCGGAAGCCGTGAAAGCGGCATCCGACCTTGTCGGAGCGGAACGGGCCAGGGCGCTCGTTACTTCCATTCCCGCGGCGATACTTGAAGGAAGGGCGGTGTGCCTGCCGGGGCCCCTTGAACGCCCCCGGGACAGAGACTCCTGGTTCAGGAAGGTGTTTCGGTTGACAGCGCGTAACTGAAGCATAAATGGGTTTTACCACGAAGCACAGGAAGTTTAAGCTTAAGAGAAAAGCTGAAATTTGATGGACTCGCAATAAGTCGAATTTAACCGCTGAGGCACAGCGGGCGCAGAGAAAATCCTTATTATTTCCAAGTGCATTTCTCCGTGTCTCAGCGTCTCTGCGGTAGATAATGACCTATTGCGAATATTTTGCTCTTCGTGAACTTCGTGGTTCAAATTGGGTTTTTCGTGGCTTGGCTGAATTATAATAATGCAGACGATAATCGATAAATTAAAAACTGTGAGCTATGATGCCGTGATCGAGCGGGGCCTCGTCTTCCTCTTGATCTTCACCCCGCTGGCCATGGGGACCGTGCAGGACTGGTCAATTGCGGTCATGGAGACAGCCGTCCTGATCATCTTTTGCGCATGGCTTTTAAAATCTATCCGCAGCCAGGCGCCGTTGGAACCTCAGGCCCCGGAATTTCTCGCGCTGAAAAGACTGCTGCTGTTTTTTTTCCTCATCTTCTCAGGTATTGCGATTTTTCAAATTATCCCGCTCCCGGGCCCAGTGCTCGGCTTTATCTCCCCGAAGAGTTCGGCATTGTATCGATCTTTCACCGATGATCCTCCCGGCGCATGGAGGACGATCAGCATCAGCCGGGACGCCTCAATCGCGGAATTATTCAAGCTCCTGTCGTATGCTCTCGTGTTTATGGTGATCATACACCACTACGATACGGAAGCAAAGATCAAGGCCCTTTTCCGGACCATTGTGTATATGGGCTGCTTTCTTGCGGTCTTTGCCGTGGTGCAGATGATAACAGGCAACGGCAGGCTTTTGTGGGTTTTCCCGATGTGGCCGGGAGCCCACCCCATGGGTACCTATGTAAACAAAAACCATTTTGCGGGATATATGGAAATGGCCGTTCCCGTGGGTCTCGGACTTTTTTTATATACCGCATCAAGGATGAAGGGGATTTCGGGTCACGCAGACGTTCAATTTGCAAAAAGGGTCGCGTCCTTCCTGGACAATGAGAAGCTTACGACCTTATCGTTCGGGCTTGTTTCGGTGGTGATCATGACGGGCGCCCTGTTTCTTACCCTTTCCCGGAGCGCTATCGCCGGATTTATGGTATCCATGGTTTTTTTTGCAGGTATGGTTCGGACGAGAAGGTCGCTCAGAAAAAAATGGAATTATATTGTTTTGATCGGGATACTGATAGCGGTTTCGATCATTGCATCCAGTTGGGGCATGATAGCGTCACGTTTTGAAGACGTGGCAGGTGGGGGTAATTTTAAAATGGATGTCTGGAATGATGCGACCGCCGTCATTGAAGACTTTCCGGTCCTGGGCACAGGGTTCGGGACCTTCTCCCGCATCTATCCCGCGTACCAGACGAAATATCCGCAGTGGTTCTTTGATCACGCGGAAAATGATTACCTGGAGCTGCTGACCGATACGGGATTCACGGGTTGTGCGGCGCTGGCGGGAGGTAGTGCGGTTTTTTTGTACTCGCTCGTCAAGCGATGGCGTAAAAGACACAATACTTATGTTGTTTGCGCCGCGGCCGGAGGCATTGCTTCAATAATAGCAATGCTGATACATAGTATAACCGATTTCAACATGCGCATACCCGCGAATGCACTGCTCTTGACCGTTATTGCGGCGGCGACCTGCGCCACGGTTTTTAATATACAGACTCAAAGGCATGAAAAGGATGCGAGACAGGTGAACGCGGAAAAGGCGGATATGAACTGAGATGTTGACGGGTTTAATAACAGAGCAAGCATTTTTGTATCTACATAGGTCAAAACTTTAGCCGCTAAGGAACGCAAGGAACGCAGAGAGAAATAATGTAAATTCCGGTTTTCTTTGAATTCTTTGCGATCTTTTGCGGCCAACCAGAGGTAACGTTAAGAAACTTATTGAGTGATTTTTGTAGCTGCACACGCAGACAATGGAAAACAAACGAAAAATACTACTGACGGCAACTCTGATCATCACCGTCGTGCTCATTACCTATCCGGTGAGGTCGCTTGTCGCAGGCTACTATTTCCATTTGGCGACCTCAATTCTCCGGGATGACGGCCCAGGCAAAGGAAAGGCCTTGCCTGTCTCCGAACGGACGATGCCGGTTTACCTCAATGCGGTCCGGTTGCTTGAACAAGCGTCCGTGATAGCTCCGTCAAACAGTTTTTATTATGCCGCGCTTTCGGAAGTCTATATAAGGATGGGCCATTGGGCCGCAGCCATGGAATTAATGCATGCCCCGCTGCCTGACGGGTCACTGAGCAGTAAAGACGCATACCAGAAGGCGGAAGACTATTTAAAGGCGGCGATACAATCCGATCCTTCCAACCCGGACACTCATTTTGCACTCGGAAATTTGCATGATATCTCGGACAGGGACACCGGCCAGGCGGAAAAGGAGCTGGCGAGGGCGATCGCCGCGTATCCGGTCAATGCGTCGCTCCGTTATGCCGTTGCCAGGGAACACCTGAATGCCGGAAGGAAAGGCGACGCTATTGAACAGGCAGGGGTGCTCGCGAAGATCATCGATAAAAATCGAAATACGCCGGGCAACTATCTCGTCAGGGCGTTCGAGATAGCATGGAGGGCTTCCGGCGATCCTGAGGTGGTGATGGGAATCTGTCCTGACGAACCCAGGGCACGGGAAGCGGTTAAAAAATTTCTGGCGTTGAAAGGGACCAGGGAATAGTGAGCTCGTAGTTGATCCTAAAAACGGCGGTTG
>Ga0315281_10010839_pt1 | contig 12521 bp, 10 predicted proteins | sample YL17G07_0_MG_FD_204540 | JGI IMG/M metagenome (GOLD analysis project Ga0315281, IMG submission 204540) | Sediment microbial communities from Yellowstone Lake, YNP, Wyoming, USA - YL17G07_0 | ecosystem: Environmental > Aquatic > Freshwater > Lake > Sediment | place: USA: Wyoming | collected... | reverse complement strand
AGTCGCATTGATTCAAAGAGTTCGGCAAAACGCACTTCAAGGCGCGCAGCAACGTCTCCGCGGGTGTGTGATGCCATGCGCACATCAAGCTCATCGTAGGGGACGGTCGGATGATCCACACGCAGGTCCCGTGCGATACCACTTGCGCGTCCCGCGAGTCCGGTGAGCCCCATGCGTTCGGCCAGTTGCGGCGTAACCTGTCCAGTCATGATGAAGCGATCCTGCGCGCCGGCGTGTTCATCCAGTATGCCACGCAAAGTTGTGGCCTCTGCTTCCAGGTGATCAATGAGCGTCCGTAACTGCTCTATACCACCGGGCGTGAGATCGCATGTGACACCACCCGGCACTACGAAGTCCATCATATACCGATGGCCGAACAATCCGTTGTTCATGCGGAGCAGGTCCTCCTTCAAGCGCCAGAACTGGAAGAACCCGAAACTGAACGCCACGTCATTCGCAAGATAACCAATATCACCGAGATGATTGGCGATCCGTTCCAGTTCAAGTGCAAGCGCCCGGAGGACGAGTGCGTGACGCGGAGGCGTCATGTCGGCGGCGCCTTCGGCCGCCATCGCGTAGGCCCAGGCGAATGCGACGGTGGAATCGCCCGAGACACGTCCGGCGAGCCGTGCGCCTTCCGCGAGCGTCATTTGTTCGAAACGTTTCTCGATCCCCTTGTGTTTGTAACCAAGCCGCTCTTCAAGCCGGAGCATCTTCTCGCCGACGACTGAAAAACGGAAGTGGCCCGGCTCAATGACGCCGGCATGCACGGGACCTACCGGGATCTCATGTACACCTTCGCCTTCAACCTTCATAAAGGGATAGCGATCAGAACCGGGCTGGGATTCAGTCGCGGCATCAAAATTTTTACGCAAGGGATATACGCCGCTGGGCCAGGCTCCGTGGCGCAGCCATTTACGGTGATCGGCCGCGCCTTGCGCATGAATCCCGAGCAGATCGTACACCGCGCGCTGCATGCGGTTTGCAGACGGGAACAATTCATCGAGTGCCGGATAATGTGGATGTTCTTGAGGGAGCGGTGTTGATAACACCAGTAATCCCGGCTTGAGGGCGAGCGCAACATGCACGGCGAAACCTGCCTGGCGCGGCGTTTCATCGCTGCCCCAAAGCGCAACGAGGCGCGCCTTCTGTTTTTTCGCCTCTGCGCATGCGCCGTACAAGGCATCCGGTGCGCAACAGGTGCGCCATACCGGCGCGGCGCCGGCCAGGCGCTGTGCATCCGGTACAAATTCAATGAATGGATTTATAGCAGGTGTCATGGATAATTCCGGAATATTGCGTTACCCGATCAGCGCCGCCGCCTGTCTATACCACTCGGCAAGATACGGAGGGATATACAAGCCAAGCACCAGCACAATTACGATATGGAAAAAAACCGGGGTCAGATCCGGAGGGTGGGGCAATTGCCGGGCTGTTGTTTCACCGAACACCATCAGTTGTACCTTGCCGAATACTGCTGCAAAGGCAACACCCAGCGCAACGAGGAGAAAAGGCGTCGCCCACCAATGCTCATGCATCGCCGTCGTCAGCATCAGGAATTCGCTGGTAAAGATCCCGAACGGTGGCATACCAAGGATGGCGAAGGTCCCCAACGCAAGACCCCAACCGATCGCCGGGCTCTGCTGGACGAGACCGCGGATCTTGTCCATGTCCTGTGTGCCGGTCGCTTGTGAGGCGTGACCGACCGTAAAGAAAATCGCGCTCTTGGTGAGGGAATGCACGGTCATATGCAGCAGCCCGGCGAATGCCGCGACCGCCCCGCCCATGCCGAAGGCGAAGGTGATAATCCCCATGTGTTCGATCGATGAATAGGCAAACATGCGTTTGATGTCCTTTTGGCGCGAGAGGAAAAAGGCCGCCACGACGACCGAAGTGATGCCGAAGGCCATCATGAGATTCCCCGAAAATCCCGGACCCAGCGCGCCGTCAACCAGGACCTTGGAACGCACCACGGCATACAGTGCGACATTGAGCAGCAATCCCGAAAGCACCGCAGACACCGGTGTCGGCCCCTCGGCGTGCGCATCCGGCAACCAGTTATGCAGGGGCACAAGACCGACCTTGGTGCCGTAACCGACCAGCAGAAAGACAAATGCGAGCGACAATACGGTCGGCTCAAGCTGTGTGCGCACGGCGTATAACTCCGTCCACAGTAAAGAATGTCCACCGGGGCCAAGAACATTCTCGGCGGCGAAGTAAAGCAGGACCGTGCCGAACAGCGCCTGCGCGATGCCGACGGAACATAAAATAAAATATTTCCACGCGGCTTCCAGGCTTGCCGGAGTACGGTACAGACTGACGAGCAGCACCGTGGATAAGGTCGCGCCCTCCATGGCCACCCAAAGAATACCTACGTTGTTGGTAAGCAGTGTCAGTAACATCGTGAAACTGAAGATCTGGTAGGCGCTGTGGTACAGCTGCAGACGCCTCGCGGTCACCCGTCCGTGGTGCGCTTCTATGCGCATGTAGGGACGGGAAAAGAGCGAGGTCGTAAATGCGACAAAGGCGGTCAGGGTGACGAGAAAGACATTAAACGGGTCGACGAAAAACTGTGCATTTCCCGCGGTGAAAGGTCCCTTCGCTATAACACGGACAGTGAGCAGTGCCGCGGCGCAGAATGTGGCGAAGGAAAACAACGCATTCACTTCTGGCGCCCGGTGCTTGTGCCCGATAAAGGCAAGCAGGAGGCCGCCGGTGATGGGAATGCCGAGTACAATAAATATTTCCATCGTTCTCCCGTCAGTCCTGTTTTAATTTTTCCATATGGCGAATATCAAGACTGTCGAACGCCTCGCGCAGATGAAAGAAAAAGATACCGAAGATGAATGTGCCGACCAGCACATCGAGAGCAATACCCAGTTCGACCACCAGCGGCATACCGTAGGTGGCCGAGGTCGCGGCGAAGAGCAGGCCGTTTTCCATCGCCAGGAACCCAATCACCTGCGGCACCGCTTTACTGCGCACGATCATCATCAGGAACGCCAGCAGTATCGAAGCCAGGGCGATGCCAAGCGTCGATCGGGTGATCGTGCTCGCCATCTGCGAGATGGGCGAGGCCAGCGAGAAAGCGAAGATCACAAGACCGATGCCGACCAGCATCATGGCCGGAATGTTGATCAAGGTTTCGACGTCCCAGCGCACATTCAGTTTGTTGATCAACCGGTGCAGCAGCCAGGGAATCAGGAACACCTTGAGGAGCATGGTAAGCGATGCCGATATGTACAAATGTTGCTGCCCGGTTGACCAGGCGACCACAAAGGTTGATGCGGCGAGCACCGCGCCCTGCCAGGCGAGGAGTTTGATGAGACTGAGCACCCGGCGTTGTGACAGCATGGCAAAAGAAATCAGGAGCAGCATTGCCGCGAGCAGATTCACCAGCTGGCCGGAAAAGGATGCGTTCATGTTCGGTTAAGAAAATAGGTAAGCATGCCCAGCACCGCGAGCAGGAATGCGGACGAGAGGAACTCAGGGGCGATGAACAGCCGGAATTTTGCGAGGAGCGTTTCAATCAGCGCGAGCACCAGTCCGGCGGTTACCAGTTTGGCGACGAGCGCAACAAAGGCCAGTGGCAGGCCTGCTGGATCACTTGCATTGGCAATCCCCCACGGGATGAACAGCGCAAAGCCGATAATCATGTAGACGAATAATTTGACTGCCTGGGCCCACTCGATGAGCGCGAGGTGGCGTGCCGAATACTCGAGGATCATTGCCTCATGAATCATGGTGAGCTCAAGGTGTGTGGCCGGATTATCGACCGGTATGCGTCCATTTTCCGCCAGCAACACCATGGAGAAAGCCACGCCGGCAAACGCGAGACTGGGATGGATCGAAAACGTCTGGTGTGCCTGTGATGCAACGATGGTATCGAGTGATGTAGAGCCGGAGATGAACGCCGCAGTATATAATGTCATCAGCATTGCCGGCTCGGCAAGAAATCCTATCAGCATCTCGCGCCGCGCACCCAGCCCGCCGAATGCAGTCCCGGTATCAAAGGCGGCCAACGCAGAGAACATGCGCGCCAAGGCAAAAACCGCCACCAGCGCAATAATATCCGCTGCCGGTGAGAACGGAAGATTTGTCGCCAGCGACGGAACAATCCCCGCCGCGAGCCACATGCATCCAAACAGGATATAGGGTGTGGTACGAAAAAGAGGTGAGGCATGGCTTGCTATCACTGCATCCTTATGAAAGAGCTTCGCGAGCGTGTAATAGGGCAAGAGAATTGACGGCGCCGAGCGGTTCTGCAGCCAGGCGCGGCAGATGTTCACCCAGCCGATTAAAAGCGGCGCGGCGAGCACCACGAACACCGACTGTAGTATCTGCAATGAGATTCCCGTGAACTGGTTCATACAACCAGCACCAGTAACGTTAGGAGGGTTATAAAGCTGTACAGCAGATATACCCGGATCTGACCCTGTTGCAACAGTCCCAACTTTTCCGAGATAAACCCGGTGAGTCTGGCGACGGGCAGGTATAACCAGTACCAGTGGCGATCCTCTATTTTTACCGAATAACGTGGCACGGCATCATCAGGCGCGGGCAGATGCCGCGTCATAAGATATAGCGGACCAAATACATGCCGAATCGGCTGTGCGAAGGCATCCGCAGTATCCTGCATACGGGTAGTCCGTTCCGGAAAACCACAAGCCCACGGATACGACACTCGCACACGGCCATGGTAGAAATTGCGTACAAAAATAAACGTGAGCAATACCACCACAACGATCACCAGGAACAGGATAACCGGACTATAGCTCGCCTGTGCCGGCGCTGTGGGCACCAACCACAACCAGTTCGATTTGAGCGCTGCAGGCGTGAGACCTTCCCCGTTGAGTGATACCGCGACGCGGTTAAGCGCGAGCAAGACGGTGGATGGGAACAGTCCCAACAGGAAACAGCAGGCTGCAAGATAAGCCATGCCGGCACGCTCAAGGTGAGTTGCATCGCCGCCATGAAATACACCTTGCGGAACGTGTCGCGGCTCATGCTGTTGGCCGAGAAAGGCAACGCCGTAAACTTTTACAAAGCACATGGCAGTCAGCGCGCCTGCCAGCGCAAGTGCTGCGGCAGAGAGCGGCACGAGGCTGCGCACCACGCCGTTTTCAAGGATCAATGCCTGTAAGGCTGTCTGGAATGTCAGCCATTCCGAAACAAATCCATTGAGGGGAGGCAGCGCCGAAATCGCGAGTGCGCCGATCAGGAAACAGAACGCCGTCCTCGGCATTTTATGTATAAGCCCCCCCATGTCGTTCAGATTACGCAGGCCTGTCGCATGCAGGATGGAGCCGGCGCCAAGAAACAATAAACTCTTGAACACGGCATGATTGAATGTGTGATAGAGAGCAGCAATCAAACCGAGGGCCCCGGCCGCCGGGTGGCCAAAACCGATGAACACCATCGACATACCGAGACCGAGCAGGATGATTCCGATATTCTCCACGGAGTGGTAAGCGAGCAGACGTTTTAAATCGTGTTGCATCAGTGCATAGAGTACGCCGAACAATGTTGTAATCGTCCCGATCACCAGCACCACCATGCCCCATTCCCAGCGCACGTTTCCGATTAAATCGTAGATCAAACGTATCATTCCATAGATGGCCGTTTTGAGCATAATGCCGCTCATCAGCGCTGATACCGGGGATGGCGCCGCCGGATGCGCTTCGGGAAGCCATACATGCAGAGGCAACATTCCCGCTTTCGCGCCGAAACCAAAAAAGGCGAGCAGAAACGCAACAGTTGCCCAGAACGGCGTCAGCGCTGCATTGCGTAAGGCAGTGAACGTATAGTCTCCATGCCCGCCATGCAACACGCCGAAACTGAGCAGGATCGCAATCGCGCCGAGATGCGCTATCAGCAGATAGATAAAACCGGCGTTGCGGATATGCGCCAGCTTGTGGTCAAGGGTGACGAGAAAATACGAGGTCAGCGCCATCGTTTCCCACGCCACCATGAACAAATAGGCGTCGTCGGCCAGCATTACCAATCCCATGCTGGCCAGGAAAAAATGATAAAACATGCATATGAATGCAAACCGTCCGGGCTCTTCATCGCGAAAATAACCGGCAGCAAATATCGAGATTCCTGCAGATACAGCGCCTAATAACGAAAGGAAAAAAGCAGACAGCGCATCCAGACGCAGGTGAAAAGGCAGGTCTGGCAACCCCAGAGGCAATACCAGGTTTTCTGCGGGTCTCTCCAGCGCGAAAATCGACGCAATAAACAAAATGCATCCGCCGAGCGCGCCGAGTGTAAAAAGCAATTGTCTGAAAATAATACTTTGCGGCCGTAATGATCCCAGCAGCCCCACGGCCAGCCAACCCAGGACCACCGCGAGCGCAACAATCAGTATTGAATCCGGCGCATACATGGCTAACCGATGCAAAATTGAGTATTCATCCCTCGCACTGCAACATTGTTAAGTGAAATAACATTTGTTTGTAATATGTAATCGAGTTATGGTTTGAAATATGTAAATAATATTATCATACTATGGTCATAGAATTGCAATAAGAGTAATATACAATGCCAATGGAAAATCGCACAGCACGGTTGACGGTATTGATTGATCCGCGGAAAAAGGCGGTCTTTGAGAAACTATGCTCAGAAGCTGATCAGACGCCTTCCCAGGTGGTACGTCGCCTTATACGGGAGTATATCGAGCAACGCCTGGGCCGCCCGTGGCTACCGGAAAATGAATCTGATGATGCTGCCGAGGAAAAAGCTGCCTCTGACCGTTAACACACATCAAATGTAATACCGGGGATCAGGTCTTGGGGAGAGTGACTCCTTTCTGACCCTGGTATTTGCCGCCGCGGTCCTTGTAGGAGGTCTCGCACACCTCGTCGGACTCAATAAAGATCACCTGGGCCACGCCTTCATTGGCGTAGACCTTGGCCGGCAGCGGCGTGGTATTGGAAAACTCCAGCGTCACATGCCCTTCCCATTCCGGTTCCAGCGGCGTGACATTGACGATGATCCCGCAGCGGGCATACGTCGATTTTCCGAGGCAGATGGTCAGCACGTTGCGCGGGATGCGGAAATATTCCACGGTACGCGCCAGTGCAAATGAATTCGGCGGGATGATGCAGACATCGCCCTTGAAATCGACGAAGTTCTTTGCATCAAAATTCTTGGGGTCGACGATGGTGGAATTGATATTGGTGAAGATCTTGAACTCGTCGGCACAACGCACGTCATAGCCGTAACTCGACGTACCGTAGGAAATGAACCGCTGGTCACCGTTGTGCCGCACCTGTTGCGGCTCAAACGGTTCGATCATGCCGTGTTGCTCGGCCATGCGGCGGATCCAGTTGTCGGATTTGACACTCATATCATCGTGAAGCGTGAAACGTGAAGCGTGAAACGTATTTCGTACATATATGCATCATAATTTCTTGATTAAATTTCTGAGCATTCTGACTTCGTGATTGATATTTTCCAATACTTTATCCCGATCACTGATTTTTAAGTACTCCATATCGCAGGCTATTTCCAGCTGTGTTTCAAGCTCAGCACAAGACCCCAGGGCAATATATAAAAATTGCCGATATTCTTTGTTATGAAATCGATTAAAACCCTCAGCAATATTCACCGGAATTGAAACGGCCGCTCGCCTCATTTGTGAGACCAAGCCATAGAGTTCCTCATGTGGAAATAATCTGGTCAATTTGTAAATATCCATGGTCATTGTCTTTCCTAATTGCCATACATTTAAGTCCCTGAAGTTCCTTATTTTCATATAACATTCCTCCCTGTTTTACGAATGTACACTTCATCCCGCTTCACGTTTCACGTTTCACGCTTCACGAGATACTAGATACTAGATACGAGATACGAGATACGAGATACATCAGTTGTTTTCCACCACAATCTTCGGAAACCGGCTCGTATAATCCTTCGCCCGCAGCGAGAGTTTCGCAGCGGTGCGGCGGGCGATCTCGCGGTAGATTTTGGCGATGGCCGAATCCGGCTGCATGGCGACGGTGGGTTTGCCATTGTCCACACCCTCGCGGATGCTGATATCGAGCGGCAATGAACCCAGCAGGTCAACGCCATACTGTTTGGACATGCGCTCGCCGCCGCCCGCGCCGAAGATATGCTCCTCATGGCCGCACTGGCTGCAGATGTGCGTGCTCATGTTTTCGATGATCCCCAGTACCGGCACTGAGACCTTTTCAAACATCTTCAAACCCCGCTTCGCGTCCAGCAGGGCAATGTCCTGTGGCGTGGTGACGATGATGGCCCCGCTGACCGGGATCTTCTGGCACAGGGTGAGCTGGATATCGCCGGTGCCCGGTGGCAGGTCAATGACCAGATAATCGAGGTCCACCCAGTTGGTATCATGTAATAACTGTTCCAGTGCGGAGGTCACCATCGGCCCGCGCCAGATCATCGGTGTCTCCTCGTCGATCAGATAACCGATGGACATGGATTGTATGCCGTAGCTGATATTGGGTTCGATGGTCTTGCCATCTGTCGTGTCCGGTTTACCGCGGCAACCCAGCATCATCGGCTGGCTGGGACCGTAGATATCGGCGTCCAAGATGCCGACATTGGCGCCTTCCGCCTGCAGCGCCAGCGCCAGATTGACGGCGGTGGTGGACTTGCCGACGCCCCCCTTGCCGGAGGCGATGGCAATAGTGTTCTTTACCGCGGGCAGCAATGGCACACCCTTCTGCACCGAATGTGACACGATATTGGTGTTAATCCTGATCACGGCGTCCTGCACGCCGGCGCCGGTCTTGAGCTTCTCCTTGAGACTTCCGATCAATTCCTCATGATAACCCGCCGCCGGATAGCCGAATTCCAGCGTGATCTCGGCCTTGCCATTACTGACATTGACCGATTTGACCGCGTGCAGGGATTTGAGGTCCTTCTGCAGATACGGGTCTATGAATTGCCCGAGTACCGAGGCAATCTTTTCGCGGTCAGGTTCAGACATAGAGGAAACTTCCGGACTCGTTATGAACTCAGCGGGAATTCTACCACAAGGGGATATGGCAGATGGATGTGCTTTAAATCATAATGGCGGCGTCTTTGCCCGTGCGTTCTGTTATACGATGGGTGGACATGTTACCTTAATGCGCCTTTTGAGATAGCCCGCTAAAAATGACGGAAAAATCCCGCAAGATTCTGGTCACCAGCGCCCTGCCCTATGCCAACGGACCCATACACCTCGGTCATCTGGTGGAATACATCCAGACCGACATCTGGGTGCGGTTCCAGAAGATGCTGGGCAACCACTGCTACTACGTCTGCGCCGATGACACGCACGGTACGCCCGTCATGCTGCGCGCCGAATTCGAAAAGATTCCGCCGGAAACCCTCATCAGCCGCATGCACGCTGAACACCTGCGGGATTTTCAGGATTTTCACATCGACTTTGACAATTACCACACCACGCACTCCGACGAGACGCGCGAACTCGCATACCTTATATATAAGGAACTGGATAAGGCCGGCCTCATTAAAAAATCCACGATCGAACAGCTCTATGACCCGGTCAAGGAGATGTTCCTGCCGGACCGCTACGTCAAGGGCGAGTGCCCGAAGTGCGGGGCCAAAGACCAGTACGGGGATTCCTGCGAATCGTGCAGCGCGACCTACAGCCCGGCGGAACTGAAGAACCCCTATTCCGCCGTGTCCGGCGCCACGCCCATCCGGAAACAATCCGAACATTATTTCTTTAAATTATCCGACACGAAATGCGTGAACTTTTTGAAGGAATGGACGCGTTCGGGCGCGCTCCAGACCGAGGCCGCCAACAAGCTCGATGAATGGTTCAAGGCCGGTCTCTCCGACTGGGACATCTCACGCGATGCGCCCTATTTCGGTTTCGAGATCCCCGGTGCACCGGGAAAATATTTTTACGTGTGGCTGGATGCCCCCATCGGTTACATGGGCAGCTTCAAAAACCTGTGCGCGAAACAGGGACTGGATTTCGACGCCTACTGGAAAAAAGATTCGGAGACCGAGCTCTATCACTTCGTCGGCAAGGACATTCTGTATTTCCACGCCCTGTTCTGGCCGGCCATGCTGAAATTTTCCGGGTTCCGCACGCCGACCCGGGTCTGTACGCACGGCTTTCTCACGGTCAACGGCGAGAAGATGTCGAAATCCCGCGGCACGTTTATCACCGCACGCAGTTATCTCGATCACATCAAGAATCCGGAGTACCTGCGCTATTACTACGCCGCCAAGCTGAATGGATCGATGGAGGACGTCGATCTCAATCTCGATGATTTCATTGCCCGCGTCAATTCCGATCTCGTCGGCAAGTACGTCAACATCGCCTCCCGCTGCGCGGGATTTATCACCAAAAGGTTTGATGGAAAGCTCGCCCCCGTGCAACCCAATCCCATACTCACGGATATGCAAAACGCGGCGCATCAGATTGCCGAGTGTTACGAGTCGCGCGACTATGGGCGCGCACTGCGCGAAATAATGTTCCATGCCGACCAGGCGAATGGTTTTATTGCACAGGTTGCGCCATGGGATTTGGCCAAAAAGCCCGGTCAGGAAGCCGCGTTACACAATGCCTGCAGCGAGGCCATCAATATCTTCCGCCTGCTGACCCTGTATCTCAAACCTGTACTGCCGGCCCTGGCAAGTGCCGCGGAATCCTTCCTCAATATTCTGCCCATGCAATGGTCGGATGCGGCAAAGTGGTTACCGGCAGGTCAACAAATATACGAGTATGCACATCTAATGATGCGATTGGATCCCAAACAGGTGAATGCGATGGTCGAAGCGAATAAAGAAAATATGAAATCAAACACTCCCGCACCCCAACTTTCTCCCGCTGCTGCGGGCGAGGGGAATCTCATTACCATCGAAGATTTCAACAAGGTTGAACTTCGCGTCGCAAGGATTGTGAAGGCCGAGCACATCGAGGGCGCGGACAAGCTGCTCAAGCTCACCGTGGATCTGAATGAAGGCAGGACGCGCACAATACTGGCCGGCATCAAGTCCGCCTATGCTCCGGAACAACTGGAGGGACGGTTGACGGTGGTGGTCGCCAATCTCGCACCACGCAAGATGAAGTTCGGTGTCTCCGAAGGCATGGTGCTGGCCGCATCCGGTGACCAGCCCGGCATCTACATACTCACGCCGGACAGCGGCGCCGAACCCGGCATGCGCATCAAGTAATCCATGAGCGACCTGATCCTGGTCGTTATCAGCGCGGCACTGGTCAACAATATTGTCGTTGATCGCGTGATCGGTGCGGACCCGGCGCTGGTCTTTGTGCGCAAGATGGATGTGACGCGGGGCCTGTGCCTGACCATGCTTGTATTGTTGCCCGCCGTCACGGCCTCAGCCTGGCTGTTGGACAACCGGTTGCTCGCGCCGCTGCATCTTGAATATCTGCGACTGCTGGTGTTTGTCTCCACCATCATGGTCGTATGTGGGCTCCTGAAACTGTATTTACACCGCATTAATAAAAAGCTCGGCGCACAGATCAGTATCTTTCTGCCCTTCGCCGGAATCAATACCACGGTCCTCGGCGCGATGCTGTTGACCGGAGAGACAGCGCAGACATTCCTGCAAGCACTGGCATTCGGGTTGGGATCGGCGGCGGGGTTCGCGCTGATACTGTTAATATTGACAGCGGCGGCTGAACGGCTTGAGTCAACCGAGGTGCCGGCGCCGTTCCGGGGCCTGCCGATTTTACTGGTTACGCTTGCATTAATATCCATGGCCTTTATGGGATTCAGTGGTTTGATCAAGATCTGATATGACCGCCGTTCTGACAGCGCTGGCCTTCGCCGTTGTGATCGCGCTGTTGTTGTCGCGCGACGCAGGAATTGCAGTTGCCGAGGAGGAGCAGCTCACTGAAACCATTGATGTCCTGCTGCCGCAGACCCAGTGTGGAAAATGCGGTTATGACGGTTGCCGTCCCTATGCCGGGGCCATCGCCCGCGGCGAGGCAGACATCAACCAGTGTCCACCGGGCGGCCAGAATACCCTGCGCCAACTGGCGCTGCTGCTCGGGCGCGAAATTAAACCCCTCAATCCCGCCTTGGGCAAGTCTGGCCCGAAAACTTTCGCGTTCATTGATGAGCATGCCTGCATCGGTTGCGTCAAATGCATACGCGCCTGCCCGGTGGACGCCATTATCGGCGCACCGCAACAGATGCACACCGTTATTGCTGAATTGTGCACGGGCTGTGAACTGTGCATCCCCCCGTGCCCCGTCGATTGCATCAGCATGCTGCTCGTCACCCGCGCCGGCCACCGCATCAAGCTCCGGCAGGCGACACCTGTGCAGGCAGCGTGATGGGCAGGGAGCTGCATGACTTTCCCGGCGGGTTGAAGATTCCCACCCACAAGGAACTGACCAGCGCCAAACCTTCGCTGATTACACCGCTGCCCGACCTCATCATCCTGCCCTTGCAACAACACATCGGCACGGCGGCCGCACCGGTGATCAGGATCGATGACAAGGTACGCAAAGGCCAGATCGTCGCGCGCGCCGAGGGTTACGTCAGCGTGCCCGTGCA
>Ga0315281_10010838_pt1 | contig 12521 bp, 13 predicted proteins | sample YL17G07_0_MG_FD_204540 | JGI IMG/M metagenome (GOLD analysis project Ga0315281, IMG submission 204540) | Sediment microbial communities from Yellowstone Lake, YNP, Wyoming, USA - YL17G07_0 | ecosystem: Environmental > Aquatic > Freshwater > Lake > Sediment | place: USA: Wyoming | collected... | reverse complement strand
TCCTGGCTGCTTTCAGGCGGGGTTGAAGAGGACTGATTCGAAGAAGGGGATTGATTGGATTGGGCGATGGATACGTTATCTAATGGGATCACTTGATAGGTGGTTACAATGGTTTGATACGGTTCAATATAGACGACCTGCGCCGCTTCACCATAATTGAAATGCGTGAAAGAAGCAGCTGCAATGATCAGAATCAGAAAAACTAAACGTTTTAACATGTATAATATTACGATTGCCCTGAATATAATGCTAACTGCCAAGAACTTCTTCTTGCACAGGCTCTTTTTTAGTTGGCCTTCATGCGCCGACTTAACGCGCTTCTTTTCATCTATTTCTATAAACAATAACATTATAAATATCCCCGGGCATAATAAATATATGCCCAGACCATTGGCCAAAGCGCTCCCGAACATGTTCCACGGAAAAGAATCCTTCAGGAGAGCACTGTCCCAAAAACCGATTCCTGAAGAACGGCTGGACAAGTTCTTTAGCGAACTTGATACCCAGTTCATGGCAATAAGCGCCAGCTATGCAAAAAAAATGATAGGACAGAACGAGCGCAGAGGGATTCCTGAAACGAAAACCATCCTGCTTATTGAAGAATTGTCAAGGGCACTCGAACGGACTAACCGCGAGCCTTTCTCTTCCCTAGTTTCCCCATATGTTGATGTTAGAAGCGGCACAATGACTGAACTTGGAGAGCTTCTGGTCATGCCGCCTGAGATAGCAGCATCCATAAACGCTCCTGGAAGCAGGATTATTCAGATCATGCATTCCCTTGCGGATATCGGCGTCTCCTTTGAAGAAATGGCCAAGCTTTCATACGAATCATTCGGATATGCGAGGTCTGGCATCACAACTTCAACTCCTGGAGAGCCTTTGCTCTGGCTGCCTCTAGGAAATTCATTATTCCTTTCAAAAGTCATGGACTATCTGAGGTCCACAGATAAGAAAATCACCATCTTGAATCTTGGGGCAGGGCCAGGAGCGCTGGAGAGTATGGTTCTTGCGAATGCTTCTGCGTTTTCCAATCGCATCAGAATCGTTTCTATTGAACAAGATCCTGCCAGCTTGAGAATATTGGATAAGTTTCGTGGAAAATCCGGTATTGAATGGTTTGTCCTGGAGGATAACTTTGCCACTGCGCAAACAAGAAAAGCCCTAGAAGGCCTGATCCAGGGAGTGCCATTTGTAATTGCCGGTTATTCGGCGCATCATATCTCCCCTGTTAATGTATGTGACGTCGTTTCATGGATGGGTGATCTCGTGAAAGCGAAAGGATACGCCCAGATCCATGATGGTCATGGCGGTAATGCCGGTGGCGGCCAGTCACCTGTAAACAGGCTGTTCTTCAATTTCATGACGCTTTACCATCTCACTGTCTTCTATCCTGACAATATGTTTCTTGCGAACGGATTCTCAGCCATGGAACCACGAGAAGCCAGCAGGATAGTCAAAGAATACCCCTCATTATTCTACTTGACTACAACCCCGCAAAACGCGAGCGATATGCTGAATAACGGAAGCATCGCGGTTTTCACAAAAAAGCAGTAGTATCGTTCGAAAAATAGTCTTTGGTTCGATTCATTCGCCAAAGACTTCATCCATTATTTCAATCCGATAATTCGTTATCGGTATGCATTTCTCCATCCTCATCGCGCCATATTTTTTGAATAGAACCTCACCCGCGTACGCAATCATCGCCCCATTATCGCGGTTGAATTCATTCGGTGCAACACCAAACTGCACTCCGTCCTCATCGCACATTGTCCTGAGCATCTGCTGCAGCCGCTTATTTTGGGCAACCCCGCCGCAGCAAATCAGTTTCTTCTTCCGGGTCAGGAACAGCGCGCGTTCCGTCGCTTCGCATGCCATTGCAAACGAGGTCTCCATCAGGGAAAATGCGATATCTTCTTTCTTATGCGTCTTGGCCAGCTTTTGCGCCTGGGTCAGAAGGCCGGAAAACACCAGGTTCATGCCTTTGACAGAATACGGCAATTCGACATACTTCCCTTTTGAAGCGAGCTTCTCGAGTTCAGCACCATGCGCGTATTTCATGCCGATGCTCCTTCCGAAAGTATCAAACAGGTTGCCGATTCCGATGTCGAGAGTCTCTCCTAAAACATGCCAACGATCATCCTGCCGCACAAGTATCTGGCTGTTTCCCCCTGATAAATATAATACAAGTGGGTCATGTAACCCAGTCAGATGCTCGGATATCGCGATATGTGCATAACAATGATTAACCCCGATAATCTTCTTTCCATTGCGGCTGGCAAGATATTTCGCTCCGGCAATCCCGACTGCAAGAGGAGCCCCGATTCCAGGCCCCTGCGAAAAAGCGATAAGGTCGATATCCTTCATTTTCAGCTTTGCCTTGCCTAACGCAAGACCCAGGACCCGGGACATACATTCCGCATGGTGGTCTGCTGCTTTCCTTGGCAATATCCCTTCATTTGCAGGTTTGAACGTATCCATCTCATTGGAAAGCACTTTCCCATCCTTCACTATCCCTATTCCAAGGGTATGTGCGGTGCTTTCAATTCCGAGGCTAATCATAACGATCCACGCATGACGATTATTGATGCGAAATTATATATCATGTGCACTGCGATAGCAGGGATTATCGAGCCTGAGCGCTTGTATATCAGGGCGAGGATCAATCCAATCAGAAACGCGCCCACAATCTCAACAACTGAATTATAAGCGAAATGGAACAGCCCGAATATAACAGAAGAAAATATTATTGCTGAAACCGCAGCATTAGGGATTTTGAAATGGTCATGTATGCGCTCGATTTGCGATGTCAGCATCGCCCTGAAGAAAAACTCCTCGCTGAATGGAGCGAACAGTATTGCGAGCAGGAGTATCGGCAATGGGAGCGAGTTCGCGATATCGACGACATTCTGCTGGTCATTCAAACCAAAAAAAGTAAACGCGATGGTCATCGCGATAAGGACGAAGAAAAGCGAAGCAAGGCCAATCACAGTGAATATTACGTTCCTTTTGATATCCCCCGGGATTCCCATCTTTTTCATGAATCCTTCAAGGTCTGTGTCATATATCAAATACAATCCAAGGCTGAAGAGGGCCAGATGCATGGCTCCGACATACCCAATGAAGAATCCAAGATAGACGGAAACTGAGAAAACAAAAATAGAGAAAAGGAAAACAAAGAAAAGGATCGAGCGGGTATCCATCTGACTGCCTTATCCTATTTCTTCTCGAAATAGCCGCATTTGCCGCAGCTGCGCCGGTCTTTATGCTCAGCGAGCCTGTAGCCTGCGCCGCATTTTGGGCAGTATTTTGCCGGTTTCTTATAGGCGCCGATTTTCTTCTTCTCTTGCTTCTTAGGCGCAGGCGCTGCTTTCTTGTCTTTCTTCACGTCAGCCATAATCATCACTTGGTTTTCTTCTTCTCAGCAATGACCTTCTTCTTCTCTTCCTTTGCGAGCATGCCCTCCCTTATCTGGATGTGCTTCGGCTCGTTCTTTTTCAGAGATTCAATGTTGCTATAGACATGCGCGGAAACCTTCACCCGTTTGATCCCGAACTCGTTCTTTACAGAGCGGAGCACCGCAAGGTCAGGGTTCGCACCCATCTTGCCGCAGATGCCTGCCTTTATGTCCTTCCGATTCGGTGTCGTGGCATCGAAATGCACTGTCGCTTCGATTTCTTTCCGATCCATCAGCTTGTTCTCTTTGGTTGTTTCTATCTTCACTTCCATGCAATCACTTCTTACTTTACCCTCTCCATCTTCCTTCTTCCCATGGCTTCAAGTATGTCCGCTTCCTTGCCGGCGGCAGCGTCAGCGAGCAGTTCCTCAGGTATCTCGATGTCATAGATCTCGTAGGACTTGCTGTCCATGACCTGCGCTGATTTCCCGCCGACAGACATTATCTGCACAGTCTTCCTGTCTATTATCGGGACTTCGACATCCGCATCACCAGGGGTGAGCAGCGTCTTCTTCTGGCCTTCGAAGATGCCGATTGCTGTTATCCTCATCTTCGCCGCGCCGTGCTTGCCCGGCTTCGAGCTTTCGATATTGACGATCCTGCACGGTATGTCCTCGACCAGGACGTATTTCCCTTCCTTAAGTTCCTTGGCTACTGAAAATATCTTTTCGCTCATTATAACACCTGATGACATGAAGAGCTTGCAGAGAAAGATTATAATAAGAGAGGGTTTTTAATAATTCACATGTTGCTCGTAGATTCGCACTGCCATCTTGACCGTATCCGTGATTATTCGCTTCATGCCGGGCTTATTCCGGTGACAGTCGGTTATTCCCATTCATCTAACCAGAAAGCAACTGCAATCGCAAAAAAACTTTCCATCCCGTTCGTCCTCGGCATCGCACCACAGACAGCGATAAAGGAGGATCTTTCTAAATTGGATGAATGGATCGCTTTCATCAGGCAGAACAAGCCGAACGCGATCGGCGAAGTCGGGCTCGATTACCATTGGGCAAAAGATGAGCACGATATAGAGAAGGAGAAAATTGTATTCAATCGCATGCTTGACCTGGCACAAGAGATGCGGCTTCCGCTTGTCATCCATGCGAGGCAGGCGACCAGCGACGTTCTTGACTTCCTTGCCCTAAGGAAATTTGATATGCCTTTCATGCTGCATTTCTTTTCAGGAACATTGCATGAGGCACAGCGTGCAGTTGGGATGGGCGGCTATATCTCAATCACTCCCCTCCATTCAAAAACAAGGCGCGAGGCTATCAAAGCGACCGGGTTAGAGCGGCTTCTTGTGGAAACCGATGCGCCTTATGTCGCAAGGAAGCCGGAAGACGTGATCAAGGCTGTAGAATATATCTCTGAAGTGAAAGATGTCAACTGGGAAGAAGTCGCAGAGAAAACCGCTGGGAATGCAATCAGATTCTTTGGCATAAAGGTGTGAACATGTCGATAATGGAAAGGTTTTTCGGAAAGAAGAAGCCGGACATCGCATTGCTCGTGGATGGCCCTAATATCATCAGGAAGGAATTGAAGCTCGACCTTGTGAAGATGAAGAAAGAGGTCCAGAAGCACGGCAACCTCCGGGTCGCGAAGATATACCTAGACCAGTTCGCTTCAGACAAGTTGATCGAGGCCATGGTGAACCAGGGTTTCGACATCACGACGACTACGGGAGATGTGGATGTAACGATGGCAATAGAAGCCATGGAGTATGTGCTGGACCCGTCGATTGACATCATCGCGCTGATGACGCGAGACACTGATTACCGACCAGTGCTCGTGAAGGCGAAAGCGCACGGCAAGCGGACGATTATTATCGCCACAGATATAGCATTCTCCGCCGCGCTTCGAAATAACGCCGATATCGTCATAATCTTCAAGCCAAACGGCGAAGCGGACCATGTCGTGAACCAGTGACGCAAAATGTAAGCGATCAAAAATCCCCCTATGACTTCATTAATTTTTCCATAGTTAAATCTCATTTATGGTATCCGAACAAGAAATCGAAGAGCTTAGAACGAATGTCAAACTCCTAAAAGAAAAAAATAGTCTTTTGCAACAACTAAACAGTCTTCTGCAACAACATTTGGATAAATCAGATACAACCATAAAACTTCAGCAAGAGCAAATTGAGCTGCAAAAGAAGCTGATTGCGCAGTTGAAAATATCAGATTGATGTTGCTTCCCTTCCCTTTTAAAATCCTACGGCTGGTATATCCATTAAGTTTTATTTTTTGAGGTGAAAACATGGCAGAAAGAAGACCATTTGATGTGCTGAACAATTCCCTGAACAATACAGTGATTGTCGGGATGAAAGGCGGATATGAGTTCAGGGGAGTCATGGTAGCATACGACATCCACATGAACATAGTGCTTGACAAGGCTGAGCAGATGAAGGACGGCCAGGTGCAGAGAGGCGTCGGCACGATCCTGCTCAGGGGAGATTCTGTTACGTTTATATCTCCTTCATAAGCGGTCTTGAATACTGGGTCTTGAGTTCAGGGTCTTGTGTTTTGGATATGCACGAATCAATGTTCAAAACTCAAAACCCAGAACTCGAAACATTTCCTTGGGCCGGTAGTTAAACCCGGTATAACGCGCCCTTGGCATGGGCGAGGCTACGGGTTCAAAAGAGTTTCCGGTTTCCTGTTTCGGGTTTCCAGTAATTTTCTTTCTGGAAACTGGCAACTGGACACCGGACACTCGGAACTTCCCGTCCGGTCCAATTTTTTTTCTATGTGCCCAGTTTCCAGTGATCGGTTTCCTGATTTGGGTCTCGGATTTTGCTTAAACCACGGGAAAGAAGGATTCGAAATTTCCTAAAAGGGAGTTCAAATCCAAGTCACCGGAAAATCAAGAAAGCGGAGTTTGCTGCCCTCCAGAAAGAGCTGAACGTATCCGCCCGATCAATAAATACGATAACGACTATAAAAAAATAACTTTATAGATTATATTCTTTATAGTTCTTCTAGTGGTGAGCCTTGTAAGAAAGGGAAGCATAATCAAGGTCATGCGAGGCGAGTATAAGATTTTCCACAAACTGTATTCGAAATATGTTCTGGCTACCTATGAGAAAGAGGAATAGTTACATCAGCTAAAAAATATTTGAAAAGAAAGAAAGATTTATTTGCCCAAGATCACTTTCGCTACTTTCGGGTCAGAGGTTCTTTTAACCTTCATCTGGAATGACGAATGTTCTGACATGAATGCTTCGGTTTTGGGAATTGTATTAGTGCCATCATAGTTTACGCGGAATTTTCCACCTGCAGATTCTGACATGAAAATTTCCATGTCTGTCTGGAAGGTCACTCCTTTTTTATCTACGTTCGCAACCTTCAGCCCAAAATATCCTGCTGCCTCTGTAACAAATTCAATCTTGTAAATAACATCTCCCTTCTTGACCTTCATTTCGCATTTGTTTTTTACCTCCGGACATTGTGTTTCAACTTCAAAGTATCCGGACTTCTCAAAAAGGAAATCAAATCTCTTTGTGCATTTCTTCACTGGTTCCAAACACTTTGTTATTTTTCCAGAAACAATGTTCGCGCCAAGCAATGGTGCACCGGTCTCTTTCGTTTTCCCAGCATCCGCATTTCCGGTTACAGTCATTATTCCTGCAACCAGCAGAGGCGCCACAATCCTTCCCGCTTTCTTCAGAAGCGTATCCTTGTTTTCAATCTGTTTATTTTCCAATTGTTTGTTTTTCATAGTTTCACCTTAATACATGTTATATAACTAAAAGTATATATATATGCCTTCAGCCTCATCTTTTCCTTAATATCAATGATACTGGAATTCTTTGAATGGCAGTAACCCTTTTAATCCTAATTCGAGATATCTATTCGAGTGTTCTGATGATCCATATCTCCCAGGTCAGGCTTCGCAATTTCAAATCCTTCAAAATCGTCAATGTAGAGATACCGAAAACCTTCCTTTGCCTGGCAGGTCCGAATGGTTCGGGAAAATGTGTCGACGGAGATACGCGCGTATTGCTTGCAGATGGCGCTGAAATAAAAATTCGGGATCTGGTTGAAGAAGCTCTAGCTTCGGGGCATGTTGAAAAAATTGAGGATGGATTTATTGCACAGCACCCAACTTCCAAGAATATCCTTTCATTGAACCCAGAAACCCTAAAACTTGAAAGAAAACCGATAGGTGCATTCGTCAAGAGAAAAACCCCGGATAAGATGCTCAAAGTCCGGACCCGTTCAGGGAGAGAGATAATCGCTACCGAATATCATCCATTTTTCATTTTTGATAAAGACCAGATACGCCCGATCAGGGCAGACCAGTTAATAGTGAAAACAAAAATCGCAGTTCCGAAAAAGTTGCTTTCAGACCCCAAGGATAAAACCGATATTCTTTGGGATGAGATAACCCATATCGAAACGATCAAACCCAGGGAAGAATGGGTTTATGATCTTTCTATCGCAGGCAATCATAATTTCGTCGCAAACAGATTTATCATCCATAACAGCAACCTCACAGACAGTATCCGTTTCGTCATGGGAGAGATCGCCCTCAAATCATTGCGCGCCAAGAAAGTTAAGGACCTCATCCACACTGGAGCAAAGACCGCTGAAGTCACTCTAAATTTCGACGGCGATGAGCAGATCGAGGTGAAGCGCGCGATACGGGATGACGGGAAAGTCCTTTACAAGCTGAATGGCAAGAAAACCACAAGAAGCATGATACTGGATATCATGAAGAAATACAATCTCGATGAATCAGGCAGGAACATAATCGCCCAGGGTGAAGTCGCAAGGATCATTAACATGAACGGAAAGGAGAGGCGCCAGATAATCGATGCTGTTGCAGGCATCTCTGATTTCGAATCCAAGAAAAAAGAGTCCATGGGCGAGCTTGAGACTGTTGACACACGGATAAAGGAGGCGAACCTGGTCCTGGGCGAGAGGATCGCTTTCCTCACAGAGCTCGAAAAAGAAAAGGAGGCAGCCATCAGCTACAGGGCAGCGAGGAAGAACCTCACTGATGCCAAAGGGACGGTCTTGAAGACAGAATCCAAGAGGCTCACAAAGGAACTGGAGGAATCCAAAAGCCTCGAAGAAAAGATACGCGCCGGCATATCATCAAAGGAAGCGGATATGCAGGAGATCGAGAAAAAGATAAATGATAAGGAAGCAGAGAGGCAGCTGGTAAGCAAAACGCTTCAGGAAAAGAACCAGGGCTCGGGTTTTATCCGCAAGATCGAAGAGCTGAAAGCGTCTGTCAGCACCAAATCGCAGATGATCGTGGACCGCGAAGGCCTGATAGCAAAGAGCGCAGTCGAGCTCGAATCGCTTTCAAAAGAATCCGAAAACGTTTCCAGAGAGATAAAGGAACTTGAATCCACAATCGCTTCCCTTAAGGATGAGCTTAAACCGCTTGAGTCTTTAGCTGCCTCTCATGGAGGCGCTGCGATGGATGACGGGATGATGAAGCTGAAGGCAGCGGTTGAACAAGCAGCGGAAAACCTGCAGAAGCTCAGGGAGCGCTCGATTTCCATCAAATCCGAGATAGATTCGAAGAACGAGATCATGAAGATGAAAAATGCAGAAGCCGGAAGGATCGACGTTCCGGGAGAGGATGAGGATAGCGATTTCAGAAAGGAGATCGAGAAGTTGAAAAAAGCCTCAAAAGAGCTGGCAGATGAAATAGACGAGTCGTTTAGGCGCAATAAGGAGATAAATGCCGAGATGGGGGAGTTGGATAAAAAGTTGCTTGAGTTGAAAGAGACGGCATCGATATACAAGCTTCGCGCTTCCCCTCAGCTTGCGAACCCTGCCCTCCAGCTTATCGCTTCGATGAGGGAAAGCGATGGCCATTCGATACATGGCATTGTCGCTGACCTGATCCAGTTCGATCCGAAATACGCGCATGCGGTGGAAGCTGCAGCAGGCGCTAGGCTGCTTTATGTCGTGGTGGATGACATCGACATCGCAACTGGTGTTATCGACAAGCTGAAGAAAGCCAAGGCAGGGCGAGCCACGTTCATCCCAATAAGCGGAGTCAAAGTATCCAGGCCTGTTCAGATGAACGGGTTCTCTTCCATCCTGGATGTCGTGCGATGCGATAACCGCGTACGCCGAGCTATGGAATATGTGTTCGGAGAGACTTTACTAGTAGATACTGTCGAAGATGCGAAACGCATCGGTTCCGGAGAACTAAGGATCGTCACTCTGGATGGCGAGATCTTCGAGCGCTCAGGCATAATCAGCGGAGGCAGGGCGCAATCGTCCATACTCAGCGGAAACGCGCTCCGGAAAATCGAAAACGACATCGCACAAGTGAAGAGCACAAAGGATTCCCTGATACAGGAACTATATTCGCTACGTGAGTCCGAATCCGGTTCTCGCGCAAGGAAATCCGAGATCGAGATCAGGATAAAGACGATCGAGATGGAGATGCGGCAGCAGGATGAGGAGCGCGAGAAAAGCAGGAATCTGATATCGCAGAAGAAAGCGCTTGATGCGGAGGCTCATGAGCTGGAGGAACTGGTCAAAGAAAAAGAGAAAGAGCTTCGGGGCATCGAGTCTGATATCGAGAAGTCAGCAAAGAACCTTATCGAACTGAAAGACAAGCTGGAGAATGCTGAAAAAAAGCTCGAGATAGCGAGCGAGGAATCCAGCCGGAAACGGGCTGACCTTGCTTCAAAAGTCTCTTCCATCCGCGCTACTATCGAAGGGCGCGCGAAAGAGCTTGAGCTGCGCAAGCAGGAGCTTCGGGACAAGGATGGCCGAAGGAAAGATATCGAAAAGGAGCGGAAAGAATCGCTAGGCAAGATCACTGAATTGAAACGGCAGGTCACTGGAGAGCAGGAAGAGCTCGCAAAGCTGGAAGTCCAGATAACGAGCCATTCCCGCGAAGTGGAGAAGCTTTTCGAGGCGCTGAAAGCGTTCGAAGCAGAACTCAGGGAAATCGGGACCAGCCGCGGCGAGAAACGGATCGAGCTTGATCGGCTTTCGAAAGACCTGAACCAGCTTGAGATAAAAAAAGCGTCCGTATCGACAAGGCTTGAGGATGTGAGCTCAGAATCCGCCCAATATCCCGAGTTCGAATTCCTTGAGGGAGTGAAGAAAGACGAGCTCATGAAAATGATAAAAGAGGCTGAAACGACGATCGCAAGCATGCCTAATGTGAATATGGCAGCGATCGAGATGTATGATCGGAAGAAGCAGGAGATCGAGGGCGTGGAAGGGAAGATCATGACACTCGAGCAGGAGCGCAAGGCGATCCTCACGATGATATCCGAGATCGAGCAGCATAAGAAGGATGCGTTCTTCAAGACGTATTATGAAATCAGCGAGAACTTCAAGAAGATGTTCAAATATATCACGATAGGTGAAGGCTACCTTTATATGGACAACCCGAACGAGCCGTTTGAGAGCGGCCTGCACATAAGGATCAAACGCACGGGAAAAGATGGCAAGGTGCATGAGCACACGCTCGATTCGCTTTCAGGCGGAGAGAACTCGCTTGTTGCATTGATGTTCATCTTCGCTATGCAGTTCTTCAAGCCATCGCCGTTCTACATCCTTGATGAAGTGGATGCAGCACTTGACAAGGAGAACAGCAAGAACCTTGCCCAGCTAATATCCGGCATGGCAAAGGACACCCAGTTCATACTCGTATCGCACAATGACATGGTGATGTCTTCGGCTGATGCTGTGTTTGGAGTGACGAAAGTCCAGGGAGTATCGAAACTTGTCGGCGTGAAGCTGGAGCCTAAGGCAGCATGAAACCGGAACGCGGCGCGGTTGGACGTGCATTATTCGTCGGGCGTTTTCAGCCATTCCATCATGGCCACTATCATGTGGTGCTTAAACTCCTGGAGAAACATGATGAAGTGATCATCGCGATCGGTTCAGCTGAATCCTTTTTTACTGATGAGAATCCTTTCACTGCCGGAGAGCGTATAGAGATGGTCAGGGCAGCATTCGAATCCAAACTGCTCTCTCGCATAATCATCATACCAGTGCGCGATATAAATGACCATGCGAAATGGGTAAGCCACGTGATGGCGTATGTCCCGAAATTCGAAGCAGTCTATTCCAATAACGAACTGGTGCAACGATTGTTTCGCGAATCTGGAAGTGGCGTGAAAGTGGAGCCTATCGAACTGATTGACCGGGGAAATAAGGAAGGCAGGTATATCCGCAGCCTCATGGCGCAGGGGAATCCTGAATGGGAAAAACATGTCCCTGGATCAGTGGCGGTTTTTATCAAAGCGGTTGGCGGGTTGGATAGGATTGAAAGGATGAAAAAAGGAATCTTTAGGTGAAATCATGCCAGCGATAGAGATAAAAAAATATTTCCCGACCAAATCAGTTTCCAGTCTGCGGTTTTTCCACCGAATTTTATAGTGTAAAACTGCACCAAAAATACTATTTTTCAGTGCAGAAGTGCACGCATTGCTTCCTTCCAAAAAGGAAATAATATTCAAAAAGTTTCCTTCTATAAAAGAAACCTTCTATCTGATGCGCCTTATTCCGTCTCCACGTCATTTATCTCAACAATCTTATTTCCTATCACAGTGCCATAAATGGACACGTTAACCGTATCATTCAGTTTGTATTCTTTTTCCGTCTTTATCAATAGGACATTATCATCCAATTGATAGCCATAAATGGTTGAAGGGACGCTGACAGAATACTGATAAAGCGTTGTGCCGTTATAAGGCAGGCTTACGCTCTTGTTAGTTACGATAAGAAGATTGGATTCAGGAAATACGACTTTGATGCCAGTGAAATCTGATAATGCCTTATCTTTATCCGTGAAATTCGCAGAAACAGATGCGCTTGTATCAGATATGTATGTAATGTATGATAGCGATTTTTTCTCCGCTATCTGGGCAACCGTGAGGCCAGAAGGGAAAGACAGGTAGTCATTCCGGGAGAAATCGACGCTTTCATATGTCGAATTCAGCGAAGCATCATCAACAGAGCTTCGGTTCTCCCAAGGTACAATATAATTATGCTCGATCCCATCGACAGATGAAACGGTCCCGATTCCAGAAAGGCTGATATCCTGCGAAACGATATCCGCAGAGTTGTAG
>Ga0315281_10010837_pt1 | contig 12522 bp, 10 predicted proteins | sample YL17G07_0_MG_FD_204540 | JGI IMG/M metagenome (GOLD analysis project Ga0315281, IMG submission 204540) | Sediment microbial communities from Yellowstone Lake, YNP, Wyoming, USA - YL17G07_0 | ecosystem: Environmental > Aquatic > Freshwater > Lake > Sediment | place: USA: Wyoming | collected... | reverse complement strand
TGTTTTACGATTTCCTCCTGCAATAAGTTACGGAGCTCTTCCAGTTCCTCGAGGCTGACGTCGCGGCGGCTGGCGAAGAACGAGACCATTTCCTGGAACGAATTGCCGAAGTATCTCTTGATGACAGACTTGAGAAATTTCTTTTTATACTCATCCTTGGAGACGAGGGGATAGTACTCGAAGGTCTTGCCGTAGGCCTTGTGGGAGACGAACTCTTTCTTCTCCAGGATCCGGACGATGGTGGATACGGTGTTATAGGCCGGCCTGGGCTCGGGAAGCTCCTCCACGATGTCCTTGACCACCGCTTTTTCGAGCTTCCAGAGGACCTGCATGATCTGTTCCTCGGCTCTGGTGAGTTCTTTCATGGCGATCATAATATAAAACTAAATAGTTAGTTTGTCAACTAAAAGTTTAGTTTATTTTTGCAATCCACTTTTCTTCCACACCTGGGATACGTTTGAGGCCGGGGATTCGTTGCCGCGAAGCGAGCTATCTTTTTAGGCCGATCTTGCTTATGATAAAAACAAAACTCATCATCCAAGGGAGCATGCATCATGTCCGAGCCCAAAAAAACATCGCGGCGATCAGCCCTCAAGACCATCGGCGCGGCCGGAGCGGCCTCGATCCTGGGACCAACCCTTTTTCCCGGAAGAGCAGAAGCTGTTGCGCGTCCCGCCGATGCGTTCGCTCTGGTCGGCGACCGCTTTCACAACTTCGATTACATCCGCACGGCCCTGACCCGGACCCTGGTCAAGGAATCCGGCCTCCGCGTGACCTTCACTCCGGACACGGATTTGCTGACTTCCAAGACCCTGAAGTCCCATCGACTGCTCATCCTGCTGTGCGACGGGTTGGCCTTTCCCGGCGGCTACACCACACCGTATGTTTTCTACGACCCCGACAAGATGAAAATCACGAGCGACCCGCCTCTGCCGCCTATGGACGAAACAGCGTCGCTGTGGATGACCGCCGAAAAGGGGCTGGCCATCCGCCGGTTTGTGGAGGAGGGGGGATCGGCCTGGTTCTTCCACAACGCCAGCTACATTTCTGGCGCCAACGCCGATTTCCGCCACGTCGAGGGAGCGCTGTTCACCGGGCATACGCCCTTCCGCCCTTACAAGATGAAGGTTGTGAACCCGGATCACCCCATCACCCGGGGCGTGAAGGATTTCGTCGTGACCGAGGAACAGCATTACCTGGTCTATGACAAGGATTCCAAGTTCGTCCTGATGCGGAGCGTGAACGAGGAAGGGTTGGAATACTCGACACCGGCTCACGGGAACCAGGGCGCCACCTGCGAGGCCTGCTGGGCCTATGATTACGGCCGGGGACGCGTTTGTTTCATGGCGCCCGGGCACACCATCCCAAGCTTCTGGAATCCGGAGTACGTGAAGCTCCAGAAGAACGCGCTCAACTGGCTGTTGCGGAAAAGCTGATAGCCGAGCGAACCTTTATTTCTTGCGGGCCGCGCCGTGCAAGTAAACTTTGAATTCGTCCGGCTTGTCGGGAGTGCTCATCTCGAAAAGAATATCGATCCGCGCCTCCCCGAGCCGTTGATAACTCAGCCGGAAGCGCGGCGCCCCGGACTGTTTTTCACTGATGAATGTGATCAGACCCTCGGCCTGGAATTCCACCAAATAGTGGATGACGTGGCCTTCATTGTCCCAGTAAGCGGCTTTGATCCCGTCCTTTTCCTGGTACACGACGAGAAGGTCATCGTGAATAGCGGCCGGACGGCCCTGGCCGGCGGGGAATTCCGTGTGGTTATGGCGGACGAGAACCCGGCCCTGGAGCTCGGCAGCGAAGGTGAAGCCGCCTGTGCCCTGGCCCGGCGATCCGCTGCCTTCCCCGACCCAGTCGCCCACCAGGAACTGGAACGCTCTCCAATCAGGGAGCGGGGCGCTCTGCTGGGCGACCAGGGGCACTAGGACCAGGATACTTGCCAAGAGCCAAAGAGCCAATTTTCGCATCGAGTCTTCCTTTCGCACTGTGTCAGCTTTCTAACCGGATTCGGCGATAAACCCGAAGGGCACAACCTCGGAATGCGCCGGCGATCTCTCGGTCAATAATATATCTTCGCCCCGTGAAATTTCCGGTCAATTGTCGGATACCACTCGGTGATATAAACGGCATAGGCGAAACGAGTGTTATCAACTATTCTGTGGCTGATATTCGTCGTTGTCAATGCTTCCCGATCGAGGGCATGTCCCCTCGCGCTGTTCACGCCTCCCATATAGTCCATGTTGCCCGTGGCCATGTTAACGCGGACCAGCTCGACGCTGATCGGGTATCTGGGTTCAGCGGTCTCATCCGTTAGGATCGCGATGAATGTTTTTATGGACACGCCGTTCGGCAGATTCACAGGAATATAGATGTCCGGGGAAGGGTTGTATTGGAAGCCGTCGACATAGAATTGCGTCATGTCGGCAAACCAAGTGAATCCTTCTTGCTCATCGGCCCGAGCGGTGATCGGAGGGACCGAGATGACTCCGGCGTTCAGGACAGGAATGCAAACAGCCCCGATCAAGAGGACGAGACAAAAGACCTTTCCCTTTTTTGAAATGATTTTCATTTTTCTTCCTCCCCTAGGTAGATTAGATGGCAGGAGCGCCGAAAAGTCAAAGGGGAGGAACAGGCTTTTCGTTCCGGCCGGATCAAAGCCGGGTGATCTTCAGGGTGTGGATTTCGAAAGGCTTGAAGCCGAGCTTCCGCCGTCCTTGGCAGACATCGAGAGGCAAGGGATGTTCCTCGAGAAAATCGACGAGTTCGACCTTAGGCTGGGGATCGGCCAGGCGCAGTTCGGCCACGGTCGAGCATCCATGGGCTTCATAGAGACGAATGATGAGCGCCTCGCCGTCCTCGGCTTTTTTGACCGCTTCAACCACCACGTTCGGCACGTCGATGGACAGGAACGAAGCCCGGGCCGGAAGCGACCCGGCCGAGGCACTGAGCCTTGTCACCCGCAGGGGCGCGTTGAGCTCATAGGCGGCCCGGATCACTCCGCCCTCGCCGTAATCGCCGGCATGGGGGTAGAGCGAATACGTGAACTCATGCCGCCCGCGGTCGGCGGTCGGGTCTGGGTATCCAGGACTCCGCAAGAGGTTGATGTCGAGAACGTTCTCCAGGGCCTTGTGCCCGTACTTGCCGTTGTTGAGGACCGCGACCCCGTATCCGCCATCGGACAGGTCCATCCATTTGTGACAACAGACCTCGAACTTGGCCTTGTCCCACGATGTATTGCGATGGGTCGGCCGCTTGATGTTGCCGAATTGGATCTCGCAGACGGCCTCGTCGGCCTGGACGGCGACCGGAAATGAGGTGCGGAGCATCCGGTCTGATTCCCTCCAATCCACCTCGGTCCGGAAATCCAGCCTCCGGCTGCCGGCTGCGAGCGAGACCTCCTGGGTCAGCACGGACGCGCCGTAGGCATATGTCTGCCGGACCCACGCCCGCGGCCCGTCGACTCCGGCCTCTGCTGACTTTAGGACGAAGAACTCCGGCGGACGCTGGTCATAATCCATAGGGAAATCCCAGGCATGCCCTGGGTCGTGATAGACGGCCAGGCGGTTTCCCGCGCAGCCCGCGGCCAGCGCTTCGCGTCCGTGCTCCTTGTCGTAAACCGAAGCCAAGGAGCCGTCGGCATGGAACCGTACCCGAAGAACATCGTTCTCCAATTGTGTCGGGGAGGCCGACGGTGCATCGTAGTCGGCGGCTTTGGAATCCAGGTCGATAACGGCATAGCCCATCGAAGGCATCGAAGCCCGGACCCAACGCTCTTCGATCTTGCAGAACTCGTTCCGTTCCCAGGGCAGGGAATTGCCGATAGCGAACGGCCTGGACATTCCCCGGGATTCAACCTTGCCCAGGAACGCGGCTTCGGCGGCCTTAGACAGGGCCTCAGTTTCTTCCTCCATCAGGCGGTAGCGCTCCAACGATTCTGCGTACACCCGGGCGATGGACGACCCGGGCAGGATGTCATGGAACTGGTAGAGGAGGACTTCCTTCCAGAGCGCTTCGAGCTTCTCCGCCGGATAAGCCGCGCCCGCCGACCACCAGGCCCGGGCCGACTGCCATTCCGCCTCCCGGAGAGCGATCTCCATCCGGCGGTTGGCCCGCTTGCTGCGCCCCTGCGACGTGTAAGTGCCCTGGTGGCACTCGAAATAGAGCTCGCCGTTCCAGGTCTCGAGCTTGGCCCGGTCGGGCTCGATGTGCTCGAAGAACTTCCAGGCCGGTTCCTGGACCACGGGGCACAACCCCGCCAGGTTCCGCTCCCGGGTCAGCCGCTCGAGGTGCTCCTCGGCCGGCCCGCCGCCCCCGTCGCCCACGCCGAAGATCAACAGACAGCGGTCCGAAGTTTCTTTGTCGAGGTACTCGTGCTCCGCCCTAAGGATGCCCCGGGGAGAGGCCGCGCTGTTGTAGGTGGCTTCGGGCGGCATGTGGGCCAGCACCGCCGAGCCGTCGATGCCCTTCCAGATGAAGGTGTGATGCGGAAGCTTGTTGACGATGTTCCATGCCAGCTTGGTCGTCATGAAATATTCGACGCCCGATTTCCGGAGCAGCTGGGGCAGGGCGCCCGAGTAGCCGAAGACATCCGGGAGCCAGAGGTTCCTGACGTCAAGCCCGAATTCCTGACGGAAGAAACGCTTGCCGTAAAGGATCTGCCGAACCAGGGATTCGCCGCCGGTCACGTTGGTATCGGCTTCTACCCACATCGCGCCCTGGGCTTCCCATCGCCCCTCGGCCACGCGGGCCTTGAGGCGCTCGTAGAGCGAAGGATGGCGGTCCTTGATCCACTGATAGAGTTGAGGCTGGCTCGCGCCGAAAACATAGTCCGGGTAGCGGTCCATCAGATGAAGCGCCGTGGCAAACGTGCGCGTCCCCTTGCGGATCGTCTCGCGGATGGGCCACAACCAGGCCAGGTCGAGGTGAGCGTGCCCTACGGCGCTGATGACCAGGGACGGATCGCCGCCCCGCTTGGCCAGCTCCGGGGCAAGGATGGCCCGTGCCTCCGCGGCCTCTGCGTCGGTGATCTCGTCCAAGACCAGGGCGGCTTCGTGAAGAGCGGCCCGGATTCGATGCCTCCGGGGCGAGGTTTGGGGCAGTTCGGTCATGAGCTCATGCAGGACTTCCCAGTCATAAGCCAGGGCCTGGATGCCCGGATTAAGGATCGCGACCCGCGCTTCTTTCAGCGTCCCGTTCTCGGTCAGGAGTCCCAGAAGGTCGTTGCAGCCGGCGTCGGCCCAGAGTGAGATGTTTTCATCCCCCTTGGCCTTCAGCGTCAGAGGGACCACCCGCTTGCCCGGCTTGCCCGTGCCGGTTTCGTAATCGGAGTTGATCGTGGTCAGCCCCTGGACGGGCGAGCCTTTATCATCGACGACGCAGGCCTCGCCGTTGAGGTCGATCAGCAGGACCACCGGCCGTCCCGCCGCAGACCGGGGCACGCGTCCCGAAAAAAAGAACCAGCCGCAGTCGAACAGGTCGCCCCATTTATCACCGGGCTTGAGGTCCAGCCTTTTCCCGGTCTGCCGCTTGTCGAAAGTCACGGGTTCTTTTGTGACCCAGGCGGTGACGGCAAGGTCGGCGATCGGCGTATAGACCGCGTCGCGCAGGCGGCCGGTCATTTCCCCGAGCTGGCGGTCTTTCTGGTATCGGACAAAGGTCATGGGGTTTGGTTCCCTTTCGTCTTGAGGTTCAGGCTCACTATGCCCGATATATATCGCTGTGCGGCCCGCGATGTCAATTCCGGGGGCACCGCCGGCATCATTCCCCGACCGACTTCTTCCCTTCGGGCGATCAGGCGCGGGTCAAGATGACCGGGTGTCCGTCGAGCATGACCACTTTGACGCCGACGCCGTACGTGGACTTGAGGTTGCGCTCGTTCAGGGTCGAAGCCGATGGGCCGTCTGCCAAGACCCGACCGCCTTTAAGCAGGACAGCGATATCGGCGGCCGCGGCCAGGTTCGGGTCATGAGTGGTGAAGAGGATCGTCTTGCCGTTCTTTTTCATGTCGGCCAGGACCTCGAGGATGCGCCGCGTGTTGGCGATGTCCAGGTGCGACATGGGCTCGTCGAGCAGGAGGATGGCCGGCTCCTGGGCCAGGGCCCGGGCCAGGATGACAAGCTGACGCTCCCCGCCGCTGAGGGCCGCGATCGAGCGGTCGGCCAGCGCGCTGAGGCCTACGGCCTCGAGGGCCAGCGCGGCCTTGCGGCGGTCCTCATCGCCCGGGGTCTCCAGGAAATCAAGGTAGGGCGCGCGGCCGAGCAGAACGTACTCGAGGACGTCGAGCTCAAAGGTCACATGCTCGTCCTGGGGCACAAGGCCGATCGTGCGGCTGAGTTCCCGCCGCGTGTGGGCGTCGAGGGGTTTGCCGGCGACTTCGACCCGCCCCCGAGCCGGAGACAGCCAACCGAGGATCAGGTTCAGCAAGGTCGTTTTGCCCGAGCCGTTCGGTCCCAGGAGAGCCGTGACCGTCCCGGCGGCGATGTCAAGCGAGACTGAGCTCAAGGCGGGAGGTTGTCCGGGTCCGTAGCTGAACGACAGGTCCTTGACCGAAAGCAGAATGCCCGCCGCGCTCATGTCCGGACCCCCAGCTTGCGGCGAAGCAGAAGGACCAGGAACAGGACTGTCCCAAAGAACGACGTCAGGATGCCGAGCGGGATCTCGCCCGAGAGAGCGATCCGGGCCAGGTCATCACAAACGAGGACGAACACGCCGCCGAGCAGGATGGACGCCGGCAAGGCCCTTTGGGCATCCGAACCAACGACCCTGCGGGCGATATGCGGGACGATGAGCCCGACCCAGGCGATCTGGCCGGCCTTGGACACGGCCGCCGCCGTGGCGATCACCGCCGCAACGAGCAGGACCAGGCGCTCGCGGCCGGGCCTGACGCCCAGCGAAAAGGCCGTCTCATCCCGCAGGGAGAGGAGGTTGAGCCGCCAGCGCAAAAGAAAGAGGACGATGAGACAGGGGACGATCACCGGCAGGATTTGGAGCACGTCTTTCCAGGTGATGCCCCACAGCCCGCCCAGCATCCAGAAGGTGATGTCGGGCAGCTGCCGGGTCGGGTCGGCCATGTACTTGATCGAGCCCGTGGCCGCCGAGTACAGGGCCGAGACGGCGATGCCGGCCAGGACCAGCCTGAGGATCCAGTCGCCCAGGCGGATGCGCCGGGCCAGGAAGTAGCTGGCGGCCAGCCCGGCCATGGCAAAAACCGCCGCCGACCCCTGAACGGCCCAGGCCGTGCCCCCCAGGAAGACGATGGCCAGTGCGGCGCCGAAGGCCGCTCCCTGCGAAACTCCCAGAAAACCCGAATCGACCAGGGGGTTGCGGAAGATCATCTGGAACACGGCCCCGGCCGCGGACAGGACCATGCCGATGAGAAAGGCGGCCGCGATGCGGGGCAGGCGCAGATGGAGGATGAGGTTGACGGCCAGCGGGTTGTCGCGGATGGCCGACAGGGGAGTGACATAGGGTTTGGGATAGCGGCCGAGCATGACCGAGCCGGCCAGGCACAGCAGGACCAGCCCGCCGATGAGCCACAGCCGCCGCGACCGCCCCCGACTGCTTCTCACCCTTTCGCCTCCTTTAATGAATGTCCAGGCGGACCTTGGGCAGGATGATGCGCTCGACCGCCGCCCGGTCGAGGCCATAGAGCTTCTGGTAGAATTCATAGACCTCGCGGGTCATGTCGGTCTCCTTGAAAAGAGACGGGTGAATTCGGGCCGCGAGCCAGGTCAAGCCCAGGATCCAGCGGGGGTCGGGCGAATCCCAGCCGAAAATATCCTCGGGGAAGGCGTAGAGCTCGCCGGCGCGGACCGCCTTCAAGGCGCTCCATTGCGGGTCGGCCTTGAAGGAATCGATCATGGACTGCGGGTCGATGGAATGCCAGACCACGACAAAGACCTTGTCCGGGTCCCAGCCTGCGATCTGCTCCAGGTTGACGATCGTCCAGCCCGCGGTCGTTTTGATCCCCTCGAGCCAGACCGGGGCGGCGCCCGCCGTCCGGACCTGGAAAGTCTGCATCCAGCCCCCGGCGGGAACCTGCACGGCGAATTTGCCGCCGCGGTCCGTGCCCATCACCAGGAGGACGCGCGGCCTTTTTTCTCCGGCGGCCGCGGCCAAGGTTTTTTGGATGCGCTCGATGCGTCCGCGAAAGAAGGCCGCGACCTCGACGGCCCGGGCCTCATTCCCCAGCACGGCCCCGACGTTGGCCAGGTCGCGAAAGAACTCCTCGGGAGTTTCCAGGCTGAGATAGGCGACCGGGATCCCGACCTTGGCCAGGGTTTCGCTCATCCGCTCGTCCGCGGAACCCTTCATCAGGACGAGGTCCGGCCGGAGGGCGGCGATCTCCTCGGGCCCGGGGTTCACGCCCATGGTTTTCTTGTCTTTGAAGGCCGGGTCGATCGCCTCCAGGAAATCGCTGGCGGTGCGTCCCCTCTTTTCCATGCCCACGAGGCGTTCCCGTCCCTCGGGAAACATGTAGAGCAGATGGAGGATGAGATGCGGGCCTTTGCCGATGACCACCAGGCGTTTGGGCAAGGTTTCCAGCGTGATGGCGTGACCGGCGGCATCGGTGATCCTGATGGGATGGGGAGAGGCGTGCGGGGAGGAGGGGAGAGCCGCGGCCCCAGAAACGCAGACCGCGACGGCCAGGACGACGATGAGGGTTGAGCCGAGGGCCGCTCTGCGCATTCCTATCTCCTTTCCAAACACGGGAGGCGGACGCGTTTCCGCGCCTACCCTGGCCGGGTCATCCCCGGCGCTGCGACTGCGGGCCCTGGAGGTCGCCTCTTTAGGCCGTGCAGTTCGGAGAGAATGAGACCCGAAGGACGGGTCCATTGTCCGGGTCTCTGCGACCGATTATAGCACAGTGACGATGCTTCCTTTCCAAAGACGTCATTACCAGGTTATCCTGATTCGCAGGGGAACCCAAAGGAATCGATTATATAAATTCATTTTCCGAATATATTCGGCATATCAGCATAACTTCACAGATTGACGAGCTAAGCGAAGCCCTTCAGAAATAAAATCAAATCAGAAAGTTTCTATCTATCACGCATCTATGCCCATGATTAAGACCGGTATGTCTATATCGGCAATGCCTCGGGCTTCGAGATCCCAAAGAAATTGTTCATAATAGGAAACGCCGGTTGACATTTCATCGGCGAAGGCTTTGACTGGGACTATCTCGACTCCGCAATCTATGTGTCCCAGGTTGTGGAAAATTGTCATTTTCGCGCAAACGTTATAGACCATAAATGCATACTTGCCAAATTGGACTTCTACCCCTAATTTATCTTTGACAAAGTCCATCTCCCTGAAAGCACCCCTGTTCCAGGACCTAATTTTATAATCTTCTATGAAATATTTCTTTGGATAATCGCATTGTACCCGGACAGCGGCCCAACCATGTTTCGCGAAGGATTCTTTGAAAGCCCCATTGAGAGCTATCGGATTAAATAGCATTCTCCCTGGCATCGTTTTTTCTTTGCTCACTTTGGTTTTATACTTCGTTGAATCTATAGAGGCTATAACATGTTCTATTTCTTTATAAAGATGAGAATATCGGCCTAGTACCGCTTCCTTCCCCTTTTTGAATGAGAAAATTCCTGCTATTTTCAAAGGCCCTCTTTCGGCTCGCGCCACTCGATAGGGATTTGTGAAACTTTTTCACGTCCCGTTGGCTGATAGACTGGCTTTCCTAATTGCCTATAGCGAAGTTTGCCAGCAAAGAACTCATTAATTCTTTTATTTATCTCCTCACAGTACTTATGTTCCTTTTCGCAAGCCATTCCGCGTCGTTTCTGCTTTAGAGCAGCTATAATTGCTGAGCCCACACCGGCGAATGGATCAAGCACCCAATCGTCTTCATTGGTAAGGGCAAGAACGCATCGTTCGACCAATTCGATCGGGAATTGGCAGGGATGAATAGTCTTTTCAGGATGATTAGCTTTTACGTTGGGAAATTCCCATACGCATGACTGCCAATCCCTTTCTATTATCTGCCAGAAGTCGGAGGGATTCTTCCCAAGCGGATTGCCAGAAGGTTTTCCGTAGTCCTTGCCGGGTTTATAGTTTGTTTTACCCGGATACTTGGAGGGCACACGCACACTATCCAAATTAAAAGTATAGTGATTACTTTTTGTAAACCAGAGAAGAGTTTCGTATCTGCCCGAAAACCTTTTTGATGCATGCAGACCGTGCTCAAAATGCCAAATCACCCGGTTTCGCAGCCTAAGGCCGTGCCGTTTAAAAAACGGATAAAACAAGATATCCAATGGAAAGACTTCCGATTCTTTGACATAGTTTCCAACTTGCCAGCAAAGAGAGCCGTCTATAGCAAGGACACGAACAAGTTCATCTACAATCGGGTTTAAACGTTGCAGGTATTCTTCGAGTTCGGTTTCTAGCTCATATTCTTTTCCCAGATTGTAGGGCGGGGAAGTGATGATTAGCTTAAATGTTCTATCCGGAACCCTTTTTAGAGTTTGCCCGGTATCCCCTTCAGCAATAACTATCTTTGCCTCTGTTTTGAAGGACGGAAAGATTTTGGGCGATTTATTAGAAAAAAGGACGCCCGTTATCGGCGTTGCAGTTGAGTTTGGCTTGATCATTAAACCCTAATTGTTCCACCTGAAAGATATTTATTACGTCCGAAGAATAACACCCATAAGAAAGACCTGTCAACGGTCTCTCTTGTGTCACAAATATGTGATTGACCTGCCTCCCTTTAAATTGGTTTAGGTATAATGAGAAAAATCTAAGAGATAGGCTTGATACCCTTCTCTTTCAAAGCTTTTCACCGACCGGCAGAAGAGCCAAGAGCATATCAAGCATTCGAGAGAGCTTGTCATTCAACGCTCTGACCTCAGAGCTGGATATTTCCCGCCCATAATATTTTTCCCACAGGGCTTTTGTCTTATACTCTCTTTAGAATCGCTGAATTCAATGGGAAAAATCAAAAAAGAATTCTAAGAAATTCCGTCAGGGAACCACGAAGGGTCAAGAAACTGATTGAATATGGAGGCGTCTTTGGCGGGTTTCCTGAACCGGTCCGGGCACCATGTCCGGGCTCCCTTGACAGGTCATGGGCCGGGCGATATATTCGACCCGGCAGACGGATCTTAGCGGAGGAAACGATGGCCCTGAAAGATAAAAAGATCGACGCCTCGCTCAAGGCGGACCCCGTTCTGGCCGAAGCGATCCGGGGACGGCTTGAAGGCGGCCAATTGCCTTGCGCCACAGCCTTCGCCATCGCCGAGGAGAAAGGGGTCCCACGGCTCGCCGTCGGCCGGGCCGCGGACGTCGAGCAGATCCACCTGACTCGGTGTCAGCTGGGATTGTTCGGCTATCCCAATCATGCCCCTTTCTGGGAAACGAACAAGGTCTCGGACGCGGTCAAACCGGCTGCGCTGGACGAAGCCATCCTTGCCTCCCGCGATAAATCCGGGGTCATCTCCTGCGCCGCACTCATGGCCGTGGCCGACCGGTTCGGCCTGCCTAAGATCCTGGCCGGGTATTGGGCCGACCAGCTGGGCACCCGGGTTAAGCATTGCCAGCTGGGCGCGTTCTAAGGCCCTCTCCATCCAGCCGCCCGTCGTGCGTCTTTTAGGCGCGGCAACGCGATCTGGTCAAAATCAGTAAAAAAAACCGGCCTGCCGGAATCTGCGCGGCTCCGCCTTTCCGTTTTGCCCCGGGCGCATAACCCGGACGAGGCCGAGGGGAGATGCCTTGGAATCGTGTTTTGAGGGATTTGAGATGCTTATTCTCAAACGACCGTTCTGATTATATAATACGCAAACCATGCCCTTTCAGGTCTTGCAGGGAAGAAGAAGGAGCTGAGGCTAGGCCATGCACTTCTTTCTGATGAACGAATTCCTCCTGTCGGCGCCGCTGATCATCTATGTCGGTTATCGTCTCAGGAAACTCTTCGCCCGCCGGCTCTTTAAGAACCTCTCCACTCTGCTCTATGTGTTCCTGATCCTGGCCTATCCGTTGTCTGAATTTCTATCCCATGATGCGGGAGGCCCCTCGACCAGGTTGCTCATGCTGGCCGGGGGCTATGCTCTGCCGACCCTTCTGTACCTTGTGCTGTTCGTGGTCCTGGCCGACCTGGCCCTCGGGCTCCTCCGGTTGACACGGGTGGTCTCCAAGGCGACGGTCCTGAGCCCGAAGTTCCGGCGCTGGCGGCTGGCCGTGTATCTATTCGTCCCAGCGGCCGTCGTCGCCTGGGGCATCTACAATTTCTACCACCTGCGGGTCAAGGAATACTCCATCCAGGTCCCCCGAAGGTCGTCGTCGATCGCCCGGTTAAAGGTCGTTTTCGCCGCCGATTTCCATCTGGGGGAGAGGACGGCGGCCGGTTTCATGGAGCGATTCGTCAACCTGGTGAACGCTCAGAAGCCCGACGTCGTTTTGATCGGGGGCGATGTCTTCGAAGGCGATCGGCGAAACGAGGTTTCGGAGGAACGCCAAGCCGAGTTCCGGCGGCTCCGCGCCGCCTACGGGGTCTTCGGCGTCCCG
>Ga0315281_10010836_pt1 | contig 12522 bp, 9 predicted proteins | sample YL17G07_0_MG_FD_204540 | JGI IMG/M metagenome (GOLD analysis project Ga0315281, IMG submission 204540) | Sediment microbial communities from Yellowstone Lake, YNP, Wyoming, USA - YL17G07_0 | ecosystem: Environmental > Aquatic > Freshwater > Lake > Sediment | place: USA: Wyoming | collected... | reverse complement strand
CATCGGCATCACTGAATGACAAACGGCGTCAGAAATAAACTGACGCCGTTTTGCTTGAAATTCTTTGTCGCAAGAACCATCACCAAATGTGAATATCAGGCCATCAAGTTAGCTGATCACACTCACATGCCGGCCGGACGCAGGTTCGCCGCTTGCTCGGCCCGGAAAATACCTCCATTACTTTGTCCACACTTCAACGCGCGGCAGATGTCGTCGGGCACCGCTTGGTCGTGGGCTTCGTACCGGTGCGCCGAAGCTGATTCGCGAATTAAGGTTGCCGGATTCGGTATTTTTCAAACAAAAAGTTGTTGCCAAAAGTATATCGAGCCTTGAGCCTTTGTTTCTGTTTGAGTCATTATGTGTTGTGAAAAAGCCACATTCGATATGATCGAGGCGACAATGCCTCCAAGCAATAGGAATATTACGATATGAGCGATCCGCTAACAATCAGGAAGCTAATTGATCGCATTTCTTCCGGCGATATTCGCATCCCCGCGTTTCAACGTGATTTTGTATGGGAGCCTGAGCAAGTGGCGTTTTTGCTCGATAGCATCTACAAGGGATTCCCCATTGGAACCATAATTCTCTGGAGGACTGATAGCCGCTTGAAAACAGAGAAGAAACTCGGGCAATTCGTTTTACCAGAACCGGAAAAGGATTATCCGGTCAATTACGTATTAGATGGCCAGCAGAGATTAACTAGTCTGTTTAGCGTGTTCCAAACTGAACTGGTTCCTGAATCGCAATTATGGGTCGATATTTATTTCGACATGCTGGCGGAGGAGTCGTTACAGGAATCCCTATTTATCGCCCTTGAAGAGGGAGAGGTCGATTCCACGCGACATTTTTCAATCAAGACATTATTTGATACTGTCGAATATAGAAGAGCTACGGAACCCTTCAAGGACACAGCGGCAAAGCTACAAAGACTCGATGAGCTACAGGCGAAGTTTAAGGAATACCTCATTCCAAACGAGACTTTCGAATCCGACGATAGAAACAAGGTTGCTATCGTTTTCGAACGAATCAATAGGGCAGGCACAGATCTGAATGTTTTTGAACTGCTATCTGCATGGAGCTGGTCGGAGGAATTCGACCTAGTAGAAAAATTTACGGTATTGCAAGATGAACTTGCAGAACACGGATTTGAAGAATTGGGGGATGAGAAGGAACTGCTACTTAGAATTTGTGCGGGCATAATCGCGGGAGAAACAACCCCCAAGACTATTCTTGACCTAAAGGGCGAAGAAATTCGAAATCGCTTCATGGAGATTCAGGCGGGCATCGTCGGCGCCTTGGACTTTCTAAAGCGCGAAGCAAACGTCGGCCACTACAAAATGTTGCCGTTCCCCGCCGCACTGGTACCACTAAGTGCATTTTTTTCAACGAACCAGCCGGAGGGAAGAAATTACACAGAAAAACAAAAACAACAGTTGCTACGGTGGTTTTGGCGTGCAATGTTTAGCAAAAGATATTCATCAGACGTAAATCAGCGACAGGCAATTGATATAAGCGAGATGCTAAAACTAGTCGCAGATGATGGCTATGAATTCAAGCATCAGAGAAGCGAAGTTCGACTTGATTTCTTGAAGGACACATTCTCTACAGCGAATGCAAACGGCAAGATATTCATTTTACTATTAGCTTCAACGGTCCCACATTCATTCATGAGCGGCGCAAAGATTGAGGCTGTAAAGGTACTAAAGAAAGCAAGTAAGCACGAATTCCATCATATTTATCCACAAAAATATTTGGAAACGTTAAGCGTGGACGAACGGCGAATAAATTCGCTCGCCAATATATGTTTCTTGACTCGGGCCGATAACAACAAGATCAAGGCAAGAGGCCCAGCGCAGTACATCTCGGAGATGGAACCGACAACGAAGGCGCAATATCTTAACGAGGCTTTTTGTCCCACCAATATTGAAAGTCTCGACTACGACGATTTTTTAAAGAGACGGGAACTACTACTTTTGTCGCAGGCAGACGCCCTCACGGGCGCGCTCGCAGGGGTAACTAGTTGAAGGAGCGTTCAGGCCGGTTGAACAACATTCTTGGTTCAATCAGGGACGTACCACGATTTGCTTTTACCACCCGCGAAAACAATCGCGGTCTGTCACTAGACTATACAATGACAATAGGGGACGTACCACCATTGTTCACCACCGGCGAAAAGAATGGTGGTCTGAGCTGTCCTCGGTATTCGTGATAGGCCGCAAATCGCTGCCTCCATTAGGGCGCGAAACGACACGGGGTACTAAACGTCTAATTTTCCCTGCTTGGCCGATGCTGGAAGCGCGAGGTCATCGATTTGCACAACCCGAATACCCGTTCGCGCAGCCGCTTTCGCTACATCCCCATCATCCGAGTAAATTGCCGAGACGCGCCGGGTAGCTGCGATGGCGACAATTTGCCAATCAAACTTGAATTTGGTTTTGGTTATCGCTCGCTTTTCAGCACTTGACCACGCCTCTTCGAGCATGAGCGAACATTCCATCGCGGCTTTGACATCGAACGGTGCAACCTCAAACGCGGACTTGCGCGTCAATGTGTTGTGAATCTCTTCCCGTGCTTTGCCGGCTCGTATCAGAACTTCGGTCAGCGCAGGCGTGGGAATAACAATCTTTGTTTTGGTTTTTTCAAGTGTGCCAACCAAATCATCAAGCTTCGCGCGTCGGTCACCTGTGAGTTTTGGGTTGAAGAAGTCAACCAGAACAGTAGCGTCAAAGACGACACTCATTGGCTTCTATCCGCCCCGCAATCGGCGAAGCTCTGCCTGCGGATCGTCCATCGACGACCAGTCGGTGTCAATCGCACGCAATTTCGTTACGAGCTCGTTCAGCGGCGTTTGATCCAGCGGCTCAAAGCTCTTGATATCGAACCCGGCCAGTTCCCAGACGCGCTCCTTCGTGCGTCGCCATTTCCCGTTGCCCGAAACACGCACTGGCTCTTCAAACAAATGCTTGGCTAATTGCTTTGCCATCTCACGCGTGGAGTTACACTCGAGCTTTTCGCCTCCTTCGCCTTGCAGCCAAACCGGCACGGTCGCATCTTTCCCGCCAACTCGGATGACCACGCCGTCGAGCTCACCCTGCTCATGTACGACCACCTCTTCCGAAAGTGGTGTCTTACGGCCGGGAAACTCGAGAATAGTTGCGCCATGCTTCACGCGAAGGACTGCCGACGCGTTGTCTTCGCGCAGTAACGCATTGACCTTGCTCCAGTTCGACTTAATGTCGTCGGGCGCGTCGGGCGTATTTATGAGCGACAAACGCCGGCGAACCTTCGGCTCGGCAGTCCTGTCGATAGCGATTTCAGGGACCGCACTACCCTTACGAATCTTCAAAAGATGGACGTGCGCCTCTGAACCCATTAGCTTTGCGAGGCAGGAGGCATATTCTGCCAGCCGTGCCATGGGCAACGTGTCGGGTGTCCAAGCGTCAATCCGAAAGTCAAATGTAATATAGCTGTCCATTTGCAATAATTATTCCACCGTTTTCGTTATGGTACCAGTGACAGAAGACGAGCGGTGAATTGTGCCCTGCGGAGGCAGGTGGGGCGTGCAATCAGGGACTTACCACGATTTTTTCACCACCCACAAAAACTATCGTGGTATATCTGTCACCAAACTATTCGACGCCTTGGGCATTATTACCTGGAAGGCGCGTCAATGCTTAGGTTGCGGCAGGAATCCCCGATCCACGCCCGTGAGAATCTGGCGAATCAAATCAACCGACTTGGGCGATTCCAGCGCGGCCGAATGTATGCTCTTGCTCTGGTCGATGAAGTCCGTCACGTCTAGATCGAACACGTTGTCCCACACATTGTCGCGGTCGGCGATGCCGCTGCGACCGAGGCGTCGCGTGCCGAAATGCTTGAGGCCGGCCGAGGCGCCGAGCACCTGGTCGAGTCCGGTGTATAGCGCGCCAATGCGATAGCAAAGATTGGACATGAGGCTGCCGTCCGATGCGCCGGGCTGGTCCTTCTGGAAGATGTCGTTGTCGACGTCGGCGGCCACCATCACCAGTTGGTGGACCAGGGTGATGAGCTGCGGGCTGTTGAGTTTCTTGGCGGCGATGGCGAGCGCGTTTTGCATCACATAGTTGCCCATGCTATGCGCGATGACCGATATCTTGGCTTTGCATTGCTTGCCGGGATTCAGCGCGGCGAGGCGCTGCATGGCGATGATGTGGTCGTGCAACGTGACCAGCGCATCCGCCAGCACCGGCGCCGAGGCCCGCGCGTCCTCGCGATCGGGAAGGTAGCCCGCGACCGAACCATTCGATGGCCACGTGTACAGCACCAGCGTGCCGAGGCTTTTCGCGCCGCTGTAGAGACGCTTGCCCAGATCGGCATAGCGCGCGGCCGCATCCTTCCAGCCGACGTTGTAGCCATGCACAAACAGCGATACGTGTTTCTGGCTTTCGTTATTGTCGTCGGCAATTTCCGGGAAGCTCATGGCGGTGTCGGTGAGCAATTTGCGAAAGTCCGAGGCCGACACCTTTTCCCAGAACGTGAACTGCGTGAGCTTGCTGCCGGCCGAATCCTTGGCAAAGTAGTGATTCATCGTATCGGCACAATCCTCCCCTGGCTCGCCGCCGGAGAGTTTACGGTTGCTCATCATGAAGTAGGGCATGGGGGGACTCCTTTAGGATTTGCGGGGGTTCAGCGACAACTGAAACAATGGCATGCAACGAACGAATTGAGAACAATAGGGAGCGTGCCACGATTGCTTTCACCGTTCACGAAAAGAACGTCTGTCCCCGGTATTCCGGTATTGGGGTTTTTGGTTCAAGCTGATGGGCACCTCAAATAAACTGTCATTCCCGCTCCCCGATCAGGTCGAGGACAAGTTTCGCGGGAATGACAAATTACAAGAGGCGTCCTCAAACTCTATCGAGAGCTGAAAATACGCCACATTAGCTTGGCTCGCACCCGTCTCAGCGTTGAGCCGCTAGCCTTTCACTGGGCATGATAGTTGTCCGCTGGCAGCTTCACGCAACTGCGGGATCGCACGTGGCAGAACGTATCTGCGCTGCAGCCGCCACGAATGGTGTAGCACGCGCACGCGATGCTGCCGTCAGGCATACTCAACCCGTGGCCGTTGCACGCTTGCTCGTTGACGCACGACGTAACTGCGAATTTTGCGTTTGTTTTCGGCGCACAAGTTCCGCCAACGACGGCGATTTCGAAACGCTCGCCGGGGCCGGGCTGCATCGCTCGTTTTTCCGAGAGCATGCGTTGCCGCTCGGCGATTTGTCGATCAGTCGCCGGAGGTTCATTGTCGAGGGCGGGTAGCGTCGCCTGCGTGGCGCAGGCGGACAGCAGTGTGGCGGCCAGGGCGACGATGATCGAGACAGAAATTTTGTTCATGGTTTTCTCCTAGTTGCCAGTAAAGCCGACGTGCACTTTTGAGCTGGTGTATTGCCAGCGATAGTCGCAACCGTCTTGTGAATTGGTGAATGTTCGCGCGAATACGTTGCTCACGCGACCGGGCACGGGGCCAAGCGCGTGAAGATCGTCGTAATCACCCCAATAGCCGCGCAAATCGGCGCAGAGAACGCACCCCGTCAACTGAAAAATCGCGAGGTGAATATACAAATCCGGCTGGTTCGGTCGTGGAATGATGCCGAGGCCGCCCATGTCGTGACGCACCCGTCCCGTGCTGGGAGAAAAGGTGGTGTGCGAGCCCATCCACAATGACGGCTCGCCCGCGTTGGCCATTTCTTGCGACCGATACGCGCGCACCAGCGGGTTGTACGACGCCGAGTTTTTTTCCTTGTTGCCTTCCCCGGTGCCCCACTCCGGGATGTATTGGCAATTGAGATTGCCGATCATGCAGCCCGCACCGGCGATGTAGAGGCGATTGTTGGTTCCACTCATGCGCGTGAACATCATCCGTATGTGATCGTTCGCTTTGCCAAATGATCCGATGTCGAACGAGAATTGCGGCCCGGTGCGCACCACTGTGTCGCTGTTGGTGCAACTCGCGCCGCTGCTCGCGACGCACGGGTAGCTCTGTGCATACATACCGGTGTGCCATGTCGCGCTCCAACTGCTGCCGTTCCAGCGCGCGATCACGAGCTCTCCGCCGCTGGCTTGCGCCATTACGAACATTTCGTTGGTGTCCAAATTTACGCGCAGTCGCGGGTGACTGACGATAGCCGGGCCACCAGCAAAGGGATTGGTCATTTTCAGAAATGTTCCGTTCTCGCCGACCGCACGCCAGATGTGCACGGCGTTCGTATCCACGTTCACCCAGCCAGCGTAAATGTTGCCGTTGTTATCACTCGCGATATTGCCGCCATCGTAGAAATCGCCGGTCGAGTCAGTCTCTTTGGTTTGCACGCATTGATACATGACGAAAGTTTTTCCACCGTCGGTGGAGCGTGCGATGCAGGCGCCACCGATGTAATTATTGAGCGGCCCGTTGATTTCACCATTGGGCGCGGTGTCAAGCTTTGCTTTCGGCACGGCGAGCGTGACGATATAAACGTAACGCTGGTCGCGTAAGGAATTAGCGACACCTGGGTCACCCCACAATATCGGCCACGCGTCGGTCGGCTGCACGCGGCCACCGTAGGTCCAGTTTTTTCCGAAGTTATTGGAGTAAGACCAACCCAAATGCGTCGCGCCTTTTTTCGACATCCGCGTGGTCGGCGTGTATTGCACGCCTGCTTGATCGGTGCCGTCGTTATAGGTGACGGTGATGGTCGCGCCATCATTGAAGCGGTTGACGGAAAACGAGGTTTCCGATTGCTGGCCGTTGGCTGTGCCGTCTTCTTTTCCGGTAACGGCAATGGGTTTTAGCGCACAGCCGCCTACCAGCACAAGCAAAACAGCGGCGATGCAAGCTTGGTGGATTCGTAAATTCATGATATTCCCTTTTCAGAGCGACAAGAAAGATGCTTCTTGCCAAAGCGGTGGTTGGCGCGTTTGACGCGTCTCGACACGTGGGCACGCCGTGCCCACGTTACAAAAAAACTCATCATTGAATAGTCCATTTCAATTTCACGAACAATTGAACAATTGGGGCAGACCACCATTCCTATCGCCCATCACCCCACAAAATACGCCCTCTTAATTTCATGCTCCGACCCCGCCTTGAACTGCCCCGGCACCCATTTCCGCCAATCCTCAAACAAATCCTGCGGCTTCCAGGTGTCGCGCGCCGCCGAACCGAATTCCTCGATGTGCCGTTTGACGGATTCACGAAAGCGGTGGTGCGCGAACACGCGCATGAATTCGCCGAAGTAGATATCCGCCACGCGTTTGTCGCCGCGGATGAGCACCATGTTCTCGTCGTTGGTATTCACGCTGGCTTCGCTGAAGTTGGCTGAGCCGGTCAGGGTGACGGGTTTGTTGCCGAGCGGATCGATGAGCATGAACTTGGTGTGTACCCAGTTCACGTTCACGCCGATGGGGTCGGATTCCTCGCGCCAGCCGTCGATCCAGTCCACGTAGATATGGTTGCCCAGCGCCATGCCGATATTCGGCAGTTTGCGAATGCGCTCGATATCGGCGATGGCTTCGGCGCGCGAGGCGGCGTTGCCGCCGTTGACGTATTTATCCAGCATGGCGAAGCGCAGCACGCCGTCGTTTTTGTCGAACACGGGACGGAAGTCTTTGACGATACCGAACGGGAAGGTCATGAACAACGGCTTGGGTTCGTCGGCCAGTTCGATCCACCAATCGAACACGCCGCGCCCGCGGTGCGGGGAAAAGATTTGCATCAGCACATCGGATTCATCTGTAGGCGGCAGCGGGTTGCTGGATTCTGCCCAGTCCTTCAGGTCACTGGCGGCCGGGTCGCCTTTGAGTTCGCTCCAGTATTCGAGAAAGCGCTTCGCCAGCGCCGCATCGTGGATGGCGTGCCCGACATTGAGCTGGCCATGTAGCGCATTGCGGCTCAAGTTGGTTGAGCCGGTCCAGACGGAAACGGGTTTACCATTCTTGCTCAGCACGATGAACTTGTTGTGCATCAGCTTGGCGTTCACGCGCGGGATGCAGAGTTGCTTGATCTGCGCCTTGGCGATTTCCGCATCGTTCGCCGGACCGGTTTCGTCGTCCTTGGCGTGGTAGATAATCTTCACGTCGGCGCCAGCGGCTTTCGCGGCCTTGAATGCGGCCAGCACTTCCGGCCACTGCATTTCGTAGATCGCGGCGTGCAGGCTGTAGGTGTTGTCCCTGGCCTTGCCGATAAACCCGAGCAAGCCAGGCAGCAGGTCGCGCGCGAGCCATGCATACGCGGGCGCGCCAGCCTGGTCCAATGTCTGGCCGGGGAAGCGTTTGCTGAAAGCCTGCGAGGCGATAGCGCCACGATTGAAATGCACGTCGTGCCTGGCGCCGGCAAGCGGCTCGGTTTCGATGGTAATGCTGGTTGCGGCGCCTTCCGTCAAATGGCCGGGGATGCCGTACATCGGGATCACGCGGTAGCGATAAGTGTAGCCAGGCTTGGCCGCGTAGTCCGCCCACTGGAATGCCTGGAACGGATGCTCGTGACTGCTCGCGTCTTCAATGCCGGTGGAGGGCCGGACGCTGGGGAAGGTCTTGTTGCCGCGCAGCCAGATGGTTTCGTTTTCGGTGAGGTCGATACGCTGGATGGCGAAGCCCATCAGCCCCTGCGCGTCGGCTTCCTTCATGTCGAACGCCAGGAACACGACATACGTGCCGCCGATGGCTCTGACGGTGACAAATCCGGAAACCTTCTTGCGCATGTGCATTCTCCATTACTGGCCGAGAGATGCTGTCTTGTAAGAGGTAAAAGGTGCGATGCGCGGATACCTGCTGGCCGCACCCGGCCAGTTCGCGCCTGGATCGTGAAACGTCAGCGACACACCTGCCGGTTGAACCGGAGACGGCGACGCAAAGGGGCGCGCGGCAATGACTGTCGTGACGAGAGGGGTTGCGCAAAATGCAGTTCTGCTGCCCATGCCGGCCCCCCTGTTTGGAAGCACACCACCTGCACCTTTACCGCGCGCCACCCAGGGGAAAGAACTACCCGAGAGCGTCGTTGTTGTTCACTATTCCAATGCCATCAGCGAGCTACTGCGCGATTGACTGAATTGACTGAAAGCCATCGCATCGAATATGCATGCGCGAGATCGAATCAAGCCTTCGCGTTTTTTTCACTGTTGTTTCAGATTTGGAAACTCAACTATCGATAAGTCGACAAGTGTGAAGATACTAGCAACATTTTTCTCAAATAAATATAGGGGTTTCCCTGATTATTTCTGTAGAAAAATCCTCAATTGCTCGCTACGTCAGGATGTGTAGCGTGTGCTTACCCGGCAGCGAGCTTCAAGTCACTCGGTTAGCCAGCAATAACCCGTCGTCCCAGTGGAGACTGGGACGACGGATTATTCAGACTTAACCGGGCGACATGACTCTCGGGCTCGTCTGCACAGCCATCTTCAATCCATCTTTTACGAGCCGGTTTCTTATCCACGCGCAGCGGTATGTTGTCGCAGGAGATCGGAAAAAGCCTCATCGGAGATCGGTTTGCTGAAATGAAAACCCTGCGACTGGTCGCATGCGAGGTTGCGCAAAAATGTTTCCTGCTCCTGGTTCTCTACACCCTCGGCGATAACGGTGAGGCTCAAGGCCCTGCCCATCGCGATGATCGCCTCCGTAATGGCGCAGTCCTCGCCGCTTTGCGGCAGGTTGCGGATGAAGGAACGGTCCACCTTGAGCGTGTCGATCGGAAAACGTCTGATCTGCGCCAGGGATGAATAGCCGACTCCGAAATCGTCGATAGCGAGCCGGACGCCCAAATTCTTTATGGCGCCCAGCAGTCTTGAAGCTCTGTCGGGGTTGCGCATCACCATGCTCTCGGTCAGCTCGAGCTCAAGCAATTCCGCGGGCATGCCGGAAATTTTCAAAGCTCCGATGATGTCCTTGAGCAGGTTTTCATCGTCGAATTGCCGCACCGAAAGGTTGACGGCCATACAGATCGGCGGCAGGCCCTGGCGCTGCCAGGCCATGTTCTGGGCGCAGGCGGTGTTCAGCACCCACTTGCCGATCGGCACGATCAACCCGGTTTCTTCGGCGAGCGGGATGAATTTCAGCGGCGACAACACGCCGAATCCGGGGTGACGCCAGCGCAGCAGCGCCTCCACGCCGGTAATCCGGCGCGTCTTCAGATCCTGCTTGGCCTGGTACAGCAGGAAAAATTCATTCGTTTCGAGGGCGCGGCGCAAGCTCGTTTCCAGACTCAAGCGCTCGGGAATCTGGGCCTTGATATCCCGCGAGTAGAACTGGAAATTATTCTTGCCTTCCTCCTTGGCGAAGTACATGGCCATATCGGCGTTTTTCATCAGCGACAGTTCGTCCTGCGCGTGCTCCGGATACATGGCAACGCCGACACTCGTCGTAATGCGGCACTCCTGCCCCAAAAGCATGACCGGCTGGATGATGGAGGCAAGAATCTTGCGCGCGACCACGGCGGCCTGCTCCGGCTCGCCGATCTCCTGGAGAAGCACGACGAACTCGTCTCCACCCAGGCGCGCCACCACGTCGCTTACGCGCACGCACTTGGCGAGGCGCTGGCTCACCTCCCGTAGCAACTGGTCGCCAGCCTCGTGCCCGAGGGTATCGTTGATGAGTTTGAAGCGGTCCAGATCGAGGAACATCACCGCGAACGTACGCTGGTAACGTCGCGCCGTTTCGATGGCCATGTTGAGCAACTGGCTGAACATGGCGCGGTTGGGCAAACCGGTCAGGCTATCGTGCGTGGCGAGATACTTGATGCGTTCTTCGTCGCGCTTGCGCTCGGTGATGTCGCGCCCCACGCCGCGGTACCCGCTGAAATGGCCGTCGCGGTCGAACAGCGGATGGCCATGCACGACAAAAAAGCGTTGTGTTCCATCCTCGATGGTTCGGCACATGACGGCATCGCGAAACGGCAGATAAGCCTCGAGCAACTCGCGGTGCGCGTCCCATCCGCCTTCGCTCGCGATCTCAAGCCCGGTTTCCCAGCGCCGCTTGCCCAGCACGCTTTCATCGGCCAGGCTCTCTCCACCGGCGGCATACTGGCCTTCGAGCCGGCTGAAGCGGAATTCGGCATCCTGCTCCCAGTACCAGTCGGAAGAAAGTTTAGTCAGGCTGCGAAAACGCGCCTCGCTTTCGCGCAAATCCTGCTCGATTTTCCTGCGCTCGGTGACATCGCGAATAATGCCGCGGAAACCCGCGGGGTTTCCGTGTTCATCCCTGACAAGGTGAATGGAACCGTTGCCCCACACCGTGCCGCCATCCTTGCGCCTAAGCTCCCAATCGAAGCTTTTGGACGATATACCGGAGTGATAGACCTCGTTGAACGCCTTGTAAACCCAAGCCGCGCCTTCGGGCGTCTGATACTGGCGATTGGTCATTTCGCGGAGCTCGCTCGCCGTATATCCGAGCAGGCGGCAATAAGCCGAGTTGGAGAAAACCAGCTTGCCCTTGAGATCGACCTCATAGTAGCTGTCCTCGATGGTTTCGAGAAAGTTGCGATACTTTTCCTCGCTCGCGAGCAGCGCAGCCTGGATACGCTTCAATTCCGCTTCACACCGGAAGCTGTGCGGTTTCACGTTTCAATCGCTCCACGACCATCCGACTTCTTCGCAGCCATTGTCTGCCTTCAATAGTTGGGGCAACCTGACGGGATACTCGAGACCATTCCCAATTTGTGCCGGCAGCGTAGCTTCCGGCACGATGCCAACAGCATACGGAAGCTATCAGCGGCAATTCGAAAAAGGAACAGGATTTCTCCCGCTATTCTTACCTTTGATAGTGCGCCGGGGTATGGTATGCCGGGCACGCAACTACCCTCGCCTTGCTCGGGAGAGACTCGAACGGCGCCCCCCGTCGAGGGCTTTGATAAGTTCCTGCAACAGGTGTAAATTGCTTTTGCAAGGCGGCGGATGTCCCCCTGCCTTACCTGGGAAGGAGTACAAAAATGAAACGTCTGGCATTTCTGATAGCGCTGGCTTTGATTGCCCTGCCGGTCGCGGCGAAAAAACCCTGTGAAGAACTCAAGGCCGAGATCGAGGCCAAGATTCAGGCCAAGGGCATCACGAAATACACGCTCGAAATCGTACCGGCCAAGCAGGAAGTGAAGGACGAGAAGGTGGTCGGTACCTGCGACGGCGGTGCAAGCAAGATCGTCTACAAGCGCGGCTGATTCGAATATCGAACAACAATTCCGTTAGGCTGGGTTCGACCCTGCCTCGGACGCGATCCGGGTCCGCCAGCCGTAACCCGGCGCGGACGCGGGCGGATTGTCGGGTTACGCTGCGCTAACCCGACCTTGTATTATCCACGAACAATAAATCTGATGGAATTGATACCATCAAGACCGTGTTGTACCTCTTGAGAGGCATCTCAAGAACGAGCGACTGGATGCCGTATCCGCCCTTAGGCCTCACGTGAAAATAACTTGACCAATTAATCTGGATGTGGTTTAAAGCGGGTATGCATATCGCATCCGCAATACGCCAGATCAAATCGCGATACCGTTCTCTTGCGCCGTTGATGGATGAACGG
>Ga0315281_10010835_pt1 | contig 12522 bp, 15 predicted proteins | sample YL17G07_0_MG_FD_204540 | JGI IMG/M metagenome (GOLD analysis project Ga0315281, IMG submission 204540) | Sediment microbial communities from Yellowstone Lake, YNP, Wyoming, USA - YL17G07_0 | ecosystem: Environmental > Aquatic > Freshwater > Lake > Sediment | place: USA: Wyoming | collected... | reverse complement strand
CGCCCCACACGTCGACGCCGTGAGCGCCGAAGGCGCTGCTGACGGCGGCGCTCACGGCGGTCGCATCGGGGCGCTGGCGAGTACCCATCGTGCGGTGACGCTAGCATCGGGCGCCCGGACGCGCAATATCGTTGACTGTCGACACTTGACTTTGTAGCATGCTGAGTTACGGCGCGAGGCTCAGCTCCTCGCGCCCTCGAACCTTCGCTGGAACTCTCCACAGGGGGTGGACAGATGCGAACGGGACAGAAGGCCCAGACGACGATCCTCGTGCTCGTCGCGGCGCTGCTGGTCGTGGTGGCGCTTGCCTGGGGGGTGACGGCCTGCGGCGGAGACGAGACGGTCACGCCGACCTCTTCGGCCAGCAGCGGCCCGGTCGCCGGCGACCTCAAGCTGTTCGCCTACGAGGACGGCTTCGTGCCGAACTACATCAAGGGCTTCAAGCAGCAGTACCCGAACGTGAACCTGATGGCGAGCGCCTACGACAGCGGCGACGCCGCCATCGCCAAGCTGCGCGCCGGCTTCGAGGCCGACGTGATCAACCTGTGCGTCGAAGAGGACGCGGAGATGGCCGTCAAGTTGGGCCTGGTGCAGGCCCTCGACACCTCGCGCATCACGAGCTGGGACCGCATCTTCCCCGGCTTCCAGAAGCTGCCCGGAGTGACGATGCCGGACGGCAAGCACTACATGGTGCCCGTCGACTCCGGCCCGACCGGTCTGCTCTACGACACCACCAAGATCACGCCCGCGCCGACCTCGTTCAAGGACCTCTTCGATCCCAAATGGGCCGGGAAGGTGGCGATGATCGACTATCCGGTCACGGCGATCCAGATCGGCGCCCTGGCGCTTGGCTACACCGATCCCCTGCACCTCACCGACGAGCAGCTCCAGAAGGTGAAGGAGCTCTTCATCACTGCCAAGAAGAACGGCCAGTTCCGCACGTTCTACCAGACCGACTCCGACATCGTGACGCTGTTCAAGGGCCACGAGGTGTGGTTCATGCCGGGGGGCCGCGGCAGCGCGCTCGACATCCAGCGGGAAGGTGAGCCGGTGGAGTTCCAGATGGCTTCGGAGGGGCAGATCCTCTGGGTGTGCGGCTACGGAATCAGCTCCAAGACCAAGAACATCGACGCCGCCTACGCACTACTCAACTACTACCTGTCGCCCGAGGCCGAAGCGTACGAGGCGTCGCACTGGAACTACATGATCACCAACGAGGACACCCTCGACGTGGTGGATTCGCAGGTGCGCGAGGACGCCGGACTCGACTTCGCCTACGACCTGGGCAACGCGATCCCTGCGGCGCCGCCCGCGGAGGGGTACGACAAGTGGATCCGGGCCTGGCAGGAGGTCAAGCGTTACTGACTCAGCCATGAGACCCATCGACTTGCGGAGCGACACCAAGACGCGCCCCGGCGACGAGATGCGGCGCGTCATGGCCGCGGCCCCGGTGGGCGACGACGAGTCGGGCGAAGACCCGAGCGTCAATCGCCTGCAGGAGTACGCCGCCGAGCTCTTCGGCAAAGAAGCGGCGCTCTTCTTCCCCACCGGGACGATGAGCAACCAGGTAGCGCTGCGGGTACTGGCGCAGGCCGGCGACGAGGTCTTCATCCACGCTCGCGCCCACATCGTCCAGTGGGAGATGGGCGCGGCGGCGGCCCTCTCGGGACTGCAGCTGCGCGGCTTCGAGTCGGCCGACGGCACGCTCGATCCACAGGAGATGGAGCAGTTCGTCCGCACCGACGAGGAGGGCGACGACTCTATCACCCGGGTCGTCGCCCTCGAGAACACCCACAACGCCGCCGGTGGCGTCGTGTATCCGCAGGACAGGGTACTCGCGGCGCGCGCCTTCTGCGACCGCCACGGGATCGCCCTTCACCTCGACGGCGCGCGCATCTTTAACACCCATGTCGCCACGGGGCTCTCACTGCGCGAGTTGGCGGCGCCGTTCGACACGCTCAACGCCTGTCTTTCGAAGGGACTTGGAGCGCCGGTCGGGTCGCTGCTGCTGGGCAACGCGGCGCTCGTGCGGCGGGCGGTCCGCTATCGGCTGCAGTTCGGCGGTGCGATGCGCCAGGTGGGCATCGTCGCTGCCGGCGGCCTCTTCGCGCTCGAGCACAATATCGCGCGGATGGCCGACGACCATCGCCGGGCGCGCGCTCTGGCCGAGCGCCTCGTCGCGGTGCCGGGCCTCGACGTCGACCTTGAGCGCGTGCAGACCAACATGGTGATCGCCGATCCGCGGCCGGCCGGCCTGACCGCCGACGAGGTCGCGGAGGCGGCGGCGCCGGCCGGCCTGCTTGTCGACCCGAACCCGTACGGTCTTCGCTTCGTGACGCATCTCGACGTGGACGACGCCGACATCGAGGAGGCGGCGGCCATAATGGAGGCGACGATGGAGCGTCTCGCGGTCGCTTGACCCGGGGCTCACGCCGCTCGTAGCCTGTCAACAGAGGACTTCTTCCCGCCGGAGGCGATTGCGTGGCCGTTGCGCCAGCACCACCACTCGAGCTCGCCACGTTCGCGGTGCGCGACGTGGCCGCGGGCACCGAGACGGAGCTACACGACGGCGTCCTGACCGTCGACGTGCCCGCGCTCGAGGCGTCGGTCGCCGGCGAGCCCGGTCTGATCGGCATGACCGTGCATGTGGTGCGACCGGGCGAGCCCGTTCGGGTGCTCAACGTGCTCGACGCCGTCGAGCCGGCCGTCAAGACGGACGAGCCCGGGACGACCTTTCCCGGCGCGCTGGGCGCGCTGTCGGTCGCCGGCGCCGGCCGTACGCATCGACTGGACGGCGCCGCCGTGCTGGCGACGGCCGACTTCTTCTCCGCCTACGACGTCACGACGCTCGGCGTGTACCCGGACGGTGACTCGTTCGTCGACATGGCCGGCCCGGCGGCGGGTCTCGCCTACTGGTCGGCGACGCACAACGTCGTGCTCAGCTTCACGTGCGACTCGGAGGCGCCGCTTGCCGAGGCCGACGCCTCCATACGACGCACGACGCTCCGCGTCGCGCGCGACCTGGCGGCGACCACGTTGGCGGCGCCTCCCGAGCACCTCAAGTCGCTCGACCTGCCGGCAGTCCCGGGCGACCTGCCGCGCGTGTGCGTCATCCTGCAGGTCGCCTCGGAGGGTCCTCTCGTCGACACGTATCTCTACGGTCGGGCTCTGCGCGGCCTCGTGCCGACACTCCTCGATCCGCGCGAGGTGCTCGACGGCGCGCTCACCGCCGGGCAGTACGACTGGGCCGGCGTGCGCGATCCCACGTACTTCTTCCAACGCAGCAGCCTGCTGCGCGAGCTGCTGCGCCGCCACGGCGCCGACCTGTGCTTCTGCGGCGTGATCCTCACGCTCGCCTACCTGCCGTCCGCCGTCGACAAGGAGCGTTCCGCGCTGATGGCCGCCAAGCTCGCTCGCCAGGCGGGCGCCGACGCGGCCGTGCTGACGACCTTCCAGAGCGGCAACTCGCACACCGACACGGTGCTCACGTGCCGTGCCTGCGAGCGGATGGGGATCCGCACCGTGCTCCTGCTCGCCGAGACCAACGGCGGTCTCACCGACCACGTGCCCGAGGCCGACTGCATCGTGAGCGTCGGCAACGAGGAAGAGCTGGTCCCGGAGTGGCGCCCCGAACGCGTCGTCGGCGGCGAACGCACGTGGACCGGTCGTCCCGCCCGGGACGCCGGCCCAGTGCCGGCGGTGACGTACCTCGGATCTCTGTGTCAGATGGGAGACATGCGGATGCGGGCGGTCTCGTGGTGATGAAGGTCGCACATTACGTCAATCAGTTCTTCGCCGGCCTCGGGGGCGAGGACGCGGCCGGCACGGGGCCCGTGCGCCTCGACGGTGCCGTCGGTCCCGGCAAGGGACTCGGCCTCGACGTGGCCGTCACGCTGGCCGCCGGCGACGACTACTTCGGGGAGCACGAAGAGGACGCGCTGGCGCAGCTGCTGCGCTGGCTCGACGAGGAGCAGCCCGAGGTGCTGATCTGCGGGCCGTCGTTCGGGTCGGGCCGCTACGGCTACGCCTGCGGCTCGTTCGCGCGGGAGGCGGCTCGCAGGGGGGTGCCGGCCGTCTGCGGCATGCACCCCGAGAGCCCCGGCGTGCTCGCCGCGGAGGGCGCCGCCTACATCGTGCCGACCGACGTCAAGGTGACCGGCATGCGCGACGCGCTGCCCCGCATGGCGGCTCTGGCTCGCCGGCTCGCCGCCGGCGAGACCCTGGGGCCGCCGGACCAGGAGGGCTACCTGCCGCGCGGTCTGCGCCGTAACGAGATCGCCGAGCTGACCGGCGCCCAGCGCGCCGTCGATCTGCTCCTCGCCAAGCTGGCGGGCGACGTTCGCACCGAGGTCACGGCGGCGTTCGACGATGTCCCGCCGCCGCCGCCGGTCGTCGACATGACGACCGCCACCGTGGCGCTCGTCACCGAGTCCGGCCTGGTGCCGCGGGGCAACCCTGACCGGCTCGAGTCCAATCGCGCCCACGCTTGGCTGAGCTACTCGCTGGAGGGCCTGGATGGATTCGAGGTCGCCGACTGGGAGAGTGTACACGGTGGATACGACACGAGCGTCGCCAACGCCGACCCCGACCGGCTCGTGCCGCTGGACGTGGTCCGCCACCTCGTCGCCGAGGGGAGCATCGGTTCCCTGCACGAGACCCTGTACACCACGACCGGCAACTCGACCCCGGTGGCCACGGCGGCGAAGTTCGGACAGGAGATCGCGCAGCGCCTGCGCGACGCGGGTGTCCAAGCCGTGATTCTCACCGGCACCTGAGGGACGGGCACGCGTTGCGGGGCAACGCTGAGCAAGGAGATCGAACGAACGGGTATCCCCACAGCGTTCATCACAGCGCTCCCGACGATCGCGACCATGATCGGGACCAACCGCACGGTGAGGGGGGTCGCCGTGACCAGTCCCGTCGGCGATCCGTCCCTGGGCGAAGAGGACGAGCGCGCGCTGCGCCGCCGGATCGTCGAGCGCGCCATCGCGATGCTGGGGACCCACGTGGGACCCAAGACTGTGTGGGAGGGGCGAACTTGAGCGAAGGACGTCATGCCAGCGAGGATCTGCGGGCGGCATCGTGACGCCCCGCGCCGGGATCCTCGCGGCGTCGTTCGTGCTGGAGCACGTGCCCGACCTCGTGCGCTACGGCTCCAAGCCGGCACGAGAGGCGCAGAAGTTCGCCACTGTGCGCGAAAAGCTGCGCACCTTCGAACAGGCGCGCGGCTACGCCCCCAATCAGGCCTTCATCGGCAACCTCCGTCCTGAGGAGCTGTGGGGCCGCGAGCGGCCCTGGTGGGGAGAGGTCGACGCGTCCTCGCCAGCCGGCGGCCCCTACGGCGACATCATCGATCAGCGCGCCTTCTACGAGCTGATGAAGCAGGTCGACCTCTTCGACCTCGTGCGCCTGGGGGAGGAGCCGCGCCTCGAGAACGGCGATCTGCCCCTCTACGAGGGCGACGAGGTCGTCGGCGCCTTCGCGCGCGCCCACGACGAGGACGAGGCGTTGAGTGCCCGCGCTCTGCTGGACAATCTCGCCTGCAAGGCCGGCGGCGTACATGCCTTGCGCTTCATGTTGGCGCGCTCGGGCGTCGACCCCGAGTCGATCCGCTATGCGATCGGCGCCGGCGAGGAAGCAGTCGGCGACCGCTACAACCGCGGCGGCGGCGCGCTCGCCAAGGCGATCGCCGAGTCCTGCGGCCTCGTGAACGCCAACGGGAGCGACGTGAAGTCGTTCTGCACGAGCCCCGTGCACGCGATCATCATGGCCGGGGCTCTCGTCGAATCCGGGACCTTCGAGCGCGTGGTGGTCGTCGCCGGTGGTTCCCTGGCCAAGCTCGGCATGAAGTTCAAGGGCAGCCTCGACCACGGCGTGCCCGTGCTCGAGGACGTGCTCGCGGGCATGGCGGTCCTGGTGGGACCGGCCGGAGATGACGCGCCCCGGCTGCGCCTCGACGCGGTCGGCCAGCACCGCATCGGCAGCGACTCTTCGCAGCAGTCGCTGCTCACGGAGGTCGTCGCCGTGCCGCTCGACAAGCTCGGTCGCAAGATCGCCGACATCGACGTGTACTCGACCGAGCTGCACAACCCGGAGATCACCGAGCCGGCCGGGGGCTACGACGTGCCCGAGCGCAACTACAAGCTGCTCGCGGCGCTCGCCGTGACGCGCCGCGAGCTCGGCCGCGACGAGATGGGCGACTTCTGCCGTCGTCGCGGCCTGCCCGGTTTCTCGCCGACGCAGGGTCACATCGCTTCGGCGGTGCCCTGGATCCCTCACGCCCTCGACCGCTTTGCGCGCGGCGAGCTCACATCGACGATGCTTATGGCGAAGGGCAGTCTGTTCCTGGGCCGCATGACCCAGATGTGGGATGCGGTCTCCGTGATCGTGGAGGTGTGAATGGCCGTCGAAGCCACCGTGGAGACGTTCCCCGCGCTCGTCGCGGAGGGGAACGTGCTGATCGATTTCTGGGGTCCGCGCTGCGTCCCCTGTCTGGCGCTCATGCCGGCGGTCGAGAAGCTCGAGGAGGAGTACAGCGGCGGATTCTCACTGGTCAAGGTGAACGCCGCCGAGAACCGCCAGATCGCGCGCGACCTCAAGGTGATCGCGATGCCGACGTTCGTGCTGTATCGCGACGGCGTCGAGGTCGAGCGCCTCGGCGGCAACCCTTCGGCGGCCGACATCCGCGCCGCCGTGAGCAGGCTGGTGGGGGGAGGTGAGTAATGGACCTGAAGGGCAAGAAGGTCATCGCCCTGGGCGAACGCGACAGCGTGTCCGGGGAGGCGATCGCCGACTGCGTCCGCACCGCGGGCGCCGAGGTCGTGATGGTCGAGACGGAGTGCTTCGTCTGAACGGCGGCCGGAGCGATGGACCCGGAGAACCAGGGTCGTATCAAGGCGACGGTGGAACGATACGGCGCTGACGACCTGGTGGTGGTGCTCGGCGCGGCCGATCTCGAGGGACTCGAGATGGTCACCGAGACAGTCACCGAGGGCGACCCGAGTTGCGTGGGTCCATTGGCAGGGGTCCAGTTGGGCCTCCCCGTGGTGCACATATTCGAGGACGACCTGCGCGAGCAGGTCGACCCGACGCTCTACGAAGAGCGCATCGGCTTTGTGGAGCTGGCGGTCGACAGCGACGCCGTCAAGGCGGCGATGAAGAAGTACAGGGGCGAGAAGTAGGTCGCTCGCGAGCGAAGCGAAGGGACGGCGATGTCCGGCATGCTCGGCAAGTTCACGGTCCTGACCGAGGACCTCGACCACCCCGAAGACCTGGTCTGGGACCCGGCGAGCGGGCGCATCTACGCCGGTGGCGAGGCGGGTCAGATCTACGCCGTCACGCTTGACGGCGACGTCGAGCAGGTGGCCGACAGCGGCGGCGGCATCCTCGGTCTGGCGGTCGACGCCGCCGGGACGATCTACGCCTGCGACGAGGGTCGCGCCGAGGTGCTGCGGGTCGATCCGCGATCGGGCGCCGTTGAGGTCTACTCCGCGGGCAGCGCGGGGCGCGCCATGATCGAGCCGAACTACTGCGCCTTCGACGCCTCCGGCAGCCTCTACGTCACCGACTCCTCCGACTGGGAGGAACAGAACGGCGTGATCTACCGCATCGCGCCCGGCGGCGAGACCGTCGTCTGGACGGACGCCCTGCGGCGCTACCCGAACGGCTGCTGCTTCGGTGCCGACGGGCGCTGGCTCTATGTCGTCGAGTCCAGCCTGCCGGGTATCTGGCGGGTCCCGGTGGGCGACGACGGGGCGGCCGGGGCGCCGCAGCTCGTCTGCGCGCTGCCGGCCGCCACGGTTCCCGACGGCATCGCCTTCGACGACAAGGGGGCGCTGTACGTCGCCTGCTACCGGCCCGACCGCGTGTACCGGCTGGGGCCGGACGGCGCGCTCGAGACCGTGGCCGACGACCCGCTCGGGCTCAAGCTCAACACGCCGACCAACGTGGCGTTCGTGGGGCCCGCGCTCGACAGATTGGCGATCGCCAACGTGGGAGAGTGGCACATCCTCGTCGGCGACATCGGGGTGCGCGGCGCGCCGCTCGTCTACCCGCGGCTGAGGTGACGCGGCCGGTCGTGACGGCAGGGGGGGTGAGTGAGTCGCTTCTCAGGTAAGAACGTCATCGTCACCGGCGCCTCGAGCGGTATCGGCTGGGCGATCGCACATGCCTTCGTCGACGAGGGCGCCGGCGTGTTCGCGGTGGCGCGCCGCGGCGCGCTACTCGAGAAGATGCGCGCCGCCGCGAGCGCGCCCGAGCGCGTCCACACGGCGGTGGTCGACGTCGGCGTGCCCGAGCAGGCGCGCGGCATGGTGGCCGCCGCGATCGCCGCCTTTGGCCGCGTGCACGTGCTGGTGAACAACGCGGCCATCATGCCCTACGGCCCGGTCCTCGAGATGGAGGAGGAGACCTGGCGCGACACGATGGCCGTGAATCTCGACGGTCCCTTCTATGCGAGCCAGGCGGCGGCGGGCCACATGGTCGAGCGGGGCGGCGGCGTGATCATCAACATCGCCTCCGCCAACGCCTTCAGGGTCGAGTCTCCGGCGGCCAACTACAACACCTCCAAGGCCGCGCTCGTGATGATGACGCGCTGCTTCGCCCACGAGCTCGGGCATCTGGGCCTGCGCGCGTGCTGCCTGGCGCCGGGGCAGACAGTCACCCCGGAGGCGGCCGCCGAACTCACGCCTCAGGAGTATCACCGCGAGTTCGTCGAGTACTGCAGCCGCGTGCCGATGCGGCGGCCCGCGGAGGCCCGCGAGCAGGCCGCGGTGGTCCTCTTCCTGGCGTCCGACGACGCCTCGTACATCAACGGCGAGACGATCATCGTCGACGGGGGCGAGCTCACCGGCGAGTGGTACGACCCGGCCCTCAACCCGCCGGTGCCGGGGCCGTAGAAGGCGCCGGCGGCTGTCCGGGCAGGGAATGAAGCTGATCGACGGGCGACGACGGGCGCCGGAGGGACGATGGGTGATGGGGTGACGATGGATGGCGGGGCGACGGGACTCCCCGTCGCCGCCGAATGGTTCTCCGCGACGCCCGCCGGCGCCGGCGTGACACTGCTCACCGAGCCGTGGGTCGACGAGTTCCTGCGCGCCAACCTGTGGCTGGTGGCCGGTCGCGAGCGCGACCTGCTGATCGACACCGGCAACGGTATCGCCCCGCTCCGGCCAGCCGTGTGTGCGCTGCAGGGGCACTCGGGCAAGCCCCTCCTCGCGGTCGTCACGCACACGCACTCCGACCACATGGGCGGCCTTCATGAGTTCCCCGAGCGTCTCGTACACCGCCTGGAGGCCGGGGCGCTGGCGACGGTCGCCGACGCCGCCTGCCTGGTCACGGCGCAGTTCCCGGCCAGCTTGCTGGACGAGATCGCCGCCGATGGCTTGGAGCTGCCCGACGTGCTCGTCACGGCGGCGCCTCATGACGGGTTCGAGCCGGCGACCTTCGCGGTCGAGGCCACTACCGCCACCCGCACGCTGGACGAGGGTGACGCGCTCGACCTCGGCGATCGCGTCTTCACCGTCCTGCATCTGCCGGGGCACTCGCCGGGCAGCATCGGCCTGTGGGAGGAGAGGAGCGGCGTGCTGTTCTCGGGCGACGCCGTCTACCGCGACGGGCCGCTGCTCGACCAGATGCCGGGCAGCGACGTCGACGCCTACCTGCGCACCATGGAACGCCTGCGTGACCTGCCGGTGACGACCGTGCACGGGGGTCACGGTCCGAGCTTTGGGCGCCGGCGCCTTGTGAGCGTCGCCGAGGAGTACATCTCCCGGCGCACGCATCCCAAGCCGGACACCGCTACCACTGGGGGACTGCCATGAACGCTGCACGTGCGTCATCCATACGGCTGTCGCTTGCCTTCGCGGCGGCGGTCCTCCTGGCGCTGTTCGTCGCCGCGTGCGGGGGAGGTGGCACACCTTCGCCGACGCCGGCGGCGAGCGCGACGCAGGCCGCCGAGCTGTCCGGCAAGCTGACCGTCTTCGCCTACGAAGACGGTCTGGTGCCGGAGGCGATCGGCGGCTTCGAGAAGGCCAACCCGGGCCTCAAGGTCGAGAAAGCCGCATTCAGCAACAATGACGAGGCGGTCGCCAAGATGCGCGCCGGCTTTCGCCCCGACATCGTGAACGTGTGCGTGGAAGAGACGCCGCGCATGGTGAAGCTCGGCCTCCTGCAACCGCTCGACACCAGCCGTATCGTCGACTGGGGGAGCGTGGTGCCCGCGCTGCAGACCATCGACGGCGTGGTCATCGACGGCAAGGTTTACATGGTGCCGACCACTGGCGGGACCGCGGGCATCGTCTACAATCCCGACAAGGTCCCGAACGGGATCAAGTCATGGAAGGCGCTGTTCGAGGACCCGGCCCTGAAGGGGAAGATCACGCTCGAGGATTCGGCGGCGACGGTGATCCCGGTCGCGGCTCTCGCGCTCGGCTACAGCGACCCGTTCCACCTCACCGACGACGACCTGAGCAAGGTCGAGGCGTACCTTCTCGCCCACAAGTCGCAGGTGCGGTCGTTCTTCAGCGGCGACGCCGACTTCCTCAACCTGTACAAGACCGGAGAGATCGTCGGCGGCTTCGCCTGGCACGACTACAAGGTGACGGCGCAGCGCAACGGCGTGCCCGCGGAGTACGTGGTGCCGGAAGAGGGCCAGCTCACCTGGGTGTGCGGCTTCGGCATCGCCGCAGACACGAAGAACCTCGACGCGGCGTACGCCGCGCTCAACTGGTACAACTCGCCGGAGCCGCAGGCGTTCTACGCCAAGAGCTACACCTACTGGGTGTTCAACCAGCGGACCCTCGAGGTGCTGCCCCAGAAGACCATCGACGCGATCGGGCTCGATCACCCGGAGCAGCTCCAGCAGGCGATCCCGCTCGTGATCCCGGACAACTACGACCGCTGGCTGCGGGTCTTCCAGAAGCTCAAGGGAGCGTGAGATCGGGGCGGGGCGGCTGAACGTACGGACGGAGCCGCCGTCCCGCCCCGGTCAGCTCAGGGTCTCGCCGCCGTCCACCACGAGCACGGCGCCGGTCATGAACGACGCCGCGTCGCTGGCGGCAAACGCGATCGCCTCGGCGATCTCGTCCGGCCTGCCGTAGCGGCCCAGCGGGATCTTGCCGAGAGCGAAGGCGACCGTGTCTTCGTCGTCGGCGGCCGTCATGCCCGTCTCGATCCAGCCGGGCGCGACCGCGTTGACGCGGATGCCGAGCGGCGCCAGCTCGACGGCCAGGGAGCGCGCGAACATGTGCACCGCCGCCTTGGTCGCGTTGTAGGTCGGCGAGGGATCCTTGAGGTCGACGACGATCCCGCTCGACGAGCCGATGGCCACGATGGCGCCGGCGCCTCGCCGCTTCATGAGACGCGCCGCGCCGCGCGCGGTGAGGAAGACGCCGCGCACGTTCACGGACATGTTCTCGTCGAACACCGCAACCGGGAGGTCGAGGATGCTGTAGTCCTCGTCGGTCTCGATGCCGGCGTTGCAGACGCAGACGTCGAGACGGCCGAACTGCCGGTCGATCTCGGCGAAGAGCCGGTCGACGTCGGCTTCGTCGCCGACGTCGCAGCGCTCGCCGGCCACCGTATCGCCGGCGCCTTGGAGCTCGGCGAGGGCGGCCGCCAGACGCTCCGCGCTGCGGCCGCAGATCATGACGGCCGCCCCCTCGCGCGCGAACAGGCGCGCCGTCGCGAGGCCGATGCCGCTCGTGCCCCCGGTGACCAACACCTTCTTGTCGTGGAACCGCGTCAAGGTGCCCTCCTCCTCGTCCGCTCGTCGCCGGCATAGTCGCGGCCGTGTCGCAGCCCCCGCCGCGAGTACGGGCAGGCCCAGATGCAGACGCCGCAGATCTCGTCGAACTCCGGGAACTGTCGCTGGTGCTCCTCGCAGGCGGTCGCGTCATACAGGACTTCACGCGGAAGGCCGGCGCGCCAGGCGACGTCCCTGCCCGCGTCCGCGGGACAGGCGTCGACGCAGATCCGGCACGCTCCGCAGCGGCCCGTCGTCATCGGCGCACCGGTACCCAGAGGCAGGTCCGTGAACACGGTGCCCAGCCGGGCGGCGGAGCCGTACGCGTGCGACACCAGAAGCGCCGTCTTGCCTATCCAGCCAAGGCCGGCCTGCGTGGCTGCCGTCTTGGAGGCGAAGATCGGCGGGTCGTCTGGTCCGTCGGGGGCGTCGTCGTCGACCCGCATCGCTCTGTAGCCACCAGACTCCAGCAGGGCGACCAGTGCCTCGCCGACCGCGACGAGCGCGTCGTTCACGCGCCGGTACTCGGTCACGTACGCTGCGGTGGGACCTCGCTCGAGACCCACCAGCGACGTCGGATTCACGGGCAGCAAGAAGGAGACGGCTGTGGGAAGCGACGGCGCCGCCGGAAGCGGGGGTTCATTGGCCGCGGCGCCCCACACGTCGACGCCGTGAGCGCCGAAGGCGCTGCTGACGGCGGCGCTCACGGCGGTCGCATCGGGGCGCTGGCGAGTACCCATCGTGCGGTGACGCTAGCATCGGGCGCCCGGACGCGCAAT
>Ga0315281_10010834_pt1 | contig 12522 bp, 18 predicted proteins | sample YL17G07_0_MG_FD_204540 | JGI IMG/M metagenome (GOLD analysis project Ga0315281, IMG submission 204540) | Sediment microbial communities from Yellowstone Lake, YNP, Wyoming, USA - YL17G07_0 | ecosystem: Environmental > Aquatic > Freshwater > Lake > Sediment | place: USA: Wyoming | collected... | reverse complement strand
TATCATCACCAATAACATCTTTGGAGAAGCACCGAAATGTGGAGATATCCTGTCTTTAAACAAGGGAACCGCAACCTTTATCATCTCGTTTAACCCTCCTGAAGTGGGAAAAGCAATAATGATGCCACAAGGACTTTCTTTGTGAAAAATATAATATTGATAATAAAATCAATGGGATAAACTGATTTGGAGAGGAAATATTAACGAAGGGTCATAGGGATTTGTGTTTCAAAGATTGAGACTGTTTTGCGACATGTTTCAACTTTTAGTTTACCCCGTTAGAAAGCTCCTTCATTTATAGTGGCGATGACATAATAAATTGCCTCTACTTCTTATTGAGGGCGGGGTCAAAGCCCGGATTTTTCTAAACGGGGTTGACCAAGCCATATTTTTTGATCTTTCTCCATAAAGTGGAACGACTGATGCCAAGGGCTTTTGCCGTCTCTATCCGGCTACCTTCATATTGATTCAATAGTGAGCGAATTTGCTCAGCCTCTTCTGGGTTGTGGGGAGTATGGAGGTCAGACAAGAACCCTTTCTGAGAGTCAGCGTTCTCAAACAACTCTGTGGGCAAGTGTTCCAGGCCAATGAGATCGGCCTTGCAGCGGATAAATGCATATTGAATGACATTTTCAAGTTCGCGGATATTGCCGGGAAATGGATAGCCCATCAGATAAGAGAGCACATCAGGAGTGACTCCCTGAATCGCTCTGCCTTTGAGAAGATTAAACTTCTGAATGAAGTGATCGATTAATAAAGGGATGTCTTCTTTCCTTTGACGAAGCGCAGGCAGGCTGACTTTGACCACGTTTAGCCGATAATAGAGGTCTTCTCGAAATCTGCCCTGGAGAACCAATTTCTTGAGATCGACATTCGTCGCAGCCACTACCCGGACATCGACCCTAAGGGCTTTAGTCTCCCCAAGAGGCATGAATTCTCCACCCTCCAGCACCCTCAAAAGATCGGCCTGGAATGCAGGGGATGTGGTGCCAATTTCATCAAGGAATAACGTGCCCTTATCGGCCAGCAAGAAGCGGCCAGGCTTATTTCTTAAGGCACCGGTAAAAGCACCCCGGGAATAGCCAAATAGTTCTGATTCAAGGAGCGTCTCAGGCAGGGCAGCGCAGTTTACTGCTATGAATGGGTGATCTTTACGGGGACTCAAATTGTGAATCGCTCTGGCAAAGAGCTCCTTTCCTGAACCGGTAGGTCCTTCGATGAGAACCGGACTCTCGCTTTCAGCAATGTCAGGCAGAATCGAAAGGATTTCCCGAATTTTAGGATGGTTTCCCACAATATCCTCAGAGGTGAAGCTACGGGATAGCTCTCTTCTCAATCGTTCAAGTTCAGAGAGATCACGAAAGGTTTCCACGCCACCCAGGATTTTACCCTGGGAATCTTTCAAGAGAGCGGTGTTGATACAAATGGGTTTCTGTTCTCCGGACTTATCGATGATACGGGCACGAACATTTATCTGTGGATGTCCTGCTGTCGCAGCATCCATAGGACATTTATCGTGGCAGGTATTTGCCCGGAAAATATCAAAGCAATACTGCCCGATGGCCTCTTCGGCCTTGAAACCCGTAATGAATTCGGCTGCCCTGTTAAAAAAGGTGATCCTCTTTTCGAAATCAACGGTAAAAACCCCATCGCTGATACTTTCTAAAATAGTGCAACAGGGTGTCGCAAGGCCGGATGTAATCTTGCAGGATGAATAGAGGTTTTCTGGATGAAACCCTGAGTCCCCCCGGTATTGATCTGTTGTTTTCTTCATATGAGGCAATGAGGTAGATGAATTTGGTAACTTATCATTCATAACCTTATTTTATACTGTTGATCGAATCTTTTCGTTGGTCAACCTTTCGATGATGCTTCATCTCCAGAGTTGTTACCTGTCGAAAGCCCCTCGCAGATTTTAACGATCGCCTCGATGGTTTTCTGCAACTCTTCCTCCGTATAGTCAAAAGGACGGAAGGGGCCTCTTTTTTCGACCGATAGGTCTTTTACGAGGTTCAGGGCCTTGTCCACCTTAAAGCCTGCCTTTTCAATAATCTTACTTGTGCAACGATTTGCACATCCATCGATGGCGATGATCCTTTTTGCCGCTTGTGTTGTCTTCATATGTTTCGGTACATCCACCGCAAGAGCAGAGGTGCAGAAAAGGCCTATCTTCTTAGGATCGAGTTTCTTCATAGCCTCTAACACGGCAATACCTGTCAAGGTGCCGGCGCTGGACATAACCCCAAAACAGACAAACAAAGCATTTTCCGGAACATTTTCTTGATCGGCCATGGGGAAATACTCCTTTTTTTTAATTTAAGCAGCAATCTTCCTTTTTAGATTTGCCTGGATTCTCTTTAAGGCTTCCTTTTCTCCGCCCGTTATTTCTTTTCATCGGCAATGCATCCCTCACTCCCTTTTTCCTTTTGAAGTGCATGCCAGGCTTTCTTTGAACGAGAAGTGGGAATCGCTTTTTGACCGAGAAACTCCAGGTGTTCCACGATCAAGGGGAGGAAAGGCGTCGGGAAGCCAAGGACAGTTTCATTATTTCCGATATCAGTGGCATCGCGGCACCCATAACATCCATATCCAAAGTTCAAACGGTTTTCCAAAAAAGGAATTATGGTCGAATCCACACAGGTGGCTTGTAGCACTAGGGTTGAAGACTGAACTCGGTCGCCCCCCTTCGCGTGTAAATAGGAAAGAACGATCCACATGAGCTTTTCTACCTCATCCTCCACCACTATAAGATCTGGGACATATTCCGCCTTCTCTAAGGGAAAAAGGTGCAACATGGAGATTTTGTCCGGGTCAAGCCGCGGCATGTCGATAAACATTTTCCGTCCTACGGCGTTATCGGATACGATGCCAAAGCCAACGAGCCCCTGGCCGGATTCCAGACCCTTCGGTAGAGGGCGAAATCCGAAGGCCGCCGCTGCCGCCGGGCAAGAAATCCCCTCCTTTTCTAACACAACGTCTCGTCCTCGACGCGCCTTCATCAACGCCTGGCAATAACGGTGTTGTGATAATCTTTCGGCTCCCGGCGGAACCCTCCCATTGCCGGGAACAAGGCGAACTCCCACCGGTTGGGAATGGAGATCCAGAATGGATATCATCCGTGCTGCCTGCTCTTGGATTTGTTTGGCAACGGTCTCATCCTTCATACGTGATGTCCCTCCGATGAGATGGGATCTACCCTTCCAAAATGGCCTTCACGATTAGATCCTTTGCCCTCTCCACATCATCCATCGATACGTAATCCATCAGTCCCTTCATATTTTGACCGATATCCTCGTGAAGGGCTTTCTTTTTCATACCAATGTCTCTTACCAGAACAATGGACTTCGTTACTTTGAATCCAGCCTCCTCTGTCATCTTCCGACTGCATTCAAACGGGCAGCCATCCACAGTCACGACTTTTTTGGCTGCTTTGGTCTTTCCCATCACCGGAGCTACCTTCAGTGGAAGCGCTCCCAGACAGCCGATGGCCACCTTTTCCAGTCCTAATTTTTTGACTGCTTCGAGGCTGGCCAGGGCGCTGGTAATGCCCGTATTGGACAGACCGCCGAAACATGAAAAGATAATGTTCTCATGGGTCTTCATTCCTTCTTGCCAGTGTTTTTGTTCTTCTGCCATTTTCGTTTCTCCTTTCTCTCTGTTTTTCTTTTCCAATAGTTCTTTCACCGTCTTCTTCAAGAGTAAAAGATCGGATGACTTTACCACAAAAGCATCTGCTAACAGTGCTATGAATTGATTCCTGTATTCCGGGTAAGCGGTATGGAGAATAACCGAGATTTTCTTATATCGGCTCACAATCTTCCCCAGTGCTTCAATGCCATCCATCTCCGGCATACGAATATCCAATATAATCAGGTCAAACAGGGATCGTTCCAGGCACTTCAAAGCCTCTGTTCCATTCTTTGCTAAGACGACCTCATAACCTTCCTCTTGAAGTTCTTCCTCATAGAGGAACCGCTGGGACTCATCGTCTTCTACAATTAGGATCTTAGCCATAAAGAGTACAGCTCTATCGTGTCAATATAAACTTCTTAACCTCATCCAACGGAGGGAGGGGGAGTCCAATATGAGCCACCTGGCCTTCGATCAATAAAATAGGTGGATCCCCTCTGTATTTTGAAATTTCTTTATCCTCCACTATCTTCACTATTTTCGCCTCACATCCGGTCTCTTTTAAGGCCTGGGCAACCAAAAGCTCAAGCTTCAGGCAATTAACACAAGCGGGTCCCAAAATTCTGATCTCCATAAGGCACCTCCCATCTTAAGTGTTTTTATATTTGGCTATCTGAACTTTTTCTCCCCTGCACGGATTTCGATATTCAGCCGGTTCTCCTCCAATGGGAGAACACAAACAAATTTCTCGTTATAAGCACACGAGGGATTATAGGTAAAATTAAAATCGATGACGATCTGATACCCCGGCATTAGGATCTCTGAGTCCAAATAACGGCCCCCCTCATAAGTCTCCCGGCCGTTGGTTTTATCGTAGAAAGGAATAAAGATTATATCGCTTGTAATCGATTTGTAGAGCTCCAGGGAATACTCCTTGTCTTCGAAAGTAAATTTAAACTTCCCATACCGAATGTATCTCTTTTTCGGTCCCTTATTGGTTAAAAAAGTGGCATAGTATTTAGGATTGTTGACATTGATGATATATCTTTCAATCACTCCTTCAAAGCGATACCTGAGGTCAACAGGAAAGTAATGGAGACCCTTGAAATGAAGTTTGTCAGATTCTTCGAGAGGAGAGTTGGGTGCGGTTTTAAAGAAATGGTCTCTCTCTTTTCGGAGCAATTGAATTGCCTGAATGATTTGTTCCTGAGTTTCAGGTTCTTTTGGGTAGACTGATTGTAAAGATCCAGTGAGAAATAGAATCGTCCCAATGCATAAGACCAATGTTGCGATTTTTCTTTTGTACGAGAATTTCATCTGCACCACACTATGTTTCCGAGTCGGGAAAAAGTTCCTTTAGCTTGATACGGTTTGCCTCAAATTCTTTTGTCAAAAGCAAGGGACATTGTTTCCACTCCAGTTCGTCATTGAACAGTTTCAGTGCGAAGGCCATGCAGGTGGGTTCTCCGCATTCTTTACAATTCTTACCCGGAAGGAGTTTAAAGATATCGAGAGGCCGAGGAATCGGTCTGGAGGTATAGGTCGGTTTGATATGATCTCTATTTGCATAAGTCTTATTCACAATCTCTTTCAATTCTTCTATGACTTCTCTGGCTTCCTTCTCATCCTCGAGTTTGGTCACCGCTATCTGTCGTGACCAGAAGGTGATCACGTGTCCTTTTCTTTTCACGGTTAAAAACTTTTCATCATGATGATACTGTAGCCCTTTCAGGACAGTGTTGAGATAGGGTAACCCTTCGCTAATATCTTCAGAAAGATCAGCGATAGCATTCACCTTCTGGGACGATGGGTTACAATCTGAGAGGACGACCCTAAGTTTATAATTATGGAGTAACATTTTCTTCTCTATTTTAGAGACCCTTTCCCTTCAAGCTGGAGCATCTTAAACGTTTAAAAAATTGCAACATGAACATATCCCCACTTAAACTTTTTCAGGCTCTAAATAGCCTTCCGGGACTTCGTACCCAGCGGCATGAAGAAGATCAAGAAGGACTTTACGCTTCTCCTGATACTCTTCTGAGAAGAGAGGGATACATTTCGTAATCTCAATCTCCTGCCCCACCAATTTGACAGCAAAGGCAAGGCAAGTCAGTTCACCACACTTTTTACAACTTGTGCCGGGGAGGAGTCTGAAAATATCCAATGCCTTGAGATCCGCTCCCTTTGAATAGTTCGGCTCAATTTTGTCCCGATTCTCATAAGTTTCGTTGATCAGGTTCTTCAACCATATGAGAATCTCCTCGGCCTCTTTCTCATCTTCAATTTTGGCCAAGGTGATATGGTGTGCATGCAAGGTGAATAATTTTCCATCCTTTTTAATGGTTAATGTCAGAGCCGGATGATTATAAATACACCCTTTCAGAGTGGCATTCAGATAAGGGAAGGCTTCGTAAATCTCACCCGACACCTCAGCGATCACCCGGATCTTCTCCGGATCGGCCAGACAAGGAAGAATGCGGGTAATTTTATATGAATCGAGTAGCATTTCTTCCCCTCATAAAAAACTGGCGACCAATATCCCTGCCAACGCAAAAAAGAGCAGCGAGGTAATGAGTTTAATCGTCGTGGCTCTCTTTTTGAGGAAAAAGGCCAGTTGCTCTGAAGTCACCCCCCAGTAAACCACTCCAAAGATGATCAGTAACGGGATGATAAACATTAAATTATAAAGAAGCAGGTAAGAAACGGCGCTTGTTTTCATGGATGGGATGTTTGTTACGAAAAGAATTGTGGGAAGGTAGACCTGTCCCGTACAGGTAAATTCAAGAATAGAGACGACAAACCCCGATGCCAGGGCAGCTAAAAAATAACGGTTAGACTTGCTTTCTTCTCTTATGATCTTATGGATCCGTTTTTTTAGAAAGTCTGGAAGCTGAAGCTTCATTTCCGAAGGCCTGCCTCGCTTCAGTTGAATGTAGTCATAGAGGCTATAGATCCCCAAAATAAGGGCGATGGCAATGGTAATAAGGTAGACGATTCGGGAAAACAAGGGTAGAAAGGAGAGATGCTGAATAAAGGAAAGAATTCCAAAGCCAATAAGCAGATAAGTAGCGAAGACTGCTCCGGAGAACCCTAACCCTACCCATAGAATCTCTCTTTTCTTCCGACCCACAAAGGAGAGATAAGAGACGAAGAAGATCAGAGTGGCGAAGGCGCAGGGATTGATACCGTCGATCAAACCGGCAGAAAGGACCGTGAATAACCCGAGGGACTTGAATCGGTTTATCATCGACTCTTCCGCTTTTTTGATCTCATCTTTTCCGATCTCTAATGCCGCTTTCGTCTCTACCTTTTCGTACTTCTGAATCAGTGACTCAACCTTGGATTCCGTAACCTCTTCAGGAGAAAGGTAGTCATTTCCAATAAAGATACTTGGGGCTATCAGGCGCTTTTCAGAGGGGAGGTTGAGCCGATTCGACAGAGTTTCGTTTAATCGTTTCCCGTCAGAGGTATTGAGGTCGATGTCCTTGATATTCAGATGAGGGTATTTTTTCAAAAGGTATTTTAATAGGTAATTAGCCCGATCACAATGAGGGCATCCCTTTTGATAAAAATAGGCAAGCTCCACGGAAAATTTTTTCTCAGAATTTTCGGCTACAGAAGTGATCTCAACAGGAGGCAGACGAGGGATGAGTTCCCCTTTCATCTGATATTCCAGAATCAGGGGGTCCAATCTTTCTATAACTTCCCGTTCTCCTGAGAGCATTTGATCTCCAATAAAAATCACCGGGAGTTCGTTCCCCCTGCGATTGAACTTTTTTTCGAGCTTTGCAAGGGCTTCATAATAGGTCGGATTCGCCAAATCAAAGGTTTTGATTTCAAGGAATGGATACATTGATTTAAGTGTGGGGACATAGCTTTGAAGAATGGCCTGGCAGTTGGGACAATCGTCAGCAAAAAAAATGTACATTGGGATCGTTGTAGGAGGTTGTTGCGCTTCTCCACGGACGAATAAGAAGAGAAGACCGATAGTACATAGGATAACCTTCAGCTTTTTCATAGAGGCATCTTCTCCTATAGCGTGATTCCCAGGTAAATCAAGTAGATTCCCGCAAAGACGACGATCGATCCTCCAATGCGTTTGCCCCATGTGGTCACGTTGGAGATCCCTTTAGATTTAACGAAGTTTTCTACAAATCCGGTTGCCGTTCCTGCCAGAAAGATGAGGGCGCAGTGTCCGAGGGCGTAAACAAATAATAAAGAAGTCCCATAGGCAACTTCTCCTTTTGAGGCAACAAAAGTCAAAATGAGGGCGAGTACAGGAGTAGCGCATGGGGAAGAAACAATGCCAAAGAAGATGCCGAGGAGGAATGCCCCGAGTATTCCCCTTTGCTTTGGTTGAAGATGAATGGGTACGGGAAGGCTCCAGTTAAAAAGACCGATGAGATGTAAGCCTATGATAACAGCAATACCTCCGACAATAAAATACCAGGTCCGGCTGATTATACCGAAGAGGCCCCCGATAACGGAAGCGATGGCTCCAAGAACAGTAAACGTGAGCGAAAGACCGAGGATAAACGTAAGTGAGTAGAGAACTGCCTTCCGTCTGTCTCCTTCCGAATATCCGCCCACATATCCGATCACCAGAGGAATGGTAGCTAAAACACAAGGACTCGAAGAAGAGAGGATGCCTCCTATGAAAACGCCAAGATAGGCGAGAAACGGGTTTCCAGAAAGAGATTGAGAGAGATGATTGAGAAAGATTTCCATTGTCTATTTTACCCCCATCGTTTTGAATACGTTCTTGATCTGCTCTTTGTCCATAAATCCCATATGCCGGTAAACTTCCTGATTCTTTGTATCGAAGAATATCTGTGTTGGGATGAGCTGAATTCCGTTAGCCCTGGTAAGCTCTCGTTCTTGATAAACTTCAATTATCTTAATGACGACACGACCCTTATACTCCTCTGCCAGCTCCTGTAGAATGGGAGCCATCTTCTTACAAGGGATGCACGTTCCCGCTCCGAAGTCCAGAAGTTTCGGAAGAGAGATCTTGGCAATCTCTTTTGGAATCTTTCGATCCGTTGAAGATTGCGCTAAACACGCTTGATGTGAGAATAAAAGTATGAAGAGGATCAATAATTTGATTAAGGAAATAAAAAGGAAATTCTGCCTTTTTTTATTCATGGGTTATTTCTCCTCGAAAGCCCGGACCATATGGCCACGGGCCGCCTGATCTAATTGTGGCTTGAGACATTCCTTGAGAAACAAGAAAGCTTCATCTTTGTCTTGGTCGAGAAGGATTCTCGTTAGTCTCAGTGTCTCCTCTGGGGTCAGTTTCAGTAATATTGAATCGATCGTCATTCTTTTACCTCCTTCACCCACTTCTCGATTACCAATAGGAAGAGTTTCATTCCCCCCATTAATTTTAGACATATTTATCCACTATTTTTACCAAAGGCATCTTTTTGAGAAGGCTTATACGAAGCCTCAAAGGCCGGCACTCAATGGTCCCGGGTCGCCTGATCGAGTTGGGGTTTGAGGCACTCTTTAAGAAAAAGGAGTGCCTCTCCTTTATCTTCGTCGATGAGGATTCTCGTGAGTCTAAGGGTTTCCTCTGGACTCAGTTCAAGCACGACCTTCTTGATACTCATCACTTCTCCTCCTCCAGCCATTTCTTGATCATTGACTTGCTAGGGACTCTCCCGGAAGATTTCACCTTCCCATTGATAATGAGCGCAGGTGTGGGAAGGATTCCATACTGAGCCATCATACTGGGGTCGGTAATGTGATTAAGGCTTGCCTGGATCCCGGTTTCAGAAAGAACGGCCATCACGTCCTGCTCCAGTTTGTTGCAGGAATAACATCCCGGTCCCAGAATCGTCACTTCCAGAAATCCTCCTCTCTCTTCCTCAACCTTTTCGCCCAAGAATTTTTTAAACTCCCGGAAAATGGCTTTTTCATATTCCTGCCTTACAGAAGAAGCAATGTAGTTCTTCCGCCCTACCTTCTCGACAAGCATAGCCTTCAGTTCTGGTTCTGATTTTCCCCTTTCACTCTTCAACTCCTCAAAAATTTCGTTCAACCCAATTAATCCAACCTGCGTATTTCCTACGAGGACAAGGCGGTAATCCTTTTTCATCAGAAATCTCCTTGATCCAGTCCACCCACTCCTTAAATCATCCCAACGCTTGACAACAGACGAGCTCTTGAATGAACCATCCCATTTAAATGTGTCTTCAGAAAATTGCTCCTCATGCCATTTTGATGGCAATCCCGTAGAGAACAATTCCTAATGACCATTTTGACATGCAGGCTTTGTAACTTCTCGGCCATAAGCCAGGAGCCGATCATCGCTCCGGCAATCGAACCAATTCCCAAACGTTGAACCTGTAGTGTGCCTCTGGATAAGGACCTATAGAATCCCCAGCAGGTGGAGCGCTATCTCAACCGAAAAGAACCACAGGATGCACCCAAAAGCCACCGTCACAAACTTTGGGCTCGCCTTGACGGTTACGTGAGACCCGATGGCGGATCCAATGGCCACCGCCACGGTGGTGACCCCGAGCAGCAGGTAATTCAGGTGGCCCACGGCCATATGGCCTAGCGACCCGACGATGGAGCTCACGGTAACGATATAAGCATTCGCGCCAGCCGCCTTTTGGGCGTTGTATCCCACATAGAGAACCAGGAAGGGAAAGATGATGAGTCCGCCGCCTACCCCGATGAGGCTCGATAGCACACCCACACCAAAGGAAAATAGGACGACCACCATAACCGCCCGCCATCCTTTCGTGCGGCTCTCCGCTGGCTGCTGCTTCGTCTCACCCTTCCCCGAAAAGATCATTATGGCCCCAACAAAGGCGAGGAAGGCGGAAAATATCCCGAGGAGGAGGTTCATGGGAGCCCGACTGCTGAGCAGAGCCCCGAGCAAGGAGCCCACGATCGTACCAGGAAGAAAAATCGAAGAGAACTTGAAATCCACAAGCTTGTTCCGTACAAAGACGACCATGGCAACAAAGGCGGTCACGAGGTTCAGAAAGAGGCTGGTGGGGATGACCGTCTTATCTGCCCAGCCGAGCATGACAAGGACAGGGGTATAGAGCGAGCCGCCTCCCTTGCCAAACATGGAGAACACGACCGATATCACCAGTACCGCGAAAAATGGGATGAGAAGAGATGCATTCATGTCAAACCTCCAAAACTTTCAGTACATAACGGGAACGTATCCATCGTGGATTCCGTCTCCTATTACCTTATCTTTCGTAACCGGAACATGGTATGCATGCTGGCTGTCCATCCTTCATGTGCACATATCGCTCGAATACATACTCACCGCAGATGGAACACATTGTCTTGTTGAAGGAGCCTTTCACAGGAGTAAACTTAAAATCAGGCTTTGGCTCAATCTTGAACATAAGGTCATCCGATTGTTCATATACCCAGTTGATAACCTCATCTGATAACTTCTGAGGAATCTTGGATGGCTCAATTCCCTTTTTGCGATAGGCAAAGAAATCAAATTTACCAAACGCATCAATAAATTCAGGTCGAAGTGAATAGCGCACGGCACCCTTCTGGGGATGAAAGAAGGTAGCAGCGAGCTTGCCATAGAAGGTCTTTGCTACCAACAACTTGCCATAGGTTGCCCCGGTTGCTGCCTGCATACCATCAACCATACAGGCCTGCGGATGCCCCTCACCAATTTCAGGAAACACAAAGAAGCCGTGATCCTTCTCGCGCTCTACTTTAAGGTATTCCATTGCCAGCCTGCCCATCCGATAACCAATCGGCATGAAAGGACAGCGATGACCGTGGAACTCAAATGCCCAATCAGTTGGAATATGTGTTGTTTTCATATCTTTTTACCTCCTTCTTTATTTAATCCATTCCTTGATTTCTTCCAATTTTGGAAGTTTTCCCGCTACCTTTACAACTCCATTCACCACTAGAGCTGGGGTCATAAGGACGCCGTAGTTGGTGATAGTCTTAATATCTTGTACCTTGATTACCTCGGCGTCAATTCCGAGTTCTTTGACGGCCTCTTTGGCTCGCTCCGCGAGCTGGTTGCACTTCGGTCAACCCATTCCGAGAATTTCGATCTTTTTCATTGCTTCTACCTCCTTTATCCCTAACTCTCCCTTATACGCCCCAGGCTCTCTACCCCTGATGCCTTGTGAGATGCGTCTTTACAATAATTTTTTAATCTCTTCCGGGGGAAGAACCTTCCCTACGCTCTTTACCTGGCCGTCAATGGCCAGCGCCGGGGTCATCATCACTCCATAGTTCATGATTTTATTGATGTCTGTTACCTTCTCTATCTCAAATTCAATCCCGGCCTGTTTCGCTGCCTCCTGGGCATTGGCCGTAAGCTTCATGCACTTTGGACACCCTGTTCCTAAAATTTGAATCTTTTTCATTCTCTTTACCTCCTTTTGACTCACTAAAAGTTTAACGCCCGGTAGTTTCCTGGGGCACTCCACATCCGGTGACTCCACAACCTTCGGAAGGGCGTTCGTAAGGGCGCTGATAAGTCGTCCCAAACATGAAAAACACCCAGAAGATTAGAAGTGTACTTAAGAGAAAAATGGAAAGAATCAGCAGTGTTCTCAGTTTTGACCTCATTACCTAACCTCGATTTGTTGGCTCCTCTCGCTCCGCATTACTTAATTTACCTGGCCGTCAATCGCCAAGCCGGGGTTTTTCCGCCTCTTCCGATAATCCTTGCCTATTCCCGAAGGCGCTTCTACCCCGCTATCCACCCAAAAATCATCCCCACAATTGTGGAGAATCCTATAACGAGACCGAAGTAGACAAAGGATTTCTTCGTCCCGAGGATGCTCCTTATGACAATCATACTCGGCAGTGACAGTGCGGGACCTGCAAGGAGTAAGGCGAGGGCGGGCCCTTTCCCCATACCTGAGCCAAGGAGAC
>Ga0315281_10010833_pt1 | contig 12523 bp, 7 predicted proteins | sample YL17G07_0_MG_FD_204540 | JGI IMG/M metagenome (GOLD analysis project Ga0315281, IMG submission 204540) | Sediment microbial communities from Yellowstone Lake, YNP, Wyoming, USA - YL17G07_0 | ecosystem: Environmental > Aquatic > Freshwater > Lake > Sediment | place: USA: Wyoming | collected... | reverse complement strand
GCGCACTACGCACGAGAGCCTTGGCTGCGAGTCTTGCCACGGACCGGCCAAGCAGCACACGCAGACCGGGGGTGAGGAGCGGGGCGAACTGATCGCATTCGGCAAGAAGAAGCCGGCGACGGTCGCCGTTCGAAACGCGGCCTGTCTGCAATGCCACGAAAAGACCGCGCGCACGCTGTGGAAGGGCAGCGCGCACGAGTCGCGCAACGTCTCCTGCACGGACTGCCACAACGTGATGCACGCCGCGTCCGAACGCAGCAACCTGGCCAAGCCGACGGTGATGCAGACCTGCGCCAAGTGCCACAAGCAGAAGGTCGATCAGCTGACACGCTTCTCACACATGCCGATCACCGACGGGAAGCTGGAGTGCAGCACCTGCCACAACCCACACGGGTCGCCGAACGAAAAGCTCCTCATCGCGAGCTCAGTGAACCAGACCTGTTTCACCTGCCACGCCGAGAAGCGTGGTCCGTTCCTCTACGACCACGCTCCGGTCGTCGAAAACTGCGCCAATTGCCACGACCCGCACGGCAGCAACAAGGAGAAGCTGCTCAAGGTCTCGCGTCCTCGGCTTTGCCAGCAGTGCCACCCCACCGCTCACGGCGCCACAACGGCCAAGCCCGCCGACGCTGCCACGGTGCGATTTGTGTACAACAAGGGCTGCGTCAACTGCCACGTGAACCTTCACGGCTCGAATCACCCGGCCGGCGCGTTCTTCACCCGCTAGCGTCGCGCAACAGGAGAACCCATATGCGTATCACTGGATCAAGCGTTGCGGTGCTACTTGCCGGCGGGATGTTGTCGGTCGTCGCACCTTCCGAAGCGCGCACGCAGGGCCCGCTGAAGAAGTTCTCGATCGCCGCCGAAGTCGGGCCGCGATCGTATTCCTCGAGGTTCGATTCGCTCGCGATCGGCAAGTTCGAGGAGTATCGCGACCTGCGGGCGAAGGACCGCACGTCGGCAATCTTTGAGCAGCTGTTCGTCAACTACACACCGGCCGACAGCTTCGGGATCTACTCGCTCAGCGCCCGCAAGTTGCTGGACCGCGATCAGAGCCTGTTTCTGCTAGCCAAGCGTCCCGGCCAATATGACTTCCAGCTGCGGTGGGACCGAATCCCGCATACGTACTCGACCACGGCGCGCTCCCCGGGCAACGAACTGGGGACGCCGGGATTCAACACGCTCCCCGCTGTGCGTCCCGATTCCAATGCCTGGCGCAGCGCGCCTTTTATCGGCCCGCTCCGTTCGCAGTGGGACCCGATCAAGGCATCGCTTGCCCTGACGCCGAACGCCAACCTGGACTTCAAGGCCGACTTCACGCACATCGCCAAGAAAGGCGGGATTCCCCGGTCGATCTCGTTCGCAGGGTCCGGCGGCCCGCAGCGGGAGTACGTGTCACCAATCGACCAGACGGTGAATGATGTGCGCATATCGCAGGGCTTCGCCTCCGGTGACCGATCGCCGAGCGGCTTCCTCGCGTCGGTCATCAAGAGCTACCAAGCCAACGTGTCGTACGGGTACTCGCGGTTCCAGAACTCGATCAAGTCAACGATGGTCGATAACCCGCAGTTGAGCATCAGTTCATTCACCACCGGCACGGCCACGGCACGCGTGTCACTCGAGCCCAGCAACTCCGCACAGACGGCTGCCTTCAACGGCGCCATCACGCTCCCGATGCGCACGCGGGTCACGGGTTCGGTGAACTCGTCGTGGGCGCGGCAGAACGATCCGTTTTTTCCGCAGACATCGAATGATTCGCTGGCCAGGGATCCGAATTTCGGCCTCGTCAACGGCTACACCCGGCCGAGCCTCGACGGGCGCGTTCGGACGTCCACCTATGCCGTGTCCGCCACGACCCATCCGATCGACAAACTGACCCTGGCGGCGCGGTACCGTAATTTCGACCTCAGCAATCAGACCGCGGATTTCGGGATCAAGGCCATGGTGGTCAGCGATCGCTCAATCGCGCTCGGCGACTCGGAGAAGTATGATGCCCACCCATTTACGAAGACCAACACGAACCTGAGCGCGAGCTACCTGGTACTGCGGGGACTTACCGTATCTGCGGGATACGCGTGGGAGGGCTGGACCCGCGACCCCGCCGTGCGCAGCGTCAAGACGACGTCTGAAAAGACCCCGCGGGCGAGCATCGACTACACCGGGCTCGACTGGTTCACGCTCCGCGCCAGCTACTTCTCGGGGTCGAGGCGCTTCGACAGCACGTACACCAAGGCGGCCACCGAGATCGACAACTTCCGCCGCTTCGACCTGGCCGACCGTGACCGGACCCGCCTCGCTTTCGCCGGCTCGGTGACGCCCATCGATGCGGTGACCATCGGGCTGACCTTCGAGACCGGGAACGACAAGTTCCCGAACTCCCTGTATGGCGTGCAGAACGACAAGAGCACGGTGAAAGGAGTGGACGTGGACTGGAGCCCGGTGGCGCGGTTCAGCATTAGCGCCGGCTGGCTGCGCGAGGACGTCAAAGACAGTGCCAACTACCGGTACCGCACTGGCGCGGTGGGGTCGGTCACGTACGACAACGCGTCGTACAAGTGGATGAACACGAACAACGACAAGAACATCACGCTGTTCACCAACGTCAACGCGACCATCATTCCCGACAAGCTCGACGTCGTCGGGACATGGTCGTCCGTCGACTCACACTGGAAGATGCTCAACGTCAATCCAACGACGCCGACGGGTGGAACCGCCGCGCAGAACCTCAGTGCAACGGCGCAGGACTGGCCCGAGGTCAGCCAGCGACTCGAGCCGATGTCGCTCGGACTGCGTTATCGCTATTCGGCCGATTGGGCGATGACCCTCCGCTTCCAGGGGGAGAAGTACAGCCAGACGGACTTCCGCACTGTCGCTCCGGTGTTTACCACGAACAGCCTCAACGGTGGCCCGCTTCTCCCGGTCGGTTTTGTGTCCGGCGATATCCCCGGCACGATCGGGCAGGTGACCGGGTCGAACACCGGCCAGTACCACTTTCTCGGCAACAACTTTCGGCCGTACACCGGCAACTCGCTCGCGCTGATGATCAGTTATCACCCTGACTTGATTCCGTTTGCCAAGGGGCGGTCCACGTTCTGACGACAGGCTTTATTCTGACCGCGAAGGGCTCATCTAAACCGAGGGACCAACAAATGCGAATGAAATATGTGGGATACCTGCTCGCCCTCGTGATTGCCGCACCAGTCGCGGCCAAGGCCGAACCATGTCAGCCATGCGTTGGCGACAGCGTGCGGGTGCAGGACGGGGGCGCGCTGGTCGCTGGCCGGATGGTCAGTCAGGACGCGACCAGTCTCATCCTTCGCCAAGGGATGGGCAACACGGTACAGGTGTCGTTGCTCGGACAGGTGGAGCAGTACAAGAAGCATGGGCCGTGGATGGTCGTCAGCGCAGTGGGCCTTGGCGCCATAGCCGCGACTCTGTACCACGTGGCATCACCGACACAAGATGTGAGCAACGGCTGTGCCACCCTCTCCGATGGCTCGCGTGTCTGCGGAGCGCAGCCGACGTCGACGCAACGCACGCGGAGTCTCGGGAGCACGGCGCTCATCGGCGGGGGAGTGGGCCTCGTCGGCGGGATCATCGGACTCAAGCTCATGCCCGGGCGGTGGGAAATCGTACACCGATAATTACTTCCGTTGCAGCCGGGTGCCACGAAACCTTGGCACCTCGGTTTCACTCGGGTCACCGATCACGGCCGCACCTCGCTCATGAGCGCGAGGAGGTTGTGGTCGGGATCCCGAAAAAACGCCATCCACAATTCATGGTCAGGCAGCCGTGCGATCAGGTGGGGCTTTGCCTCGAACTGAACGCCACGTTCCGACAGCGATTCGAACGCCGCACCGAGGTCTGGGACCTTGTAGTAAATAATTGAACTGGAATGTGTGCCCTGGGCCCAGGCAGGGGCGTCCAGCATCAATCGAACTCCGGCGCAGTCAAAGAAGCCGAGGCCCGGCGGTGCCTGAAAGAGAAAGCGCATTCCGAGCGTGTCGCGATAGAAGGCGACCGCCCGGTCGATATCGCTGACCGGCACGGCAATCTGCCCGATTTGTGCCAGTCCAAAGTTGCCTGTCCCAGATGGGCTCATGAAATGGACTCCCATGGCGTCCAAGTTGGCGCAGATGGCGCAGCCCGGCTACGGGGCCGCGTGCGGTCAGTCGAGGGTGCCGATCTTCTCCGAGAACAGCTGCGGGTAGCGCCGTGAAAGGCCGACCGTGATCAGGTGATTCCCGGCCCAGCGGAGCCAGCCCCACGCGACACACCACAGGACCATCGTCAGCGCGAGCCAGTACAGAGGCAGCACGAGCGGGTTGCTCAGCGGCAGAGCCGGCACGAGGAGATAAAACAGGTAGAACTGCACCACGAACACCACGAGCGACGCGCGGCCCATGACGGCAATGAAGCGAAATAGGGGCCGCAACAACGGATTGTCTTCCGCGAGGAAACATCCCGCCACCAGTACGGCCCCGATTCCACCGTACACGAGTAAATAGCCGGGTCCGGGCGGATACTTGTCGAACGGAGTGGTCAGCTCATAGATCAGCGACCAACCGGGTGGAATGTCAGCCACGCTCCTCCAGGCCGTCGCCGCACCGGCCGGCCGCAACGCGTAATATCCCAGTTTGAGAGCAAAGCCAATGGCGATGGAGGCTCCACCGAGCCACAGCACGCGCCGGAAAAGTGCGATCCGGGCCTCGACTTGCCGCGCGCGCGCAAGGAGTTCCCCCAGGATGGTGCCGAGCAGGAACAGCGCCCCCCACATGATGAACGGAAAAGTCTGCGCCATGATCTCCGTGCCGTTGAGCGAACCGAAAAGGGCATCCTTGATCAAGCGCGCGGAATCGCCCGAAGGGCTCCAGAGCACAACGACCGCCCAGGCACCAGCATAGAGTGCGCAGGCCATGGCCGCCCGGCGCCAGAGCCGCACGGAGGGTAGAAACAGCGTCGCCACAATCAGCGACACGCCGATGGTGTCGGTCATGAACTCGAAGTGGAACCAGTCGCGCGGCGGGGGCATCCGCAGAAGGTGCGCCCCAAGGATCAGAAAATGGGCGACGAGCAGGAGAAAGAGCCCGCGGTCGAGCAACTTCCGCCGGGCGGCGCCCGCCCCCCGTGTATTTGAGCTGACAAGAAAACCGAATACCGTGCCGCTCAGCCCGACGAACGTCGGTGACGCGTACATACCGATGAGCCAGAGTTTGGACGCTACATCTGGCCAAGCGTGCTGGATCCCGATGCCGAAATGGGACAGGCATACGCCGAGCATCGCGATTCCGCGAGCCGCATCGATTGGCCTGAGTCGGTTGGTGGCGCGATCCGTGTTATCCAGCATTAGTCCACTATTTCAGGCCTATTCCGCTGGTTGCTGACGACCGAGCGTTGCCCGACGGCACGGCGACGTTCTCGCGCTTCCTAGGCAGGCTGTCTTGGAGCTTCCCGACCGGCGTCGTGAGCAACGCCGAACGGCTCGTTGCCCATCCAAGCCAGAACCCGTTCGACCAACCGGCTCCGCTCGCGATCGCGACTGAAAATGTGGTCGGCTTCTGCGAAGTAATCGAACGAGAGGCCGGGGTGCGCCGCGGCGCGCGGGAACGTGGTCCGAAATAGCGATCGGTGGTTGTAGTTCGTTTCGACCCCGGGGGTAAAGATCACGAGGAGGCGTACGCCGCCGCCGAGGAGCGTCTCCAGTTGGCCGGCCATTCGCTGACGCCCAGCGCGGCTCCGGCCCCCAATCACGTATCGACCGTTCCCTGCGGCCGTGGGCTGCGTTCGTACAGATGAGAGAATGGCTCGAGAGTAAAAGACCGCTTTCTCGCCGGGACGGCGCCAACTGAGGAAATGGAAGAGCCGTTCGCCCAAGTGATACACGATAAATCGCCAGGTCTGAAACGGCCCGGGGATGTCCACCATTACCGCCCCAACCACGCGATTCTCCCCGAGCGCCGCGTGCATCGCATCGAACGCGCCCGAACAGAGCCCCATCAATACGAAGCGTGTCGCTCCCTGCGTGGTGCTCAGATGGTCGATGGCATCCGCGATATCCCGCTCGACGGATTCCCTGAGCGACGGGATGGCGCCCCGGCGTTCCGAATCGCCGATCCCGGAGAGGTCGAACCGTAGCGTCGTGATGCCCACCGACGACAAGGCACGAGCGAGGCGGACATGAAGACGGTTCGCGCCCACGCGGTGAATGACTCCAGAGTTAAGGAGAATCACGTGGGGAGCCCTGTCATTATGCTTTCCGGCCGGCACGGTAAGAATTCCGACCAGGCTCCGCTGCTCACCGAAGGCGACGGCTTTCTCGCGGTACGAGGCGTTCACGTCATCCATCCAACGATGGCGTTGACGGCGACCACCGGCATCCCAGCGCCTGCTCGCCCCCACTCGGTGGCCCACGCCGGAATATCGGGCACGTGTTTCACCGTGCACGCAACGCCGACTGCTGTGAGGTGGTCGCGAAGGGGCACCGCCTCATCCGACGCCGTGCCGGTAGTGAGCAGGAGCGTGCGTGGAAGACCGTGGCCGTAAGTCGCGTGAGTGACGTGCTCGATGTCTCCACGCAAGCGAGGCGTGAGCACGACACCGCTCACTTCACACCCGGCGTCTTCACCGCCACCGGCAGCGAGCACGGGGGCGCCGACACTCGCCAGGTAGCTGGCTCCGTCGCTCGTTGGATCCCACAGCACCAGCCGATCCACATCGCGGCGCCCTCGCGCGGCAAGCGCGGCCAACGCACCGCCGTAGCGCATTCCTATCAGGGCGACCTGCCCAAGCTGGCCCAGGTCTTTCGTTTCATCGATCGCCGCGTGTATGTCGTCGATCCACTGCGCCTCGCTGGCGTCTGCTAATTCCCCGGCCGAATCCCCCGTTCCTGAGTAATCGAAGCGCAGAACGTGATACCCGGCTGCAGACAATGAGCGCGCGAGAAGGCGAAAGGTCCCGTGGGCGAGCAGGTACTCCCTGCCGAACGGATAACAGAGCACCGCTCCCCTGGCGCCGCCGGCCGGAGGCGAATCGTATGCGCCAAAGAGGTGGCTTTCGGACCGGCCGAAGAAGAACGGATTCACACCGCGTGCGCGACGAGGGCGGGTTCGAGGCCGGCAGCGATCTGTTCGACGGTCTGAAAGAACATCAGCCGCGGGTCAATCCGAGTGCCCGTCTGCTGTTGAATCGCGGCCACTGCCCGAATCGAGAGCAACGAGTGTCCTCCGAGTTCGAAAAAGTTGTCGTGCCGCCCAACCTTTTGCTGCGGCAACAACGCCTGCCACGCTTCCGCCACAATGTGTTCTGCGGTCGTCCTCGGCGGCACGAACTCACGGGGGACAGGTGCGGTGGCGAGAGGGTCTGGCAGGGCCCCGCGGTCGATCTTGCCGTTCAGTGTTCGTGGAAGCGCCTTGAGCTCGACAATCAGCCCGGGGATCATGTACATCGGGAGCTGGTCGCGAAGCCCGCGTCGCACCTCGCTTGGGGTAAGGTGGAGCCCAGCGTGGAACGCCACATAGGCGACCAACCGCGCGTCACCAGCACCGTACGAACGAACCGCCGCCGCAGCCTCGCAGATTTCCGGCAACGCCGAGAGGAGGCTCTCGATTTCGCCCAACTCGATCCTGTACCCTTGCACCTTCACCTGAGTGTCGAGGCGACCGAGGTATTCGATCTGACCGCCGGGGTGCATTCGCACGAGATCGCCGGTCTTGTAGAAACGGATCCTGGACGCGGCTGGGTTGACCGGATCAGGACCGAACCGGTCTGCGGTGAGCTCAGGACGTCCGAGGTACCCCCTCGCGACACCTTCGCCACCGATCTGGAGTTCCCCGGCGATCCCGAGTGGAGTCTGCTGACCGTCTTTGCCGATGATACGAACGACGGTGTTTCCGATCGGCGTGCCGATCGTGACCGGTGCCGCCGGGTCCACGAGTCGAGCGCACGTGGACCATATGGTCGTTTCCGTCGGCCCGTACATGTTCCACAGCTCACCCACGACCGGAATGAGTCGCCGTGCAAGCTCACCCGTCAGTGCCTCTCCGCCGCAGAGCGCCTTGAGATCTCGCTGACCGGTCCACCCACTCTGGAGCAGAAGCCGCCATGTCGCGGGCGTCGCCTGCATCATCGTTGCCCCTTCAGTGCGCATCAGTTCGGCGAGTCGCGCTCCGTCCCTCGACGCGTCGCGTGTCGCGATGATCACGCACGCCCCGACCGTCAACGGCAGGACGAGTTCGAGCACGGCGATATCGAATGAGAGTGTGGTCACGGCCACCAGCACATCGTTTTGCGCGATGCCCGGACGGTCACGCATCGTCGTCAGGAAGTTCACCACGTTCCGGTGCAGAACCTCGACGCCCTTGGGTTTTCCGGTTGAGCCTGAGGTATAGATCACGTAGGCGCGATCTCCGGGCTCGACTCCCGAAATGCCGAGAGCCTCGGGTGAAGCCGCGCGTATCTCCTCGTCGTCGACACACACTTGGGTCGCGATGCCGGCAGGCGCACGGTCGCGCAGGACTCGATCCGTCACGACTGCAGAAAGCCGAGCGTCCTCGGCCATGAACGCGAGCCGACCGGCCGGGAAGTCAGGATCCATCGGAACGTAAGCCGCCCCAGCCTTGAGAATCGCGAGCATGGCCACGACCATTTCCGGAGAACGCTCAAGGCAGATGCCCACGAGGTCGCCCCGGCCAATGCCACGGGACTGAAGCATTCGCGCCAGCCTGTTCGCCGTGTCATTGAGTTCGCGGTAGGTCAAACTCGATTTGCCTGCCCGAATCGCCTCGCGTTGTGGGGTCGCAACCGTCTGCGCCTCAATCAGTTGGTGGACCAGAGTATCAGGGCAGGGCATCGCTGTGGCATTGAACGCATCGAATTCGTCTCGCTCACGGGCCGTCAGCATGTTGAGCGTCGCGATCGGTCGATCGGGATCGGCCGCTGCACTCTGCCCCAGCGTCTGGAAGTGGCCGATCAGCCGAAGCACCGACTCGCGCTTGAACAGCTCCTTGTTGTACTCGAGAGATCCGAGCACCTCACCGTCAACCTGGCGGAGGAACACACTCAAGTCCTGTCGGGCGACCGTGCTCCCGACGATCACTCGTGACAGTGCCAGATCACCCATTCGCGGCGGCTGGGAAAAGACCTCCTCATATGTGAGGAATACCTGAAAGATCGGCGTGCGACTCAAGTCGCGGGGTGGCTGAATCGCTTCGACGATCTTCTGGAACGGCATATCCTGATGCCGGAACGCGCCGCTACACCCGTCGCGAACGCGCCGGACGAGTTCGCGAAACGACGGGGCTCCGCTGACGTCGGTGCGCAAGACGAGCGTATTCGCGACGTACCCGAAGATCCCCTCACTTTCGCGCCGCGTCCGGTTGGCCACGGGCGTTCCGATGATCAGGTCTTCCTGCCCCGTGTACCGATGGAGCAAGGCGTTGAACAGGGCAACCATCGCCATGTACGTCGTCGCGCCCTCTTCGAGCGCGATGCCGGTGAGCTCGCGCAGCACGTCGCGTGGCAGGCGGAGGGGCTCCTTCGATCCCGTGGCTCCGCGCACGGCCGGTCGGATGAAGTCCGTCGGCAGATCGAGCACCGGCAGCTTCCCGACGAGCTGCCGCTTCCAATACGTCAACTGCTCGTCGAGGGCGGCGCCTTGTAGCCATTCGCGTTGCCACACGGCGTAGTCGGCATATTGAAGCGCGAGTGGCGTGAGCGGGGAGTGGAGGTCGGTCGAAAACGCTTCGTAGAGCGCAACCAACTCCTCGAGGAAGATCGCCAGCGACGTTCCGTCGGTGATGATGTGATGCATCATGACGAGCAGGTAGTGCTCCTCATCCGTGACCTGGACGAGCGTCGTGCGCACCGGCGGCCCGGCGACCAGATCAAACGGCGTCGCCGCCTCCCGCGTCAGCACCTCGAGCGGAGTACGTCCGGAGGCCTCGCGGTCCCGTCCGCAGAAGTTCACCTCGGACAGTGGGAGGCCACGCGGGGGGTGAATCGTCTGAAATGCCTCACCATCGCGGACGACGAGGCTCGTCCTCAGCGCCTCGTGCCGGTTGGCGATAGCATCCAGACTCCGACGGAGCACTTCAACGCGAAGTGGTCCCGTGATATGCAGGCAAAGCGGCAGGTTGAACACGGCGGGATCGCTTTCGACCTGGCTCAGGTACCAGAGCCGCTCCTGCGTAAACGACAGCGGCATGAGTTCCTGCCGCGGTGCCGGCATGATCTGCGGCGTTGGGCGGCTCCCCTCGCGTTCGGCGAGGCCAGACTGGAGAAAGGCGAGTATCTCGGCCTTTCGCTCTCTCAACGCCGCGGCAATAGCCGGCGTGAGCGCGCCCTTGGCCGCGCGAGAGATAAGGCGACCCTCGGACAACGTGACTTCGATGCCCTTGGCTCTCGCTTCGACCAGGAACTCGCTGACGCTCACAATTCCACTTCCTCGAGTTCGCCGGCGTGGGTCACCTGCGCCCCATTGCTGATGTATTGCAGGGCTTCGATGCGCGCTGCCAGCTCCTCGACTGTCTGGGCTTCGATCAGCGTGCCGAGCGTCAGCTCGACGCCGAGTCGGTCGCGCAGAGTCATCATGACCTGCACCCCCAACAGCGAATGGCCACCCAACTCGAAGAAACTGTCCTTCAGGCTGAACTCCGCGATGTGGAGAACGTCGGACCACGAAGCGCCGATTACCCGTTGCAGTTCGGTCCACGATTGGCGCGACTCGTTCTCGCCAGGCCGGCTCCCGCGGGCGCTCGGTGCCGGCGAGACCTCAAGCGGCAGTTGGTCGAGCGCGGATTGTGGGGCCGCGGCGGCGCCCTCCATGAGCGACGTGTACTCGGAGAGATGGCGCCACATCGTTGCTTCGTCGAACAGTTCGAGGTTGAACGTGCACTGGATGTCGAGGCAACTGCCAAGCTCAACGAGATTGAAGAAGATGTCGATGTTTTCGTACTTGCGCGGCACCGAGCCGGCCTGTGCCTGCACACCGTGAATTTCCAGTCCACGCCCCGACGGGTCCAGATTAAAGGCCACCGACATCAGCGGAACCCGGCTCGGGTCGCGCCGCAGCTTGAGGCGTTTCAGCAGTCCACCAAACGCCAGATTCTGGTACTCCAGCGCGTCGAGCACCTTGCCGCGCACCGACTCCACGAAGGTTCCGAATGGAGTCTCGCCCGACGGGTGCAGGCGGAGCGGCAGGAAGGTCACACAATGGCCTACGAGGTCCCGGTCTGTAATCGCCTGCTGTCCAGCTACCGAGAAGCCAACGACGATGTCGTCCTGATGGCTTAATCGATGCATCAGCGTAGCGAAGCCTGCGAGGAGCGTGGTGAACAACGTCGACCCCCGTGCTGCGGCAAGCGCCTTCATCCGTCCGACGAACGATTCATCCACCTGGAGCGCGATGCGCCTGGCGCGGAACGTCTTTCGTGGTTGGCGTGGTCGATCTGTCGGGAGCTCGAGCACGGGAACGGCGTCGGTGTACTCGGAGACCCAGTAGGCCTCGGCGTCGCGCCGCTCCTGACTTGCCGCGTTGTCAACGGAGAGCTGAACGAATTCGCTTAACTGCATCGCCGGGCGCAGGTGCGCGGGACGGCCAGTGCACTCCGCGTCGTACAGCTTGCCGAGGTCGCGCAGCACCACGCCGCATGACCAACCGTCACAGATCATGTGATGCGCCGTGATGACGAAGAAATGATCGTCAGCGGCAAGGCGCACGAGCTTCGCGCGAACCAACGGCCCGTTGACCAGGTCGAACGGTGTCTCGACTTCAGCGTCCTTCAGTTCGGCAAGCCGAGCATCGCGGCCTGCGCTGTCCAATGTGCTGAGATCGATCGTCGGCATATCGAGCTCGAGCGACGGAAGGATCCGCTGATTGATACCGTCGCCTTCGGGGACGGCTCGGAGCGCCTCGTGGCGACGAACCAGTTGCTGAACGGCCACGCGGAACTCCCGCTCCCGGAGCGCGCCGCGCAGACGCAGTGTGCTCGCCAGGTTGAACGCTCTCGAGGCGTCGTCCCCAAGCCGAGTGGATAGCCAGATCTCCTGCTGGCCCTCGGCAAGCGGAATACGCCGTATGACGTTAGCCTGGCTCGGCTGGCCACCGGACAGCAGGCCGACAGCCTGCAACTCGGCGACGGACTCTTTGAAGGCGATCGCCACAGCTGCCATGTCGGCGTCGGAGTGGGCGAGCGTGAAGAACGCGGGTCGTCCTTCGTAGGTGAAGACACCCCGGTTGCGGAGGTGGTAGAAGAGCAGGGGCGAGTATTCCTGATAGCTCGTGAACGTGACGATGAAGAGCGAACTGAATTGCTCGAGATGGATCGGCGCCTCGGTTGCCCGGAAATGCTCGTTCAGCTCGCGGACGAATTGCCTGGTGCGTTCGTTGAGGCCGTCCTGGAGCTGCGGGCCCTGTTCCTTGAGGTAGGTGAGCGCCGCCCGTGCCGCAGCGAGCGCAAGCGGATGCCTCACAAATGTCCCCGCGAACCACGTCATATCGGCTTCTGGTATCGAATCGTCGCCGTAT
>Ga0315281_10010832_pt1 | contig 12523 bp, 7 predicted proteins | sample YL17G07_0_MG_FD_204540 | JGI IMG/M metagenome (GOLD analysis project Ga0315281, IMG submission 204540) | Sediment microbial communities from Yellowstone Lake, YNP, Wyoming, USA - YL17G07_0 | ecosystem: Environmental > Aquatic > Freshwater > Lake > Sediment | place: USA: Wyoming | collected... | reverse complement strand
CGGGGCCACGGTGGTGGTCGCCGCGGGCACCGCGGGCCCGGGCATCTGGTCGCCGCTCCCGCCCTCGCCCGTGATCCCTGATCCCGCGACCATGCAGGTCTACCAGCGGCTCCGGCAGGTGAGCGACCCGAGCTTGCTGACGGTCACGGACGCGACCGCCCTCCGCGACATCTACTACGTTGACCAGGAGACTACGGTCAGCGGACGCATCCAGTTCCCGGTGGTGCTTCAGGTTGACCCGCAGCCGGATGACATGTCGGTGGTGAAGGTGGATTACCGCGTTGCCGACTGGCAGGTGCTGGTCTTCGACATCCAGGTGCCGACCAATGGGACCGTCGAGCTTCCGGTGCGCAACCTCAAGTCCGCGGGTTACACCAACCCTCCCCGGCAGCCGCGCCCCCAGGAGATCGCGCGGGGCATCCGAAGGTTCTACAACTGGGCTGGCCTCCAGGTTGACCTGAACGGGAGCGACATCAGCGCGATCAGGGCGAATCCGGACCGGTGGCTGAGCGAGTATGTGAATAACCCAAAGACCTGGGCCTACGTGGTAGCCGTGGATCGCCAGAGCGGAGAGATCCTCACGGACAATGAGCTGGCAGAGACCGGCGGGTGGCCAGCCAACCCGTGGATGCGGCGGAGTCGGTTCAACGTGAACTACCGCGACGGGCTGCTCTACTTCAACTACGATCCCCGGACCATCTACCGTTTTGAGCCGGGGGTGGATACCCCCAATCGGGGCGGGCGGACCTACCGCGTCTTCTGCCGCGCCCAGAACGACTGGGCGGTGCAGCTTTCGCTCGCCTCGCGGCAGTACACGCGCTCGCGCAGCGCGGTGCCGGATGGGTACAGCAGCTATGCCTGGCCCGTCTACGACCAGAACCAGAGGAAGATCCCGACGCAGATCCTGCTGCCGCTCAACGACACCGGGCACTCGGTGGCGGTGGACTACTACACCGCCGGCCCCAACGGAGACGTTCTGGTCGAGGGTGAAGTGCACGCGGCGAGTCAGCCGCAGCTCGTCTGGGTCCCCGACGCGCAGAGCGGGCAGTTTGTTCCAGTGTGGGCCTGCCAGCTCGCCACCCCGCTGACCTATGAGCCGAAGGCGGTATGGGGGCCTACCGCGGTGCGCGGGATCAGCGTGCGCGCTCGCACCACCTGGACGACCACGGGGCGTTCGGCTACTATTCAGGACCTGGTCGGGACGCTCTTGCCGGCGGCCGAGTTGCCCCCGGGCCAGCGCGTTGCGCGCTCGAGCCTGCAGGAGAGCCTGAACCAGGTGATCGTGACCACCTACATCACGCGAGCGCCGATCTGATGAGCTTCGACCAGGCACAGAGACCGGAATACGCAGACCGGCGCGGCGCCGCAGCCGGCGCCCGCGCGGGCCTGCTCGCCCCTCGGACCCTGAAGGACCCTCGGGGTCCTGAACGGGCCGGCCGCGTGGCGGGCTTGCCCGCCGGCCGTGTGGCGGGCTTCACCCTGGTGGAGATCCTGGTCACGCTGGGCCTGCTCATGATCGCGCTGTTTCTGCTCTTCTACCCGATCCTGAGCAGCCTTGGCTACTTCCGCACGGCCACCGCGCGGGCCGACGCGCAGACCGTAGGGCGCACCGCGCTGGAGGCGATGGCGCGGGAGCTGGCCGAAGCGATGTACGTGCAGCTCGACATGTACGATGACAGCATGATCGCCTTCGTGCCGCCGCTCCGCCTGGACCCCAGCGATCCCAACAGCGAGATCGTCACCCCGCCCCGGCCCGATTGGGACCGCGCGGTGCGCTACTGGCGGGCGCTGGACGATCCCACCAGGAACTACAACCCCGGCACGCACCTCGAGGCCGGGAATATGTTCTTCCTCGCCCGCACGGTCGTGCCGGACCCGTTCACCGTGACTGACCCACCCGACGCCTGGAACCGCTGGAACCAGAAGTGGGCCGACGCGCAGGGAAGTGCGGGCGGCACGACCAACTGGGCCCCCATCCCCCGCGTGGTCCATACCGATGTGGACACAATCGTCGGCAAGCGGTTGGCGACTCTTCAACCAGGCTATCCCTACCTCAAGACGCAGTATGAGGAGAAGGTGACGAAGGAGAGGAACGCGGCGGAGGCCGGGCGGGAGTACCGCAACGATGTGATCGGCCTCACGCCCGACGCGCCCGAGTACGATGTCCCGCAGCTCTCGTTCACGCCCACTGTGGTCTCCGGAGAGCGGCTGCGGCCGGTGGAGGGCTCGGGTCTGACGATGTACCGCGCCCGCTATCCGCTCTGGCGGCTCGGGTCTCCCTACACCGGCTGGTCGGCGCTGGCGGACCGGCCAGACGTGGTGAAGCTGATGACGAAGTACGGTCTCAATCGGTGGGCTCGCGACCCGTTCCTGCTGATCTACCAGTTCGACCCCGACCCCGCGGTCCTTCGCTACCGGGACACGCCGGCCGCGGTCGGCGCCTTCGACCCGCGCACCCGGACGATGAAAGTGGTCGAGCTGGGCACCGGCCTGACCTATGACACGGGAAGTTCCGTCTACGACCGAACCATTCCCGTAGGCGCTGGCCGCGGGGCCTGGTTCGGCTTCACAGTGGACTGGGTGGACGGGTCGCTGCGCTTCGATTTCCCCGCCTCTCTCACCATGGACGGTTCGGCCACGAGTGAGGTGAAGATCAGCTCGCACACACTGCGGGAGTTCCCCCTCCACGACTGCTGGGGGGGCTACACCACGGGCAGCGCGCTCACGGTGTTCGTGGTGCCGGACTCGGTCTCCATCAGGCTGGACAACGCGGGCAAAGAGGGACGGCCGCTGAAGCGGGTGTACTGCACTCCCCACGAGGGGACGGACGAGTTCCAGTTGGGCCTCGACCCTCCCACGCCGATCGGCGACCTGGAGCGGCCCCGCTACGGCTGGATTCGCCTGCCCGAGACTCTTTCCGGCGGAGCTGCGAGCAAGGACGTGAAGAGCCTATGGGTGGGCTTCCGCTGGCGCAACAACGGCGTGGTGCCGCCTCGCACTTCCCCACCTGCGGTTACCATGGCCGACGAGCGCCCCGACCTGATGGTCGCCTACTACCGCACCGATGCGGTGATAGACATGAGCATGACCGTGGTGCGGGCCGACCCTAGCGCGCCGCCCAGGACGCGCGTCACCCAGTCGGCCTACCTCACCCGGAGGGTGAAGCTGCACAACCTACTACGCGAGATTCGGTATGGCGAGGACTAGCCACAGGCTGCGAACCTGGGCTACCGGCCGCAGGTTGGAAACCTGCGCTACCAGGGGGATTCGGGGCCAGGCGCTGCTGATCGCGGTGCTGGTGCTTTTCGCGGTGGCCACCCTGGCCGCCCTCTTCGCCGCCATTATCACCGCCCAGCTCGTGCAGACCGGACGGCACGCGGACGTGGTTCAGCTCCGCAACATCGCGGAGGCCGGGCTTCGCTTCGCCAACGAGCAGCTCACCTTCAGCGCAGACGGCGCGGACTGGCGACCGCCCACGGACAGGGTGGCCCCTGCCTGGACCCTCACCCCGCGGCCCTATCGCACCGGGGCCGGCGAGGTCACCGTCGAGGTCAGCTTCGGCCCCGATCCCACCCGGCTCCAGACCCGGTACATCCGGGTGGTGGTGAGCGCCGTCCTCCCTCCAGACAGCCCTTCCTACAACCCCTTCCTGCGCTACACGATGCTGGGCCTGAAGCCACTGCTGCTGACCGACTACGCTCGTTTCATCACCGACCGGTATGAGACGAATCAGCCGGCCGCCCTGGGGGTGGCGGCCGTGGAGTTTGGCGGCGGGGTGCGAGGGAGCGGGAACGGCGGCCAGTATCTGTTCGGCATTGCCGGTCCGATACGCTCGAACACGGATCTGATCTGGTACGGGCCCTCTCGCCTCGACCTCTACACCAGGGACTGGACAGGTTGGCGAGACCTGGGCCTGCTGCGGGATGATCTGGTCGAGGTGGCGGGGCAGTTCGTCGCCGGCGCGGGAGACCCAACCACAGGGGCCACCCTCAACCTGGTCGTGGACCAGAAGAACCGGGCGAATGACCTCTTTCGCCCCAGTCTGGCGGAGAGGGACAGCTATGTGAACGGCTACCCCGACTCGTGGCGGACGCTTCCGGATGGCTCCCAGACGCCCACGCCCAACACCTGGCGAGTGCTGGCCAACCTACCGGACTACACCGTGCAGGGGACACCCGAGCCGCTCCGGCCCCGGCAGCTGGCGCCGCCTCGCATCCGGCCTCCCCAGGTGGACGCCGTGCAGCCCGATCTCCAGACCAACCGCTACCTGGCGCTCACGCGCGACAGCGGCGTGTGGGACAAGAACCAGGCCGGGGCCTACTACAACACCGGCGCCTACGGCTGGGGCTGGACCAACTTCGGCGGAATCTACATAGACAACTTCGATGACGTTCAATACCAGGACAGCCAGGGCCGGCACGACCTGGAGAAGCTGCGGCTGAACTGGGTCGGCTCAGTGGGAGTGCATCGGGACGCGACGAGGGACCCGCAGGGCGACACCCGGGTCCCCGACCCGAAGCAGGGGGCTACCTCGCCACCGATAGGCCCATCCGACTGGTGGGACAAGACCGCCCGCTACTACGGACCCCCGGGCGTAGAGATCATCCTGCACGGCGATGACAGCAAGTGCCCCTATCTGGAGATCATCCGGCACGATCTCAGGTTCACGGACTCCAGCGCGAACCCGGACCCGACCACCGGCTACTACTGGCGGAAACCGGACGGCACGCCGATCCTTGGCAGCGGGGGCTATGGCTCCCCGCAGACGGCCGGCATGTGCTCCCCGAACGTCGTCCCCGTTGACGCGAGAGGGGTTGGTGCCGTCTACTCGGACCCGATATACCTCGCGGAGAGGCCGCCCGAGAGCAGGTACAGCGACGTCGCCCGGTTCCCGTTCCCGCCCAACGGCGTGATCTATGCGGAGGGCAATGTGCGTATCCGCGGCATCATGCCGCCGGCGCGCGGTGACGCGGTGACCGGCAATCCCCCGAGGACCTATTTCGACCGCGATGCTGGCGGGAGGTACAAGCCCGGGATACGCCGCTATGACCTCTCGGTCGTATCGGGGGGCACCATTTACATCGAGGGCGATCTGCTCACTCTCGGGCCGGCGCGCCTGCCGCTGCCGCACTATCCCTCCGACAAAGCGAGCACCGTGCAGACGCTGCAAACCGACCTGACGTGGGGCTCGCGGCTGGCGCTGCTGGCCAGGGACTACGTCTGCCTGAATACGACGGTCCTCAACCCATTCCCGAAGGACCTGTTCGAGGCGAAGGTGGACCCCAGCGGAGCGGTGCAGCGCTACAACGACGCGCAGGATACCTACCCCCTGGAGGAGTACCCGCGGTACGCGCTGGTCAAGGGCGAGGACTGGCGGCCGGTCCGCTGGGGCAACGCCGGCGAGCCCTGGATCCCCACCTACCCGCGGGACATCTTCTACACCTATCACAACCCCCGGCTGGCGGCGGACCCGACGCTGCGAGGGGGTTTGCTCCCGACGGACCTTCGTCTCGCCCAGGGGCACGCGGGCTGGTACGTGCCATACTCCGGAGGTCGGAACGCGGGCCCGCCCAAGGCGCCGGATCAGCCGGAGGCCTCGGTCCGGGTGTCCCGCTTCTACTACACGCCTCCCTCCGCCAACCCGCCGGCGTGGCAGTGGGATGGGGCGCCCGACGACTACTACAAGTTCGTGTACCCCGACACTCCCTCGCAGACCTATGAATCGAGGGTCTGGTTCACTTTCGATCCCGGCGTGCCCGAGTTCCTGCCCCTGACAGACCATCAGAGCATGGGCCTGAACCTGAGCCAGGAGAGCGGGACCAGCTACGATTTCAAGTTCACGCCCGAGGTGATGCCGGTGCCCACGCGGGATGCCAACGGGAGACCGATCGAGCCCTGGCTGGCCGCGCCGAAGGATCTGGGCTACCTGGTCGGTCCGCTGGCGATCAGCCCAGCGCGCTATAAGGACTCAGGCCAGAAGACGCCGACGGACCCTCTACCGGTGCAGATCCAGGCCCTGATCTACGCGCAGAATGGCTCCTGGTTCATCATTCCTGGGCCATGGTTCGATGAAGACAAGGTTCCCGCGAACCAGAAGTACGATACCGACTACCCCGGCTACCACGAGCCGCTCAACCTTCGGATCACGATCTACGGCGCGGTCTCGGAGAACATGCCTGCGCCCATCGGAGACGTCGCGGACTGGACCAGCAAGTGGTCGGGTCCTTTCGCCAACCCGACGGGGTCTCTCACCTACGAATACGATCCACTGCTCCGCGCGCCGCGCTGGCAGGAGGAGAGCGAGCGCCATGCCGGCCAGACCTGGACGAACCGGTTCCAGCTGCCGCGCTTCCCCGCGCTTCCCATGACCCCGGACTTCGTGATCTGGGGCGAACGAGTTACGGGAGCGGCAGGAGGCTAGCCCCGCGCGGCGTAAGTGTCGCGGGCTTCTGCGGTTCCTTGCGGAACAATATCGGTCGTGCTATAATCCAACACTCGGCGGGGGTGAGCAAGCGCGGCCCGCGCTTGCGGGGGCTAGTCGCGCGGTCACCCCAGCCCAGAGGATGGCCGGCAGCCATGGCGGACCAAGCCGTTCTCGGCCTCGACATCGGGACGAACCGCATCAAGTTCGTGGAGGCGCGCCAGGGGCGCCACGGGCCCCTCATCACCAACGCGGGCATCGGCCTCACCCCCCGCGATACGATCGCCAACGGCGTGATCGTGGACCCCAACGCGCTCGGGGCGGCCCTGCGCCAGTTGCTGGAGGAGCGCGGGATCCGCACCAAGACCGTCATCAGCTCTGTGGCGAGCCAGTCCTCCCTGGTGGTCCGGCCCATCGAAGTGCCGCGCATGACCCGCCAAGAGCTGGCCGACACGATGCAGTGGGAAGTGGAGCGCCATATCCCCTTCGCGGCGAGCGAAGTGGTGATGGACTTCCAGCCGCTGATCTCCCCTGAGGAGCTTCCGCCCGACGCGCAGAACATGGAAGTCCTCCTGGCGGTAGCCCAGGAGGACATGATCAACGCCCATGTCGAGACCCTCTTCCGGGCCGGCCTGGACCCCGCCGCGCTGGACGTGGAGCCCCTCGCGGCCAGCCGCTCGCTGATTGACATCAACCGCGACCAGGGCTCCTATGAGCACACCTACGCGCTGCTCAATGTGGGGGCGAACACCACCGACCTCAGCATCGTGCGCAGGGGGCTGTTGAGCTTCACTCGCCCGGTGCCCCTGGCGGGCGACAACATCACCAACGCAATCGCCGAGGGGCTTGGCTACGAGTTCCACGAGGCGGAACGGGTGAAGATCGCGGAGGGCGCCCTCCACATCGAGGGCGCGCCGGCGCTGGAAGCGCCCCGACAGGCCCCGCCGGCTCGTCCCGAGCCTGAGCCCGAGGTGGAGCGCGCGGCTCCGCCTGTGGAGGACGACGAGGCGGCAGGAGGGGCGAGCATCTTCGATCTGGGCGCCGATACGGGCCCGCTCGCGCCGCCGCCCGAGCCGCCCCGGATCGCGGGCCTGCCCGTGCTCCATGCCGCAGGCTCGGGGTCGCCGGGCCGGCAGGTCTACGACGCCATGCTGCCGACCCTGGTCGAGCTGGTAACGGAGGTGAGGCGCTCGATCGAGTACTACGCAAACCGGTCCCCGGACGCGCGGGTTGACAAGATACTGGTGTATGGCGGCACCGCCCGGCTGCCTAACTTCCCCGAGTTCCTGGCGAATGAGGTGGCGATCCCGGTGGAGGTGGGCAACCCCTTCCAGCGGCTGGAGCTCGATAGCAGCGTCGGCGCCGATTTCGTGCGCGAGAACGCGGCATTCATGCCGATCGTGGTGGGCCTAGCCATCCGGGACATGCTGGAGTAGCCTGTGGCCTCGGGGATACGCGTGCAGCTCGGCCTGCCAGGAGAGGGTAGATGATAAAGATCAACCTGCTGCCCAGCTACATCATGGAGAGCCGACGGGTGAAGGCGATCCTGCGGCTGCTCGCGGTGGTGCTGGCGATCGAGATCCTCCTCTTCGCCGCCTACATCTGGGCTCCGGCCCCGTTCTCTCTCGTCTCCCGGCGGGCGCAGGCCCAGAGCGACCAGCAGAGCGCCACTACTGCTGCCAATGCGGTGAGGGCAACCGAGGGCGAGGTCACGGCCACAGAGGGCCGCTACGCGGCCAAGGCGAACTGGGTGACGTGGGTGACAGAGGCGGACAAGATCCCGGGCCGGTGGGTGCGCTATTTCAATCTGGTCCGCAAGTACATCCCGAATGACGTGGTGATCAGCGGTCTGCCCCTTCCCGGCGGCAACCGCCTGAACCTCAGCGGGAGCACCAGCGACCTGAGGGCGGCCACCCGCTGGTATCTCAACATGCTCCGCTGCGAGATGGTCAGCCCGAGTCCCGGCGCGGTCACATTCTCGACGGCCACGGTCGGCTGGCCCGGGGAGTTGCCGGCCACCGGTGACCCGATGCAGACCTCGGTGAGCATCTCGGTCGCGCTCAACCCGGACTATGTGCCGATGGGGATGGCCCCTGCTCCGCCTCCGGATGCCGGCGTTGGGGGCGGCCGGACGAGCGGGGGAGGTGGGCGCATGGGCGGGGGCGGTGGCGGCGGCCGCGGCGGGATGGGCGGAGGGGGTCGCGGAGGCGGAGGGGGTCGGGGCGGTGGAGGTGGAGGTGGCAGGGGTGGCGGCGGCAGGGGCGGTCGCGGCGGCATGCGGGGCTGATGATCTCGCGCGCAGCGTGTGAAGCGCCTGCGCACTTCAGCGGCGAACGAGCGCATCTCGTGCAGAAGCGTCAAGCTCTGCGCTGAGGAGTTTTTCGCACTGTAGCTCGCATCACTATACCGCGTGGGCTGCGCAGCAACCGCGCAGCCGTGATGCAAGAAACTGCATAGGAGTCGGATCGTGAAGCAGCTGCGTCTCACCAGGATTCAGGTTGGTGGCGCGGGGCTCGCGGTGTTGATCGGTGTTGCTGCCCTGTTCTTCCTTGGGTTCATCCGGCCCAGGTCCGCCGACATCGCGCGCGTCAGGAAAGTGGCAGACGACGAGAAAGCCTACGCCGCGACCAACGGACCGAAGGCGAAGCAGGCGCTGGCGGCGGCCAAGCTGCGCGAGGGCGTCGTCAAGGTGCAGTTCGACCAGATCATGAAGACTCGCATGCCCTCCGTTGATCTCTCTGACCCTATCGCGGGCATGTTCCGGCTCTGGCGCCTTCCCCATGAAGAGGGGCTGGTGATTGATCAGTGGTTCCGGTCCACCGGCGCAGTGGTGTCGGGCTACAGCTTTCCGGCCTTTGGCACTCTCCCCGCTGACCCGGGGCTCAAGGTGCTGCCAACACAGACCTGGAACCTCAGCGTCCAGGTAAGGGATTTCCCGCAGCTGCTGGAGTGGCTTCAGAAGCTGCCCAAGGCTCCCCGCTTCCTGGTGATGGGGGATGTGACCGTGCAGGGGCCGCGGCAGCCCGGCCAGCCTCTGACGGCCACCTTGCCGGTCACGCTGTATGAGTGGACCAAGGCGGCGCAGACCGCGCTGGAGGCGCCCGGCGGAGCGGCGGCGGGCCCGGCCGGCGGCGCCGCGGGGCCTCCCGCGGGTGGCCCCGGGGGCGGAGGGAGGCGAGGCGGCGGGGGCGGCATGCGAGGCGGCGGGGGCGGCATGCGAGGCGGCGGGGGTGGCATGCGAGGCGGCGGGGGCGGCATGCGAGGCGGCGGGGGCGGCATGCGAGGCGGCGGGGGGCGAGGATAGGAGTCGGCCGGGCAGGGCTCGGCTCGCAGGTGACGCGCGGCCTGCGGTGGAAGAAGCGAACGACCCCGGGACCTGGCCGGCGGGAAAGCCAGTGCCCGAAAGGGCCTGGGGTCTTCAGGGCGGAGTGATTGGGTGTGACCAGAGGCAACAGCCTGGCTAGCGCGCGTCGCCCCGGTCCGGTCACATCGCTGCCGTGGGCACGGGCGCGGGTAGGAGCGGGCAGGACGAGGCGCCACACCCGGAGGTATTGATGAGCGCGGCCGATCGCAACAAGATCCTGATCGCAGGCGGGGTGGTCCTGCTCGCCATCATCGTGATCGTGTTCTTCGTGATGCGAGGGAGGGGGGCGACGCCGGTGGCCGGAGGCGCGGGCGCGTTCGGTGGTGGTGGCGGCGCCGCTCAGACCGCCGGTGGGCCGGCCCAGCCCGCGGGCGGGGCGGCACCAGGGCAGGCTGCCCCGGCCGCGCCGGGAGGGGCACCGGCCGGACCCCCGGCCGCGGGCGCGGCACAGGCCGCTCAGCTCGGTCAGGCCGCGGCCGGAGAGGGCGGTGTTTACGTGGGCGCGATCCGCATGGGAGGGGGGCCGACGGAACGCAGCCGTCCCGACATGATGCTCACCTTCAACCCGCCGATCCCGCCCATCCCTCCCGAGATCACGGCCAACCTTCCACCGAGCGTGCTCCAGGTCGGCGGAATCCGGCCGCCCGGTCTGCCGGCTGAGGCAGGTCCCCTCGGGCGGCGCAGGGTCGCCGGGCTCCTGTTCAACGACGGTGCCTGGGCCATCCTGGAGCAGGAAGGGCAGGACTTCATCGTCAAGCCCGGCGATATTGTCGGCGGCAGCCGCATCACCTCCATCGGCCCCGACTCGATCTACATCATAGATGCCGACGGGAAGCCGTGGCGGGTGGCCCTTCGGTCGCTCGCCACGAGTGGCGGGGGAGTCGAAAGCATAGCCGTGCCAGGGATGCCGGAGGAGCCGCCGGCACAGGAATGAGCCCTGGCGGGGGATTGTGATCTCAGACGCGACCCTTAACAACGCGATGCTTGTGTGATAGACTGAAAGCTGTTTCGCAACCCGCCGCAGGCGGGTTACGAAACAGCCTGCCGGCAGCGGCGGGTGCGCGCGGGCGCATTCCATGCCGGCGGATGGTGCGGGGAGCAGGTCTGGGGTTATTAAATGCGCTGTACTTCGCTGCCCGCGCGCCCGGCAACAGGGATCGTGCGCGAGGGCCGAGAGGAGCTAGCATGATGGCCAGTCGGAAGCTTATGGTGCTGGGGCTGCTGGGGGTCTTCGCCGTAGTGGCCGGTCTGCTGGCGCTGAACGCCCTCAGCTACGCCCAGGATGAGGAGAACCTGATCACGCTGGAACTCAGGGACAGCAGCCTGGAGGCGGCTCTGCGGCTGATCTTCCGGCCTCCCAACAGCTTCGTCCTGGAGCCCGGCGTGACCGGCACGGTGACGGTCTCCCTCCACGACGTCACCTTCTCTCAAGCTCTGCGGACCATCCTCGACATGAACGGACTGACTTACGTCAAGGAGTCCAACAACCTCTACCGGATCGTTCGCCGGGAGGAGAGGGTAGAGCCGACTCCGCCTCCCACCGTGGAGACGCCGGCCTCCGAGCTCCCGGTCTTCTGGATCGGCGCTGGCGGGAAGTACGAACTGCAGGCCCTCGATAGCCGTGTTGTGGCGGCGTGGTTTGGCGGTTACATGGTCACCCCGCAGCCGCTGCCCATCCCGATGGCGGTGGGTGCGCCGGCCGGCGCGATGGGTGGCGCGGTAGGCGGTGGGCTAGGGGGCGGTGCGGGTGGAGGCGCGGGCGGCGGCCTCGGCGGGGGCTATGGAGGCGGAACGGGTGCCGGCGGCGGGGGTCTTGGCGGTGGCGGCGGGGGTCTTGGCGGAGGCGGCGGTGGCCTTGGCGGTGGCGGCGGGGGTACCGGCGGTGGCGGCGGGGGTACCGGCGGCGGTGGGGGTGGTAGCGGCGGTGGTGGCGGAGGCCGCGGAGGTGGCGGTGGCGGCGGAGGCCGCGGAGGCGGATAGACATCGCTGCCTGGGGCAGCGCGCCTGGCAGCTCATGGGTGAGGCAACAGCGCCAGCGGGCGAGCGGCGTGGTTGTCCGCGGGCGCAGCGCTGAGTTTGCGCTGGCGGAGCGAGCGATCCAGTGCGGAGGTCAGAGATGAGGCGAAGCATCATCGCGCTTTTGGCGGGCAGCCTGGCAACCGGCCTGGCCGTGCTGATGGCGGCCGCTGCGGACAGCCCCGACGAGGCCACGCGCCGGCCCATCAGCATTCATGTGCGCGACGCCAGCGTACCCGATGCCCTTCAGCAGCTGATGAAGGAGGCCGGGGCGAACATCGTGCTCGACGGCGAGGTGCGCGGCTCGATCAGCCTCGACCGCGATAACGTGCCGGTCGAGCGCGTGCTGGAGGACATCTACCAGGCAAAGGGATTCTACTGGTGGCGCGATGAGGCGGGCACGTATTACGTCTCGACCCATCCTCGGCCCACGCCCAGCCCGGAGGTGTCGGCGCCTCCCGCCGCGCCGGTCACGGCGAGGGTGCCACAGGTCTCGAAGATGCACACCCTGCGGTTCTGGCCGCCTCAGTACCTCTGCTACCTCTTCGGCACCACCGATGATCCTGGACCGTTCCGGTATGGCGATAGCCGCTACTCCGTTGACACGGGGCCCGTGCTCTACCTCGCCCCGGGTAAGCCGGGCACGATCACCAGCGCCGGCGTGCTGGGCGAGCTTGCCGGCGGCCGGGGCGGGGGTGGCGGCGGAGGTGGTGGCGGGGGTG
>Ga0315281_10010831_pt1 | contig 12524 bp, 8 predicted proteins | sample YL17G07_0_MG_FD_204540 | JGI IMG/M metagenome (GOLD analysis project Ga0315281, IMG submission 204540) | Sediment microbial communities from Yellowstone Lake, YNP, Wyoming, USA - YL17G07_0 | ecosystem: Environmental > Aquatic > Freshwater > Lake > Sediment | place: USA: Wyoming | collected... | reverse complement strand
CGTGAGCCTCACGGTCGAATTGATCCAGCCGATCGCCATGGAGAAGGAGCTGCGTTTCGCAATCCGCGAGGGGGGCCGCACTGTTGGGGCCGGCGTGGTGAGCGAGGTCGTGGAGTAGGGGCGTGGGTTTGGAATGGGGTTTGCGGCTTACAGGTGGCGAGAGCCTTCCCTTAAAAAATAGTGAGCGTACGGAGCATCGATGCGTGAGATAATTACATTAGCCTGTGGTGAATGCAAGAGGCGGAATTACACAACGACGAAGAGTAAACAGAATACGCCTGATAGACTCGAACTGAGTAAGTACTGTCGTTGGTGTCGCAAACACACCGCCCATAAGGAAGCGAAGTAAACAGTTTCGAGTTTCGGGTTTCGAGTTCGACGGTGATGGCGGGGATTGCAGCAACCCGAAACTCAAAACCTGGAACCTTTCAGAGGCCAGTAGCTCTAACGGCAGAGCACCGGACTCCAAATCCGGGTGTTGGGGGTTCAAATCCCTCCTGGCCTGCCATGTGATGGTGTGAGGACCTTTCACGATTCGAGGGAGCAAATTTTCGGCAGCGGGTCGGTAGTATTAGGCTCACCCTCCGATGATCGCAGATTTACGTGTAAGGTCGTTGGCATTGGAGCGAGATTTCCGCCGAAGTCGGAGAGTTGGAGGAGCAGAAAAACGACGATGATGGAACGATGGCAACAGTTGGTTCATTTCTTACAAGAGGTCAGGACTGAGCTGAAAAAGGTCCATTGGCCCACAAGGAAAGAGGTCGTGGGCTCTACTGTCGTTGTCATCGTGTCGGTTGTCATTCTCTCGTTTTTTCTTGGGGGTATAGACGTCATATTGCAGAGGCTGCTCACTTTGGTGGTCAGGTAGCCAGGAGTAGCTGATGCCAGCAGGTCAAACTATGCCGCAAAGTTGGTATGTAATCCATACGTATTCGGGTTTTGAAAATAAGGTGAAGGGGAGCATTGAGCAGCGAGCTGCCGCCATGGGGCTGTCTGACAAGATTTCCCAGGTCGTCATTCCCACTGAAGACGTAGTCGAGCTCAAGAAGGGGAAACGAACGGTTTCCTCGCGGAAATTCCTTCCAGGGTACGTCCTGATCAAGGCAGAAATGTCGGAGGACATTTGGTATCTCGTCAAGAATACCCCGAAAGTGACTGGATTTGTTGGCCCAGCCACGCAACCAACCCCAGTTCCAGAGGAACAGGTGCAAGCCATCCTGCAGCAGGTAGAGGAGGGGGCCGAGCGACCGAAACATAGGGTCATGTTCCTTCGTGGAGAAAGTGTTCGAGTTATCGATGGTCCGTTCGCCAACTTCACTGGCCTCGTTGATGAGGTGAAGCCCGAGAAGGGGCGGCTCAAAGTGATGGTCAGCATCTTCGGAAGGCCGACCCCGGTGGACCTTGAGTTCCTACAGGTTGAAAAGGTCTGAAAGAACAGCTAACAGCTAACAGCTAACAGCTTCTACATTTGAGGTCTTTATGGCGAAAAAAGTTACAGCGATCGTAAAGCTTCAGGTCCCAGCCGGTAAGGCCAACCCAGCGCCACCGGTTGGCCCTGCACTCGGACAGCATGGCGTCAACATCATGGAGTTCTGCAAGGCCTTTAATGCGCTGACAGCATCGGAAGAGGGCCTGGTGATCCCTGTTGTCATCACTATCTACGCGGATCGATCCTTCACTTTCATCACCAAGACCCCCCCTGCGGCCATCCTGTTAAAGCAGGCCGTTGGGATCGCGAAGGCCTCGAAGGAACCGAACCGTACGAAGGTAGGTAAGGTGACCAGGATGCAGGTGGAGGAGATTGCGCGAACGAAGATGCCGGACTTGAATGCGCTATCACTTGAGTCGGCTGTCAGGATTATCGAGGGAACGGCGAGAACCATGGGGATCGAGGTGGTCTAAGAACAGGGAATAGTGTGGGGTAGAGGGTCAAGACAGGAAGAAACGCTGGCGTCCTGCTAACCCTCGGACCCCAAATCCTAGACCTTGCTTGGATGGGGTGGAGAACATGTCGAAAGCTGGAAAACGCTATGGGGTGGCTAGTGAAGCGGCGATACGCGTGGGATCGTGCGACTTGGCTAAGGCGATAGAGGCAGTAAAGGCGAATGCCGGCGCGAAGTTTGATGAGACCATGGAAATCGCCGTCTGCCTGGGGGTTGATCCGAAGCATGCTGATCAGATGGTGAGGGGTACGGTCGTGTTGCCCCATGGAACAGGGAAGAGTGTTCGAGTGCTGGTCTTTATGAAGGGCGAACAAGAAAAAGATGCCCGTGAGGCTGGTGCCGATTATGTTGGATGCGAAGACCTGATAGAGAAGATACAACAGGGATGGCTTGAGTTCGATCGGGCAATTGCTACCCCGAACGTCATGGGTCTAGTAGGACGCCTCGGAAAGGTTCTCGGACCTCGGGGATTGATGCCTAACCCTAAGACCGGCACCGTCACCTTCGATGTTGGAAAAGCGGTCAGGGAGTTTAAGGGCGGAAAGATTGAGTATCGCACGGAGAAGGCAGGGATCGTGCATGCGCCTTTCGGTAAGGCCTCCTTTACGGCGAACCAGCTCCGAGAGAATGCCGTGGCATTGCTGGAGGCGTTGCTCCGAGCCAAGCCGGCCTCCAGCAAGGGTCGATACCTTAATGGGGTCACCATATCGTCGACGATGGGACCGGGTATAAGGGTGGAGCTTGACACCTTGGTGGGGTTGGCAAAGAGCTAGGGAAGCCACCTTGTCTTGCAGGGAGGGGACAGTGAAGCAGGCGGAAAAGGCAGCGGTAGTTGATGAACTCAAGGTTGGGCTAGCAGGGGCGACGGTCGCCATGTTGGCAGATCCTCGGGGGCTCAGTGTAAGCGATTTGACTGAACTGAGAAAACTGCTCCGACAGCAGGGGGTTGCTCTCAGGGTCGTTAAGAATACTCTCGCCAGATTGGCCATTACGGAGACGGAACTCCAGGAGCTTAAGCCTTACCTTGTCGGCCCGACAGCGATTGTTCACGGGAAAGGTGATCCTACCGCGCCGGCTAAGCTCTTAGCCTCTTTCATCAAGACGAAATCGACCTTCCAAATTAAAGCCGGTTTCGCGGAGGGACGGGTGCTGACTAGCCAAGAGGTAATGGCGCTCGCTGACCTCCCTCCACGTGAGGTGCTTGCGGCTAAGCTCGCGGGTATTCTGCAATTCCCCCTTCGCGGCCTCGTAGCTGTACTTTCTGGGCCGCTTCGTTCGTTCCTGATGGTCCTGGAGGCGGTGAAGCAACAGAAAGAGTAAAGAGCCGGCCCTGGCCTAAAGCGGCTTGGGCATCGTCGACACGCATGTTACTACGCAGTCAAGGAGAGGAGTGACGATGGCAAAGGTCACAGCTGATGATGTATTAGACTCAATCGAGCAGTGGAGTGTCTTGGACCTCAACAAACTGGTGAAGGGGATTGAGGAAAAGTTTGGCGTGTCTGCTACGGCGATGATGCCTGCGATGGCGGCTGGCCAAGGCGGAGCTTCCGCTGCTGCAGCGGCACCAACTGAGGAAAAGACGGAATTCTCGGTTATCCTCGCGTCTGTGGGGGAAAAGAAGATCCAGGTGATCAAGGAGGTGAGGGCAATCACCGGACTTGGCCTGAAAGAGGCAAAGGACCTGGTCGAGGGTGCTCCTAAGGCAGTGAAGGAAGGACTGTCGAAGGCTGAGGCTGAGGCGATCAAAGCGAAGATAGAGGCAACTGGCGCGACCGCAGAACTTAAGTAAAGCAGGAAAAAAAGGAGTCAAGGACGTATGGCCCTCGCAAAGAAGAGCGTGGCAGCCGAGCGCTGGAGTTTTAGCAAAATTAAAGAGGTGATCTCTATCCCTAATCTGATTGAGATCCAGCGGCGGTCCTTCGATCAGTTCCTGCAAATGAAGGTTCCTCCGCACGCCCGAGAGGAGATCGGTCTTCAAGGGGCCTTCGCCAGCATCTTCCCGATTTTCAATTACGACAGCTCAGCGTCCCTGGGCTTTGTCAAGTACGAGTTCGGGGTGCCCAAGTACGGCGCAGAGGAATCCCTGGAGAAGGGGATGACTTACTCCGTGCCGATCAAGGTGACCCTTCGCCTGATGGTCTGGGATAAGCCAGTCAGCTCCGAGGCCAGCAGTATCAGGGATATCAAAGAGCAAGAGGTCTACTTGGGGGAGATGCCCTTGATGACGCCGCAGGGGACCTTCATTATCAATGGGACCGAGCGGGTGGTGGTCAGTCAACTCCACCGCTCACCGGGGGTCTTCTTCGACCATGACAACGGTAAGACTCACCCGAGCGGCAAGATCCTCTACTCCGCTCGTCTCATCCCGTACCGAGGCTCTTGGCTGGAATTCGAGTTTGATTCGAGTGATGTGCTCCATGTCCGGGTGGACCGACGACGGAAGTTCCTCGCCTCGATCCTGCTGCGGGCGATCGGTTACGGGAGTAACGAGGAGATCTTGAACCTCTTCTATGAGCGAGATGTCTTGCGCATAGAGAAGGGGAAGGATTTCCTGATTCCTGTGGGTTCACCTGGTGCGACCAGCTTTCGGGTAAGTAGGGATATTTCCGATCCTCACAGTAAGCAACTGATTCTTGGGGCGACCAAGCGAATCACGAAGGTGGCCCAGAAGCGACTGCAGGCTTTGAAGATCACGGAAGTACCCCTGTATAAAGAAGATCTCATCGGCCGGATTCTCGCTGCTGATATTGTGGACACAAAGAGCGGCGAGGTGATCCTTGAATGTGCGCAGGAGATCACAGAAGAAGTACTGGAACAGGTCCTCAAGAGCGAACTGAGCAGCTTCGCCGTGCTTGCCAGCCGAGCAGGGCAGGATCTGTTCGAGATTCGGGAGAACATTATCCGCGACTCGACTCGCTCTGAAAAGGAGGGTCTGACCGATATTTATCGAAGAATGCGACCGGGGGATCCGCCTAACGAGGGAGCAACCAAGGCGTTCCTCGAAACGATCTTCTTTAATCCGAAGCGCTACGATCTTTCCAAGGTCGGGCGCCTGAAGATCAATCGCAAGCTTGGCCTTGAGGTTCCGCTTGAGGTTCATACCCTCATGTGCCGCCGATATCGGCCTGCCGGTATGGAGGGGCGGATGGGCCAGGTAGACGATATCGTGGAGACCATCCGATACCTCCTCAGACTGAAGAACGGGGAGGCCGGGACCTCCGTAGATGACATCGACCATCTGGGTAATCGCCGGATCCGGTCGGCTGGGGAGCTCTTGGAAGAACAGTTCCGGGTTGGATTGGCTCGAATGGAGCGAGCTGTCCGAGAGCGAATGAGTACGCAGGAGTTGGAGACCCTGATGCCGCACGACCTGGTGAACGCCAAGCCGGTCACGGCAGCGCTGAAGGAGTTCTTCGGCAGTTCCCAGCTCTCCCAGTTCATGGACCAGACCAATCCGCTAGCCGAGCTGACCCATAAGCGGCGGCTGTCAGCCCTAGGCCCTGGAGGGCTATCGCGAGAGCGGGCAGGGTTTGAGGTCCGGGACGTGCACCCGACACACTACGGTCGGATGTGTCCGATCGAAACGCCGGAAGGCCCCAACGTTGGTCTTATCGCCAGTCTCTCTACCTATGCCCGCGTCAACGATTTTGGCTTCATCGAGACGCCTTATCGCAAGGTCCGGAGTATGGCCGTGACCGACGAGATCGAGTACCTGACGGCCGATGAAGAGGAGAAGTACACTATCGCACAGGCCAACGCGGAGGTGGACGGGCGGGGACGCTTCACATCAGATCGGGTCTCGGCACGATCCGGCGGTAACTTTGTCACGGTTCCCCCGGCTAATGTCGAGTACATGGATGTCGCTCCGAAGCAACTTGTTGGAGTGTCTACTTCGCTTGTCCCATTCCTCGAACACGATGACGCCAATCGTGCCCTGATGGGTGCCAACATGCAACGCCAGGCAGTCCCCCTCCTGCGGCCGGAGGCACCAGTAGTCGGAACCGGGATGGAATATCCCGCGGCGAAGGACTCTGGGGCGGTCGTGGTGGCCCAGCGTGGAGGGATCGTCGAATCGGTCACCGCTGACCGAATCATCGTCCGCTCCTCGGACGGCAAAGGTGACGACGGCGGGGACGATTCAGGAGTAGACATCTACACTCTGGTGAAGTTTCGCCGTAGCAACCAGAATACCTGTATCACGCAGAAGCCGATTGTGAGTAAGGGCGATCGGATCGCCAAGGGCCAGGTGATCGCCGATGGTCCGGCGACCCAGAACGGCGAACTGGCACTCGGGCAGAATGTCCTGACGGCCTTCATGGTATGGGGTGGGTATAACTTTGAGGATGCGATCCTGATCAGCGAGCGGCTCATCAAGGAAGACCGCTTCACCTCCATCCACATCGAGGAGTTCGAGATCGAAGCTCGCGAGACCAAGCTGGGGAAGGAAGAGATCACGCGAGACACCCCGAACGTGGGCGAGGACGCGCTCAAAGATCTCGACGAGAGTGGGATCGTCCGGATCGGAGCCGAGGTGAAGCCCGGGGATATCCTGGTTGGGAAGGTCACCCCCAAAGGTGAAACCGTGCTCACTCCAGAAGAGCGACTGTTGCGAGCTATCTTTGGCGAGAAGGCCGAGGATGTGCGGGACGCCTCGCTCTATGTCCCGCCTGGGATTAGCGGTACCGTCGTCGATGTGAAGGTCTTCTCCCGAAAAGGGATCGAGAAGGACGAGCGGGCCAAGTCGATCGAGGACGAAGAGGTCAGCCGACTCCGCAAGGACTTCGAAGACGAGATCAGTATCATCGCTGCAGATCGGGATAGGAAGCTGCGCTCCCTCCTCGAGGGCCTGAACGTCAGTAAGGAGGTCCGGAGCAGGCTTACGCGTAAGGTGATGGTTTCCAAGGACAAGAAGTTGACCGGCGAGACCCTGGATGCGCTGTCCCATGAGGACATGGTGGATCTCGCAGGGCGATTAGACGAAGAGTTGGGTCGGAAGGCGAGCAGGATCGGTGACGCGTCCGATAACCAGGTCCACGTCTTGCAGACGCTCTTGGATGAGCGAGTTAGCAGAGTGACCCGAGGTGATGAGCTCGCCCCTGGGGTCTTCAAGATGGTCAAGGTCTATGTGGCCATGAAGCGAAAGCTCTCTGTCGGCGATAAGATGGCTGGTCGACATGGGAATAAGGGCGTTATCGCGAAGATTCTACCTGAAGAGGATATGCCCTATCTACCTGATGGGACGCCTGTCGAGGTGGTCCTGAATCCTCTGGGCGTGCCTTCCAGGATGAACGTGGGCCAGGTCCTAGAGACCCACCTGGGCTGGGCGGCCAGGGCCTTGGGGCTGCGGGTCGCCTCACCGGTCTTTGATGGAGCGACGGAGCAGGAGATCAAGGTCTGGCTCAAGCGAGCTGGTCTCCCTGTTACGGGGAAGACCGTTCTTTATGACGGACGAACCGGGAAGCCGTTCCATCAGGAGGTGACGGTGGGCTATATCTACATTATGAAGCTGGCCCATCTCGTTGATGACAAAATTCATGCTCGCTCCATTGGGCCCTACTCGTTGATCACTCAGCAGCCCCTGGGGGGCAAGGCTCAATTCGGCGGACAGCGATTTGGAGAGATGGAGGTGTGGGCTCTGGAGGCGTACGGGGCCGCCCATATCCTGCAAGAGATCCTGACCGTGAAGTCAGACGATGTGGTGGGGCGAACCAAGATGTACGAGTCGATTGTCAGGGGTGACTGTACCCTCGAGCCTGGACTCCCGGAATCCTTTAACGTCCTGGTCAAGGAGCTACAAAGCCTTGCGCTGGATGTCGAGCTGAAAAAGGAGTAGTACCTGAAAGACAGCGATCAGCTGTCAGCTAATAGATGAGAGCCGTTCTCGGGCGGAGGTAATAGTAGTGGATAAGTTTTTCGGGTTCTACGACGAAAAGACCATCGATCCCACCAGCTTCAAAGCCATCCGGATCGGACTCGCTTCTCCAGAGAAGATTCGGTCGTGGTCCTTTGGAGAGGTGAGAAAACCGGAGACCATTAACTACCGGACGTTTAAGCCGGAGCGAGATGGGCTCTTCTGTTCTAAGATCTTCGGTCCGACAAAGGACTGGGAGTGCAACTGCGGCAAGTATAAGGGCATCAAGCATAAGGGGGTTGTCTGCGACAAGTGCGGCGTCGAGGTGATCAGGAGCAAAGCGCGACGACAGCGGCTGGGCCATATCGAGCTGGTCTCCCCGGTGGTCCACGTCTGGTTCTATAAAGGTGTACCCAGCCGGATCGGCTATCTCCTTGATATATCCCTCCGAGATCTGGAGAGGGTTCTCTATTTCGAAGCGTATGTCGTCGTGAACTCGGGCAAGACTCCCCTCGCCCTGAAACAGCTCTTGACCGAGGATCAGCATCGCTTGGCATATGAAGAGTACGGGGACGGCTTTAAGGCGGGGATGGGCGCAGGGGCTATCCGGGAACTGTTGAAGCGGCTGAACCTTCGCGAGCTGGCGGAAGAGCTCCACGCGCAAATGCCCCTAGAGACCTCTCAACAGGGTCGCAAGAAGACCACCAAGCGGCTGCGAATCGTGGAGGCCTTCATCAATTCCGGCAATCGACCGGAGTGGATGATTCTGGACGCGATTCCAGTCCTGCCACCTGAGCTTCGGCCGCTGGTCCCTCTTGACGGGGGGCGTTTTGCCACATCGGATCTGAACGATCTCTATCGACGAGTCATCAATCGCAATAACCGACTCAGGCGTCTTATTGAACTCCGGGCGCCTGATATCATCGTCCGTAACGAGAAGCGGATGCTGCAAGAAGCGGTTGACGCCCTGTTCGATAATGGCCGTCGTGGCCGCGCTCTGAAGGGGCAGAATAACCGTCCGCTCAAGTCCCTTTCTGAAATGCTGAAGGGAAAGCAGGGGCGATTCCGACAGAACCTACTCGGGAAAAGGGTGGACTATTCCGGGCGATCGGTGATCGTGGTGGGACCCGAATTGAAGCTGCACCAGTGTGGTCTGCCAAAGAAGATGGCTCTTGAGCTATTCAAACCCTTCATCTTCAGGAAGCTCCTCAAAGACGGCGTTGTCACCACCATCAAGAGTGCCAAGAAGCTGGTAGAAAAGGGTAAGCCTGAGGTGTGGGATGCCCTGGAGGAGGTGATTCACGAGCACCCGGTCCTCCTGAACCGTGCCCCCACGCTGCATCGGCTGGGCGTGCAGGCATTTGAACCCGTACTGGTAGAAGGCGAAGCGATCAAGATTCATCCACTGGTCTGCGCGGCGTTCAATGCTGACTTTGACGGCGACCAGATGGCCGTCCATGTGCCCCTGTCTCCGGAGGCCCAGATTGAGGCCTCCGTACTCATGCTGGCTTCCCATAATATCCTTTCTCCGGCAAACGGTTTACCCGTCGTTACCCCCAGCCAGGATATCGTGCTGGGTTGTTACTATCTGACTCGGAGCAGATCTGGCGAGAAGGGCGAAGGCCATGTGTTCTCCGGTATGGACGAGGTCCGGGCGGCCTATGACGCCGAGGAAGTGGGCCTGCTGGCTCGAGTCAAGGTCCGCTTCGAAGGCGAAATGATTGAGACCACCGTCGGGCGCTCCATCTTCAATGAACACTTGCCGGAGACGCTCCGGTTCATCAACCAGGAGATGAATAGACGGGAGTTGACCCGTCTCGTCGCGCAGTGCCACTACCTTCTCGGGAATGTGGAAACGGTAAAGCTTCTGGACAACCTGAAGGACCTCGGGTTCAGATACGCCACGCTCGCCGGTATCTCGATTGGCATCGACGACATGCACATCCCATCTACCAAAGGCAAGTTGATCGACGATGCCCATAAGGAGATCGTCAAGATCGAGGGTGAATATCAGGATGGCCTGATCACCAAAGGCGAGCGTTACAACAAGATTATCGACATCTGGACCCACGTAACCGAACGTGTGTCGGACGAGATGTTCCGAGAGATTGAGGCTGAGGAGAAGGGGGAATTCAACCCGGTCTTCATGATGGCCGACTCTGGCGCGAGAGGCAGCCGGCAGCAGATCAGGCAGTTGGCAGGCATGCGCGGCTTAATGGCCAAACCCTCCGGAGAGATCATCGAGACCCCCATCACCGCGAACTTCCGGGAGGGACTCACTGTACTTCAGTACTTTATCTCAACTCACGGGGCGCGAAAGGGCCTGGCAGACACGGCCTTGAAGACGGCCGATTCCGGCTATCTCACTCGCCGATTGGTAGACGTGGCGCAGGATGTCATCGTGGCCGAGATGGATTGCGGTACGCCCAACGGGATATGGGTCACCCCCCTCATCGAAGGGGGCGAGATCATCCAGCCCTTGCGTGATCGAATCCTCGGTCGGGTAGCCCTGGATGAAATTATGGATCCCTTCACGGGCGAGATGTTGGTAGAGGCCAATCAGGAGATTGTGGAGGTGCTGGCGAGCAACATCGAAAATGCCGGCCTCGATAGGGTCAAGATCCGCTCTGTCCTTACCTGCGAGGCGCGACGAGGCATCTGCATCAGGTGCTACGGCCGCAACCTTGCTACCGGCAGGCTGGTGGAATTGGGGGAGGCATGCGGTGTCATAGCGGCGCAGTCTATCGGTGAGCCTGGGACCCAGCTGACCATGCGGACTTTCCACATCGGGGGTACTGCGAGCCGTTCTGTCGAGCAGAGTACTCTCGAATGTAAGGGAACAGGGATCGTCAGGTTCACGAGCCTGCGTACGGTTAAGGCCCCCAAGGGCGACTACGTGGTGATGAACCGGAATGGCGCGATCAGCGTCATCGATGAGAAAGGCCGCAAGAAAGAAAGCTACCCTGCAGTATACGGCGCTCACCTGAAAGTAGAGGATGGTGCGACGGTGAAGGCGGGGCAGGTGCTGATGGAGTGGGATCCCTTTACGAATGCGATATTGACAGAGCACGGTGGAATGGTGCACTTTCGGGATGTCGTCGAGGGGGTGACCATCAGGGAAGAAGTGGATGAGGTCACCGGCCTATCTCAGCGGGTCGTGGTAGAGCACGGACGGGAGGACTTGCAGCCGCGGGTCTCGATTAAGGACGAGCATGGCGCGACCGTCTTCCGCTGCCTGCTGCCTGTCAGTGCTCACCTCATGGTGAGCGAGGGGCAGGTGGTGTCGGCTGGAGACAGTGTGTCGAGGATCCCGCGGGAGACGATGAAAACCAAGGACATCACGGGTGGTCTCCCACGGGTGGCTGAGCTATTCGAGGCACGTAGGCCAAAGGATGCTGCTGTCATCTCCGAGATCAACGGTCATGTAGAATTGGGTGGCATCGTCAAGGGCATGCGTAAGCTTTCCGTCAGGGACGAGCACGGCGAGCCCAGAGAATACTTGATTCCGCGACGCCGGCACATCAATGTGTTGCAGGGGGATGAAGTCAAGGCCGGCGAACCCTTTATGGACGGCCCCATAAACCCGCATGATATCCTGGACGTGCTAGGCGAACAGGAACTGCAGAAGTATCTGGTAAATGAAATCCAAGAAGTCTACCGGCTCCAGGGGGTACAGATCAACGACAAGCATATTGAGGTGATCGTCAGGCAGATGCTCAAGCGGGTGCTGGTCGAGACGTCTGGAGATACTACCTTCTTGATCGGCGAGCATGTTGATAAGGCTGCCTTCCTAGAGGAGAACCAGCGGGCAATGGTCTCAGGCGGGGCCGCGGCCACCGCTAAGCCTCTTCTCTTAGGGATTACTAAGGCGTCACTCTCCACTGACAGCTTCATCTCTGCCGCCTCGTTTCAGGAAACCACGAAGGTCTTGACAGAGGCCGCCATCAATGGGGCGAGGGATGAATTGCGTGGCCTGAAAGAGAACGTCATTATGGGGCGACTGATTCCGGCTGGTACAGGGATGAGGTGGTACAGAGACACGACGATTTCCACGCCTGAGGTGGCGCTGTCAAAGGCGGCCTTAACGGGGGCGATCGTGGCAGCTGACCGGGGACTGGACGAGCTGGATACGGCGATTGATAATTAAAATAAGTAACGAAAGGGCTTGACAATAAACAGTGCGTCTGTATAATAACACAATCATCTTAGAGAGGGAGGAGCCGGTGCCCACAATTCACCAGTTGGTTCGTAAGGGTCGAGCCGGCCGTAAAAAAGGCTAAGACGCCGGCGCTACAGGGATGTCCGCAGCGACGGGGGGTCTGCATTCGTGTCTATACGACCACCCCGAAGAAGCCCAATTCGGCCCTTCGAAAGGTGACTAGGGTCCGCCTCAGTAATGGAATTGAGGTGACAACGTATATTCCGGGAGTTGGGCACAATCTGCAGGAGCACTCTATTATTCTGATCAGGGGCGGTCGAGTCAAGGATCTGCCAGGCGTCCGCTATCACGTGATTCGCGGCGCTCTCGATACGGCAGGAGTCCAGGATCGCAAACAGGGCCGATCACTTTACGGCGCCAAGAGACCAAAGATCAGCTAACGACCTTCAGCACTGAAGAGAGATCGGCTCTTCACGCACCTTGCCTGAAGCGCCGATTTTAATTTTCTGGTTACGTGGTCGACTGACTATTTCGGAGAGCGTGCAATGCCGAGACGAAAAGTAATTGTGAA